>Ga0302167_10000405_pt1 | contig 21451 bp, 13 predicted proteins | sample I_Fen_N1_1_FD_193496 | JGI IMG/M metagenome (GOLD analysis project Ga0302167, IMG submission 193496) | Peat permafrost microbial communities from Stordalen Mire near Abisko, Sweden - I_Fen_N1_1 | ecosystem: Environmental > Terrestrial > Soil > Wetlands > Permafrost | place: Sweden: Abisko...
TCTGCATTAGACAAAACACCAATACGTGACTTGCTATGCGAACAACGTCAATTCAATCAAAATGTCAAAGAGCAACTTAGCTTATTTTAATAATATATAGCGTTAAAAATAAACGCAACAGCAGTAAATTAAAACCAAGAAAGAACTGTTGCTGCATTTACACTTTAAACAATGGGAATCTAAAAGAACATTGAAAATAAGGCTCAATAAGTATTGGCTAGTTCCGATCCATCCGGTTCATACACATCAATCTTATTTTATGGTTTCCAACATGGCATTTACTTCATCCAGCAGTTTTCCTTCGTTGGTTTCTGTTCCGGTAATTTTATACCGGATATTTCCATTTTTGTCGATGATTACTTTTGTGGGAATGCCGCTCACGCTGTAATCGGTAGCCACTTTGCTCTTGTTTCGGTTGTCAAGCAATACATGGAAAGGGTAATCGTTTTTTGATAAAAATTCTTTTACTGCCGCTATATTTTCATCCTCAGTTTTAAAGCGTTCGAAGGTATCAACAAACAATAGTTTCACGCTTTCATTGCCCTTGTAAAATTCCTGTAACTTTTTCATGCCAGGGAAACTGGCTTTACAGGGGCCGCACCAGGTAGCCCAGAAATCGAGAATCACGGTTTTGCCTTTGTAGTCGGAGAGGCTTACCGTTTTACCGTCGAGATCGGTTACCGTGAATGCCGGAGCGGGTTCGTTTACCTGAGTAGCAACCAGCGATTTCTTCAATTCGTCTATCTGTGATTTCTTCAAACCTGCCAGATAAGGATCAAATCCGGCATCCGAACCTTTCTCTTTTACATAAATATCCTTCAGTTTATCAACAAATTTTGTTGTCCATTTGCCCGTAGTGATTATTTTTTCCAATTCGGATTTCAGTTCTTTAGTTGGCAATTGTTTTTCGGCAAGAATGACATATTGTTCATCTATTTTAGGCGCATCGTAATAATCTGTACCCATCTGTTTCATCACTTCACGGGCAGCTTTTATATATTTAAAAGCCTTGGCTTCATTTCCTTTTTTAATAGATACATCGGATAAAAACTCGTTGAGGATTATTTGTGAGGATTCCAAAGCACCCAATTTATCATTTTTAGTCAGGTATTCATCTAAGATACCACTCGACGCAGGTTCACCCTTTTGCAGCTTAGCATACTGCTGCTTGTTGAAGTTAAGGTAATCGAGCCCCTTCTTTTCGGCTAAATTGAGATTTCCAAGGCTGTCTTTTAAAATTTCAAGTTCATCCAAAATCGCATTGGAATAATATAGTGTTGACTCTTTGTTGTAGTTTAATTTGGCAGCATATTGATTAAACTGATCTAAGTTCCCTTTAGATTTGGATAAAACGTAATTTAGAAATGTGAAACGGGACCCGTAAGGAACTCTTGGATTATATGCAAAACTGATTTTTTCACTACGTAATAATTGGTTAAAGTTGTTATTTAAGACACTAAGAAGTGTATATTTTTTTTCAATCTCTTTTTCGTTGTCAAACTTATCCCACAACAAAGAATAAGCTGTAAGGGCGGTAGTTTCATTTTTGAATTTTTCTTCCGATTGCTTTCTGAAGTATTTGCTGGTTTTTTCCAGTTTAAGGGCATAAAACAAGGAAGAGATAATTCCGTAATCGATTTCTGTGAGCGTATCTTTTCCGAAAATTAGCTCCAATTGTTTTTTTGCAACAGGCTCAAATTCTGATCTATCCTTGTCACTGTATGTATACGATAGATAACCTAAGGTTCTGGACGATTTATCCGGATATAGTTCAATCTCTTTCAGAAAATAAGTGCGGGCCAATTTCGGATTTCGGAATCCATACGGAAGTGCACCCAACAGGTAATACTCACCAATAGAAAAGTTTGAGCCTGTGAGATCTTTCCCCTTTTCATCATAAAAAGGGACTACATATCCCAGACTGTCATTCAAATCAAATTTTCCCTCTATCAATGCCCTATTGGCACCTACTCTACCCACTTTTAATTTACCTGAACTAAAATTAAAAGCCAGAGCTTGTGTTTTAGCATCGGTAGGGATAGTTGCCTGATAGGAATTGCCTTTCTTTTTCAAGGGTAACTCCACCGATTTGTTCTCTATTCCTTGTAAAATGGCTTCCTGATCGTCATACTCTCCAAATTTAAAGATTGTGAGTTGAATAACATCTTTGTCCGAAAAGAGATTGGTTGGTGGGGTATAAGTAATCTCAATCGCATCACCCGGGTGAGGTTTTGCGGGAGAAAATGTCAGGTTGTTTTGTGCAGCAACAGTTACACAAATAAGCAGGAGAAATAATTGAACTATTATTTTCTTCATGATTGTTTTTTTTGAATAGTTTATAAAAAGGATTGATGACAGGTACGTCGATTCAATTCGACATACCTGTTTTTTAAGATGTCAATAACTTGGATTTTGTTTCAGGTTTGGATTTGCTGCGAGTTCAGCGGTAGGAATGGGCAACAATGCCTTATAGCTTGCCCAGCCTGTTTTGTAATTACCTTTCAGTTTTGTGTAAACCTGATCGGTTGTGCCCCAACGATTCAAATCGAGCCAACGGCGTCCTTCGAAACAGAGTTCCAACACCCGTTCGGTTTCTAGCTTTTTCAGTACATCCTCTTTTGTGGAGGAGGCAATGGGTGTAGCACCGGCACGATTGCGTACCTGATTAATATCATCAACTGCTCCCGCTACAATATTCTGTTGTGCACGTGCTTCAGCCCGTATCAGATACACTTCGGCTAAGCGCATGTAAATATTATCCTGAGCATCTGCTTCCGTTGCCGAGCCTATAGTCAGACTTGAATATTTGTATTTTTTCACAGTCCGTATTGTACCCACTTTAGCTGTTACTACCGGGAGCCAGGTATCTAACCTCGGATCTGAACTGTCGTAAGCATGTATTAGGCTGTCAGAAGGACTAAGCATGGAAGAAATCGATTTACTGTAATACATGAACCAAATACCGTAATCTGCTCCATTTGGATAATAGGAAAAGGTTGGGCCAATCGACAGTATCGCTTCGGAGCTTCCACGGTCGAAATTAGTTCCCAGAGCCGGTAACGAAAAACCTCCGTTGTCGATTACATCTGTGGCGGCATCCTCTGCATTTTTCCATTGCCCCAATGTCAGGTAAATATTGGACAAATAGGCTTCGATCTGGTATTTTGAAGTATAATACCGTGAGTCGGCTGGTGGTGTTGCCGGCAGTAAATCTCTTGCGGCTGTCACATCCGTGAGTGCCTGCGCATACACGTCTGCCTTGGCAGTACGTGGAGTTAACTTATTATCGGCATATTCCGAAGTTAAAACCAATGGTACATCGCCATACAAATTGGCTAAAAAGAAATGTGACAACCCTCTGAAAAATAACGCCTGTGCTTTAAATTCATTACGTTTTGCATCGGTAAGCGTGGCCGTAGCATTCGGTAAGCCTTCCAGAATAAGGTTTGCCTGGTATATCAATTGATAAGCTCCTTTCCAGAAATTCTCAATAGAATTATAGGAAGGCAGGTAGTTTGCCGAATTATATGCTTCATTCAGAGTACCACTTGCATAAGGTTTATACTTACTTTCGTCGGAGAAAACTTCTAAGGCGCTTAAGGTAGTACCTGTCCCGGGACCCAATCCGTAGGTATATCCGAAATCGTAGTACAAACCGTTGATCAGTAATTGAATGGCACCTTCATCGCTAAATGCGGTTTCGGAAGAGATTTTACCCTTCGCCTCAACATTATCTAAGAAAGCATTGTCACACGAAGATAAAGTCGCCAATATACCCAACAGGGTAATCAGATAGACTTTTTTATATATATTTTTTTTCATGACTTTACAATTTTTATAATTATCAAAGTTTAATATTCAAACCCGTAACAAAACTACGCAGTATGCTTGCTCCTGAAGAAAGATTTCTTTCAGGATCTTTTCCCAAGTTGTTACCCGGTGTCCAATAACCCAGGTTTTGCCCTCTTACATAGACTGTAAGATTACCAATTCCTACTCTGGATATTAATTTAGAAGGTATAGTGTATGAGAGCGCTATATTTTGTAGTTTAAAATAATAACCCTCATGCATGTACAAATTGGTAAAAGACGCAGTGGTCAGCGTGTATGAATTAGTTACATCTAATTTAGGATACGACTTCACATCCCCTTCCTTTTGCCAGTAGTTGCCCAAAATAAATGAAGGCACATTGTAAGCCGAGCCTACCGAGTAGCTATTATTTCCGTAAAGGGCATCCACCATGGTTTTTTTTGCAAATGATATCGCAATATCAAGCGTAAATCCTTTATAAGTAAACGAATTGGTCAGTCCCCCAAAAACTGTAGGCAAACTGCTACCCAAGTATTGAGTTGACCATGCAGAAGTAGATCCATAGGTGGAAGAAGTACTCCCGTCCGTCGGATTTACCCATAGAACGCTTCCATCTTTAGGATTAACCCCCGCTGTTTTATAATAGATATAAGATAGTAACGGTTTTCCCACTTGATAAGAATATTCGTATTGCGATGCTAATTCAGCCGGCAAACTTACCAATTCATTTTTCTGGAACGTGATGTTAAAGTTAGTTTTCCAACCGAAATTTTTGGTTTTTATATTCGTCGAGTTTATTTCTACTTCCAAGCCTTTATTATCGACTACTCCCTGAAAATTCTGTAGTTGATAGCTGTAACCCGTTTGCCCTGCAATAGGTACACTAAGAAGCATATTGGTTGTACGATTGAAGAAATATGCCAGCGATGTGGTGATGCGGTCTTTCAGAAAGCCGTTTTCTATCGCTACTTCAAATTTACTGGTTTGTTCCCATTTGATTGATTTATTAGGTAAATAGGTAGAAAGCAGCGCAGACGATCCGTTGTAAGATAAGGCATCGCCATATTCATCGGCTAAGGAATATAATGCCTTATACTGATTATCCGGAATATTGTCGTTACCGGTTATCCCGTAGCTTGAACGCAACTTACCATAGCTTAGCCAAGGCATTGTCTTTTTTACAAACGTCTCATTGGAAAACAACCAGGCTCCCCCCACTGCACCGAAGTTGCCCCAACGATTGTCCGAACCAAACCTTGAAGAGCCATCGGCGCGATAGGTTAAGTTCGCAATATATTTGTTGTCCCAGTTATACCCGATGCGGGAGAACAATGAACGCATATTGTATTTTGAATAAGAAGATGTCAGGGTACTGGTTGTAGCTGCTGACCATGAATCGTAAAATGCAGAGCTTGTATAACCACTCAGGGCTACCGTATAACTATCATTGGTTTTTGAATACCATGTACTACCCAATAACGCATCCAACGTTCCTTTCCCTATTTTAGTAGAATAAGTTAGTTGAGGTTCGAGATTATAATTATTATAAGTTGTGAATCCCTGATTTACACCAGCTACAGTATATGATGTAGGCGACAATGACAAGGGATTTATCTTGACCTCATAATCATTGTTTAGATAATTAAACGAAGCCGCCAGCCTAAGCGTCAGCCCATTGTAAATAAGATAGCTTAAATCTGTACTTACCAAATAATTGACGGTTTTTGATGTGTTTTTGGATAATTCAACCGCTTCAACATTATTATAGTCATATGAGCCGCCACTCCAGGTATAATTTCCATCGGCATCTTTCAACGGAAAATTTGGTGGTAAGCTATAATTGTTGGTTGATGTATAGGTTGAAGACCCGTAACCGGGCGTGAATTTTTCGTTCGAATAACTGACATTAAAAGTTGCTTTGAATTTGTTGTTTTCCGACACATGGTTAACGTTCAATTTGCCGGATACTTTTTTGTCCGTAGGATCCATGTAGAGCACATCGTGGTTTTCGTTGTAATTTATCGAAGCCAGATACGACAACGCTTTTGAACCACCCGTTAAAGTTGCTGAAACATTATAAATCCGACCACTGTTGCTATTCATGTATTTTGTCCAGTCAGTGGTAGGGTTATTCGCCCAGGTAGTCAAATCGGGTGCGTTTTCGGCCGTAGGAGTAACCCCATTTACCGCAAAAGCCTCTTTACGGAAAGCGGTATATTGATCTGCATTGAGGTATTTAGTTTGAATCGGTGAATTAAATCCGGTGCTGACATCGAACGTAAAGGCCGTTTTGCCAATCTCTGCTTTTTTGGTAGTAATCAGCACCACCCCATTGGCACCACGCGAACCGTAAATGGCCGTAGCATCAGCATCTTTCAACACATCAATGCTGACAATGTCGGAAGTATTAATGGAGCTGAGCGCATTATGACTGTAAGCTAAAAATCCTCCTTGAGCACCTTGATCAGGTGCATCATCGCTGATAATTATACCATCCACAATATACAATGGAGCATTTCCTGAAGTAATAGAGTTTACACCGCGAATGTAGATGTTAGGTGAACTTCCTACTCCTCCTGTACTTTGACTTATGGAAACACCTGCCAGTTTACCCTGCATGGTTTGCAGAAAATTAGTTGTAGTCTGTTGGTTGGTTATTTCGTCTGCTTTGATAGTGGCTACACCGCTTGTTTTTAATCGACGAGTGGTGGTACCGTAACCAATTACCTGAACTTCATCAAGTATTTTGGAGTTCAGGCTTAATTGAATATTGTAAATAGCTTTGTCAGAAACTTTTTGATCTAAAGATTGGTATCCAATAAAAGAGTAAACTATCAAATCACCCTTGTCTGCTTCGATACTATATCTTCCTTCAGCGTCTGTAAAAGTACCCCGCATATAGTAGCTATTTACACGAACAGCAACTCCCGTCAAAGGTTTATTCTCTTCATCAGTTACAATTCCTGTTATGATACTTCTCCGAATATTATCTGCATTTTTCGATTTGGGAATAGATTGCTCAACCACCAAAATTCGTTTATTTTTAACTACGAATGTCAGATTTGTATTTTCCAACAATAAGTTGAGGGTTTCCTTTAATGAGCGGGTCCCATTTTCAACAGTAATATTTTTATACTTTGCAACCTGCGACAGGGTAAAAGCTATCCGAAAATCAGATATTTTTCCTAATTTATTGAGCCCGGATTCCAGAGTCTGGTTTTTTAATTCAAAAGTAACTTTAAGATCAATAGTCTGAGCATATAGTGAGTTGAAAAGTAGTTGACCTGCCAGCATAAAGCTCAGAATCAGAAAAACTTTGCTTTTTCCATAGAAATGAATGCCGGGAATGCATAATAAATAGGACAATGCATTTATATATTTTTTTTTCATACCTTTGCATATAAATTTATAATGATTGATATTTGATTGTTATGATTTAAAATCCCTCAAGGCTTGCAGGCGGAGGGATTTTTTTTGCTCGCTTTAAGCACTAAGAAGTATCGTTTCTTATCATTCCTCTTATTTTTATTGGTTTTAATTTTTACATAAGTAGTTACGAGTTACAAGACTGTTTATCTGCATCTTGCTTTCGGAAAATAGATTATTAAATATTATTTATTACTTATTATTCTAACTTCACCTGCTTTTATTGTATACTGTGTGTTAGCATTAATTGTACACAGAGTTTCAAGTATATCTTCCAGAGATTCAGTACCACTAAATGACGAGGTTATTCTTTCATTTGCCAATCGGACACTACTTATGGTTATATTCTTTCCATACCGTTTACTGAGAATCTGAGCGATAGATTCAAAGGAAGTTCGGTCAAATACCATATCCTGCTTTGTCCAGTCATTCACTACTTCTTCAGCATTTACAGTTTGTTGTTTTGCATCGGTATTCCGAAGATCGTAGTTGATTGATTGATTAACTGTCAGCACTGCTAATATTTTCTTATCATCCTCCACCCTTACTTTTCCTCGCGTTACCGAAACAACTACATTTTTTTGTCCCGGCCAGGCTTTTATATCAAAAGCAGTTCCAAGTACCGTCGTTTTTACATTACCCGTGTGAATAATAAACGGTTTTGAATTCATGTGTTTCACATCGAAATATGCTTCCCCACTCAATATCACTTCACGCGTTCTGCCCCTGAACTCTTCCGGAAAGTGAAGAGTACTTCCCGATTTCAGGATGACACTTGTTCCATCGGGCAACGTAAGATGACGAATATACGAAGTTGCCCGATCGGGTGAGACTAAAACAGCTTTAGCAAAAACAGCTTGTGAAGAAGGAGTGGAATCCACAGTAAAATGTTTAATAAAAGTGCCTATGCCAACCAGCAGCAAAATAGTAGCAGCTGCAGTCATTGTACGAATAACTTTCCGCGAGATATGGGCTGAGAAGATACCTTTAGTCTGATATTCTTCTTCCAGAATATTGGATAACATCCGTATTGCCTTCTCCTTAGATAGCCTGACCGGAGAATCAAAGTCCAGCCAGACTTCTTCTATTTGAGTATATAGTTCATCATCCGTTAGTTTCGAAATAAGCCCGGCAAGCTCAATTCGTTCTTCAGGTGTGCAAACATAAGTCAAATACCTTAACATTAAATAATGCATTCTACTTTTTTCCATTTTATCAGCTCGGCTTTTAAACAATACACAAACAACAAGTAATCTATCCGAAACAAGATCTTTTTGTCATCAGAATACTACTAAGACGAACAGAAAAGAAAAAAGTCTACATGACTTTGAATTTTTCTTGAAAAAAGTTGAAAAAAGCTGGAAAAGAAAAAGGAAAGAGAAATAAAGTAACAAAAAACAAATGGAGATAAACACATCCTCAGAATGTTCAGCTTAATCTAAAAATAGGGGAAAGAGGAAAATAAACCAGAAAATAAGTAGATCGGGATAGGAATAAGAAATAATCCGGCGGAGATTACCCACTGCACGTTTCATGTGGTTCTTAATAGTAGAAACTGATAAATCCAGCAATTGCGCAATTTCTTCGTGTTGAAGACCCTTCTCCTTACGCAACATATATACTTTTTGCTGTTGAGGCGGAAGTTTTTTCACTGCAGCGGCAATTCTTTCGCCTAATTCTTTTTGCATTAAAATATCTGCCGGAGTTGGGTCAACAGCAGTTTCATCCAACTTCGACAATTCCTCTATAATCAGTGTTTCTTTTGAGAATCGACGGAGGTTGTCGAATGCCAGATTTTTAGCAATACTATACAAATAAGCATTGAGATTGTCAACATTAGCCAACATTTCCCGGTTCTGCCATACTTTTAGAAAAAGATCCTGAACCAAATCATCAGCTTTATCCTCGGAGCGAATAATACCCACAAGAAAACCATACAATTTATCTTTATACCGATTAAAAAAAATTGCAAAAGCCTCCTTATCTCCTTCCTTGAGACTTCGAATTAATTCAACTTCCTGCTCTTTTATCTGTTTAGGATCTTCTTCCATTCTATCAATTATGTAAGTAAATCGATTTCAATGATTGCAAAAATACAATTATATATCCAATCTCAAACATAATGTCACCTTAAAAGTTCATTTGTCTAAAAAAAGGACAATAACAAAGCTTATTTTACATGCAAATTTAGGGAATGTATTTAAATCCCAAAATACCTCTTTCAAGGTATAAACATACCCTAATAATAGTATTTTCACAAATCGAATAAAAAACTCCCTGCCGGAGTATGAGTTTCAGACAGGGAGCTTAAGAAAGAAGAAGATTAAATAATCAAACTATGAGAAAGAATGATTATTTAAAAATCTCTTTCAGTTTTAGTTGTAATTCTTCGCCGCGAAGATTTTTTGCAACAATCTTTCCTTCAGGATTAATCAAGAAATTCTGTGGAATAGATTGAACCGAGTATAATTGGGCAACATCGTTGCTCCATCCTTTCAGATCTGAAACATGATTCCATCTGAGTTGATCTTTTTCAATTGCTTTTATCCATGCCGATTTTCCACTTTCTCTGTCAAGCGACACCCCCAATACCGTAAAATTCCTAACCTTGTACTGATTAAATGCTTTTACAACATTCGGATTCTCGGCACGACAGGGGCCACACCACGACGCCCAAAAATCGAGCAACACATATTTACCTTTTAAGTCGGAAAGTTTAAGGGCTTTACCATCGGGAGTGAGTTGTGTAAAATTGGGAGCAGAAGCTCCGACAGCTACCAGCTTGAGCTTTGCAATTTTTGCTACCAGTTCCTGACCCGAAGTAGAATTACGAACCTGCTCGGACAATCCGTTAAACAATGGGCCTATCAAATCCACATCGAAAATAGGAGTACCTAATACTTTCAGGGCTTCCAACGAAATAAGGCTACCTGGATTGGCTTGAATATATTTTTTATTCAAACCCTTCAGTTCGACATTTACCTTTTCATAACGGATATCTATATCTTCTTGAAATGCTTTTGACTTGTGTTGTTCATCAGAAGCTGCATCATATTCTGCTACTATAGATTTTTGTTTAGCCAAAGCTGGAGACAATAAAGTATTATACCTTTTATTCTCGGCATTGATAGTAGATCCTGAAATTTCAGCTCTAAAAACTGAATCTGGACTGAGCATTTTAATGTTCCCTTTTTCAAGATAAATATCCAGCAAATCCGGTTTTACTATTTTCCTCAAACCAATTCCCGTATGATCAATAACAAGACGGGCTTTCATCGGACCAACAATCGCCCCTTTCAACTCAAATGTTCCGTTTTTCATAACAACAGAATCTATCTTTAAGTCTTTTCCAACGAAAAATTGAAGATACATTGTGGCCGGAGCATTAAGATTCCCTATTTTACCATTAATGGAATAAATACCGGATTGAGCAAACAAAGATGCTGGCAACAAAAACAATAAACAAAATATTTTCATAAACCTTATATTTTACATTAGGAGTGAAATTAAAAAAACTTTTTGAATTTCTTTAAACATAACATTAATACTTAAATCTCTAAATCAACGTATCAGTATTAATTTCCAATCACTTGAATTAGTTTATCAGCCAAATCATTTTTTTGAAGTCCTCGGCTGATTATTTTTCCATCGGGGGATATCAATATGGTCAAAGGTATTCCTGACACAGCGTAAAGCTTAGCAATCTTACCACTTGAATCACAAAATTGCGTCCAAGCAGGCTTGTCCTCCATTAGTGCTTTTTTCCAACTCTCTGTATTTCGATCTAAAGAGACTCCTATAATCTCAAGATTTTTGTTTTTATACTTCTCATTCAAACGTGCTATCTCCGGCAAAGCCGCACGGCAAGGAGCGCACCAGGACGCCCAAAAATCAATAAGCAGATACTTTCCTTTTTTTTCAGACAAAGAAAACTTCTGTCCATTAGAAGCGATTAGTGAAAAATCCGGGGCTAAAGTGCCCTCGGCAGATGAAATAAGTTGTTTTGCATATTGTTTCAGTTTCAGAACCTCAGGCAAATTTTGAAACGATTTATCCAGCAATGCAATAATACTATCAAGTCGTTGACCGGTCACATGCCCAGATTTATAACTTAATATTCTTAAGGATAGCGGCGATGCAGGATAAGTGCGTATATAGTTTACTTCAGCTTCATCCACCTTTCTATTTACTAATTTAATCCCCCTGTTCATGCTATCTCTATATGCAATCCCCTTCGGATAATTTATTGCCAAATCAGTATAAAATCGCACTTGTTTGTCATATAACGGAGATAAATTATGATTGTACACTCTATACTCGTTATTCGTCCGTGTTCCTTCTACAATACAATTATATGCTTTTCCACTAACAGAGATGTCACCCTCCTCAAGATAGAAATCGGCAACAGCTAAAAATTTCCCCTTCAACGATAAAAGACTCCATTGTGCAGAAACAGGTGCTTTACCTTTAAATTCAAAAGTTCCATTTTTTACAATCGTACTATCCAAACTTTGGGCAGGAGGCCCTACCTGTTGAAGGTATAACTTTGTTCCATCCTCTATATCGGATATATGCCCATGAATATGATACTCAGGAACGCTGTAGGCAAGCAATGCACTAGCTATAATAAATGAAATAAATGTTTTCATATTTACATAATTTTACGCCAGATACTAACTGTTTTTCCGGCTATGTTATCATATCTCTTTAAAACCTCACCCTTTGAGGTTAATGAAGGATTTATAATCAATAATGAGCTGGAAGAAGTAGTTGTCTGAATAGCAATTCCCAACTCATTAACCAACTTGTTGATATTATATGCATAATGCATGGCCGTAATGGAAGCTTCGTAAGTGCAAATATCATTTATGGCAGCATCACCTGCTGAAAATGCTTCCAGATTGAGAGCCATAAGTTTTTTTCCTGTACTGATCATTAAATACGGATTTACTTTATGGGGAGCAAAACAACTTTCATCATCAATCACACCATCAGGAAATTGATACTTATTAACTAATGTCCAGGAGCCGTCCCAGGAACCGGAAAGAACATGTAAAATATATTTTCCGGCACTTGTTTTCAATATACTAAGGGCATTACCATTGTATCCCTGACCCATCCATACAGATGAGCCTTCCAGATTTTCAGGATCAATCAAACTGGTAGAAGTCCCTTTAGCCAGAGTTAACGAAGCCACCTTAGCCGATAAAGAAGAACGGGAGAAAGATACATACCGATGATTTAATTCGTCGACAGCCAAATAATAATCACCATAATTGTAACCTTTAGTGTAATTATCAGCAACCTTATAGCCTTTTGAATCACCATCCAGAGCATACTGATAATAGGCATCATCGGGACTTCCCATTGCACCCGGAGCTTTTTCATAAATTTTCCCCTCGCTAATTATAAACAACGCATTATCGTTCGAATAATATTCCGAGTTAATTGCACCTAGATACAAAGTTTTACCTTTAAACTCATCTTCATAGAATTTACGCCTAATCATAGAGTTTCCATCTAATTCTGGACTTTTACCGTTCTCACATATAACAGAAACTCTATCATAATAAACAGCAGTAGATCCGTCCATGTAGTTTAGTTGCTTCACCATTTTTGCGGTACCTGTAAGTGCCTCTTTGTTTACCTCCGAATAGACATCAGGATAGTAATTCAACCCTTCCTCATAGGAAAAAAAAGATAGCTTGGGAGCTCCATTATTGTTGCCCAGAACTAACCACCCGGTTTGAAATGGAGAAACCACATTTATTTGAATCGTTTTGGAATAACGTACATTTGTAGTCTTATCTAACACATCAAAAGTCAATGGATCCGAGGATAATAAGGTTTTAGTAAATGTATAGCTAAGCGTTTTCTGCTTCGATAAAGTATCGGCACCTATACGCCATGAGTACGACAATGACGAAGAGTCAATATCTGTTGTGATTTTAGGAGCCAGAGTGAAGGGTCCCTGTAAAATAAATCTGTAAGAGTCACTTAAATTGGTTATTCCAACTTCCTTTAGTGTTATATAATTATAGTTTCCTTGATCTTCGATGCAGGCACTCAACAGAAATGCAGGGACACATAATAGTAATAATAAATATTTCTTTTTCATATTCAAATTGAGTAATGATTAATAACTTCCTAAACTTTCAGACACAGGACTTTTCAAGTCTTCATCGTAAGGATTTCCCTTTGTATCACGCAACCAATTCCTGAATCCGATGACGGCTGCTTTCACTTCTGCTTCTTTGTATGATTTATAAATATAATTTCCCGTACCATAATCCAACCAAAGAATATACGTACTTGTTTCAAATGGATTACTACCATCTGTTACACCCATAAACTCAAGCCATAAACGAAGTTTTGTAGGAGAATATGTTCCAAAGTAGCGAGTATAAGGGTAGTATACCCACCAATCAGGTTTTACAAGTTTATCGGTAATGGTGATCTTTATTTTATCAACACGTCCAACTTTAAAATTTTGATTAGGAACAAGCTGCAAAACTAAATCATACGATTGAGTAGTCATATCTGCAGTACGGAGTAATTGAATTTTTCCGCCACCTATACTATCATTGGCAGGTATAAACAGTTGTTTGGTATCCAAGATCTTATAATGGACATTGGCTATAGCGGTAGTCAAAGAATCTACTACTTTCCATTCAAATGTTGCATTCTGATTAATAAAACGGCCGGCAAGCTTTACCGGAACATTATATGTTGTATTCTTTACCAAAGAATCCTGAAAAGTAAAAGTATATGATAGCGATGGATAATTTTCTCCACTCCCAATAGATTCATTGAAATATATATAATGATTTGAATCAAAGAATTCTATTTCATCTTTTGAACAGCTAGTATGCACAAAAGCCATTACACATAGTGAGATATATAATATTTTCTTCATTTTTTTATTATTAAGAATTAATTTGGGATATTTCCATATTCTACTTCGTCTGCCGGAAGAGAGAATGTATAATATGAAGGTAACATAGTAAGTGTTGCAGAAGACATCCACGGATTAAAATCAGGAATAGCACTTAGTTGCAAGCGCTTATACATAAAGAATGTTTGCCCTTCAGCATAGGTTTCTTTGCGCATTTCTTTTCTAACATATCCCAATAGTTGAGTGGCTGAGGCATTATCATCAATTCCCTTATCAGTAGAAAGATACCCCCTATGAGACTTCAACTCACGCAATAAACGAATGGATTCTGAAGGATTTGAATTTATATTACATTCGGCTGCAATCAGATACATCTCACCGAGTCTGATTAGCGGAACCGTTTCTTTTTTCAGTGTAGAACTTGAAGATGGATCCTGATCATATTTACAAGATATAACTTTATCATTTGCTTTATTATTTGTCAACAAGTACAAATAACGAAAATCATTTCCATCTTCAAACACATTCAAACCATATACTCCCCAACCATCTGTTAACGAATAATTTTCTGATGTAAAATAAGTAGTATAATACGTGCTTAGTTTAGGAACATTTAGTGCACATATAATTTCAGACATAAACACTCTGTCCGGATGATCTCCCGTAAGTGTACTCTCATCTACCCACGAAAATGGCCCTTCATTAATAACTTTGTTAGCATATATATTGGCTGAATCTTTTCTATTCGCATATAAAAACACGCGGGCTTTTTCGGCCAATACAGCCCAATAATTAAAGCGATATTGCCTGTTTGCCAGAAAGTCTCCTTTTCCTGAGTAAGTAGTAGTTATTTTAGTTATTATTGGATCATTAGCTTTCTTAAATAAACTATCTGCCTTGTTGAGATCAGCCAAAACCTTTTTTAGAACCTTTGACTCACTAAGATGCTCTGATCGTATCCGCTCATATGTATCAACATATGGAATGGCTATAGTTGAATCATTACCAGTATATGCCGGAGCAAACATCCGTAATAAATCGAAATGTGTATAAGCCCTCATAGCCAAAGCCTCTGCTTCCAGAATATCTCCTTCTCCATCCGAAAACAAATTCTTTTTATCTTCAATACTAGTTAATATACTGTTTATATTTGTAACATTATTATATAAACCACTCCAGATTGCATCAATTGTCGGACGCACACTGCTATCTGTAAATTTATAAGATGATGAAAGAGACCACACATAGTTTCTGGCAAAACCTTCGAGAGCTCCATACGTTAGCTGATGTCCATATAGTGCATCAGCATCCAAATTTATATAACACCCATATAACATTTGTTTAAAACCTGTTTCTGTTTTAATTAAATCTGCCCTATCCTTTTCTGCAGAGGGGCTTACATCTAACCATTCGCTGCAAGCTGACAAGCCGAGAGAAATGGATAAAATAAAAATATATACTATATTCTTCATATAATTCATGTTTTAAAAGTTTGCGCGTAGTCCAATACTAAAAGAATGTGCGTAGGGATAAGAGGTACCTCTTTCACGGTCAACAGTTGAGAAATACAAGAGGTCCGACGTATTTAGTGACCATCTCAGACTTTCTAGGTGCAAAAGGCGAATAAAACTTCGTGGCATTTCATATTGTAAAGAAAGAGATGAAAGCTGTACATAGTTATAATCTTGAACAAAACGTGAACTGGCATAAGTATACGTTTGTGTATACCTCGTGGTTATATTTGCCTTATATTGTACAACATCGCCAGGATTTTGCCATGTATCAGTAAGTACACGCTTATCAACATTTTGATATTTATTGGAATTTTCTACTTTATCCACTAAAGTGGAATTGTAAATTTGTCCACCCCACGAATAAGAAAATGTTGCATTCAAAAACAACCCTTTCCAGCCAACATTCGTTCCAAACGTTCCTTTTAATTTTGCTTCCGTATCTCCTACAACAACTTTATCATCCGCACTCCATGTAAAAGTGGGTTTACCATCTTTTGTAAGAAATAACTCGTTGCCAGTCATTGGATCTATTCCCAACGAGCGCACTGCATAAATAGCAGTCGTAGATTGACCTTCTTCATATTTAGTCAAAAGTTTATGAGACAATTTTTTATACTCATCATCAGTATATCCGGTGGATGAATCCACCTTTTTATTAAAGGCTTCTAATGCCGATGAAATAGATAATATTTTGTTTTTGTTATGTGTCACACTCCCAAATAATGAGACGTTAAAACCTGCTTTTTTTATAAGAAAACCTCTTATTAAAAATTCATAACCCGTATTTTTCATTTTTCCTAAGTTTGCAACATAACTACTGAAGCCCATTGAAGGTGGAGTCGTTATTGGCAACACCATGTCGGAAGTCAATTTATTATAAAGGCTCATGGATAGATCTATTTTATTGAAAAGACCAATAGTCGTTCCTACTTCTGCCATATTGGTGGTTTGCCATTTCAAATTACTATTGCCTAAAGCTTCTAATATTACTCCAATATTTCCATCATATCGGTCACTGGTGGTATTGGCATACATGTCACGAGCCTGATAAGAAGTGAAATTTGCAGAACCTACCTCACCATATGTTGCTCTTAACTTCAACATATTGACAAATCCGATCTGTTTAATAAAAGATTCGTTATGAGCATTCCAACCGAGACCAAAACTATAAAACGGAGCTGTTTTTTTATTTGTTCCGAATTGTGACGATCCGTCTAGACGATATGAGAAATCAAACAAGTATCGATTATCATAGGCATAATTACTTGAAGCAAAGAAGCTTGCCAGACGAGTGTGCCCTTCATAATTTGCAGGTTCTCCTCCCACTTCATATCCTGCCGCGTAAGCTGGTTCTGCCGGATCATCTGCACCAAATCCTTCTGCCGTAAAGCCATAAACCGAACTTTTAGAATCGGACATAGAACCACCGACAGATGCAGTAGCAAAATGTTTTCCGATATTTTGCGACCAAGTTAATATGATATTACTTTCTAGAGCTTTCTGAAAAGTTTGTGTATAGGTATATTTCCCCTTTAACAGTTCTTCATCTGCTGTAGATCCTCCAACTTCACCACTATAATCCGCGTAAGTTGAAGAATTTGGAGAAAGAAATGAAATAGCTTTATTATTTGTTGATATATAACTCAACATTCCGCTTAAACGTAAAGATGGCAATAACATCCATTCAACGGATAAATTATCATTTATATTCAGACTTTCCGTTTTATCCAAATTACCAACAGATGCTTCGTATAAAGGGTTTATTGGAATATTATTACTGTTTCCCCAAACATTGTATTTGTCACCAGAAGCATCCGTGTAATAATAATACTTATTTAACTTCCCATTTTTATCATAAATTGGATAAAACGAATTAATTGTTGTGTATTGGGTAAAACTTCCATAAGGAGATTCTTTTGAATTTGTTTGTCCTATAGAAAGTCGGTTACTAACAAATAATTTATCATTCAGATTATATGACAACTGCGTACTTAATCCATAATTATCACGATACGATCCTTTCATCACTCCCTGATTATTAGAATAATTCAAATCAGTAGAGTAACGCATCCGCTGATCCCCACCACTCAGATTCAAAGAATGTTTATAACCTATTGAATTCTGAACCGGTTGTGAAAGCCAATCTGTATTAACTCCTTGTGCCACCCAACGGGCAATTTGGTTATAAGCAGGCTGCAATGTTCCATCATCAGCGCGGTACATTCCAAGCTTGTTATATAACTCAAGATTTTCTTTGGCTGTTAATAAATTATAACTCGATAAATCGGGCAAACTAATATCCATATTAAGCCCGTAACTTATTTTAAGTTGTCCTTCTTTTGGTTGAATTGTTTTTACAACAATAACTCCATTTGCAGCTCTTGACCCATAGATAGCACCAGCTGCTGCATCCTTCAATACTGTTACAGACTCAACCCGATTCATATCCATATCCAGAATGGTAGCCAGCGTAGTTTGATACCCATCCAGTATAAATAATGGTTGATTCGGATCACTCACCAAGCCAGACTTATCGATATTTTCAAATCCCTGAAAAGAACTTTCTCCTCTGAAACGAATCTGGGGCAGTGTATTCGGGTCGGATCCCATGACCGAATTTTCAACGATGGATACAGAAGGATCCAGAAGGCTTAAACTCTTTATTATGTTTTGCCGACCGACTGTTTTTAAATCTTCGCCCTTATATACAGAGGCATCACCGGTAAAACTTTTCGCATCATGTGTAACTAAACCCGTTACAACGACTTCATCCAGATCCTTCGAATCATTCTCCATGATCACTTTCAGCCTGCTCCCCTTGAATGCAACTGCCAGCTTTTTCAGTCCGATAAATGAAAAAAATACATTGTTTACAATTTTTCCACTGGAAATATTGATATCAAAATCACCATTCGTATCGGTGGTTCCGTATATATCTGGATTATCGGTAGTGATATTCACTCCCGGTAGTGGTTTACCGCCTATATCTACCACCCTTCCCAGTATTTTATTAATTTGATTATTGCTCACTGGTTGCTGATTTCTTTTTTCAACCACCAAAATTCGTTTATTTTTAACCACGAATGTCAGATTTGTATTTTCCAACAATAAGTTGAGGGTTTCCTTTAATGAGCGACTCCCTTTTTCAACAGTAATATTATTATACTTTGCAACCTGCGACAGGGTAAAAGCTATCCGAAAATCAGATATTTTTCCTAATTTATTAAGCCCTGATTCCAATGTCTGATTTTTTAATTCAAAAGTAACTTTAAGATCAATAGTCTGAGCATATAGTGAGTTGAAGAATAATTGACCTGCCAGCATAAAGCTCAGTATCAGATAAACTTTTATTATTCCCGGAAAATGGATGTTGGGAATACATAATAAATGGGGTAATGCATTTATATATTTTTTTTTCATACCTTTGCATATAAATTTATAATGATTGATATTTGATTGTTATGATTTAAAATCCCTCAAGGCTTGCAGGCTGAGGGATTTTTTTTGCATGCGTTAAGAGCTAAGAAGTATCGTTTTTTGCCATTCCTTTTGTTTTTATCGGTTTAAATTTTTACATAGTAGTTACAAGTAAATAGTTCCGAATTACAAAACTGGTTATCTGCATCTTGCTTTCGGAAAATAAACAATTAAATATTATTTATTGCTTACTATTCTAACTTCACTTGCATTTATTGTATACTGTGTATTAGCATTAATTGTACACAGAGTTTCAAGTATATCTTCCAGTGATTCCGTACCACTAAATGACGAGGTTATTTTTTCATTTGCCAATCGGAGACTACTTATAGTTATATCCTTTCCATATCGTTTACTGAGAATCTGAGCGATAGATTCAAAGGAAGTTCGGTCAAATACCATATCCTGCTTTGTCCAGTCATTCACTACTTCTTCAGCATTTACAGTTTGTTGTTTTACATCGGTATTCCGAAGATCGTAATTCACCGATTGATTAACTGTCAGCACCGCCAATATTTTTTTATCATCCTCCACTTTTACTTTTCCACGTGTTACCGAAACAACCACATTTTGTTGATTCGGCCAGGCCTTGATATTAAAAGCAGTTCCTAATACCGTTGTTTTGACCGTTCCGGTATGAATAATAAATGGTTTTGAATTCATGTGTTTCACATCAAAATAAGCTTCCCCTTTTAGTATCACTTCACGCGTTCTGCCTCTGAATTCTTCCGGAAAGTGAAGAGTGCTTCCCGATTTCAGAATGACACTTGTTCCATCTGGCAACGTAAAATGACGGATATACGAAGTAGCGCGATCGGGTGAAGTTGATGGTGCTTTAACCACCATCGCCTGTTCACCACTACGATTATCTAATTTAAGAGTAAATAACCCTAATGAAAACAAAATAACCACAGAGGCTGCCACAGCGACTACTCTTCTATTAAAGCTTACTGACTTTCTTTGTAATTCTATTGTCGGTTTATCAGAACTCAAAATTGCATTTAGTTTACGCTCCTTTTCTTTTCCCGAAATATGAGTGGTAGGTTCATACTGCTCTAAAAGTTTCAAAAGCTCCGGCTTTAGTAAATCATCACTTATTGATTCAATAAGTTTAGCCAATTCTTCTTGCTCAGATTGATTGCAATTAAACGCAATGTGTTTTTCCAATAATTCTTGAATTCTGGTGGTTTTCATTTTTTTGACAATAATGATTAATTTCCAATATCAGTACAGGTGCCTTTGTGCATCACATGTGATATTGGTAAGACGTACGAGAGGAAATAATATCCAGTGGAGATTAAAAAAAAATGAATTTTCTTTTAAAAGAACATTAAAACGGCTATAATTAATAGCTCGGAGTAGTATAAAGACAAGTATTTGTGAATATTTCCCATTGCTAGCTTCATATGGCTTTGAATGGTTGAGCGGGAAAGATTTAGTTGCTTTGCAATTTCATCTTGTTTAATACCTTGTTCTTTGTACAAAGTATATATTTTTTGTTGTTGAGGGGGTAATTGCTTGACTGCTTCAGAAAGTTTATCTTTTAACTCATTATCAATTAAAAGTTCCAATGGCTCAAGCGTATTATTTTGGCATTCTAATTCGAAATGAATAGAGGTAGCTAAAACTTCACGAGCCGATTTTCTCAAATAATCAATAGCCTGATTCTGGGCTATTCGAAAAAGAAATGCATTGATATTTTCAACATCAATCATATCGGTTCTGTTTTGCCAGATTTTCAGAAACACCTCCTGAGTAATATCTTCCGCCTTTGTTTTTGAGTGAATTAACCCCAATATAAAACCAAATAGTTTATCATAGAAAGTATAAAACAGTTCAGCAAAAGCATCCTCATCTCCTGTTTGAAGACGTAAGAGCAAGTCAGAGTGATCAAGCTTTTTACTATACTTAAACTTATTTTTAGTCATTTAAAAAGAAAGTAATATGAACTTTTTCGTTGCAAAAATACGACTATATCTTCAATTCTAAACACAATGCAAGCTTAAAAGTTGATTTCACTTGAAAAAAGCTATTCGGGCAATTGAATCAGTTTGCAAAGTTAGAGAAAGTATTCTGGTATCGAAATACCTCTTTCAGGGTATAAACATACCCGAATAATAGTATTTTACACAAAACAAATGACATCGAATAAAAAAATCCCTGCCGGAGTATGAGCCTCAGACAGGGAGTTTAAAAAATGAAGATTAAATAATCAAACTATGAGAAAGAATGATTATTTGAAGATATCTTTCAGTTTCGTTGAGCTTCAGCACCAATACTTTTAACTCAAGATTCTACTCTACAATAACAATACATAAACAAATTTTC
>Ga0302167_10000408_pt1 | contig 21380 bp, 19 predicted proteins | sample I_Fen_N1_1_FD_193496 | JGI IMG/M metagenome (GOLD analysis project Ga0302167, IMG submission 193496) | Peat permafrost microbial communities from Stordalen Mire near Abisko, Sweden - I_Fen_N1_1 | ecosystem: Environmental > Terrestrial > Soil > Wetlands > Permafrost | place: Sweden: Abisko...
ATGTACCAAGTGGCTCCTGTACTAACAGTTGCTGTAGGGTAAGTATAACTGCTTATCGTTTTGGTATTAGTAACCGTTTGTCCGGTTACATTATCGGTTACGGTACATTCCACGGTTAATGTACCTGATTGAGAGCAGGTATAGCTGAAAGATGTAGAATTTGTACCGCTTTGCAATACTGTACCGCCACTATTCTTTAACTTCCATGAGTAGGAATAGCTACCCGAGCCGGCTCCTGCACTCGCCGAAGCTGTACCTGTACCATTAACCATGTACCAGGTGGCTCCTGTACTAACACTTACAGTAGGATTGGTGTAAACTTTTATTTTTTTTGTATTAGTGACCGTTTTAGTTGTTCGGTTATCTGTTACAGTACATTCAACCATCAAAGTATCTGATTGTGAACATGAGTAGTTGAATGTTGATGCATTCGTACCGTTTTGCAATACTGTCCCACTTTTGTTTTTTAATTTCCAGGCATAAGTATATTCTCCCGATCCGAATCCCCCAACACTCACCGAAGCTGTACCTGTACCGTTGATTATGTACCAAGTCGCTCCTGTATTAACAGTTGCTGTAGGATCGGTGTAAACTGTTATTTTTTTTGTATTAGTGACCGTTTTAGTTGTTCGGTTATCTGTTACAGTACATTCAACCGTCAAAGTATCTGATTGTGAACATGAGTAGTTGAATGTTGATGCATTCGTACCATTTTGCAATACTGTGCCACTTTTGTTTTTTAATTTCCATGCATAGGTATATTCTCCCGATCCGAATCCCCCAACACTCACCGAAGCTGTACCTGTACCGTTGACCATGTACCAAGTCGCTCCTGTACTAACAGTTGCTGTTGGATAAGTATAAACGGTTATAGAGGTTGATTGAGTTGTAGATTGTCCTGTAAGATTGTCGGTTACAGTACATTCTACCCTTAACGTGTCCGATTGAGAGCAAGTATAGCTGAAAGAGGTAGAATTCGTACCGCTTTGTAATACTGTACCGCCACTGTTCTTCAATTTCCATGCATAGGAGTAATTACTTGAGCCGCCTCCGGCAGTTACTGAGGCTGTACCCGTACCGTTAACCATGTACCAGGTGGCTCCTGTACTAACAGTTGCTGTAGGGTAAGAATAACTGGTTATAGTTTTGGTATTAGTAACCGTTTGTCCGGTTATATTATCGGTTACGGTACACTCTACGGTTAATGTACCTGCCTGAGAACAGGTATAGCTGAATGATGTAGAATTTGTACCGCTTTGTAATACTGTATCGCCACTGTTCTTCAATTTCCATGCATAGGAGTAATTACCCGAACCACCTCCGGCACTTACCGAAGCTGTACCTATACCGTTAACAATATACCAAGTGGCACCTGTACTAACAGTTGCTGTAGGGACAGTATAGCTGATTACTTCTACCGATTTGGGATACGATTGTTCCGTTGCTTTGTCTTTTACAGTACATTCCACAGTCAAAGTGTCCGCCTGAGAACAAGTATAGCTGAAAGATGTGGAATCAGTACCGTTTTGTAATACCGTACCGCTACTGTTCTTTAATAACCATGTGTAGGAGTAATTATTAGAATCCCCGATTCCTGTAGTAACAGTAGCTGTACCCTTATCATTAAACATGTGCCACGCTTCTGTGGTGAGAGTTGCTGGAAAGGATGTGTAATAGGGTATAAGCATCGTAACATTTTTAGTTTGTTTGGTCAGATTGTCAGTTACGGTACATACAAGAGCCTTATCGCCACTGTGTGAACTGGTAAAATTGAATGTAGTTCCTGTATCATGCGAATAACCTGAATCATCTGCAAATGCCCAATCATAGCTAAAATCACCAGATCCTCCTGTTGCTGATGCTGTGGCATTACCTGCTGTATTAATCATGTAGTAGGAAGCATCGGGTGTGACAGTTAACGATGGTTTGGAATAACAAGTGATTGTTTTTTTCTTTTCAATTTTTCTGCCCGTTACATTGTCGGTTACGGTGCATGTTACGGTTAGTTTCCCAGCCTGACTGCAAGAAATATTAAAGTTTTTGCTATTGCTTGTAGCCAATACCGTAGTACCATCGAGCAATACCCAATTGTAAGAATAATTGCCGGATGCTCCTTTTACACTTATGGGTACCGAATCTGTAACGTTCTGCACATAGAAGGGCGCAGGTTTTAAGCTTACCGATAATGCATATCCGGGCCCGTTATCGTGGTATGAATAGTCGTAGCGTGCCAATATTTTGCTATTATCATCCTGATTCAAAATAAGCCGCCCAAAAGTATCGTAGGTATAATTAATACTTACCCCACGCGGATCTGTTTTAGAAATCATACCCACAAAAGGTTTGTATGTAAATGTGGAAACCTCAATACCGGGCAAATTGGAAGAAGTCCGAAGCGAATTGAGATTGGTTAAATCGCTTACTGAAGGATTTGGATTGTTAGCCAAATTAGATATGTAGCTACTTCCTAATTCCGTTTCAATTTGCGGATAAGTTGCATTTTTAATTTCAGCTATGGGGTTTTGGTAGCTATATCCCCACAGGTACGTTGTACTAATCCCTTTCCTGTCTTTTATTTCATAGATATTTCCTTTCGGTCCATACTTGACTAATTCCATATCAGGGAATAATCCATAATGACTATCCTTTGTTGTCCCGTTGAAATAAGAAAAGGATGTAAGTGGTGTTGTTATTTCTGTAGAAAATGCTTTGTCAGGTACATATAATGTATCATTGGCAATGGTTACTTGTTTATAAGTCGTTAATTTTCCTTCGATAATAGAATTCCCTTTGTATTTTATTGTTTCAACCGGATAATTTAGCATGAATTTCTGGGTCATGGTGCTGTAAGGTGCGCCATTATTATCAAAAGGATATTTAGTAACAACAGCAACACTATCGGCAGCCGATCGACTTCCCGATTGGCTTTGGAAATAAGGTAACCTATAATCATTGTATCTGTAATTGGTAGTACTAATTACCGGATTATTCCCGTTTATGTCATAGGTTGTTTCAGTTTTTGATTGTAAATAAGGAGCGAACGTGAATGTTTTTAAAGGAATTGCACGAATTGCATTAGAGAAACCATATAAATTTATTGATTTGAAAAAGTCATTGTATCTGTTTGGATTTGAATTATAGGTATATATTTCTTTTTTTACAGGCACAGTATTTTTATAATATTCTACACTTTCCAATAAACCCCGTTCAAGTTCATAAGATATGAATGTATTACATGGTAAGGAGCTAGATATAACATTATCGGCAGAAAGGTCAGCTCCCTGATCCGGATATTTTTCCTGATTCGTATAATTATAGATTGTTTTACTCCCATCAGATAATTTTTCCGTAACACGACTATAGGTAATAGGATTTCCATTAGCGTTAGATAACTGGTTTTGAATTTGTTCGTTGCCAAAACGGTAATATGTAGTGTTGGCTCCATAATATAAACCAGCGGCATCACTAAAATCAATTAGATTGTAATGTATATCGCCAAAATCAACATATGTTGTTCCTCGGGCATCGTATATCGGGATACTCGATAAAATGCCGGAAGAATTTCCCTGCTCGTTTTTATATTCAAACTCACGAATAGTGGTATGATTATTTGTATCCCTATTGATCATTTTCTTTATTCGAAGCCCTCCACACATAAGGGTGTAATTGTTATAGTTATTTTCGACCGTAAATGGATAGTGTATAACCTTTTTTGAATAGTCATGTGGTTCATACACAAATTCGGTAGTACCTCCGGTAGGGTAGGTGATTTTGGTCAAAATTTCGGCCTTCATATACGTGGAATCTGCCGTCCTAAAGTCCTCTAAGTTGGCATAAGGTATTACCCCGTAATACTTATTATTATAATAACCCCAGTTATCTGCCATCTTTGAGTTATAGGGTGGCAAATCAGTGGAGTTATAGTCAAACAGGTATCCGTTTATCCGGGAATTTTTGCTATCACTAAAAACGATGTTGTCCAACTTTAATCTTGTATCTGATGAACTGGTATAATTCAACGCAATTTTTTTATTCGTATCAATAATTGAATCCAGCTTCATATAATAATTACTACTATCACTTAAAAGCCTTTCCCTATAAGCAAAAAGTTTCGAAGTTATATCATTACCAAATATCTGATTAAAAAAGTATGGATCTATATTGTAACCAAGTTCAGTCGATTTACTCCTTTTAAAAGTCATAGTTCTACCGGAAGTAGGGCTTTGTATCGATTTTAAGTATGAAGGCTGAATTATGGTATAGGCTCGATGTCCAAGTACTGTATTTGAGCTATCAACACTGGGTTTATTGCTTCTATAATATTCGTTGACATAACGATTGTTATTTTCAATGATTGGAATTCCTTTTTTTTCATAATCCAATTCAATAGTTTCTCCATTAGGTGTTATAATTTTTTTTAGGTGCCATGTATTTGCAGTCGCAAAAAGATCTCTACCATTTCTAGCAAATGAAAACTCAATAGCACTCTTATCTCCCCCAAAATAGTACTTTATACCATCGTTATTCGTCAGAATAATTTCTTTGATATAGGTAAAACACTTAGCTGTAAGATCTCCCCAATATGTATCGCTAATTATAGCATAGTCGACCTGACTCTCAGAGACTTCTGATAATGCAGCTAATTTTATATCTATTTTAAAATTGCAATTTGATTTCGATTTGATTTTAACCGTATTGTTGCTCGCTAAATAGAAAGAGGCACTGATATCACCTACACTCACTTGAAATTCATCCGGCTCTGTATCGAGTGTATAAGCATCATTTGCAAGTAATATAGTATTTGTTATTCTCTCAAGCAGTACATACCTCAAGTAATTTCTACTACTCCAATCCGCTCTGTTCAGGCTATCCATTCGATAATAATAGCCCGGATTATTAGTCCAGTACAATTGTGTTGGAAATCTGTAATTCACTTCACTACGAGTGGTTTCATCTTTTATTCCATTGACAATTCTATTGATAGAGCCTCCTGCAAATAAATTCCATCCTAGCCCTACCCAACCCGGATGTGAGTCAGGCTTATTTCCACCCGCATAATACGATAAGGTAATCGGCAATTCATATCCATTCACCTTAAATGTAGTAAGAGGGATGGATGTTTGCGCTAGTCCATTGAAATAATTGACAGGCACTTGTCCATAAGTACCTAAGCTTGCTGCATTGGGAGTGAAAACCTGCACCGGCTTCTCCCAGCCCGTCTGCGCTTGTAAGAGGAAACAACATGCTTGTATAAATAATATAATTACTATTCGTTTCATGATTTTCTATTTATTATGTCTAAAGTTGAGTCAATAATTGTATTGTTTTTTTGGAAATCCAATCATCGTAAATTGTAATCTACAATCGCAAATCTACAATCGTAAATCTACAATCATAAATTTCTACTGTTTAATCACATTGAGTCGCATCACCATATCATCCACATGCACATACAGTGAGTATATGCCGGGTATCAGCCCTTTCATGCGCACGGTGGTGCTGTGAACTCCTTCGCCCAGATTTTCGGGGCTGGTCTGGCACAGTGGTATTCCTATATTGCTGTGTACCGTAAACCACACCTTGGCATCACGCACCAGTTTATAGTTGATATACAGATTATCTACCACAGGGTTGGGCATCAGTCGCGCTTCGGTAAATACGGCAGCGGCTCCCGCCGTTGCTGCGGTTTCCTTTTCAATAGGTATAGAATCAGTTTGAACCTGCGATGTTTGCAGTTCCGGAGGGTAATAAAATGAAGTGGAAAAAACCGTGGTATCTTTCATACTTTCACCGTTGCTGTCTTTGGTGTCGCCTTTTCGGCTCAGGGTGGTTTTTACGCTTTCGAATACCGGATAGCGAATGCCCGATGCAAACCAGGAGTAGGTATCCAGGGTCATTTCCACACTGTCCTTTCCGGTTTCGGTATAATGGCGAAGTGTGCGTACGCGGAGCGCTTTTTTCACGGTTTCAAAGTTGGGAAGTTTCAGGTCGCCTACCGCGTCGGCTTTTATGCGAGTATATCCCTTTACGGCCAGCGGTATCCGATGGCAATACTCACCCTTGCCCGTAAAGTAGCTGAACAGCGTATCGCCGTACGTGAATGGGAAGCGCATTCGCAATTCCGGTACCGTGTATTCCATGTAAGTAGTAGCATTTTCGTAGCCTACGGCTTGCAGACTATCGTGCTGCTGCCGGAAATAATAACGCGTGTTATGCTCTTGTCCGCACAGGCGTGTCAACCGTGCCGAATCGGGGATAAAGTAGTTGAGCGTATAGTTTTCGTTAATAGGCTGCAAGGTACTGAAGTCCCAATACAAACCCTTGCCCGTACTACCGGGATCTTTAAATTCAACCTGTTGTTTCACCAGTTGATCGGCTGCCCTGTAGGCATTGCGTTCGGTGGTGAGCCGGTGTGAGCTTTGCGCAAGCACCAATCCTAATCCTCCTAAACAGCAAAGAAAGAGAGTAAATGTGAGTTTTTTCATAAATTTTAGATATTTACTTTGTGATATTATGCCTTCGGCGTTACTATTTGTTATTCAGTTATCAATTAATAAGACTTGTAACCTGTCCACCACAGGCAGGCTCGTAACTAAATACTTGTAACTACTTATAAATTCAATTTCTCCTGCTCAATTTTATATTTATACTACCACCTTCAGTACCGGTGCACTAAAGTCGGTAGTTCCATCGGGGGTTACTGCCGCCACCCGAAAATGATATTTGCTTGCCACATCCAGTCCCGTTGCTTCGTTATTGGATTGTGTGGTATAACCCAGTGTAGTCCAACCTGCTTCGTCGGCAGGCAAAGCACCTTTAGCCATTTGCCAGATATACGAACCGGCTTTTTCCACCGCTTTGGCTACCAGTTTCACATTGCCCGAGTTAGCTCCGTCCAACACAGTAAGTGTTGCTTTCTGGATAGGCAGCGGTTGCTTGGAAGCATGAAATCCGGCACTGAGTATTTTTGTTTCGTCGCCCACCGACACTCTGTCCACGTAGGCTGCCAGTACTCTGAATATTTCGTCGGCGGCATCCTCGTTGGCGTGCAACTGTGCTGTGGCGGTATGACTTCCGTCTCTTGATGCTATATAAGATGTTTCCAGTGTATCTACCGCTGTTCTGGCTTCGTCGAGCGAAACATCCGGATCAGGAAACGTTGTATTGTTTGATAATTTGGTAACCACATTGCGATAAAACACAATCTTTTCGGCTACCGCTAATTTGATAAAGTCTAGTAATACTTTAATTCTTTTCATAAAAATTTAATTTTTCTGTTTAACGAGTTAATTGATTGAGGTTTGAGCAGGAGAAATTGAAAATATTGAATATGTACTGTGTATAGCTGCTGTTATCTGTCTTATGCTTTCTGCTATTGGAGTAATACCACATGGAATAGTTTCCGTTCCACGTAGTATACTGCCTGTTCCAATTAGAATCTTGTCGATTCCAGATAGAATCCGGTCTGCTCCAATTAGAATACTGCCGATAGTAATTGGAATAAGTACTATAGTATATGGTCTGGTTAGTACTCCTTGTGGAATAGACTGTATTCCAATCATAAGAAAGAATGTTCCACAAGGAATTGGTTTTATTCCGCGTGGAAGAATGTCTATTCTGTATGGAATCGGGAAAATTGCACGAGGTTTCGGGAATATTCCATGCGATTTGCACTTGTTTCCTAATAGAAGAGTAGCTATAACAGATGGAATAGGTAGTAATGCTTTTGACATTAGCTTCATTGTAATTCCGATGTATTGAATACACGCAATGGGGAGATAAAAAAGAATGGGAACAGATAAAATACTTCATGGATAAAAGGCTCATATTTATTAGAACAAATTTACACTACAAGGCATTTAACTCAAACTACATTAAGTTGTGTTTATTTTAGGTGTCCAAATTAGCGTAATTGTTACAATGTCCCAAAAATTATGATTAAATATTTTAGGACAAGCCAATTTTTAATTAGTTGTATTTTAGGTAATTAAAAAATTAAATGAATTTTTTTTAGGACAAGACGTTTTTTACACCCTGAAAGATGCAAAAATCTACCCCCTGTTAAGTACAATGTGATGAAAAACTGAATATTTATAAAGGGAAAGGAACTCAAACGAAATCTGTATGGTTTTGAGCAAATATATTAACGTTTTTAGGAGGTGATGATGTGGTTATTATGGATTATCGATAGAATAGATACATTATAAATGAAGCTCAAGTACAGATTATACGTACTTTATTCTTTTCATTCCAATCCCTACCATTCTTCTATATATCCAAGAATATATTTGTGAATACAGGATATATTGAAATAAGAAATGAGCTGCCTGAAATTCATCAAACAGCTCATTCTATTGCAAAGTCATGATTTTGAAATCTTGATTCTTCTTATAATTTTATTATCCCGGAATTATATCTTGTTGGCAAAAAAAGGTATAGATTTAATCTTCTTTTTTCCGATATTTCATTTCAATTAAAAAGGAAAGCAATAAGCCTAAACCACCAAATAATAACATTGAAGCACCATAAATAACGCCTGCTGTTTGATAATTATTACCATTATATTCTCCATTATAAAAGCCCGCCATGGTGTTATAACAGATGAAATATCCTACAAGTAAACCTAATCCAACTCCAAGAAACAAACATGCAACCTTTAGTGTACCAAATCCTCCTCCTTCAAATTTAAAATTAAGAGGGAATGAAAACTTGTTTTCAATCATCGAAGAATCAAATTTTTCCCCGATTTTTTCGATAATAGCCAGACGCTCTTTTTTGCGTACGAACAAATCAAACAATTTGTAAATGCCAAGGGTTATCATTCCAACAACCAATGGAATAGTAATAAAGTCCATCATAATCTTTTGTTTTTAAATAAATAATTTCGTTCTTTGTAGTGTTTGACGCAGCAACCCGAAAATGGTTACATATCTTCCTCGTTTTTTATTTTGTCTGAAAAGAATCTGTAACCAAAACGGAACATTTGCGTCTTATTCAATATATGAATAATCAAGACGAGATAAACTACATAGAGCGTATTCTTAAAGGCGAAACGAATTTATATTCGCATTTCGTCAACTCATACAGCAACTCTATCTACTCCTTGATTGTTCGTATAGTACTGACCAATGAAGATGCTGAGGAACTGACGCAGGATAGTTTTCTGAAAGCATTCAAAAAGCTGGACAGTTTCAAAGGCGATTGCAGTTTCTCTACCTGGTTGTTCAGGATAGCTTATAACACCGCTATTTCGGCCACCAGGAAGCGAAAAATAGAGTTTCCGATGGTGGATGAAGTAATGATGGATAGCGTGCCCGACGAGGCTATAGATATTTTTTTCGACGGAGATGAGAATGAGATAAGATTACAAAAGCTGGAAGAAGCCATAACGAAACTCAATGTAGAAGAAAAAACGCTGATAACGCTTTTTTATACCGAAGATAAATCGGTGGCGGAACTGGCAAGGGTGTTGGATCTGACCCCTGAGAATGTGAAAGTAAAACTTCACCGGGTGAGAAAGAAATTATATGTATTAATGACCAAAGGAAATGAAAATGAACAACGATAAAGCAATCAGAAAAGCACTACAATCGATCGAAAGCCCACGACTTTCTGCCGACTTCAATTCACGCTTGATGACAGAGGTGTATCGCGCCGTAGAACGAAAGAAAAAACGGGCGTATGTGCTTGGGCTATGCCTTATTTCGGGCGTTTCGCTGACGTTGATTGGGTTGGCGGTTTATGTGTTCCTCACCTACATTCCGTGGAAGTTTACATTCGAACTTCCCAAGTTTCCGAAAGTGCATTTATCGTCGGAGTCTAAATCGATGTATGCATTTAGTTTCTATATAGCTTTTCTGAGTCTTATTCTTATCGGGCTTGATTATTGGATTCGTCGTAAGTGGTTGATGAAAAAAATGAAATAGCATTAGCTTTCTTCACTCTCTTATAATCAAACAGACCGATTCTCGCGAACCGGTCTGTTTTTTATTATCTAACTTTATTAAAAAGCTATGGCATAATTGTGAATTATCAAATCTATTTTTATTCTATCAATAAACACTAAACAGTTTTAAAATCAAAAATGTTTACAATACAACAAACAAAAATCAATATTTTCTACTATCAGCAAGATGGTTTTCCGATTCAATTTAAACTTAAGGATATAAAAATCAGTATATAAGCACTCCAAATCAGACTGAATTTAGTTTGGAACTTTATAAGTAAAAAATGAGCTGTTCGAATTATCGGACAGCTCATTTTATTTTTATCAGCAGAGTACTTAGCTCTTACTTTCTTACGTCTTACTTCTGATTACAATTGTGGTCCTGAAGTAATCAATGCTTTCGCATCTTCATTGTCACAGTATTGTTCGAAGTTCTTGATGTATTTAGCAGCAAGCGATTTTGCTTTGGTTTCCCACTCAGCAACATCTGCATAAGTATCACGTGGATCAAGGATATTTGCATCAACATTGTTCAAAGCAGTTGGAGCTACCAGGTTCAAAATTGGAACGTGTACTGTTGGAGCATTTTCGATTGAACCATCGATGATAGCATCAATGATAGCACGGGTATTTTTCAACGAAATACGTTTTCCTGTTCCGTTCCAACCGGTGTTTACCAGGTAAACTTTAGCGTTGTGTTCTTTAGCTTTTCCAATCAACGTCTTAGCATACATTGTTGGGTGCAAAGTCAAGAAAGCTTCACCAAATGCAGGAGAGAAAGAAGGAACCGGTTCAGTGATACCACGTTCTGTTCCGGCTAATTTTGAAGTAAAGCCTGAAAGGAAGTGATATTGAGCTGATTTTTCGTCCAAAATAGATACCGGAGGCAATACACCAAATGCATCGGCCGACAGGTAAATGATTTTAGAAGCATGTCCTGCACGTGATGGAGAAACGATTTTGTTGATATGATAAATTGGGTAAGAAACACGGGTGTTTTCTGTTTTTGAAGCAGCAGCGGTGTAATCAGGAGTACCATCAGCACCTACAGTTACATTTTCCAACAAAGCATCACGACGGATAGCTCTCCAGATATCTGGTTCTTTGTCTTTTTCAAGATCAATTACTTTAGCATAGCAACCACCTTCGTAGTTGAATACTCCGTGATCGTCCCAACCGTGCTCATCATCACCAATTAAGTAACGTTTTGGATCAGCAGAAAGAGTAGTTTTACCTGTACCAGACAAACCAAAGAAGATAGCTACATCACCTTCAGCGCCAACGTTAGCCGAACAGTGCATAGAAGCGATACCTTTTAATGGCAAGTAGTAGTTTTGTAGTGCAAAAATACCCTTTTTCATTTCACCACCGTACCAAGTACCACCGATTACCTGCATTTTAGTAGTCAGGTTGAACAATGTAAATACTTCAGAGTTCAATCCTTGTTCTTTCCAGTTAGGATTTGAAGTTTTAGAACCGTTCAAACATACGAAATCAGGTTCACCGTAGTTAGCCAGTTCATAGTGAGAAGGACGGATAAACATGTTAGTCACAAAGTGAGCCTGCCATGCTACTTCCATAACGAAACGCACTTTCAAGCGAGTATCTTCGTTAGTTCCGCAGAATGTATCAACTACATACAATTTTTTTGCAGTAGAAAGTTGTTTTGTTACAAGATCTTTACAGTGTTCAAATACTTCAGGAGTAGTTGGGCGGTTAATAGTTCCATCCCACCAGAGATGCTCATCAGTTACTGCATCTTTTACAAAGAATTTATCCTTAGGAGAACGGCCTGTAAATTTACCGGTATCAACCGATATAGCTCCTGTTGTTGTTAACACACCTTTTTCAAAACCTTCGTTTGCAGGATCAATTTCTGCCTGAAACAATTCTTCGTAAGTTGGGTTGTGCAGAATTTCAAAATTTCCTGAAATTCCATACTTGCTTAAATCCAAGTTTGCCATTTTTTTTAAATTAAGTGATCTATAATTGTTTTTACTATCTCGCTAAACTAAAATCTTTTTTCCATCACAAAAGTAATGTTTTTTTTTGTAGCACAAAAGGAATTAAAGAAATTTTTCTTTATTCCTGTATAAAATTCTTCGTATTGTAATAAATATGCAATTATTTAATTTGGAGAACATATCCTCCAATCTATTTGTTGTTTGATATTTACTGATATATTGACATTTTAGATGATTTATTTCATAAATATTCAATTATTATTGATTGTATGAAAATGCTTTATTTATGGTTAAATAGAATGTCGACATCAGGAAAAAACCCGCAACAAATAACATGTTACGGGTTAAATGTTGGAAAATCAACTGTATATAAGATGACTTATTTCCTTTTTGCTTTTTCAAAACTCCGTTCGAAAAACAATAACTGATATTGGATGGAATTAGTCCAATAAGTCCAGTTATGCTCACCGGGCCGTTCAGTATAATCGTGGTTAATCCCCAAGTTCATTAACCGACGATGCAAAGCGGCATTAATCTGGTAGAAAATATCTGAAACTCCACAATCGATTATCAGGTTAAGCTCATCGTTTTTGAGCAAATTTACCATATTTATTACCGATCTGTTATCCCACTCAGTAGCGTTAGTCTCTATGTTCCCAATGCGTTTAGCGATGTCAAAAAGTTTGGTTGAGCTCCTGAGATCAACACCGCCACTCATACTTCCGGCATTGGCGAATAAGTCTTTGTTGCGTATGGCGATATACAGCGCTCCATGTCCTCCCATACTCAGTCCGGTAATAGCTCGTTGCGAACGTTCGGGGATACTGGAATAATGCGAGTCAACATAACCAAGCAAGTCTTTGACAATAAAAGTTTCATATTGATAGGTCGAATCGATGGGGCTATCAAAATACCAACTGCTATAACCCCCATCGGGGCAAACCAGAATAAACTGGTGCTTATTGGCCAGTGCCTTTATAGAAGGAACTGCATTAACCCACTTTGCATAATTATCACTGTAGCCGTGCAATAAATAAACAACCGGATACCGCTTTTTTATATTGTAGTTTTCAGGCACAATCACCACACTTTTTATTTCTTTCTTCATCTTTGTAGAGAAGACCGAAATGGTATCTACCTGATTTCTTGAGAAACCAACAAGACAGAAAAATAAAGCAACCAAAATAAAATGTAATCTTTTCATATGCAATGTACTACAATAATAAAAAACATAAATTCTCTAACTTAGAGATATAAAAATTGATTTAAAAACAAAAGTAGTAAATTGCATCGAAAAGAAATACAGTTAAAGTATAAGAAATACATAAAAAGAAGAAACCATTTTATAATTTCTTCTTTTTATGCAATTGATTTTAGAGAGTCTTTATTTTGACTTTATTGAAGCCAGCATACCTGCCTCAGCCTCAGAATGGTTTTTTACGTCGGTTATATTTACATATTCCGAACCTACGTAAGCTATCACCTGCGAAAGGCATATCTTTCCGTCAGGAGTCGCCACTACCGATAATTTCAACCCATCACTCACCGAAGTTTTTAGACTTTTTACTTCATCCATACGACCTTCAGTCATCAAAGTAACCAGCTTGTTCTGTTCGTTCGGTTGAAAATAAATCTGCGTAAATTTCAGTTTCTGACCACTTGCTGCCGAATAATAATGCTCCTTTCTAAAAAAGAACATCAAAATTCCTATTGTCAAAAGTACCGACCCCACTATAAAAAGGAAATGAGGCAGAGCATCGCTTGTTTTCCAATCGAAAGTGGTGTAAACAATAAAAGATACCACTCCAAAAACGATCAGTATCAACGACCGTACAAATGAGGATTTTTGTTTATATACAATATTTTTATCCATGTTCTCCAGAACATGCGTAATTGATTCTTTATTTTCCATGAGGATATAATAATTCAGGGCGAACATAACAAGCACATTCACCATTGTTTGTAGTAATTTATTAGTTGAAGAAAAGGGAAATTTTTTGCTCTAAACTTGAGAGCTAAGGGAATTTGAGAATCAAATAAGTAGTTTTCGTAGATGGTACAGATAATACCCATCCAACTGTTTAAAAGATGATTTTAGCAGAAAAAGTGTTTTGCCGGTTGAAATCCGGAGATGTATCAACTGAGCAGAACGGATTAGTCGCAATGTATTAGCAGAAGAAGATAAAACGCGGTTAGTAATTTGCTGAAAAGCATTGGAAATACGAATCTGCTCATTGCCTACTCCCACAGACAAAAGAATGTCTGCTGCGGACAAGGTGAATCGCTCCTGATTTGTCGGTGATGCATTCTGATTGCATACAGGAAGATTGGTTTCGAAACCCTTCCGGTAGGATGTGAAAGTATAAGTCACTCCGATAAACAAAGTGACTGCTACCAGACAATATGAAAGAAAGCGTTTCATATTGCAAAAGTACAAAAAATAATACTTAAACCAATTTCAGGGCAATTTTGTGATAGCTAACTGTTTGCAATATACGAGAAATATTCTACCTTTGCAATAAAAATACATTTTTCGACTTATAAATGAATAATAATAAAATTTAAATACAAAAAACAATATCTTATGTTTAAAACAAATCAATATTTTGATGGAAAGGTTGTTTCCATTGGATTAGAATCGGTAGAAGGAACAGCTACAGTAGGTGTGATGGCAGCAGGGGAATATGAATTTGGAACAGGATCCATAGAAGTTATGACGGTAGTTTCGGGTCAATTGACTATTCAACAACCCGGAGAAACAGAATGGAAAATCTACAAGAAATTTGAAAGTTTCGTTGTGGCTAAAGATGTAAAATTCAAGGTGAAGTGTTCAGAAGATACGCCATATCTGTGTTTGTATAAATAACATCACCGCTTGCTTAAATCGCTAAAAGGATAACCAAAAGAGCTTGTTTACATAGCGAAACAAGCTCTTTTTAGTTTGACTTATCTGCTTGTAAACTTGCATATTCTTACTTACTCTGAAAAGCAATTATTGACAAAATACCTCTTAAAATAATATTGATGTATAATTGTAGCTGTCAGGCATTCATCTAATTCCTGTAAATCAAAAAAGCCTGCTCTTTTTGAGAACAGGCCTTTATATTCTATATGGAAAAATTTCTTTAGAAACGCTTAAAACCGATTATTTCTCGAATATCCTGAATTGTTTTAGCGGCGTTTTCCTGCGCTTTTTCTTTGCCCATGCGTGCTACCTTGGAAATGTACTCTTCGTTGCTTGAAATCTCCTTTATACGCTCGTAGAAAGGTGCTGTAAAAGCAATCATATCCTGTGCTAGCTGCTTCTTCATATCACCATAGCGTATCTGACATGTATTGTACTGCTCATCAAAGAAAGCCAGCGTTTCAGGAGCCGATACTACTTTCATTAATTGAAAAATATTCTGAATGGCTTCGGGCTTGGCCTGATTTGGTTCTGTTGGCCCCGCATCTGTAACCGCTTTCATCACTTTTTTTCGGATGGCTTCCGGTTCATCTGCCAGATAAATTGCATTTCCTTCTCCTTCTGATTTTCCCATTTTACCGCTACCGTTCAACCCGGGAATTTTTACCAACTCGTTTCCAAAATTAAAAGCCTGTGGCTCGGGGAAATAATCGACATTATACAAGCGATTGAAGCGGTTTCCGAAAGTACGTGTCATCTCCAAATGCTGTTCCTGATCTTTTCCAACCGGCACCTTAGTAGCCCGGTGAATAAGGATATCGGCCGCCATAAGGGTTGGATAGGTCAACAATCCGGCATTTACGTTTTCCGGTTGCTGACGGATTTTGTCTTTAAAAGAAGTACAACGCTCTAGTTCACCTATATAAGCATTCATATTCAAAAACAAGTATAATTCAGCCACTTCAGGCACATCACTCTGTATGTAGAGGGTGACTTTCTCCGGATCAAGACCAGCAGCAAGATATTCTACCAGAATCTGACGTACATTTCCATGTAAATCGCCCGGTGTGGGATGGGTAGTAAGTGAATGATAATCGGCTATGAAAAAATAGCAGTTATGCTCATTTTGCATGCTGATAAAATTGCGCAAAGCGCCAAAATAGTTTCCTAAGTGAAGGTTTCCTGTCGGCCTGATGCCGCTAACAACTGTTTCCATAATGACTCCTACCCCCAGAAGGGGCGGTATAATAAATTTGTTTTATAAATATTTATCCCCTACTTAAGTGTCTTATTCTTGTTCCCCTTTAGGTTTATGTGTGAGCTCAGTCGAACGGGGTTAGGGGTTTCTTTTTACTCAATCGGTATTGATCTTCGAATGCGTTGATCAAGTGATGTAAGTGTTTCGGTTGTAGCTACACCGGGTATTTCCTGAATTTTGCCATTGAGCAATTCCATCAAATGAATATCATTCTTGGCATAAAGCTTAATCAGAATGGTATAGGACCCTAGGGTATACTGAGATTCAACAATTTCGGGAATTTTTTCAAGTTCATCAACAACTTCTTTGTACATTGAACCCCGCTCGAGAGTTATCCCAATATACACACACATTTGAAATCCCAGCATTTTCGGATTTACATGATAACCAGACCCGGTAATAACATCGATATCAATCAATCGTTGAACACGTTGATGGATAGCAGCTCTGGAAACTCCGCATTCTTCAGCCACATCTTTGAATGGCATACGTGCGTTCTTAGTGATAATCTGTAAAATCTTGCGGTCTAATTGGTCAATCTTTTCCATGGTTGTTGATATTAGTCGTTAATATGGTTGGGGTTTTTGTATAATATACTTATGAATATTCAATTAATAACTTCGGCTGTCGCCTCTAAATTTATCATTTAGCCAGCAAAATTACATATAATAAATGGAAAGTAAAAGATTATATTCATGAATATCTCAAAAGTTAGGATAAAAGACAGTTTTTTAGCTTAACTTCCTGTCTTTTTGATAAAAAATTAGCCGAAGTAAAATTCACTTCGGCTAACCAAATTAGTTGCATGCAAAATTATCTTTGCTGTTGTTGCATTTGTTGTTGAAGTTGTTGCATTTGCTCAGCACTCAGTTGTTGTTGTGAGGGTAAATCCTTTTCGATTGAAATCAATTCAATATCAAAAATCAACGTTGAGAAAGGTTTGATAGCGCCACGATCTGTAGCTCCATAAGCCAATTGTTGAGGTACAAATACTTTATATTTTGAACCTACGGGCATTAATTTCAAAATTTCTGTCCATCCTTTGATAACCTGATTAACTGGGAATACAACAGGTTCTTTGCGGTCAACCGAGCTATCAAACACAGTTCCGTTTATCAAAGTACCGTGATAGTGTACTTTTACTTTACTTGTTTCAGTTGGGATTGGACCGTTACCTTTTGTGATAACCTGATATTGCAATCCGCTTGCAGTGGTAATTACTCCCGGTTTTTTAGCGTTTTCGGATAGGAATTTTTCATTTTCGGCTTTTTGCGCACCAAATTTTTTCGCCATATTTGCAGCTGTACGCGCAGTCATAGCTTTGTTGAAATAAGTTTGTGCTTCCATTGCTGTCATTTGAACTTTTGAACCTTTCAAACCATTGATTAAACCTTGTTTAATCAAATCGATATCAACTTTCAGCGTTGAGTCACCCAATAAACCTTTGGCTTTTTGTTGTTTTAGAGCAGTTCCGATTTCAGTACCTACTTCTGCAATTTTAGCACTTCCTTTATCAACTTTACCTTTGGTTGATTCATCTATACCTGCAAGGATAGATTCTATTGCTTTTTTAGCAGAATCTCCTTTGACATAATTAGTCTTCAGATTATCACCATAAGCTACACCAAGTGCATAATTCAAACTGTCATTTTCTGTTTTTAATGTTGGCAATTGGGGTTTGTTGCTATTGCATGAAGAAAACGCAAATGCGGCTACTAAAGCCACCGCAATAAATATATTCAGTTTTTTCATTTTTCTGTTTATTATTTTTTATTTGAACTATTATTTAACTGGTTGCTGTGGTGCTTGTTGAGGTGCTTGTTGAGGCGCTCCCTGACCTTGAGGCATTTGTTGCTGACCTTGAGTCTGCATCTGTTGTTTCATCATTTCTTGTTGACGTTTCATCATCGCTTTTTGGATATAGTCCTGAGCTTGTTTAGAAGTCATACCTTTATCAAAGCCGTTGATTCCGTTAACCAAACCTTGTCTAACCAGTTTTTCATTGAATTTAATAGTTGAATCACCCATAAATCCACCTACTTTTTGTTGTTTAATCGCGGTTCCTACTTTAGTTCCCAAAGTGTACATTTCCCCTTTATCTGAGCTTTTGTACGCTTTATCCAATGCTTCTATCATAGCTGCTACAGGCTTATCCGAGCTGTCAGATTTCATAAAAGAACTTTTAAGATTTTCTCCGTTAAACAATCCGAGTGTGTAGTTCAAACTGTCATTCTGAGTTTTCAAAGTGACGGTTTTTGCTTCGTATTTACTGCACGAAGCGAGCAAGAAAATGGCAACCAAAGCTACCAACGATAAAATACCTTGTTTTTTCATTTGATTTTCAATTTTATAAATTTCTATTATTTCTTTTGCTCCAAAGTTACTTCTTAGCTTTACTAGTCACTTTGGGTTTAATTGACGCTTTTTGCGGTGTAATGGCTTTTTTAGCTTTAACTTCGACTGCCGGAGTTTCAACTGCCGGTTTGATTGAAAGTAATTCTACTTCAAATATAAGAGTTGCATATCCGGGAATAGCTCCGTTACCGTATCCGTTTTCGCCATATCCAAGGTTATAAGGGATGAAAAATTTGTATTTAGACCCTACAGACATTAACTGTACACCCTCAGTCCAGCCTGGAATAACCTGATTAAGGGGGAATGTAGCCGGTTCTCCACGATCCAATGAGCTGTCAAATTTGGTTCCATCTACCAAAAATCCCTGATAGTGAACAGTTACCGAATCAATAGCTTTAGGTTTTGGACCATCTTTAAGTGTCAACACTTTGTATTGTAATCCACTGGCAGTGGTCTGAACTCCTTCAGCAGTCTTATTATCAATCAAAAACTTTTGATTAGCTGTTTTACGGGCTTCCAATTCTTTTGTTTGTTCTCTTGTAATGTAGTTACGGAAAAAAGATGTTGCTGCATCCATTTTCATTAAAGCAGAATCACCTTTCAACGCAGTTACAAATCCCTTAATGATTAAATCAATATTTGATTTTCCTCCCGGAATTGCTTTGAGACTCTTTGAAAAGTCTGCTCCTACATTCAACCCGAATGCATAACTCATTGAATCTACTTCGTTGGTCAGAACTTTTACCGGTTCCTGAACCACTACTGCAGCAACAGTTTTTTCTGGCTTTTTGCTTTTGGCATTCACAGAGGTCAATGTTAAACCTGCTGCTGCAATTAATAAAATACTTCTCTTCATTCTTTTTTCTATGATTTTTAAGATTAATTTCTTGTAGTTATACTATATCAAGTAGCTCCACTTCAAAGACAAGTGTTGAATGAGGGGCAATAGCTTGTCCTGCTCCTTGTGCACCGTAAGCAAGGTCTGATGGGATAAATAATTTCCATTTTGAACCTACGGGCATCAACTGTAATGCTTCAACCCAACCACTTATTACCTGAGTTACTCCGAAAGTAGCAGGCTCGCCGCGACTTACCGAGCTGTCGAATACAGTTCCATCTATCAACGTTCCATGATAGTGCACTTTTACCGAATCAGAAGCACTTGGTACAGCTCCTTCTCCTTTTGTTAACACTTCGTATTGTAATCCACTAGTCAGGGTAGTTACTTCGGCACGCTTAGCATTTGCTTCCAGAAAGATTTTACCTTCTCCCTGAGCTTTTTCAGCCATCTTGGCTTGCAGGTTTTGAAAAAATTCACCAATAATTGTTTGAGCTTCCTGATAACTGATTTCAGGCTCTTTTTGCTCCATTACATCCTGAATTCCTTTAGCCATCTGAGCATAATCAAGAGTTGTAACACCACTTCCTAACAGGTTATTACCCAAACTCAAGCCCAATGCATAACTTACTTTCTTCATTTCAATAGTTTTAAATTAATCCTGAACATGGAATGACAGAAACAGGATTAGTTCTGATTTTAATTTATCTTATTATTTTCAAACACAGAAATTTAAATATCGCGGTTATTATTTATCGCAAATTAATTTCAGGTACTTTTTTATTCTACCTTATGAGTCAGGAGTTTAAAAAAACGCTGCAAAGATAGCTGATTTGTTGGACAATAACACGTTAATATTTCAAAATTATCGAGTTGAAACTACAATAGGTAATTTTATGATTTTTTTTGCTCCGGTTTGAGGATTAAACAACTCTACATAAAGTACATAAATGCCAGGATTTGCAATCTTTCCCTTATCAGTTCGTCCATCCCAAGTCAGAAAACCCTCAGAAGAAAGTAAAATGCCTGAAGCCAATTGATATACTTTCATCCCAACCTGATTTAGAATTAACACATTGGCTACATACCCAGTGCTATCGGTTTTATAACGGATAAAGCAAACATCATTTATCCCATCATTATCAGGAGAAAATGCTTCCGGGTCAGTCCGAAAAATTTTAGGATCAACTTCAGTCACGGAAATATCGCGATACTGAGAATTTTGATAGCCGGGTGTACCGAAGTTTACCTCGGAGGCTGCCGAATGCCACGAATCGGCACTTTGAGTGGGTAAAAACGGGTTAATACGCTCAAGTGCTACTCCTTTTGGATGTTTCACGAATGCATTATGCCATTTTACGTTATAATTCAATTCATCGTAAATCGTATCTTTGGCTGCGCTTGCCAGTACCAGAGTGGAACTTTCGTTATTAAGTGCCGACCAACTTCCCGTTACTGTCTGAATATTGGCTTCTGCAGGACAATGATGGTAATTCCGAACTGAATCTGCATTAGCGCACAAAGCTAGGTAGGCATGTGGTAATAGTCTGGTGTTCAGTGGAACTTTACTTCCGGTGTTCAGTATGCCGTCGGTTTTTCGCGTTGTGACTACGAGATTGGAAATATCCAACAGCTTGTCCGATTTATTGTATAGTTCCACATATTCAAGCGAGTTTCGCGGATTTTCAAACATCACTTCATTCAGTATCAGATCACCCACCGCTTTTGGCTCTACGATTCCGATGCTTCGGGCAGTTTCTGCCAAGGCATTTCCGGCGAGATCCGTCAGTCCTGAGAGTTGGAGTTTGTATAGTTTCCCATTTTCAAAGTTCGACGCAAAAGTCAAATCAACAGTCTTCTTATCATCCGAAACCATTATGGTTGATGGAGCATTTATTCCCTGATCTACAATGAAAGATGCCTTACTCACATCCATTGCCTCCGAGAAAACCAATTTTAATTTATTAGGCTGTTCCAGACTGAGCGAATTCCAAACTGGAGCTTCTGTGTCAACATATACCGAGTTGGTAAACCCGGGAGTTCCGTTGTTGGTAGAAGTGGAAACGCACGAGTGCCATGAGAACTGATTTTGTGTTGGCAGATTCGAGCCGCTT
>Ga0302167_10000409_pt1 | contig 21371 bp, 16 predicted proteins | sample I_Fen_N1_1_FD_193496 | JGI IMG/M metagenome (GOLD analysis project Ga0302167, IMG submission 193496) | Peat permafrost microbial communities from Stordalen Mire near Abisko, Sweden - I_Fen_N1_1 | ecosystem: Environmental > Terrestrial > Soil > Wetlands > Permafrost | place: Sweden: Abisko...
TGCTGCTTTTTTCTTTAGGTTAATTTTTTTAACTAATTTATTCAACTAGTTTTAATAATGCAAACTTACCATTGACGCGGCATCCTTTTTGGTTGCGGCGGAGCGAAGCGGAGCCGTAACCAAAAAGATATAGTGAAAAGCGGGATTAAGCTCCCAAAAAACAAAAGAGGCTTTGAAAAAATCAAAACCTCTTTACATATTTTATCTAAATTAATATTACAAACCGATTACAGGCATTGATAACATTAAGATATTTTCGTTTTCTTCAAGACCATCAAGAGGTTCGATAATTCCCGGTCTGTTTGGTTGAGACATTTTCATTGTGATATCGTCTGAACCAAGAATTGTTAACATTTCAGTTAAAAACTTAGAGCTAAAACCGATGTTGATATCTTCCCCATTATAGTCGCAAGGAATCTGCATATCTGCCTTGTTTGCATATTCCGTATCTTCTGCGTGAAGGTGAAGAATGTTAGCAGACAATTTAAATCTAACCTGATTGGTAGATTTATTTGACATGATAGATGCTCTCTTAATTGCTCCTAATAAAAGGTTTCTGTTGATCGTCAATACGTTCGGGTTTTCCTTAGGAATTACCGCTGTATAGTTAGGATATTTTCCGTCGATCAGTCTACAGATCCAGATATGTTTACCAAAAGTAAACTTAGCCATGTTCTCATTGAATTCGATCGTTACGTCTTCATTAGAACTTGCCAAGATATTTTTGAAAATATTCAAAGGTTTTTTAGGCATAATGAATTCCATTGGTTCGGCATTCATTAAGTCCATTCTTTTGTACACAACCAATCTGTGAGAATCTGTAGAAACAAAGTTCGTTTCATTTTCTCCAAACTGGAAAAGAACTCCCGTCATTACAGGACGAAGAGAGTCGTTACTTGTAGCAAAAAGTGTGTTTGTAAGAGCTTCAGATAAAACTCCAGCAGACATTGTTACGCTTTGAGCAGCATCAAATTCCGGCAATTCCGGATAATCATCTGCATTGTCTAAAGCTACCGCGAAATTATCTTTTTCATCTAAAATCTCAAGCTGACTTCCTGTTCCCTCATCATTATCTTTTACAGAAAATGTTAAAGGCTGTTCGCCATAGGTCTTGATAAAATCCTGAAAAATTTTAGCAGGAACAGCAAACTTCCCCGAATCATCAGACTTCACTTCCAAAGAAGTGACAAGAGTTGTTTCGCCATCAGATGCTGTAATGGTAACATTATTTTCATTTAACTCAAAAAGATAGTTTTCTAAAATAGGTCTCGATTGAGAGCTTGATATTACGCCACTTACAGTTTGCAATGCTTTCTGCAGTTCTCCACTTGAAATAATAAATTTCATAGATTTATAAAATAAGTTTGTACAAATATAACAAATAGATACAAGACTGAAAAAAATAATGTCCAGTAGTTTTTAACAAATATCATTAATCTGTTTTCAGACTTGAAATAATATTCAGATTTCTGTAATCATTAATTTTTGCATCGAAGATCTCGGTTGTATAATAGCTGATGCTAACTTTTTTATTGATTAGCGAATTATATTCTTTAGGAAGATCAAGATTTGATTCAATATTTGAAACCCAATAGAATTTGGTTAAATTTTTATTTTCGCCTACGACATGGAAGATCACGAAATTCTCTTTCTCGATTTTAGTAATTGTTCCGTTAATTAATAACTCAGAATTTGATTCCTCTCCATCTTTATTTTCTTCGGATTTTTTATCTTCACTCAACTTTGTGAAAAGTTCCTGACATTCATTCAACATAAGTATTCCCATCTGTACTCCGAGATCTTTCATTTTTTCATTGTTGCCAATATCTTTTGACAAATCAATATTATAATCTCTTTTAATTTCTTTATTGAACGGTAGCGCTGTTTTATACATGCAGAGTCCTACCTGTGTCGTAACAGCCCGTTTGTCTTCATCATTAGTTTTAATATTCCGAAGACAATCACATGATGACTTAGAGAGTTTCTCTTTATAATCCTGTGAAAAAAGAAGATTCGAGATCAGGATAAGCAATACAGCCAATAAATTTTTCATCATGGTTTTGTTTTAAAAAATTTTTCAAAGATAATAGATTTAATAATTATCATCAAAATTCAAGTTCTTATATTTGTTAAAAAGAAATCATGAGAAAACCACCCGTCCATAAGAGTTTTTTGAATGCTTTTCGAGGTGTTTTTTTAATGCTGAAATCGGAAAGAAACTTTCAATTAGAGGTTTTGGCTTTCTTTATTAACATTATATTAATTTTCTATTTCCAACTTTCCAATATTGATACGATCTTAATTCTCATCGTTTCTTTCGGAGTTTTAAGTGCTGAGATTTTTAATACCGCGATTGAGAAAATCTGTGATTTTATTCAACCGGAATTTGATAAAAGAATTGGTTTTATCAAGGATATTTCTGCAGGAGCGGTAATTTTGATGGCAATTTTGTCGGTTGTTGTTGGAGTTTTGGTGTATTGGAAGTATCTTTTTAATTGATTTTTTCAACTAACCCGTTAAAAAGCCTTTTTTCTCCCACAGATTGCACGGATTTACACAGATGATTGTGTTATTTGTGAAGAAAATTAGTGATTATTTGTGTTTAAAATTTTAAATATTTTTCAATGATTGGAATCGCAATTTCAGACATCATCCCATATCCTTTTTCGTTGGGATGAACTCCGTCTGAGGAAAGTAAAATTTCTTTATCCTGTAAAAAAGCTGAATAAAAATCAATATAACTTAATGAATTTTCAATCGCAATATCTTTAAGAATCTGATTATAAATAATAACTTCTTCATTCGTTCTTAACTTTCCAGAAGCGACTACTACTCTATCCACCTTTTTAGAAAATGGAAGAATACTTATCAAATAAATATCTTGTGAATATTGTTTTGCATGTTGAATTGCAGTCAAAATATTTGTTTTGAAATTCTCAGGATTTACCATCTGAGTTCCATTTTTCATGGCTAAATCGTTTGCTCCATAACCGATGAAAACAATATTTCCTTCGGCTGAATTTCTCGCCGCCATTTCATGTGGAATTCTTTTAACTAAACCTTCTGTGGTTTCGCCACCTATCCCGAGATTAAAAAGGATAAGTTCGTTGGTTCCGCCCTCATTGTACTTCTGTAAAGCACATCTTTTCAGAATATCAACCCAGCCTCCAAAAACTCCGTCATATTCTCCGTAAGTGATGCTGTCGCCGAAGAATAGTCCGTATATCATTTTCTTCATTTACTTTTTAAATATTTTTAATTGTGAACTTTGAACCATTAAGTTTGAATTAAGGATTTAAGAATTATTAAGATCCTTCGACTTCGCTCAGGATGACACCGCTAATACTATTTTTTTTAATAATACTTAACTGCCCTTAACTTCTCAACTAAAATTTTAATGGTTAAAATAAATCAATCCAAAATTAACGTAATATTTTTATGCTCTTCTATAATTTCAATTAAAATATCGAATAACGTTTGCCCCTTTCCATCAATCAATTCATTTAATTTATCTTGAATTAATTCTACATTAAAAGGTTTTCCCTGCTTGATTTTATTTTCGTAAAATTCTTTCGTCAGTTCAAATCCTAAATCTTCTTTTGATTTCTGAGACTCTTCCCAAATGATTTCAACTTCATCATAATTTTCAAAAACTCCAAATCCACCGTACAAAATATCATTGAAACCGTCCAACGTACCAACTTTCCAATTTATATCTTTCGTCAAGACCTTTGAGACTTCCTCGTAGAAGCCTTCCAGATTTAAAAAATGACTGCCATTGATGACAGTCATTTTCTTTTTATTATTATTTGAAGTACTCAACTCCATTTTTAAATATATTGTGATAATTCGCAGTAGGAATGTTTTTCATCAACCCTTCTGCAAAACGTTCAGGGTGTCCCATTCTACCATAAATTTTACCGCATGGACTGGTAATTCCTTCAATTCCGAACAATGAATTATTTGGATTGAATGGCATTCCGTGCGCGATGTTTCCATCTAAATCTAGGTATTGCGTTGCAATCTGTCCGTTTTCATACAACTTCTGGATTTCTGCTTCCGAAGCCATAAAACGACCTTCACCATGAGAAATCGGAATCGTGAAAACCTGATCTTTCATCCCTTTTAACCAAGGTGATTCATCATTCAATACTTTCACATTTACCATCTGAGAAATGTGTCTTCTGATCGCATTGTGAGCCAAAGTTGGAGAATTTTTATCCAAATCTTTGATTCTTCCGTAAGGCAACAATCCAGATTTAACCAACGCTTGGAAACCGTTACAGATCCCGATAATCATTCCGTCTCTGTCTAACAATTCGTGAACTGCATTTTTCATCTTCTCATTTTTCAACACATTAACGATGAATTTCGCAGAACCATCAGGCTCGTCACCCGCGGAGAAACCTCCTGAGAAAGCCAAAATCTGAGAAGTTTTGATTTCTTCTACCCAAGCATCAATACTTTCATCCAATAATTGGTGATTAATATTGATTAAAGGTAAACTTTTAACAACCGCTCCTTCTTTTGCGAAAGCATTCAACGTATCGTACTCACAGTTTGTTCCCGGGAAAACTGGTGCGAATACTTTTGGCTGAGCGATTCCGTGTTTTTTGATGATGATATTTCTTGGGTTGATTGAGTTTAGTTTCTCATCAATTTCAACCGTCAATTTTTCTTTTTCAACTGTTGGGAAAAGATTTTCAAACGTATTTGTATTTGCAGCTAATAATTTTTCAATTGCAAATTCAGCATCATTAATCTTGATAACATTTGAATTTTTAACTTCTCCGATTAATTGAAGGTTTGTAGCACTTAATTCTTCTTTAGATTCGATGATTAAGCTACCGATATTTTTAGCTAATAAAGCTGTTTCATCAACTGTAATTTCAGCGCCTAATCTATTTCCGAAACTCATTTTTGCTAAAGCCACAGCAACTCCACCTTCTTTAACCGTTTTCACAGAAACGATTTTTCCTGCTTTGATATTTTCGAAAATAAATTCAAAAATAGCTTTTAAAGCATCATAATCCGGAAGTCCGTTTTCCTGAGCGATATGATTGAAGAAATATACTTTATTTCCTTCATTTTTAAATTCAGGAGAGATAATATTTTTCTTTTCTCCGTTCGCACAAGCGAAAGAAATCAACGTTGGCGGAACATTCAGATCCTGATACGTGCCACTCATTGAATCTTTTCCTCCGATGGCAGCCAAACCGAAATTAATCTGAGCATCATAAGCTCCTAAAAGTGAAGCTAAAGGTTTACCCCATTTTTCAGGATTCTGACCTAATTTCTCAAAATATTCCTGGAAACTAAATCTGATATTTTTGTAATCGCCACCCATTGCAACGATTTTTGCCACACTTTCTACAACCGCGTAAGAAGATCCTAACAAAGAATTCTGCTTAGAAATCTCTGCATCAAATCCCCAACTTGCCAAAGAAACCGTTTCAATATTTTTTGCTCCGATGATTGGTAATGTCTGAACACTTCCTTCCATCAAGGTCTGCTGATATTTTCCACCTAAAGGCATCGCAACCGTAGTCGCACCGATAGAAGAATCGAACATCTCCAACAAACCTTTTTGAGAAGCAACATTTTTATCACCTAAAATTTTCAAGAAATTCTCTTCATTAAATGATGGAGTTTCTTCTTTTACTTCATTAAGGTGAGTAATTTTAACTTCCTGACTTTTTGAACAGCCATTCGTATCTAAAAACGCTCTTGAAAGATCAACAATTTTATCACCTTTCCAGAACATCTGCATTCTTCCTGAATTTGTCACTTTTGCAACCTCAACGGCAACAATATTTTCAGCTTCACAGAACTTGATGAACTGTTCTTTATCTTTTGGTTCAACCACAACTGCCATTCTTTCCTGAGATTCAGAAATAGCAAGCTCGGTTCCGTTCAAACCTTCATATTTTAAAGGTAAAACATCTAAATTAACATCTAAAGAATCTGCAATTTCACCGATCGCTACAGAAACACCTCCCGCTCCAAAGTCGTTAGATTTTTTAATCAATCTCGTCACTTCCGGATTTCTGAATAATCTCTGGATTTTACGCTCTTCAACTGCATTTCCTTTCTGAACTTCAGAACTCATCGTGTGGATAGAAGTTTCGTCCTGTTCTTTTGAACTTCCGCTTGCTCCACCAACACCATCACGACCAGTTGCACCACCTAAAATGATGATAGAGTCGCCAGCTTCAGGCTTTTCACGTCTTACCCAATCCACAGGAACGGCTCCGGCAACGAAACCAACTTCCATTCTTTTTGCTTTGTAACCTTCATCGTAGATTTCAGAAACCATTGTAGTCGCTAAACCGATTTGGTTACCGTAAGAAGAATATCCGTTTGCAGCCTGTTTTGTGATTGTTTTTTGAGGTAATTTTCCCGGTAACGTTTTATCAACCGATTCCAACACATCAGCAGCACCCGTCAATCTCATCGCCTGGAAAACGTAAGAACGCCCGGACAAAGGATCTCTGATCGCCCCCCCTAAACACGTTGAAGCACCTCCAAAAGGTTCAATTTCCGTTGGGTGATTGTGTGTTTCGTTTTTGAATAATAAATACCACGGTTCTTTTTTACCATCGTATTCTGCTTCGATTTGGATAGTACACGCGTTGATCTCGTCAGAAACCACCAAGTTCTCCAAATCACCTGTTTTATGGAAATATCTTCCGCAAACTGTCGCCAAATCCATTAAAGAGATTGGTTTCAATTCACGTCCTAAGAATTTTCTTTTTTCGATATAATCATTGAAAATAGTTTCCAATGTATGTTTAAACTGCCCTTCAAATTCAATATTTGATAATTCTGTTTCAAAAGTTGTGTGACGACAATGGTCACTCCAATATGTATCTAAAACTTTAAGTTCCGTTTCCGTAGGATTTCTCTCTTCAGTTTTAAAATAATCCTGAATGAATTTTAAATCATCTAATCCTAAAGCAAACCCATGATTATTGTAGAAATTTTCAAGTTGAGCATCATCAAAATTGATGAAACCTTCATGAATTAAAACCTTTGACGGAATTTCATCCGCAGGAATATCCAAAACAGATAAATCTTTTTGCTGAGACTCTACCTTATTGATCAAAAGGTCTTTAATTTTAGCTAAATCAGCCTCAGAAGCACCTTCAAATTCAATCAATTTTCCGCTTCTCACTTTAGACTTCTCATTTTCAGTCAGTAAAGCGATACATTGTTGAGCAGAATCCGCACGCTGATCATACTGTCCCGGCAAAAATTCCATTGCAAAATGGATTCCTTCGGCAGGATTTTCTTCATGTAAAATATCAGTAACAGGGTCTACGAAAGTGCTGTTGACAACTTTTTCGAATTCACCATCGTTCAAATTGAAAATATCGTACACATTGTATACTTTTACATTTTTGATCGACGGAACAACCGCTTTTACTTCATCAAAAATTTTTGGACTTTCTACATCGAAAATTCCTCTTTTTTCTACGAAAATTCTTTTGTTATTAGACATTAGATGCCAGATATTTAAATATTATTAGACTTATTTTTATTTTCAAATTTATTCCTTGCGATCTCTATCGAACGGTGGAATTTTTCAAGTAAAATCTTTTTTGAAGGTAATACAAGAAAATATTCTGCAACTTTTATGTTATCTGCTTCCAGATTCATTAGTTCGATATGTTCGGAATTTTTTCCGGAACAAAGAATTAAACCAATCGGCGGGTTTTCGCCTTCTACTTTTTCATATGCATTAAGATATGAAAGATAAAGCTCCATTTGACCTTTATGTGCAGCTTCAAATTCTCCCAATTTTAACTCGATAACTACTAAAGATTTTAATTTTCTATGATAGAAAAGTAAATCTAAATAGTAATCTCTATTATCTATTGTAATCCTTTTTTGTCTTGAGAGAAATGCAAAATCATTTCCTAATTCAGAAATAAATTTTTGAAGCTCAACAATTATTGCTTCCTCCAAATCTTTTTCAGAAAACGTATCTTTCAATTCCAAAAAATCCAGGAAATAAGGATCTTTAAAAATCAGATCTGGATTTAAAATATTATTCTCAGACCAATTTTTCAGTTCCTTATTAATTACTTCTTCCGGCTTTCTGCTTATCGCAGTTCGCTCAAAAAGTAAAGAGTTAATCTTTTCTCTCAAAGTTCTTACACTCCAGTTTTCAATCTTACAAACTTCAATATAAAAATCTCTTTTAGTATCTTCAGAAATAGGAATAAGTAACAAGAAATGGGTCCAAGATAATTGTCGCATCGCTGATGCGACAATTTCAAAATTTCCAAAAACAGAAGCAAACTGCATCATTTTTCGAATATTTTTTTCTGAAAAAGAACTTCCAAATTCAAAAGTAAGCTGGTGAGAGATTTGTGAAATTACCTCTTTACCATACTCTGCTCTTTTATTTCCTAAGATATCCTCATTTATTCTTTGTCCTACTTTCCAATATAAAACCACCATTGCCGAATTTACCTGAACAGCTACCTGACTTCTCGTTTGGGCAACCAGTTCTTTTAAATCGGTCATTAATTGTTGATGATTTTGATTCTGTAGCATTATCTTTAATAATCAATTTAATAAATTAATAAATTCTGAAATTTTCTTGTTATTGGACCTAGTTACTTAATTTGTTCGGATTATCCGGATGTTCTTTTTGAAATTCTTCGGCTTCGTTCATTTCTTTTTTCAACCATTTTTCAAAAGAAATTTTTTCAACGTCATAGTCCGAAGCGTAAAAATTTTTACCATCTTCTGAAACTATGAAATTAAACCGCGATGATCCTGAATTCATCTTTCCATTATCATATGTATTAATCTGAAAGTATGGGAAATTCTCTTTTGGTATTTCAACAATCTCAAAGAATAATTTCTTTTCATTTTCAGATAACTTATTATAGTAATTCACATAATAAATATCGGAAAGCTGTTTATTATATTTTTCGAAAAATTGAAGAATATTCTTCTCTTTTTCATTGTATTTAAATGGATTCGGATAATATTTTCCGTTAATTTCTACTGCATTTTCGGATTTTGAAATGGGTTGAATGATTTCACCTTTAAAATTCATCATTCCCCAATCTCCGCCAACGATTGCTTTGTGTTCGTCATCTGTTTTTCCCCAGTCGCATCCGTCGCAAAACGAAGCATAACCAAAATTAAATTGCGACACAAAATCATGAATTGGTTCAATTACTGTTTTACCATTTCTATCTGCAAAACCTACTTTTCCATTTTTAACGAATCTTCTTGCTCCTTCTTCGAAATAATCTGCTCCATTATCATATAAAAAAGGTTGGTATAGAAAACTTCCCTTTCGGTCGTAGACATATCCCCAAGCATTTTTCTCTTTTTCCTCTCCTTTTTTAGAACCATCAAAATGGATAGTTTCTCCTTCTACTACTTCACCATTTTCAATATTTGAGAAAATTCGGAATTGCGCAGGAACGATAATTTTACCGTCTTGATTTTTTACTCCAACCAAAGAATCTTTCGATATGAAATACTTTAAAACATCCTTTTTCTGAGAAAAGGAAATCATTGGGATCAATGAAATGAATAAAAGTACTTTTTTCATGTTTGGGTTAAAAAAAATATGCAGCCGAAAAGACTGCATATGATTTTATACTTTAAGGTCAGCCTCCAAACCTATCAGATCTTTGTTTGCATCCAGAATCGGTTGAACTTCATTGTTGATGAATTCTTCCGTCTGAATAGGAGCAAAACCGATAAAGTTTTTAGGATCTAAAACTTCTTTTAATTTCGTTTTATCTAATTTTAAAGAATCATCGTTTAAGATTCTTTCAATCAGATCATTTTCTTTTCCTTCTTCTTTCACTTTTTTAGAAGCTTCCATTGAGTGAACTCTGATCACTTCGTGGATTTCCTGACGGTCACCACCAGCTTTCACCTCTTCCATGATGATGTATTCTGTTGCCATGAAAGGAAGTTCTTCTTCAATATGTTTGTTGATTCTGTTTGGATAAACAACGATTCCGTTCATGATGTTATTCCAAATCAATAGAATAGCATCAACAGCTAAAAATGCCTGAGGAATTGTTAATCTCTTGTTAGCAGAATCATCCAATGTTCTTTCAAACCATTGCGTTGAAGCCACCATTGCAGAACTTGTAGTCAATGACATTACGTATTTTGCTAAAGCTCCGATTCTTTCGCTTCTCATCGGGTTACGCTTGTAAGCCATTGCTGATGAACCGATTTGGTTTTTTTCGAATGGTTCTTCAACTTCTTTAAGATTTTGAAGTAAACGTAAATCGTTTGAGAATTTGTGAGCCGACTGAGCGATGTTCCCTAATAAAGCCACTACTTTAGCATCAATTTTTCTGTCATAAGTCTGCCCAGAAACACCAAATACTTTATCGAAACCGAATCTTTTTGAAAGTTCTTTATCTAAGTGCTTCACTTTAGAGTAATCTCCATTGAAAAGCTCTAAGAAACTTGCAGCTGTTCCCGTAGTTCCTTTAACTCCTCTGAAACGAAGTGTTTCTAAGAAGAAATCAAGTTCTTCGATATCAAGAACCAAACTTTGTAACCAAAGTGTTGCTCTTTTTCCAACAGTCGTTAACTGAGCAGGTTGGAAATGCGTGAATCCTAACGTTGGAAGATCTTTATATTGAATAGAAAAATCCGCAAGATTCTTCATTACGTTTACTAATTTTTTCTTTAAAATTAATAGTCCGTCACGGATTTGAATTAAGTCTGTATTATCTCCTACAAAAGCCGAAGTAGCTCCCAAATGTATAATTCCCTTTGCCGAAGGCGCCACATCACCATATGCGTGAACGTGAGCCATAACATCATGACGGAATTTTTTCTCATACTCTGCTGCTTTATCGTAATCGATATTTTCAGCATTGGCTTTCAACTCAGCAATCTGCTCGTCAGAAATTTCAAGACCAAGGTCTTTTTCGATCTCTGCAAGAGCGATCCAAAGCTGTCTCCAAGTACGGAATTTGTTGTTATGTGAGAAATTAAATAACATTTCTTCACTGGAGTAGCGCTCTTCCAATGGATTTTTGTAGGAATTCATTCTTCTTTTACTTTTAGATGCACAAAAATACGGATTTTCGTTGAGAGAGAAAAATTGTGGAGGTGGTTTTAGGTTCTGATTAAAATTAATTGATCGTTTACTTTTATTTCAAAGGGGTGAAGTGTGTATTTCTTATTTTTGACCGCAGGTTTTCACGAATTTGCACAGATTTTTTTGAATGATTGTGGCTTAGAATTTATTTTAAACGCAAGGTTCGCAAGGATTTTTTGAATTAGGTTATGTTTTTAAGTTCGCAAAGGCGCTTCACTCAGCAATGAACATACTGTTTTTGTCTTTGCGAGGAGCGAAGCGACGAAGCAATCTCCTTGTTTTACTTTATGCTATTTAAGACGTTTAGATCCTTCCAGAATGACAAACTTTGTGTTTATTCTTCTTTTGAGAGGATTACAAATACCCTAGCCGCGATAGTAACGGTTACCCCGGAGTAAGAATTGGAGTGTTGATGGGTTTGAGCGTTGGCGTGTGATGGCGCGAGGAGTATGAGTGGATAGCGCGATCAAGCTTCTAATAATACAATTTTAAAATTTTAGAGGTAGCAAAATCTTGGAAATAAATAATGTTTTACTCTACATTTGCCTTTTCATTTTAAAATAACAATAGTATGGGAGGCTTGATGAAACTGGAGATCAAAAAAAACATTCAAAAAGAAGAGGATAAAAATCTGTCTTTTAGGGCTTTTGATTTAACAACAGAAAATTTGGAAAGCTATTTAAAACCTCATAAAAAAGACCATTTTTTCATTATTGTTATTGAGAATGGTAAGCTACAAGTTCAAATTGAGGATAAAGTACACTCTCTGAAATCAGGGAAAATTTCCGTTGTTTTTCCTGAACAGGTTCATTTTGTTTCTGAACCGAGTGATGATCTGAAAGGGAAAATTATTCTGTTTGAAGAGATATTATTTTGTTCCGATATTTTAAAGAATGAATTGAGTACTTATAATGTGAATTTATCTACACAATTAAACTGCACCATTCTTTCTCCCGAAGATTTTGAGCAAGGTCTACATGCGATTGAAATCATCAAAGGAATTTACCAAAAACCAAGTCTTATTAAAAAGGAACAGGCACGTTTTCACATTAAAATTTTTCTGCTGGGATTGATAGAATCTGTTCACGGACTTCATCCTATTTTGCATAAAGAAACTGCTGACAAACCTATATATGTTAGATTCAAAAAATTATTAAATCAGCATTATAAAGAGCAGCGTACCGTTCAATATTACGCAGAAGAATTAGCCATTACTCCGAAAAAATTAAACTCAATTACTAAAAAACATTGTGGAGAAACGGCAATTCAGGCGATTCACAATCGGATTCTTATAGAAATTAAACGTCAGCTTCTATTTTCAGACCTCAGCCATAAAGAAATTGCTTTTGATCTGGGCTTTAATTCACCATCAGCTCTTAATAAATTTGTCAAAGCTAAATTGAAGGAAACTCCAACAGAACTTCAACAAGAGTTGGCGCAAATGTATATCGGATAGTCTTATTTGTATAACATTGTTGCTTCTGCCCTTTTTAATTTTGCATCATTAATTAAAGAAGAAAAAATGAGTAAATTATTTATTGCAGGAGAAGTTTTCCACGGTGCGGGAAGTCTTGACGAATTAAAAAATATCAAAGGTAAAAAAGCGGTAATCGTAACGGGTGGAAGCTCAATGAGAAAAAGCGGAACGTTGGATAAAGCGATTGCTTATCTTACGGAAGCAGGAATTGAAACCCAAATTTTCGAAGGTGTGGAAGAAGATCCGTCATCTGCAACATGTATGAAAGGTGCTGAAGTGATTCAAAATTTTCAACCAGATTGGATCATCGGTTTAGGAGGTTGTTCTGCGATCGATGCAGCAAAAATCATGTGGGTATTTTATGAATATCCTGATGCTGATTTCGAGGCGATGATCAAGCCTTTCACAGTACCTGTTTTAAGAAGTAAAGCTAAATTTATTGCAATCCCTTCAACAAGTGGAACAGGAACTGAAACTACAGGTTTAGCCGTAATTACAGACCGTGAAAAAGGCGTAAAATATCCAATTGTTTCTTACGAATTAACTCCGGATATTGCGATTATTGATGGAGAAATCTGTGCTTCAATGCCGGCTCACGTTACCGCAAATACTGGTCTTGATGTTTTAACGCACTGTGTAGAAGCGTATGTTTCAAATATAGAAAATAATATCGCTGATGCCCTTTCTAAAGGAGGGTTGGAACTGGTTTTTGATAATTTGAAAGAGGTTGTAGAAAATCCAAACAATATTAAAGCTCGTCAGAATATGCATGATGCTTCTTTCATGGGAGGATTAGCATTTAATAATGCATGGTTAGGAATTGTTCACTCTTTGTCTCACCAAGTTGGTGCTTTGTATGGAATTCCTCATGGAGCGTCGAACGCAATTTTCTTACCTAATGTGATTCGTTTTAATGCTCAGGCAACTGAACGTTATCCAGAACTAGCAAAAGTAATCGGTAAAGAAACGACTGAAGAATTGGCACAGGCTATTGAAACGCTTCGCTCTGAAATCAACAATCAATCAGCGATCAAAGAATTTGGAATTTCGAGAGAGGATTGGGATAAAAATCTAGATTATATAGCCAACAATGCTTTGGTTGATCCTTGTACAGGATTCAATCCAAGAGTTCCTTCATTAGATGAATTGAAAGCGATTTACAATGCTTGCTATGAAGGTGTTGTTTATGCTGAGGAAGCTGCTGTTGCAGGATAAATTTTATATTTAAATTTTAGGATAAAAAAACAGGAAGTCGAATCGATTTCCTGTTTTTGTTTTTTATTGATAGATTACTACATCATCTTTTTTAATTTGATAACCCGTCTTTTTGTAAGGGACTAAAACGTAGCTCTCTTTAATCTGTTTTCCGCTTTTCCAAAGTTTGCCTTTTCCTTGTCTGTCAAGAATTATGCTTTTTGCACTTCCATCCGGAATAAAAATTTCAGCTTTTTGCATATTTTTACTGAAAATAACGGCCGTTCTTGTAGAATAACTTTTATCTGTGCTTACTTCGTTCAGTTTAATTTTCTGTTCGAAAACTCTTACACAATCATTCTTAATTTGCGAATACGTATATCCCGCTGATCCGATGCATCCGTGAACATCTCTGTCTCCGCCAACTTTCTGTGCGAAAACTAATGAACCAAGAAACATCGCACCTAATAAAACTGTTTTTTTCATATTTTAATTTTAATTGTTTTCAATTTGGTAAAAAGTGTGCCAAAAATATGGTATTAGTTAATTTAATTCTAATATACAAAAAAAGCCACTCATTTTGAGTGGCTTAGAAATATTATTTTGTCCAATTAATTTTTGAATGTTTTACATCCTCAGAATTGGTTCCGATCATAATGTCGAAATCTCCGGATTCCCAATCGAATTTTAAATCTCCGTTGTAGAATTTCAAGCTTTCAGGAGTGATATCGAAAGTAATTTTCTTAGATTCTCCTTTTTTCAGCATCACTTTTTGGAAACCTTTTAACTCTTTTACAGGTCTTGTGATACTTCCAACCATATCTCTGATGTATAACTGAACAACCTCAGCTCCATCATAATTTCCAGAATTCGTAACAGTTACAGAAGCCTGAACCGTCTGATTTCCTTTTGGGTTGGCATTAGAAACCGTAACATCAGAATAATTGAATTTCGTATAACTCAACCCGTAACCAAACGGATACAACGGCGTATTACACTCATCCATATAGTTTGAACGGAATCTTTGGTACTCACATTTATCAACTAATTTTTGGTCTAATGGGCGACCTGTATTTTTAGCATTGTAATAAATTGGAACCTGTCCTAAACTTCTTGGGAAAGTCATCGGCAATTTTCCAGAAGGATTTACTTTTCCGAAAAGAACGTCAGAAATTGCATTTCCAGCTTCTGAACCTGCGAACCAAACATTAAGAATTGCATCAGGTGTGTCTTTTACATTCGTCAAAGCTAACGGACGACCTGTGAAAAGTACCATTGCAATTGGTTTTCCTGTCTTTTTTAATTCATTTAATAAATCTACCTGAGACTGAGGAATCGTAATTTCAGTTCTTGAAGAAGATTCTCCACTCATTTCAGCAGATTCTCCGATTGCTAAAACGATAACGTCCGCTTTGCTTGCAACGTCAACCGCTTCTTTTAATAAAGCTTCTTTCGAACGGTTGTCTCTGTCGGTTTTTTTACCGTGAGCAGCGTAGATATCTTCTAATTTTGCATCATAATCGATGTTCGCGCCTTTTGCAGAAACGAATTTCACTTCTTTCCCAAAATTTGCCTGAAGACCCTGCATTAAATTAACCGCTTTATCATGTTGAGCAGCAACACTCCAAGTACCGGCCATGTTTAAAGAATTGTTTACCAATGGTCCGATCACAGCCACCGTTCCTGATTTTTTCAAAGGAAGAACTTGGTTATCATTTTTCATTAAAACCATTGACTGAGCTGCAGCATTTCTCGCGATGTTACGGTTTTCCATGCTGTAAACCTCTTTCGCTGCTAATTTTGCATCTCCATGTTTGTAAGGATTATCAAACAAGCCTAGATCATATTTTGATTCAAGAATTCTTTTTGTCGCCAAATCGATTTCAGCCTGAGTTACTTTTCCTTCTGCTAAAGATTTTTTAAGTGTTGTTAAAAATCCTTCACCAACCATATCCATGTCAACTCCAGCTTTTAAAGCTAATGCAGAAACCTCTTGAAGGTCTCCCATTCCGTGGTCAACCATTTCGTTGATTCCAGTATAATCTGTTACTACAAAACCTTTGAAGTTCCATTTGTTTCTTAAAACCTCCGTTTGAAGCCATCTGTTTCCCGTTGCAGGAACTCCGTCAACTTCATTGAAAGAGGCCATCACAGAAGCTACTCCCGCATCAACAGCCGCTTTGTAGGGTGGGAAATATTCGTTGAACATTCTGATGTGGCTCATGTCAACCGTGTTGTAATCTCTACCCGCTTCACCAGCTCCGTAAAGCGCAAAATGTTTTACACAAGCCAAAATATTCGTTCCGTTTGCCAAGTCTTTTCCTTGGTAACCGTAAACCATATTTTTAGCGATTTCACTTCCTAAATACGGATCTTCACCAGAACCTTCGGAAACTCTACCCCATCTTGGTTCACGAGAAATGTCAACCATTGGAGAGAATGTCCAGTTGATCCCATCAGAAGCTGCTTCTTTTGCTGCTATTCTTGCTGACTGCTGAACCAAATTCATATCCCAAGAAGCGGCTAAACCTAATGGAATCGGGAATGTTGTTTCGTAACCGTGGATAACGTCCATTCCGAAAATCAAAGGGATTTTGAGACGGCTTTTTTCCACTGCTACTTTTTGAACTGCTTTAATTTTATCAGCTCCTTTTATATTGAATAGTCCACCAACTAAACCTTGCTCTACTTTTTTTCCGATATCGGAACTTTGAGCCAGACCTGTAGTAAAGTCACCTGAACTTGGTAAATTCAGCTGTCCGATCTTTTCATCTAAAGTCATTTTCGACAAAAGATTATCTACAAAAGCTTTCTTTTTAGCCTGATATTGAGCCGTCTGGTAAGACTGAACGGGCTTATTTACCATTTCCTGCGCCGAAAACACAGGTGCCAGTGCTAAAGTGGCGATTACAATTAACTTTTTCATAAATCTATCTTCGTTATAAATTATAGTTCTATTTTTTAATTTTTGGTTGGTTAAACGCAAGGGCGCAATTTTTTTCACAAACTTTATGTTTTTAAGGCGCAAGGGCGTTTGACTTAGTCAAGGTTTTACCCTTTACTTTTTTAATAATAATTTTGTTTTTAAACGCAAGGTTCGCTAAGTTTTTTTTACAATTGTTGTGGATATTTTTGTTCGCAAGGGCGTTTGACTCAGCAATTGATAGCGACTTTTAAAATTTATTAATATTATTAAATTTGAATAATTATTTCTCTTTTCTTTTTGACAACATCCATTCGTATAATGCGGGATTTGAATAGGTTGAATCCCAGGAATTATGGTTGTCATTAGGGAAAATTGTTAATTCTGCGGTTGGATTGACGGGATGTAGTTTTTGGTAAAAATTCAATGCATTTTCGGGTAAAACTACGTCGTCCATTCCGCCATGAAAAATTTTCATGTTTAAATCTTTGAATTGATCGATATTCGCTTCCATTATTCTATCCGTTGGAGCGCAAACTGAAACTACGGCAGCAAACATTTCGGGATGCTCCATTGCCAGTTTCAACGTTCCCCAACCTCCCATTGAAAGTCCGGTAAGGTAAATTCGGGAAGCATCAATCTTATATTTTGTCTGAATATCTTTAATTAAATTATAAATCGTCTCCGTATCCCACCACATATTTTCAGGACATTGAGGCGCCAAAATCGCAACAGGTTCCTTGATCAGGTTTTTATAAGTGAACGGGCTGTGCGCTTTTACGATCTCCAGATTTGTTCCTCTTTCTCCCGAACCATGAAGAAATACAATCAAAGGCACATTTCCTTTTGCCTTTTGTGGAAAATCAAGAATGTAGGATATTTTTTCCTGTCTTTTGACTTCTTTGTTCAATTCTCCTTTGATTTCCTGAGCGTTTAAGCTTAGAGAAAATGGGAGAAGTAAAATTGGGAGATGTTTTAGTTTTAATTTCATTATGAGAATTTTTAAGTTTTGGCTAAAGCCAATTTAATTAATTCTTTATTATTTAAACGGGTTAAAACCCGTTCCTATTGATTATTTTTAATCCTTGTCAAGGTTTAAAACCCTTGACAAGGATTTGTTTTATTAAGCATTATTTAGCCCCGATTGCAACGGCATCCTTTTTGGTTGCGGCCGGAGCGAAGCGGAGGCCGTAATAAAAAAGATATAGTGGAAAGCGGGATTAAGCTCCTAAAAATAATTATTTAATATTATATTTTTCAGATTTGAAGCTTAATTTCTTCAATCCTTGTTGGATTTCAGGAGCATTCATGAATAATTTCCATAAAAATCCTGTTCTGTAGTTTTCAATCATCGGAGCAATTGTTCCCTGATCTATTGCTAAATATCTTGGAGTCGTCCAATTGTCATAATTGATCGAAGTTGCGTCGTAAGGCCCTGCAGAACCGATGAATTCAGGTTTTTGAGTATAAATAAATCTCAAAAAGTCCATTGATTCTTTTGGCGAATACGGAAAACTGCTCAAAGCCGCCGTCGGAGTGATTACGCCGTGATCATTTTGTGGAAAATGAGCATCGTAACCAACACTTCCGTCTTTATTTCTTGAATAACCGGCCGTTAATCCCCAATAATTTGCTCCGTAACCTTTCCAGCCTTTTGGGTTTTCAACGCAGTATTTGTAATCGATAAGGACTTGATTTTTATTTAAATCAAAGTAATTTTTAATTAATTTATCTGATAAATTGGTTGGATCTAAGCCGATGTAAGAATATTGTGTCCAGAATAAAGGACCGCCGTATTCTTCTGCTCCATTGTGTTTTACGTACATTGGAAGTCCGTATTTTTCTTTGTCTGAAAGGTAGGTTCCGTTTCTTGTCCAACCTTTGTAATACGTTTCAGCATCGATTGAATAAGTGGGTGATGATGCTGCTAAAATATATGTGATTAAGCATTCGTTATAGCCTTCAAGAGGGAAATTCATTTCCCATTGATACTCGGGTGACCAGTGCCAGTAAAGGACTTTTTCGCCTCCTTTGGTGTACCAGTTCCATTGGATTCCTTTCCAAAGTTCGTCACATTTTTGAGCTAATGCTTTTTCTTCGGCATTTCCATTTTTGAAGTACTCACGAACCATTAAAATTCCTGAAGTTAAAAACGCTGTTTCTACCAAGTCTCCACCATTATCTTTCTTTCCGAAAGGAACAGTTTTACCCGTTTCTCCATTAATCCAGTGAGACCAGGCGCCTTTATGACGGTCTGCTTTTGCTAAGAAATCCATCATCGTTGTCAGTCTTTTTACCGCTTCCTTTCTTGGAACAAAACCTCTTTCAACTCCGACCAAAATAGTTGCTAATCCAAATCCTGATCCTCCTGTAGTAACTACATGTTTATCATTATCCGGATAGATATTGTCTTCGTGATAGCGTTCTCTTCCCAACATAGAATTTGGCTCTGCATAATCCCAGAAATATTTTAAAGCATCCATCTGGACTTTGTCCATGAGTTGCTCATCTGTGATATCGCTTTTTACGACTGATTTTTGAGTAGATTCTTGTTTTACATTTTGGGAGTTTTTGCATGAAACTGCAAATAATGATACTACAGCAATTGATAGTGTTATCCTTTTCATAATTCATATATTTTTAAAATCATCCCTAAAAGAAGAGGAGAACTTTCATTCTCCTCTAAGTTTTATTTATTTTTAGTAACCAGGGTTTTGCGTTAAAATACCTTTACTATCTGTAATTGCTCTTAAAGGTATTGGAAATAACTCATTTTTACCAGTTTGAAATCCTAATGGACCAAGGAAAGTAGCAGCTTGACCTGTTCTTACTAAATCTGGAAATCTATCATTTTCCATTGCCAATTCAACCCTTCTCTCTTGCCAAATTGCAGCTCTAAGAGTGGACTGACCAGTTGCAGTTGTATTCGCAAGCTGAGCTCTGTTTCTTACTAAGTTGATATCTGTAATCGCAACCGCAGTATTTCCTAATTCGTTTGCTGCCTCGGCATTGATTAAAAGAATGTCTGCAAATCTCAAGATTCTTATGTTTTGGATTGATCCATATCCGCACGCATTATTGTTAAGTGATGAAGGAACGTAAGTTTTATAATTCCAAGTATTGCCTGCTTGCGGATCTCCTTTTTTGATAAGATCACCTTCCGGTGTAGTTTGACCTTCTCTAAGAATGGTAAATTGTTTTCTGATATCACCCAGTTCAAATGCATTCTCTAATGCTAGAGTTGGCGTAAAGAAACCCCATCCGTACTGATTTCTCACACCCTGAACTTCTGCATACTGACTCCCACCAAATTCTGGAGAACAACCACAATTAACTTCAAAAACTGACTCAGTTCCAAATTCACCTGCCGGTCTAAATAAGTGATTAAAACTAGGATCTAAAGAATATCCCATTCCTTTTACTTGAGTTGAAACATCATAAGCTTTTTGGTAGTCTTTCATATAAAGATAAACTTTTGAGAGTAATCCCAAAGCACCACCTTTTGTGACTCTTCCTTCCTGACCTGCTGGATATGTTTGCGGTAAAATTGCAGATGCTTCAGTTAAATCCTTTACAATAAATGCATATACCTCTGCAGCAGTATTTCTTGGTTTATTAATGTAATCAGCTTGTATCCCATCAAAAATAGGAACGCCACCATATATTCTTACCAAATTAAAATAGAAATATGCTCTCAACATTTTAGCTTCTGCAACCAATCTTGTTTTAAGAGCTGTATCCATATCAATGTTCGGAACATTGGTAATAACCTGGTTTGTTCTTTGAACGGCTTGCCATTGACCAGTCCAGTATCCATTAACTCCGTCATCACTTGTTGTAAAAGAAAAATTATTATACGCATTGATAAAAGATGCATCACCAGGATTTGATCCTTTTTCAACGTCATCTCCAGTTACTCCAAATACAAATTGTGCAGGAAAACCAGAGTTTTCCCAACTTCTTAGGAAGCTGTATATAGCATTCGTCGCTTTCATAGCATCAGCTTCTGTTTTATAGAAGTCCTCTGCCACTACTATCCCTTCGGGTTTAATATCAACAAAATCATTATTACAGCTAGCAAATAATGAAAGTATTGAGATTGTTAAAAATATTTTTTTCATGACTTTTTAATTAAAATGTTAAATTCATACCCATTGTATAAATAGCAGAAATTGGATAAATATTATTATCAACACCCATTTGTACTCTATCAGAATTCATAATTTCAGGAGAGAATCCGTTATATTTGAAAATTGTTAATGGGTTTTGTGCACTTAGATATATTCTCAGTTTTTTAACTGATAAAGATTGAGCTAATGATGAAGGTAAATTATATCCTACCTGAATATTTCTGATTCTAAAATAGCTGCCATCTTCTACATAAAAGCTGCTTGGTAAAATAATAGATTGGTTGGAAGTAATCATAGAATTGGTATTGGAAGTACCCGCACCCGTCCATCTGTTATTATACATATCAAGATCCCAACTTTCATTACCATAACGTTGCTCACGGTTATAATTATAAATTTTATTACCAAAAACTCCTTGGAAATCTATTCCAAAATCAATTGAATGAACGGTCAAGTTTATTCCAAATCCATAAGTTCCTTTAGGGATAGGGCTACCTAAGAAAGTTTTATCTCTGGTATCAATTACTCCATTTCCATCAAGAT
>Ga0302167_10000417_pt1 | contig 21179 bp, 23 predicted proteins | sample I_Fen_N1_1_FD_193496 | JGI IMG/M metagenome (GOLD analysis project Ga0302167, IMG submission 193496) | Peat permafrost microbial communities from Stordalen Mire near Abisko, Sweden - I_Fen_N1_1 | ecosystem: Environmental > Terrestrial > Soil > Wetlands > Permafrost | place: Sweden: Abisko...
CGAAATTGCTTTTATAGTCATTTTTCACTTTTTCCAAAATTGGACATTTACCTCCGTGAATAACTTTAAACCGGCAGGCTTCAACTAATTCTTTAAGCTTTTTCATACTAATCTGAGGGTATTTTTTCGTTAAAAATTTTGATCCATTCCTGCACTGTTTCTTCGGCGATAAATGATGGGAAAGGGTGTAGTCCGTTTTTCAAATTAGAATACAGAAGTAAGTCTATACCCATATTATGAGCATAAAATACAGGATCTAAATAGCGCAAAAGTGTTGGTACGGAAGTAGAAAAGTTAATAGGTTTTTTTTCACAAAGCACTTCATCATCTTTAAAATGATAACCAAACTCATCATCTCCACCCATATTTGCTAAATATTTATTTTTGAATGTTTTAGTGTTGTAATTATCTGATATAATATTCTCTCTTCCAGTCGCTGTAGCAATACAGAACATATTTTCTGCGGCATTTTCAACTTCGACCTTATTATTTGCCTGAATAGTTTCAAAACCTGCATTATTGGCTTTTTTTAATAATGAATTATCGCGGTCGATTATGGTTACTTGTGCATTGTCTGCTTTTAAATAATGTGCCATTCCTCTTCCTACTTTTCCGTAACCGAAAATCATAAATGGCTTATTATGAATATTTTGCTTTGTTATTTCTTTGAATGCACGGACAAAAGCTTCGCCTGTACCCAGCGTTCCTTCCAGATTTTTTATATCGCATAGATCAATGGATATAACCGGATAATTCGTTTCTGTATCTCGGTATTTATTACTTCCGGTTCCTGTAATTTCTACAGTTCCGATTTTGGGAGGTACTTTAAACAATAATTCAGCAGCGCAATCCAAATGAATATCAAAAACTTTATTTTCTGATTTTTCCAGTTCGATAAAATTTCCTCCAGATTGTATGAAAGCTTTAATCAAAATCGGATCAGGTTCCATAAAACTTGGACAGGTAACGGTAACTTCCGCACCGCCTTCAATAATGGGTTCTAATTTGATGAGAGCCTCGCGTGTAAAAGGAATGTTTTGGAGAATGCTTATTCCTTTATAAGGTTTTGAGACCTTAGTTCTTTGCAGTTGTTTGTTGGTGAAATGCAGTTCGTTTTCATTATATTCAGTCTTTAAAGATTGAATAAACTTTATAATATTTGATTTTTCTGACATAACTTTTTTAATTAATGTGATTCTGTCTTCTTAATAACTAAGACGGAATAATGCATTAATCCTTACAAAAAAGTATTGTCAAAATAAAACTGAAAAAAATTAAAGTCCTTATATTTGAGTATTAATGAAGCCGTAAAAAATAATGAGTTTAATATATCAAAAAGAAATAAAAGTAACCAAAGAGCATATTGATCAGAATAATCATGTGAATAATGTTCAGTATGTACATTGGGTTGAAGAAGTTGCTGGCGAACATTGGGATTTTGTAAAACATAAAACAGAATATCCCGAAGATATCTGGATGCTTTTGGATCATCATATTCAATACAAAAAGCAGGTGTACTTGGGAGATACAATTATGGTAAAAACTTATCCTAAAGTTCCCGAAGGAGCAAAACAACCCAGAAAAGTTGAATTTTACTGTAACGATCAGCTTGTGGTAGATTCACTGACCTTATGGATTTTGATTGATGTAAAAACACAGAAAATCAAACGTTTGGGGAATGATTGGCTGGAGAAGATTTAAGAAATTTTATTATTTCCTTTTACTAACGCTTTTAGGGTTTTGCTTATTGTGTAAAATAGCATGAACAAATATTATTTCATTTTCTAAAGTATAATAAATTCCGTAAGGGAGCTTTTTAGTAAAAGTAATTCTAATCTCTTTATATCTTTTTGATAATGTTCAGGGTATTTTTGAATGTTATTAAGACCTGTTTCAACTTCATTTAATAATTGTGACGGAAGATTTTCATTTTGTTCTTTGTACCATTCTATAGCTTCGTCTAAATCATTTTCGGCTTCAGGTTTAATGATTAATTTATAATTCATACTTGTTTTTTAATGAATTTTTCACATCATCCCAAGATTTACCGGAGGTTGGATTTTCTTTGTGATCTTCGATTCGTTTATCCAGAATTATTTTATGTTCGGGCGTAAGTTCTTCATAGGTATTTTCCTCCGTTGTGATAATAGCATTAATAATGCGGAGAATTCTTTCATCAGCATGATCTATAAATTCATGGATTCTTTTTTTTAGATCTATAGTATTTTCCATTTTCTTAATTCTAATTCTATGATCAAAGTTAAGTAATATTTTATTTGATTATACAATATAATCCTTTTTGAAGTATGCATAACAAAACCAAAACTCAAACCAAATTCCTTATCTTTGCACCATGATACGTATTACAAAGATTTTCACATTCGAAACAGCCCACGTGCTGTATAACTACGATGGAAAATGTAAAAATATGCATGGACATTCTTATAAGCTGTTTGTAACAGTGAAAGGAAAGCCTGTAAATGATTTGGAGAACCCTAAAAATGGGATGGTAGTTGATTTTGGTGATATTAAAAGTATTGTAAAACCTGAAATCGTTGATGTTTGGGATCATGCAGTTTTGATCAACGGATTATCTCCTCACAGACAATTGGGTGAGAGTCTTGAAAGTCAGGGACATAAAGTGATTTATTGTAACTTCCAGCCGACATGTGAAAATATGTTGTATGCGATTGCTGCAAAAATAAAGTCAAAACTTCCGGAAGGAATTTCTCTTGCTTACCTTAAACTTCACGAAACCGAAAACTCTTACGGAGAGTGGTTTGCAGAAGATAATCAATAATATATTCAACAAAAAACTCAATCGGTGTTAAAAACTACCATCAATTTAGAACCTGGTAAAAAAGTATATTTTGCTTCAGATCAGCATTTTGGAGCTCCTAATCCTAAGGAGAGCAAAGTGCGTGAAGAAAAATTTATCCGTTGGATGGACGAAATAAAAGAAGATGCTCAGGTTTTGTTTTTAATGGGTGACCTTTTTGATTTTTGGCATGAATGGAAACATGTAATTCCAAAAGGATATGTGCGTGTTTTAGGCAAAATTGCAGAATTAAAAGACCGCGGTATTCACATTTATTTTTTTGTGGGTAATCATGATCTTTGGATGAAAGATTATCTGGAAGAAGAAATTGGCTGTACCGTTTTCTATAAAAAGCAATATTTCGAAATGGGCGGTAAACAATTTTTACTCGCTCACGGAGACGGTTTGGGACCTGGTGATAAAGGATACAAAAGAATGAAAAAGGTCTTTACAAATCCTGTTGCACAATGGTTTTTCAAATGGCTTCATCCTGATATTGCGATGAAGATCGCTTTGTACATGTCACAAAAGAATAAAATGATCTCAGGTGATGAAGACAAAGAATTTTTTGGCGAAGAGAAAGAGTTTTTGATTATTTATTCAAAGGAAAAACTGAAAACTCAGAAAATAGATTATTTCATTTACGGTCACCGCCATCTTCCGATGGTGTTGGATTTGGAGCAAAAAGCAAAATATATCAATCTTGGAGACTGGATCTCGTATTTTACATACGGTGTTTTTGAAAAAGATTTCGAATTAAAATCTTTTGCAGACGGGACAAAAAAAAATTACCCCTAAAAGAGGTAATTAACGGACGAAAATGAATTTTCATCCTGTTTTTAATCCATATTCCGGGTAGATACTTGCAAGAATCTGACCAAAAATTAAATTTAAGATTAAAAAAATATTAAAAGAAATATGCTTTGCTTAAGTTTTGTTTCAAACAGAAACAATAAAAGGAAAGTGAAAAATTTTATAAAAGATTGGAAAACATATTCAGCATACAGTCAGAGCAGGATTTTTTGGATGCAGCATTGAAAACGTTTCGTTATCAATATGAAAATATTGAGATCTACAGAAAGTTTGTTGATTATTTGAAGATAAATCCAGATGAGGTAAAAGAACTGACAAAAATTCCGTTTCTGCCAATTGAGATGTTTAAAAATCATCAGATTTTAGACAAAAATATGACAGCTGGCCTGTTTTTTCAAAGTTCAGGAACGACGCAGATGAATTTGTCTAAACATTTCATCCCAGACGAAAATATATATCAGGAAAGTATTTACAAAAGTTTTGAACAATTCATCGGAAAGCCGGAAAACTTTATCTTTTTGGGCTTGCTTCCAAGCTATTTGGAGAAGCAAAATTCTTCCTTAATATATATGGTAGATTATTTAATGAAGAAATCTGCCAAGCCTGAAAACGGGTATTTTCTTTACAATCATTCAGATTTATTTGAGCTTTTAAACACTTTGAAAGATAAAAAAGTCATTCTTTTCGGAGTTTCTTTTGCGCTTTTAGATTTCTTGGATTTTTGTAACTCCAACACTCTAACATTCCAACACTCCAACACTCTTACTATAATAGAAACTGGCGGAATGAAAGGGCGTAAAGAAGAAATGACAAAAGACGAATTATTGAAAATTTTGCAGGAAGGTTTTAAAACTGATAAAATTTATTCAGAATATTCAATGACAGAGTTACTTTCTCAAGCCTATTCTTTAGGTGAAAATGTGTATCAATGTCCAAACTGGATGAGGATTTTGGTAAGAAATGCCGAAGATCCTTTTAATTATGAAAAAGAAGGAAGAACCGGAGCCATCAATATTATAGATCTTGCGAATATTCATTCGTGTGCTTTTATTGCAACGCAGGATTTAGGTAAAACGCTTCCGGATTCTAAATTTCAAGTATTAGGAAGAATCGATCATTCTGATATTCGCGGATGCAGTTTGTTGGTGAGTTAGTGGGTTTTAGAGTGGGAGAGTGATAGTGTTTTAGGGTATTAGTGTTATAGGAGTTAAATATATAATTTATCATTTATTTAAAAATTCATGCTGAAGATAGAAGAACTTGTTCATGCTTACATTCATTCTCATTGCGATTTTGAGAAAGAAATTGTACTGACCAATCATTTTCATTCTGATTGGGAAGCAGATATGCTGATCATTGATGCGGATGGTTTTAGTCATGAAATTGAGATCAAGTTTTCAAAAAGTGATTTTAAAAATGACTTCAAAAAATCATATTTAAATACAAAAACTGGCGAAAAATTCCTAAAACACGATAAAATTTCCTGTGGAGATTATGTTTGTAATGCTTTCAGTTTTTTGCTTCCGATGGGAATGATCGAACATGCCGTAATTCCTGAACATTGCGGAATTATTGAATTTTATCACAACGTTGATACTTGGGAAACAGAATTTTACCTGATTCGAAAACCTAAAAAAGTTCATGAAGATTCTTATTGGAATTTAAATGACAAAAACCTTTTCATCCGAAAAATGGCGCTGAATTTACTCCAACGAAAAATGGAAATCAAAGGAAAACATGAAGAACTCATTTTCAAAAATCCTTTTGAAATAAAGAAATTAAAATAGAAAATCCTGATCTGCTGACAGGATTTTTTTATGCTTTGTTTTTGTACATTCGCCGTTCACAATAAAAACGTGTCCAGCAGGTAGTCAACATTCATAAAAATATAAATCAAATTTCAATGAACAAGTTATTTTTCGTGTTAATAATTCTATGTTGTAATGTCTTGTACGCGCAACAAAAAACTCAAAACGATTTATGGACAGGAAGTTATGAAGTACATCTTATAAACGGTGACCAAGTAACGAAAGTTGATACTTTAGTAATCGCAAAAACGGCAGATGCTGACCCAGACGAGATTCCTGCTAAGGATGAATTTGATTTAGCTCGTTGGATACTTACCTCCCAAATTAAAGAAACGAAAATCGTCAAACGATTTTTATTTGATCCGGAAAATGATGAAGATGCATATGAAGAATTCGGTTGGACTGATTTACATAAAAGCGGGAAAATGAATTGCATAGATGGTGGTCACTTTTTCATTTGTCAGACAGAACCAAATACAATGGTAAGATTCAATAAAGATGAAACTTATCTTTCTAAAACTGGCATTTTCGGGATTTGGCTGCATTACGGCGTGGTAGAATTACAGAAAATTAAATAATAAATTATTATAAATTAATCATATACAATGAAGAATCTTTTTTTAGGTCTTTTTATCCTGTTATCTTGTTTTTACAACGCGCAAAACTCAGGAAAAACAGAAATTTATATTTTGGGAGCGGTTCATGAACCATCATCTCCAATTTTAAATCCTCAGAGTCTTTTTGAGATATTAGACAAGATAAAACCTGATGTAATCCTGCAGGAACTTGATACGGAGCAGATGAAAGATTTCAAAAAAGAAAACATGTCTAAGGGGTCCAATGAAGTAAGCGCAGCGATATTGTATTTAAATAAATACCCGAAAATAGTTAATCTGCCATTCGAATTTGAAGGAAGAAATCAATACCGAAAAGATCACGGAATGGTTCCTACGGATAATCTGACCATAAAATTAATGGATAGTTTATATCAAAAAAAGGCATTAAACCCAACAAATATGGTCATTTTTGAGAAATATATGGAAGCGAATAATGCGCTGAAAGATTTTTCTAAAACAGATATTAAAACATTAAATTCATTAAGTTTTGAAACCGTAAACAAATATCGTCAGTTTGTTCAACATCACGAAATTCCTAAAATTTCTAATTCTGAAGATATTTTTGCTAATCAGTTTGTAACGAAACCTAACGGAGAAAAGATTTCATATCGTGATGGCTATCAGCTTTGGTGCAATTTCTGGGATATGAGAAATAATACAATGGCGTTGAATATTATTAAACAAGCCAATCAGTATAAAGGAAAGAAAATCGTGATTTTAACGGGAGTACAGCATAAATATTACTTAAAAGAATTGTTGGATAAATATCAGGACGGAAATTATAAGGTCATTGAATATTTTAAATAAAATCAATCTCTTTTCAGAAAAGACAATAAAAAAATCCTGCCATTGCGACAGGATTTTTTTAGTTCTTGTATTTTTTCTCTTAATCTCCTAATGGTTCTCTAGAATCATTTTGAAGTAAGAATTTGTAGATTAATCCTCCGACTACACCTCCTAAAATTGGTGCTGCCCAGAATAGCCAAAGCTGAGACATTGCATTTCCACCTACGAAAACTGCCTGCGAAAGGGATCTTGCAGGGTTTACGGAAGTATTAGTAATTGGAATAGAGATTAGGTGGATTAATGTTAAACCCAAGCCAATTGCAATTCCTGCAAATTTTCCGTTTGCGTATTTGTCGGTTGCTCCCATGATGATGATCAGGAAAAATGCTGTCAGTAAGAATTCTGCTAAAAATGCAGCTCCCATTGAATATCCTTTCCCGAAGTAGACAGCATCACCATAGAAATTGGTGGCAAAAGCTCCCGGCCCGGAAAAATCTGGGGTTCCGGAACCGCTTAAAATGACATACAGGCATCCCGCAGCCAATAAAGCACCCAAACACTGAGCTGCAATGTAAGGAAGTAGATCTTTAGCCGGAAACCTGCCTCCTGCCAATAAACCAAACGAAACTGCCGGATTAAAATGTCCTCCCGAAATGTGTCCGACAGCGTATGCCATCGTAAGTACGGTAAGCCCGAAAGCTAGGGCGACACCCACTAAAAGAATTCCCATTTGACCATTAGAGGCCGGAGCGATCTGTGAGGCGAAGATTGCACTTCCGCAACCTCCGAAAACAAGCCAAAATGTGCCGAAGAATTCAGCAAATAGTTTTTTTATCATGTTGTTTATTTTAAATGTAAACCAAATTTAAAACTAATATTGTAAACTGAAAAGCAAAATTCTTAAAATATTTCAAAATAATGTGAAGCTTGATTGTGAAATTAATAATTGGGTTTTGCATTTGGTGATGAAATTAATTTTACAATATTGGTATAATGATTGAATTGTATGTCGTAAATGTTTATTTTTCGTTTATAAATTTAAAAGCCTTCTTAATGAAAAAATTTGTGTGTGTGGTTTATGTGTGTACTATATCTAGCTTCTATCATTCTCAGACCGCAAAAAAGACAATCCCATGTTATGATCTTACAGAAGTTTTAAAAGTGGAAGCGACTCCTCTTTACAAACCTCATTTGGATGCCTCAAAAAGTTTTGGGGTAAAATTGCTTCGAGATTCCAAAACAATTCAGAAATATATTGGCAGCGGAAAATTTCACAAAATAAAAAAGACAGGAAAAGGATATCGTGTTCAAAAACTAGATTACAGCAGAGCTTATATGGTTTCTAAAGCTAAGACAACGCTTGAGAAAATGGGAGCAAGATTCAGTAAAGAAACAAAAGGGCATACTTTTACGGTTTCATCTATGACGAGAACTCTAGAAGACCAGTGTAGATTAAGAAGAGTTAATGCTAACGCTTCTGTAGGGATTAGTTCACATAATTACGGAAATTCGTTCGATATCTCTTATATCCGTTTCAATGATGTTTTAAAGTATAATCCCAAAATGGAAGCTGCTTTGGAAAAGGTGCTGAATTACTACGCTAATGCAGGCAGAATTTATTACATCAAAGAAAGACAACAAAGCTGTTATCATATTACCGTGAGAAATTATTAAAGCAAAATATCAACAATTATTTTTTTATACTTGGGAATTGTTAATAAATCTTCAATTATCAGTGAGATATTTGTACAGGTAGTTTAATTTATATAATTTTATGCGACTAATTATACCATGCAAATTATGACAACTTTTAACAACGAACAGTACGAAATGGCATTAGCAGACTGGGCAAACTGCTGTGCAAATTATCAAATTATTCAACAATTAATCCCTACTAATTTTGTTTTTGAGCTTACACCAGATCAAATTGATTGGCTTAGGAATACGAACGACAACAAAAATTTCTGTACAGAAATAGGGGTGTATAGTGCTAAACTTGTATTGATTCTTTGTCCGCTTGACAATAATGGACAAAAAATTCCTGTAACAGAACATCCGTACAGTTTCCTGGCTGAATTGACGAATGACCTGACGCTTATGGAAAAACAAGAATATACTGTAGTGAAAAATGCGGTATTATCTAAAGAACTATGCAATATAGATCATAATTCTAATATGTTTTTACCGGTATCAAATGTGCCGACTATGGATCAGGACAAAGCATTAACTGCAATAGAATCTTGGAGAACAGAAGGTCTGACTTGGTTCTACATGGAATGCAGCGAATTCAAAGGATCAAGAATTTTCAAGAGATTTTTGGTGCCTGCAGAAGATCTTACTCCAATAAAAGAAAATTTGTCAAGAATTGTATGTTCATTTGGACTTAAGTTTTCTGATATTTACCAGAGAACGCTTGTTACATTGATCTTTATTTCTCAATATCAGGAGAATTTAGAAAATAATGGAACTAGTGCTCAAACAATTTCGAATACATATGACTGGTCACAACCGTGCCCGCCAATTTGTAATATTTAAAAAAATCAAGTAAAAAATAAATTAAATGGAGGATGCTTTTAAAGTAATACTTTATTTTAATAACAGTTTTCTTTTTATTAGTGCGCTTATTGGACTTATAAAATTTAAGCGTTTAAAAAACACGGAAAAATGGTATGTTTATTATATCATTTTTCTTTTTTTAATAGAAGCTGCGATTAAAATTTCGATCTATGTTTTTGAATTAAAAAATATAGATTTCCTGTATCCTCTTTACGTATCCGGCGAGCTGTTTCTGCTGGGAAGTTTGTTTATAAGGAAGTCTAACCTCTCCAAATATTGGTACATTCCGATTGTTGCTTTGGTAGGATGTTTTTTCTTCATAAATAAAGTGGAAACAAACGAATTAAAGAAAGTTGTTTCAAATATTGTAGTGATCTGTTTTGCAGGATATTCACTCTTAACGGAGATCAGAAAAAGTGAAACCAATAACGACAGATTTATATTGGTAGATGCTTTTATCTTCCTTTATTATGCTGTTTCGGTGTTTATATTTTTCATGCTGCGTCAGTTGAAATCATTTTCTAATGACGAAGTTTATATGATCTGGGGAATGAATAATATTCTGTGCTGTTTCCTTTATATATCAATCATTTATACCTTTTTAAAATTAAAGAAATAACCTTAAATATCAGCTTTTTTATCACTTTGATTGTCGTTTTGCTGATCATTGTGGTTTTCGTTTTACTGGCATATAAATTTTTCATTGATAGAATTATTAAAGAAAAAAATGCGCAGCATGAAGCGGAAGTTCTTCATCAGAAAAGACTGGTTTTAGAAAACATAAAAGCGCAGGAAGAAGAACGAAAAAGAATTGCGGTAATGATTCATGATGACATCGGAAACCGACTTAATATTCTTTCTTTATGGCTGAATAATCTCGACACAAAAGGTGATGAATTAATTAAAAAAAATATTTCCGGTCAGATGTCTTCTTTGATAGATTCTGCCAGAAGTATTTCTCATTCATTATATCCCGTAAATCTGGAATCGGTTGGGCTTGTTTTATATATTGAAGAATTAATAAACAATCTGGCCAATCGAGTTAATATCTCATTAAATGTAAGCTCCAAATTTGAAAAGAAAAATATTTTCATTGAAGTGCAGGTGTACAGGATTATTCAGGAGTTTACAACCAATGTTCTGAAGCATTCTGAAGCTACGAGAATCTGGATTTATATTAAAGATAATCAGAAAAATCTGAGTGTAGTAATTTCTGATAACGGGCAGAGTTTTGAGTATGATGCCGTAAAAAAAGGAATGGGAATTAAAAATATTGAGTCCAGAATAAAATCCATGAATGCTCTCCATAAATGGAAGAATGTTTTAAATAAAGGAAGCCGTTTAATTATTAAAATTCCATGTAACGATGAATCCGCAAATCAAAATAGCGCTAATTGATGACGAACAACTGATCCTCGAAGGGGTGAAAATGCTGTTGTCAACAGAAAAAAATATTTCAGTATCCTTAACGTGTAACAACGGGCCTCTTTTTATCGAAAGTTTAGAAACTTTACCGAAAGAAGAATTTCCTGATATCGCATTGGTAGACGTGCAAATGCAGCCAATGAACGGATTCGAATTGGTAGAGATTTTAAAGGAAAAACATCCCGATCTCAAAATAATTATCCTTTCGTCACATTACAAAAGCTCGATTTTAGGATATATGGTCAAGCTTGGAGTTTCCGCTTTCCTTCCTAAAAATTCCGACAGAAAAACCTTTATAGATGCCATTACAATGGTCTATAAAAACGGTGTTTTCTTCACTTCTGAAGATCATCAGATGTTGTTTTCTTACATGAACAGTTCCAGCAAGAAAAAATCTTTGTTCGAAATGGATGATGAACTTTCTGAGCGTGAGAAAGATGTTGTTAAATTGATCTGTCAGGAACATACCAACAATGAAATCGCCGAAAAACTCTTCATCAGTCCAAGAACGGTTGAAAGCCACAGGCAGCGGGTTTTAGAAAAAATCGGAGCCAAAAATACGGTCGGCATCGTTATTTATGCCATCATCAACAATATTTATTCACTAGAAAGAATTTGATTCCGTAGAAATACGGAATTTTTTATTTAGTGTTTTCTACTGTAGCATTTTATTTCATTTCGATGTTATTTTGAAAATGTTATTCAGAGAGGTTTTTAAGGTATTTGAAAAGTTTTTTTCAGCCTTAAATTTTTCCTGAATAATTCAATTAAAAAAACAATAAAGATGGAAAATGATATAATTTCTATTGGAATTTTTTTCGATGGAACAGGAAACAACGGGCTTAATGCAACTTCCCCTCAGAAGCCACAAAATAAGAACGAAAGCTATCATAATAATATAACCAATGTTTATAAATTATATCAACTTTTCAATGGAAATAAGAAAATTTACGTTGAAGGAGTTGGAACGGTAACTGGCGCGGAGGATAGCGACTTTGCGATGGTAACCTGCAGAAATCCTTATCGGTTCACGGGATATTCTTCAGATGATAAATTGGCGAAAGCAAATGCTTTTGTGGAGGAGGTAACGTTGGATAAAACGAAAGAATATCATTTTTATGTTTACGGATTCAGTAGAGGATCTATGTTGGCAAGAAACTTTTGCTATGAATTATTAAAGCAAAACCCCAAAATATCAGGAAATTTTAAAGTTAAATTTTTAGGAGTTTTTGATACGGTAGAATCTACTCCTTTTAATGATTATAACGTAAGTCTTCTTCCAGGTGTTGAAAGAGCTTTGCAGTTATGTGCGGTCAACGAATGCCGATATTTTTTTCCATTGACAGGCTTTTTTGAAGATTCAAAAAGTATGGAAGATTCAAAATCCGAAACAGGAAATTCAGTTTGGAAAGAGGTTTTTGTTCCCGGCGCCCATGCAGACGTAGGTGGAGGATATTTAGAAGGCCCGCAATCTGTTTATGTTTCACATGATTTTGTGATTAAAGATGAGGTTGATGCTTATGTTTCGAATGTAAAAAATACAGCAACAGATAGTGAAGGCAATAAAATTTGGGAATCACTTTTAGATAATTATCAGATAGATTCCGGAGACTTTTTTTCTCAGGCTTATGTAAAAAGAGATTTGGTTTACAATGATCTTCCGAAAGTTTACGGAAAATTAATGTTGACAGAAACCAATGCTTTTCAGCCTGTTTTTAATACAGATTTTGATGAGTCAAATTTTGAAATTGACCCTAAAATTCACCAATTTTTACTGTCATTTTCTGATGAGTTGGAGAAATATGTTAAAGATGTTTCTCCTAACTTAAAACCGGTTTATAATTATGAGCGATTTGTGAATTATACTCATTTCTCTTCTAATTTCGGCTTATATGAAAAGGCTTTATTATTGAGAACAGAAGACGAAATTTTTGTTGAAATGCTCAATGATAGTCTTAACGTTCCCGGCAGTGCCACGATAAAACATGCCAATGCGGGAGAGTCAAAAATTCAGAAAGAAATTCATTTTTTAGAACACGATGTTCTTACGGATTACGCGTACGAAGGCAATATTCCGAATAATGATAACTGGAGCCGATCCATTTTAATTAAATAAGATTTTATAATAAATGTTAGTACTTTTTCAGTTTTAAATTTAGGTGTGAGCTGTCTGTGGTGGGCAGCTCTTTTTTTCAAAAAAGAATCATTTTTTTAATGATAAAAAATAAAGTTCATATAAGTTTTTAGATTAATGCAAGGCTGTTCAATTTGAATGGCTTTTTTTATTTCTGGGCTATTCATTTCTTTTTCCGTATTTTTGCACCCGAAAAATATTCAGTATTAATTCTTAATTACATCATTACATGCTTTCGGTTCAAGGTCTAGGATTACATCATTCGGGAAACTATCTGTTTCAAAACGTTAATTTCACCATTAAAAAGGATGATAAAATTGGTTTGGTTGGTAAAAATGGAGCGGGAAAATCCACTTTATTGAAAATGCTTTCCGGAGAAATTACTTTCTACGAGGGTAGTGTAGTGCCGGATGGTAACATTACGATTGGTTTCCTGAAACAGGATCTTGATTTTGTGAAAGGCAGAACCGTTTGGGATGAAACATTACAGGCTTTTGAGCAGATCAATGCTTGGAAAAATGAACTTGAAGAAGTTAATCATCAAATGACCATCAGAACTGATTACGAAAGTGATGGCTACACGGATCTGATCAACAAAATGACGGAGCTTAATGATATCTTAATGCACCACGATGCCTATAACTTGGAGGGTGATGTTGAAAAGGTATTGTTTGGTTTAGGATTTAAAGCGGATGATTTTCAAAAAATAACAGATGAATTTTCCGGAGGTTGGAGAATGAGAATTGAATTGGCAAAACTTCTTCTTCAGAAGAATGATGTGATGCTTCTGGATGAGCCTACCAACCACTTGGATATGGAATCCATTATCTGGCTTGAAAACTTCTTAAAAGATTATCCCGGAGCGATTGTTCTGGTAAGTCACGATAAGCAGTTTATGACAGCGGTTTGTAACAGAACTTTTGACGTTAACAACAAAAAAGTTGACGATTATAAAGCTGATTACACCAAATATCTTGAGCTTAGAAAAGACAGAAAAGAAAAACTGATTCAGGCTAAAAAGAATCAGGATGCAGAAATTAAACATACAGAAGAACTAATCAATAAATTCCGTGCAAGTGCTTCTAAAGCATCTTTTGCGCAGTCTTTGATCAAGAAACTGGAAAAAGTTGAACGTATTGAAGTAGAAAACGATGACGTTTCAAAATTCAATATCCGTTTCGTACAGTCTGTTGTTCCCGGAAAAGTAAACTTTGAAGCTGAAAAATTAGGAAAAGCTTACGGAAAAAAGCAAATTTTTGACGATGTAGACTTTATCGTACAGCGTGGAGACAGAATTGCCCTTTTAGGTCAGAACGGACAGGGAAAAACAACGTTGGCAAAAATTCTTTCCGGTGAAATTACAGATTACACAGGAACTTGGAATTTAGGTCACAATGTAAATATCGGGTATTTTGCCCAAAATCAGGAAGAAGTTTTAACGCCAAATAAAACCGTTTTAGAAGAGGCAGAAGATGCTGCAACGGAAGAAACAAGACCAAGAGTAAGAGATTTATTAGGATCTTTCTTATTTCAGGGAGAAGCGGTGACGAAAAAAACAAAAGTACTTTCTGGGGGAGAAAGAAACCGTCTGGCACTTTGTAAATTGTTGTTACGTCCTTTCAACACGTTGATTATGGATGAGCCTACCAATCACTTGGATATTCAGTCCAAAGAGATTATTAAACTGGCTTTACAGAAATTTGAAGGAACATTGATCGTAATTTCTCACGATAGAGAATTTTTACAGGGACTTTGTGACAAGATCTACGAATTCCGTGATGGTAAAATGAAGGAATTCTTAGGCGACATCAACGAATATCTTGAATTCAGACAAAAAGAAAGCATCAGAGAAATCTCTGCTGAAAAAGCAAAACTTCACGCCGATGATGAGAAAGTTGAGGTAAAAGAAGTTCCAAAACCAAAAGTGGAGGAGAAATCTCAGATCGTAAGTAAAGAACAAAAAAATATTCAAAATAAATTAAAGAAAGTAGAAGAGAAAATTTCTGAGCTTGAAACCAAAGTTGAAGAAATGGAAGCTACCTTCACCAAAGAAAACCCTTCTGAGGAAACTTTAGAAAAATATAATAAAACTAAGGAAGAATTGGATGCAGCTCTACAGGAATGGGAGTATTTGGGTTCTCAATTGGATTAATTTTTTATTTGAATTAATAAATATTAAGATCCTTCGACTTCGCTCAGGATGACACTGGCAAATTATTCTGTTTAGATAATATCTAGTATTAGCAATGTCATCCTGAGCGGAGTCGAAGGATCAAACAATAATTTTATCATTGCCTTTTGTAACAAAACCGCAATCATAACGACATATTCTAGACAGCTTCACAAAGCATATTAATAAAACTTTAATCTAAGTTTTAAATTATTATTCATATTTTTGAAAGATGATTTTTAAAGAAAGCAGAAATCTGAAGAGTTTTATCTCCAAGCTATTGTTTGGAATCTACTTCATTGCGCTGTTTTCTCAAAATTTTCACAACCATAGTTCTGAAGAAGTTTTTAAAAATTTTAGTTTTAAAAAAACGGAACATAAGATCTCAAACAATGCAGTGAAAGAAAAAGCCGGCGACTGTTTGGCTTGTCACTTCTTAGCTACCGGACATACTTTGGTTCCTGATGAGTTTAACTTTACTTTCGAGCATTATACGCACGAAGTAGAATTGATTCTTGCTGTTCAGGAAAAAATCTGGTCTCAGACTAAATTCACTTTTCAACTTCGGGGTCCGCCCACAATTTCATAGTTTTTTAGATTCTTTTTTGGCTTTAATGGGTTAAAGTTTAGCTTTAAAATTGATACTATTTTCCTTTTGAATTTATCTTAATCAGCCACGAAGTGGCGAAATAATAATAGCATCGGGTGAAACCCGGTGTAAGAAAGATAGACGATAATGTAGACCTGAAAGGGAGGAATGATTAGTTATAGGATTTTCTTAAAGATGATCATATCAATTTTACTTTAACCAAGATTAATCAGCCATAAATTTCACATTTTTTACGAAAATGTACCTTCATTAAGGTACGAAATCTATCTATTTACCATGAAATTGATATATAGTTTAATGTTGATCCTTTGTGGATTTGCATTTTCAAACGCACAAAAAACCTATACTGTGGAAGGTGTTGTTCAGGATTTTCACGATAAAACCTTGCTGGAAAATGCAGTGGTGAAAATTGGTGATTTTACAGCCAAAACAGATAAAAAAGGAAAATTTTCTTTTGAAAAGATTCCTGCAGGGAAATATATACTCATTGCTAAACATCCTGATTGTAATGATTATACTGAAAATATAGCAGTTGCTCAGGATATGCATGTAGCAATAACCCTCGAACATCATGTTCAGGATATTGAAACCGTTACCATACACGGAAATCACAAAAAAAATGGTTCCTTAATTATAAAAACCCTTGATAAAACAGATATAGAAAGAAATTCTACAGAAAACTTGGGGAATTTATTATCTAAAATTTCGGGAGTTACGGCATTAAAAACCGGAAATAATATTTCAAAACCTATTATTCATGGGCTTTACGGAAGCAGAATCGCTATTTTAAATAATGGAGTAAAATTGGCCGAGCAGGAATGGGGAGTAGAACACGCACCGAATGTTGATATTAATAATTTTCAACATATTGATGTCATCAAAGGCGCTTCTGCATTGAAATACGGAAGTGATGCCATCGGCGGAGTCGTAGTAATGGAACCTGAAATTTTTCCTAAAAAAGATACCATCAAAGGTTCTGTCGGTCTTACCGGAATTTCCAACGGACGAGGTTTGGGATTGGATGTAGATGTTGCCAAAGTTTGGAAAAACGGATGGGCTGTAAAGTCAGGTGGAAGCATCAAAAAACTGGGTGACCAAAGCGCTCCCGATTATAATCTGAAAAATACAGGAATGGATTTCTCATCCTTTAATTTTACGGTTCAGAATAACTCTTATGAAAAAGGAATTTCATTTGATTATTATTTAACGAACCAGAATATTGGGATTTTGAGAGATTCACACGTTGCTACTTCGGGTGATTATGACAGAGCAATGAATGCTAATCCACCTATTTATTCGGGGAAATTCAGTTATGACATTGATAATCCGAGACAGGTTATTGAGCATCATATTGCAAAAGTTTCGGCTTTCAAAAGATTTGAAAATATCGGAAAACTTTCAGCGACCTATAGTTATCAGTACAATCACAGACAGGAATATGACATCAGAAGAGGAGAATTAAACGACACGCCTTCTCTGGATCTGGAATTGATGACGCATCAGTTTAACCTTAATGATTTATTGGAAAGGGAAAAATGGTCTCTGGAAACAGGTGTTGATGCCAGTTTTCAAAACAATTATTCAGATCCTGCGACAAAAGCAAGACGTTTGATTCCTAATTATGATAAATATGCTGCAGGGTTTTATTCTGTTTTTAAATATAAAATTTCTTCTGAATTTAATTTTGAAGCAGGAGCTAGATACGATTTCACCCGTTATGATGTTACCAAATGGTACGACAAAAGCGATTGGGAGAATTTATATGCAGACAGTTTTCCTCAATTTTATGTGAAAACAGATCAGAACAGAGTTTTGACGCGTCCGCAACTTAATTATAACAATGTTTCTTTCAATGCAGGTTTGGAATATCGTCCAAGCTCTAATTTTGATCTGAAATTTAATTATGCAAAAGTGGGAAGATCTCCAAACGTTGCAGAATTATTCTCTGACGGATTGCATCATTCTGCTGGAATCATTGAAACCGGAGATATGGCCTTGAAAAACGAACAGGGACATCAGTTTAATTTGACAGTAGATTCAAAATTCAATGTTTTGAGAGGTCTTAATATTTCTGTGAACCCTTATTTTTTCATCACTAAAAATTTCATTAATGAAGTTCCGGTTGGTATCAAAGGGACAATTAGAGGGGTGTTTCCGGAATGGCAATATCAACAGATCGATGCCAAAATGTATGGTGTAGATTTGGATGTCAATTGGAGACTTACAGACGATCTTACTTATGTTGGAAAAGGAAGTTATGTTCACGGGCAAGACGAAACCAACAACGAACCGTTGATCTTAATGATGCCTCCGAACTTTTCGAATGCCATACAGTTCAAAAAAGAAAAATGGAATAATTTCTATTTTACAGTTGAAAATCAAACCTCTTTAAAACAGACAAGATTCCCGATCAGAAATGCTCCATTGGAAATTTATGTAGACGGACAATTGGTGGATAAGGAGATCGATTTCAGTACGCCACCAAACGGATATTCACTTTGGAACATCCAAACGGGGATCAATATCAGCAAAAATCTTTCTGCGGGACTTACCGTGAATAATCTTTTCAATACTTCGTACAGAGATTATCTGAATCGTCTAAGATTCTTTGCGGATGAGGCAGGAAGAAACTTTATTTTAAACTTTAGATATAAATTCTAGAGATTTCAAAACTGATTATCAATTTTTAATGATGACTGTAAAAGTTTCTAATCTTTTTAAACTTTGCTGAGTAGAACGCCTTTGCGATCTTAAAAGTCAGCGAAATTATTGGTGAAAAACTTTGCGGACTTTGCGTTAAAGAAAACATCATTATTAAAAATAGATAGTCAAATCAATAATTATTAATCAAAATTTTACAATTTTAAAATTCTTAAAAATGAACAAACTATTCAACACTAAAAATATCGTCAAATTATTAGCAATTTTATTCATTACGATCACTGTAGTTTCTTGTCAGAGAGACGGTTCGGCAGAAGAGGATGATCTTCCACAGGAAGAGCTTACCAATATCGTTTTATTGGTTACCGAAGATGGAACTACGAATACATTGACGTACGATTATAGCATCGGAGCAGGTGGAATTCCTACAATTCCTTTGAAGGATGGGAAATCTTATACTGTTGTAGCAAAATTCAGAAATGGAAATGAAGATGCAACTCAGGAAATTATTGATGCTAAAGATGAACATTTCTTAATTTTTGATTTTCCTAAATCTAATATCACTGTTACCAGATTAGACGGGAACGATCTTAGAAATGACGGAAAAAGAGTAGGTCTGAGAACAAAATGGGATGTAGTGAAAACCGTAGACTCACCATCACCATTGTTAAAATTAACCCTTATCCACGCTCCTGAAAGTGTAAATGATGCTAAATCCGGAACTGCTTGGGGAAGTGTCGTAGGTGGAGAAACAGATGCTGAGGCTACCTATAACCTTACCAACTAAATAATAATTTTCAAAATAAAACCACTGAAATTTTCAGTGGTTTTTTATTTATAAATATTTGATGGATAAGAATTTATCTTTAGTAGGGTATTTTGATAAAAAATTCATATTTTTGCAACCTAAAATTTTAATCAATAATGAAGGTTACCGCACAAAACCATGATGACGTAAGTGCATTACTTACTGTAACATTGGAAAAATCTGACTACAAAGAAAAAGTAGAGAAGCAGTTGATTAATTATGCTAAAAATGCGCAAGTTCCTGGATTCAGAAAAGGAAAAGTGCCTTTAAGTATGGTTAGAAAACAATATGAAGCAGGTATTGCATTCGAAGAGATCAATAAGCAAGTTTCTGATGCTTTAAACGGCTATGTTAATGATAACAAGTTAAGATTAGTTGGCCAGCCTGTTCCTCAGCCTGTTAATGATTTCAATCATAACGCAGAAAAATTGGAAGTTGCTTTTGAAGTAGGGTACGAGCCTGAATTCACAATAGATCTAGCTAAATATGAGGCTCCTCACTACAAAGTAGAAGCTTCTGAAAAAGAAATCAACAAGAGTATTGAAAACATGCAGAAGCGTTTCGCTGAGCAGGTTCCTCAAGATAAAATCACTAAAGATTCTTACATCGCTTTAGAAATTTCTCAGGTTGTGGAAGAAGGTGCTGAAGGTGAGCACCACCACCAGCCAAAGAACGCTACCATTACAGCTGAAAACAAAGAAGCTTTCAAATTGGTAAAAGCTTTGAAAATGGACGGATCTGTAAAGGTTTCTAAAGAAACTCTTGCTGGTGACGAAGAATTAGCTAAAGAATTAGGATTCAGCAAAGAAGAAGTTGAGCACTTACACCACAACGAAATTGAGGTGAAAGTAAAAGATTTCTATTCTTTAAACCTGGCTGAACTTAACCAAGAACTTTTCGATAAAGTTTACGGAGCAGAGACGATCAAGTCTGAAGACGAGCTTAAAGAAAAAGTGAAGTCTGAATTAGACGAATACTTCCAACAAAATGCTGATGTACACTTTGTAAACAAAGTATTAGAGCAAATTACAGAGAAAGAAGAAGTAAAACTTCCTGAAGCTTTCTTGGTAAAATGGTTGGTATTCTCTAACCAGAACATTCAGTCTGAAGAACAGGCTAAACAAATCCTTGAAACTGAGAAAAAGCAATTAAGCTACCAGATCATCGAAGGTAAATTGATGTCTGATAACGAAATTCAGTTGGATTATGCTGATGTTTTAGCACAAGCTGAGCAATTAGTAAGAAACCAATTGGCGATCTACGGAATTCACCACCTAGGAGATGAAGAGATCCAAAAATATGCTGTTGAAATGTTGAAAGACCAAGAGCAGGTAAGACAAATCTCTTCTGAAGTTGCAATGACTAAATTGAAAGATGTAATTCTTGAAAAAGCATCTAAAAAAGAAACTGCAATCTCTCACGACGAGTTTTTGGAAGAACTTAAAAAATAATTTATTTTATTATAAATATTTCAAAACCACCGTAATTGCGGTGGTTTTTTTGTTTATCTTAATTAAATTTCACTTAAAACTATATGCTACAGAAGCCATAAAACCTCTATTAAAGATCTTTATTTTATCATTTTTGGAATCTTCATTGGTATAGCTATTGGCGTATTGAAATAGATCTAGGAAACCGTGGGTGTATTTTAATTCGACTGCTAAGTTTTGTTTGATCTGATATTGCGCACCAATATTCACCCCAAAATCAAATTTTTGAAGATAGCGACTTTTTTTTTTCGTCATTGGAAGGATCTCCATAAATACTTGTGTCACGGAAGGTATTTCCGTTTTCATCTTTTCGTTTAATATTGGCAGCTACCAAGGCGCTTGCATAAGGCCCTGCGTATACCTGAATATTTTTTGATACTTGATACGTAAGGTTGGCAGGAACGACATCAATATAATACATGGTAAGTGTAGATTTATAAATTCCGTTAATAGAATCGTTAACATGAACACCTGCTTTTCTTT
>Ga0302167_10000420_pt1 | contig 21106 bp, 18 predicted proteins | sample I_Fen_N1_1_FD_193496 | JGI IMG/M metagenome (GOLD analysis project Ga0302167, IMG submission 193496) | Peat permafrost microbial communities from Stordalen Mire near Abisko, Sweden - I_Fen_N1_1 | ecosystem: Environmental > Terrestrial > Soil > Wetlands > Permafrost | place: Sweden: Abisko...
ACATCCCGGGCAAGCTGCTGCGCGTGGACATCGACCCGGACCAGACCGTACGCAACTATCCGCCGCACGTGGCGCTGGTGTCCGACTCGCGCAACGCCGCCCAGGCCTTGCTCGGCGCGCTGTCGCACAAATCCCTGGCCGAGCGCCGCAACGATTGGGGTCAGGTACGTGCCGCCCGTCTGCGCGAAGAACTGGCCCAGACCTGGGATGCCCCGACCCTGGCGCAAACGCGTTTCCTCGAAACCGTCCTGCACGAGTTGCCGGACGCAGTGTTCGTCGGCGATTCGACCCAGCCTGTCTACACCGGCAACCTGACGTTCAACCCCGAGCGCCCGCGTCGCTGGTTCAACTCGTCCACCGGTTACGGCACCTTGGGTTACGCGTTGCCGGCAGCGATTGGCGCCTGGCTCGGCGGCAGTGCTGAAAGCGGTTCGCGTCCTCCGGTGGTGTGCCTGATCGGTGACGGCGGCCTGCAATTCACCCTGCCGGAACTGGCCAGTGCCGTTGAAGCGCAGACCCCGGTGATCGTGCTGCTGTGGAATAACCAGGGCTACGAAGAGATCAAGAAATACATGGTCAACCGCGCCATCGAGCCGGTCGGCGTTGACATCTACACCCCGGACTTCATCGGTGTGGCGAAGGCACTGGGCTGTGCAGCCGAAGCCATCAGCAGCGTCGAGCAACTGCGCACCGCACTGCGTACCGCGGCCGATCGCCAGGGCCCGACCCTGATTGAAATCGATCAGACCCAGTGGATGAAGGCGGTGTCGAAATGACTTTCCCAACCACGCTCGACGGTTTGTTCATCAATGGGCAATGGTCGGCCGGCAACGAACACTTACGCGTGATCAACCCGGCGACCGAAGCCTTGTTGACCACCGTCAATGGCGGCGATGCACAGTCGGTCGATCACGCAGTGAGCGCGGCTACCAACGCCTTCGCCGCCTGGTCGAAAACAACGGGTGCCGAGCGCGGCGCAATCCTGCGCAAAATCGCTGCAGGCGTGCAGGCCGGTCGTGAACAACTGATGCATTTGCAGTCGAGCAACAACGGCAAACCGTTGTTCGAAGCCGCTATCGACGTCGATGACGTGATCGCCACGTTCGAGTATTACGCCGGTCTTGCCGAAGGCCTCGACGCCAGGCAAGACAGCGCCGTTGAATTGCCTAGCGCCGATTTCAGCGCACGCCTGCGCCGCGAACCTGCCGGTGTAGTCGGCCTGATCGTGCCGTGGAATTTTCCGATGGTCACCACCGCGTGGAAACTTGCCCCGGCCCTGGCCGCCGGATGCTGCGTGGTGCTCAAGCCTTCGGAAGTGACACCGCTACCGGAACTGGAACTGGCGGCGATCATCGCTGCCGCCGGTCTGCCGGCCGGCGTGTTCAACCTGGTGTGCGGCACCGGCTTGGCCGTGGGTGCGCCACTGTCGGCGGATCCGCGTATTGCCAAGATTTCGTTCACCGGCAGCAACGCGGTGGGCGTGCAGGTCATGCAACGCGCCGCCGAAACCGTCAAAGGCGTGAGCCTGGAGCTGGGCGGTAAATCGTCGCTGCTGGTGCTGGCCGATGCTGACGTCGACCTCGCGGTAGAAGTGGCCTGTGGCGGCGGTTTCTTCAACGCCGGGCAAATGTGTTCCGCCACCAGCCGTGTGCTGGTCGCCGATGAACTGGCCGATGAATTCCTGCTGCGCTTGAAGGCGCGCGCCGAAGCCATTCGCGTAGCCGACCCGTTCGACCCGGCGGTGGAGATGGGCGCACTGGTCAATCAGGCGCAATACCAGCGCGTGCTCGGCCACATCGATCGTGGTTTGAGTGCCGGTGCCAAGCTGATCTGTGGCGGCAATCGTGCAGCCGACAATCTTCACCGAAGTGCCCCTCGACAGTGCGCTGTGGTGTGAAGAGATTTTCGGCCCGGTGATCTGCGTGCGCAGTTTTGCCTCTGAAGCCGAGGCGATCGCCTTGGCCAATGACAGCCAGTTCGGCCTGGTGGCCAGCGTGGTGACGAGCGATGCCGAGGCCGCTGACAGGGTCGCCAACGCCTTGCAGGCGGGCCTTGTGTGGATCAACGCGCCGCAGGTGATCTTTCCGCAAACCGCTTGGGGCGGCTACAAGCAAAGCAGCATCGGCCGCGAGTTAGGACCGTGGGGTTTGCAGGCGTTCCAGGAAATCAAACACGTGATTCGGGCTGTCTGACAGCACGAAAAAGGTGAGCGCATGCCTCGAAAGGAGGCATGCGCTGACGTCATGGCTTCAATGAGTTTTTATCGATAGTCAGGTGTTTTACACGACCTCAGGATGAACCCGTCGGCTCAGCGCAAACCCCGTGAATACGGGGGCTTGAAGCAGATCTGGCGGCGCACAAGCAACGGTTGCGACCAGCCTCATACCTACAAAAACAAAGGGAGTCCGTAATGGGCGAGCATGATCTGAACAGACGTCAATTTATCAAGACCGTAGGCGTAGCCTCGGTGGCAGCAGCGGCCATGAGCATGCCGTTCATCAAGGCCAATGCCAGTGACACACGCTTTGCGGGCAAGACCCTGCGTTTGCTGACCTGGTCCGATGACACCGGTCTGGCAGCCCTGCGCAACATCGCTGCGACCTTCGAAGACAAGTACGGCTGCAAGGTCATCGCTGACCGTACCGGCAGTACCTCGGAAATGGTCGCCAAGCTCAAGGCGGGCGGTGATCGTCCGCAATACGACGTCATCACCCTGGCCGGCGTCGGTGCCGAAGGTCTGGCCGCCGCCAACCTGCTGGAAAAACCCGACCTCAATCGCATTCCGAACCTGGTCGACGTACCGGAAAAATACCGCACCGGCGCCAATGGCCACGGTATCGGTTACCTGCTCTGGTGCAACAGCCTGGTCTACAGCACCCGTACCCAGAAAGAAGCACCGAACACTTACGCCGACCTGTGGGACCCGGAGCTGGCACCGAACATCTTCCTGCCGCCGCCAAACTGGACCGAGGCCATGGACCTGATCATCATCGCCGCCAAACTGGCCGGTGGTGACGAACACAACATTGAGCCGGGCTTCAAGAAACTCGCCGAGCTGAAAGATCGCGTGGTCACCCTGGGTGAAAACCCGAACCAGATCGCCGAGCTATTCCGCACCGGTTCCCTGGACATGGGCGGCTTGTACGCACCGGCGTTCTTCCCGAAACAGATCCGCGACCCGGCCTACGGCCTGAGTGCAACCTTTGGCATGAAGGAAGGTTTTTACACCGACTTGATGCAATCGGTGATGCCGAAGAACCGTCCGGGCGACACCGACATGGCGTATGCCTTCATCAACCACTCTCTGGACCCGCTGGTGCAGGGCAAGATGGCTGAAGACATCTACAACGGCCCGGTCAACTCCAAGGCGATCATCTCCGCCGAAGCGCGCAAGAGCCCGTTCATCCTCACGCCAGAGCAGATTGCCGAGAAGGCGATCATGCACGACAACGCCTTCCTGGCCACCGTGCATGACCAATGGATTCGTCGCTACACGGAAATCTTTTCTTCCTGATCTGAATCACAGGGAGGTTCTTCGAACCTCATCGCGGGCAAGCCTAGCTCCTACAAGAGCAGCGCCTTACCTGTAGGAGCATGGCTTGCCCGCGATCGAGTGCGCAGCACTCGCCGAGATCTTCCATTGACGAGACCCTTGCTATGGAACACCAACCTCTGACTCATCCGGTAAGCGTCGCCCCCCCCGTGCGTGCCCGCCGGGGTGTTTCGCCGACGACCCGCGCCTGGTTTTTCCTGTCGCCGTCGATGCTGTTTATGGGTGTGCTGATCGCCGCCAGCCTGCTGGTCCTGCGCATGAGCGTGGGCACCAAAGGCGCGGAATGGACCGGGTTCAGCCTGGCCAGTTATGCCCAATTGCTCGAACCGTATTACCTCAAATCCTTGCTGCTGACCTTGCGTCTGGCACTGATCAGCGCAGTGATCGCCGTGGTCCTGGCGATCCCGGTGGCCTACACCATGTCGCGCCTGACCTCGCCGTTCGTGCGCCGGGTGTTCCTTGCTGCGGTGCTGTTGCCGTTGCTGGTCAACCTGCTGCTGCAAAGCTACGGCTGGCTGGTGATCCTCGGCCCGGGCGGCATGCTCAATCAGGCACTGATGGGCCTCGGTCTGATCAAGCGCCCGATCATGCTGCTCTACAACCAGAACGGCGTGCTGATGGGCCTGGTGCAAACCGCGTTCCCGCTCGCTGTGCTGCCAATCGCCAGCGCCATGCGCGGCGTCGCCCGCACTTACGAAGAAGCCGCTGCGACCCTGGGCGCCAGTCGCTTCCAGGTGTTCCGCCAGGTGGTGTTGCCGATGAGCATGCCGGGGATCATTACCGGCGCGACGTTGGTGTTCGCCTACAACGCCAGCAGCTTCGTCGTGCCGTTGCTGCTCGGTGGCCGTCGCGTGCCGATGCTGGCGGTGATGGTCCATGACCAGATCGCGCCGCTGATGAACTGGCCCGCCGCGTCCGCTGCCGGTGTGGTGCTGATTGTCACCACGCTCGCGATCATGACCTTGTCCGAATACATCACTGGCCGCCGTCGGCGCATGCTGGAGGCTTCGCAATGAGTACCCTGATCAAGAAACGTTATGGGCTGCTGCCGGGCGAAACCGGCAAGTTCGCCGGCATCCTCTCGGGCTTCATCCTGCTGCTGGCGGTGCTGCCGATCCTTACCATGATCGTGATGTCGTTCAGCGGCTCGTCGAACCTCGACTTTCCGCCGAGCAGCTACAGCCTGCAATGGTATAAGGCCGCCTGGCACACCTTCGTCTCGCCGGACGGCAACGACGTGCTGAGCCTGGGCAAAGCCATGACCACCAGCCTGATGGTCGCGTGCCTGACCATGGTCTTCGCCACGATCATCGCGGTGCCGGCGTCTTATGCACTGACCCGTTGCGAGTTCCGTGGCAAAGCCGTGGCGCTGCAATTGATGTCGCTGCCGCTGGTATTTCCGATGGTGGTATTGGGCCTGGCGTTACTGCTGGTGTTCGACAGCCTGCCGTTCCAGATGACCACCTCGCGACTGGTGATTGCCCACGTGATTCTGGCGCTGCCGTTCGTGGTGAAAAACTGCACCGCGGCGATGCTGTCCATCGGCAGCGAAGTCGAGGAGGCCGCGCAAATGCTCGGTGCCTCGCCGACCCGGGCGATTGTCGATGTGGTGGTGCCGTTAATGAAGTCGGGGATCCTGGCGGGTGCGCTGCTGGCGTTCATCGTCTCGTTCAACGAATTCACCGTGACCTATTTCCTCTACACCATCGACGTCATGACCGTGCCGATCTGGATGTACAGCCGCACCGTGTCCTCGCTCGACCCTACCGTTTTCTCGTTTGCCGTGCTGATCGTGCTGATCGACTTCGTCCTGATTTGGGCGCTGGAGAAGCTGGTTGGTGAAGGTGGCGTTTCGTTCTGATTTCTTGAGGTGATTCACATGTCTGGTCTGATTCTGGAAAACGTCGAGAAACACTACGGCTCGGCCTGCGCGGTAAAAGATGTAAACCTGCATTTGCCAGAGGGCAAACTGGTCTGTTTCCTCGGCCCGTCGGGCTGCGGTAAAACCACCTTGCTGCGGATGATCGCCGGCCTCGAAACCCTCACCGGTGGCGAGATTCGCCTGGACGGCGTAGACATTGGCCACACCCCGGCGCACGAGCGTAATTTCGGCATGGTGTTTCAATCGCTGGCCTTGTTCCCGCACATGACGGTGGGGGAGAACATCGCTTATCCGCTGAAACTGCGTGGTGTCAGCAAAGCTGATCAGCAGAAGCGAGTGGTGGAGTTGCTGGAGTTGATTCAGCTGAGCGAGATGATTGATCGCCCAGTGGCCAAACTCTCCGGCGGTCAGCGTCAGCGTGTGGCGATTGCCCGTGCGATTGCTTCGCGACCAAAAATCCTGCTGCTGGATGAGCCGCTGTCGGCGCTGGACGCCAAGCTGCGTGAATCGATGCAGGTGGAAATCCGTCAGCTGCAACAACGCCTGAACATCACCACAATCATGGTGACCCACGATCAGCGTGAAGCGATGACCATGGCCGATATCGTCGTGGTGCTGGGTGAACATCGCGTGCAGCAAGTCGGCACGCCGATTGAAATCTACCGCCACCCGGCCAACGAATTTGTCGCGGACTTTATCGGTTCCGGCAACATCTTCCCGGCCACGGCGCTGGGCAATGGCAAGGTTGGTTTGCCAGGTGGCGATGCACTGGACGTGCCGATCTGCAGCAGCATTGTGGTCGGCGAGAAGGTGAAGATGCTGATTCGCCCTGAAGACCTGCAACTGTCGCACCCGCAGGCGACGGCGGGGAACCGCTTGCTGGGCAAAGTGACGTTCGTGCGAGATATCGGCGCGACGATTGAAACCACGGTGGAGTGTTCCGGGGTGACGTTTACCGCGCTGAGCACGCCGTGCCAGGGGTTTGGGTTGAGCATTGGCAATCCGGTGTCGGTGACCTTGCCGGCTGAGTCTTGCCGCGTGTTGGGTGCCTGATCCCGATTTGATTGTGGCTTTGCCGGCTCTTTGGCGGGCAGTTCCCAAAGCGGTGGGAGCAGCCGGAGTTCAAATTGAATCTGGCGAAGTCACGGTAGTACTGAAATGGGGACGTGGCAGGTGATGGTGGTGATCGTCGGCAGGACGCGGCGATAGTGCCATCACCGTGTCCATCGGATGCTTGTGGCCGATTTCTGCCTATCACGACCCGCGGAAAATTTAGCTATGAATAATTTGTTCGAGGAGCAGCAACATGGGCATTTTTGACTGGAAACACTGGATCGTCATCCTGGTTGTTGTCGTGTTGGTATTCGGCACCAAGAAACTGAAAAACCTCGGCACCGACGTGGGCGAGTCGATCAAGGGCTTCAAGAAAGCCATGAGCGACGATGAAAAACCGGCCGATCCGACGGTGACCCCGGCCCAACCGTTTTCGCCTGTTAAGCCGCAGACCACGCAGTCCGTGAACCAGCCGCACACCATCGACGTACAGGCACAATAAGTCGAAGAGCCAATCCGCAAAGACGTGTGAGCACTGACTAATGTTTGGTATCAGCTTCTCTGAACTGCTGCTCGTCGGCCTCGTTGCCCTGCTGGTGCTGGGTCCCGAGCGTCTGCCGGGTGCTGCGCGCACCGCCGGCCTGTGGGTCGGGCGCTTGAAGCGCAGCTTCAACGCGATCAAACAGGAAGTTGAACGTGAAATCGGTGCCGACGAGATTCGTCGGCAACTGCACAACGAGCACATTCTGTCGCTGGAGCAAGAGGCGCGGAAGATTTTCACCCCGACCCAGCAGGAGCCGACGCCGGTGCAGCCAGTGGCGGAGCCGACGATTCCTGCACCCACGACGGCAGCGACGCCCGCCTTCGCCACGTCGCAGACCACGACCGTTGCTGAACCGGCGCCGATCAAGCCGGCCCTTCGCGACAACACTTTGCCGCCGCGAGCCCCATGAGCGACCTTCCCGAAAACGATCAACACATGCCGTTGGTCTCGCACCTCACCGAACTGCGCACGCGCCTGCTGCGTTGCGTCGCGGCGATCTTCATCATCTTCGCCGGGCTGTTCGCGTTCACCCAGCAGATCTACACCTTCGTTTCCACGCCGCTGCGCCAGTATTTGCCGGTGGGCGCGACGATGATCGCCACCGACGTGTCGTCGCCATTCCTGACGCCGCTGAAGCTGACCATGATGGTCTCGCTGTTCCTGGCGATCCCGGTGATCCTGCACCAGATCTGGGGCTTCATCGCACCGGGCCTGTACAAGCATGAAAAGCGCATTGCCGTGCCCTTGCTGGTGTCCAGCATCGCGCTGTTCTACACCGGCATGGCGTTCGCCTATTACCTGGTGTTCCCGTTGATCTTCAAGTTCTTCGCCGCCGCCACCCCGGCCGGCGTGGAAATGATGACCGACATCACCAGCTACCTCGATTTCGTCATGACGCTGTTTTTCGCCTTCGGTGTCGCTTTCGAGATCCCGGTGGCCGTGGTGCTGCTGGTGTGGATCGGCGTGGTCGACGTCAAATACCTGAAGAAAATCCGTCCGTACGTGGTCATCGGCTGCTTCGTGGTCGGCATGATCCTGACACCGCCGGACATCTTCTCGCAGACGCTGCTGGCGGTACCGATGTGGTTGCTGTTCGAGATCGGCATCCTGTTTGGCAGCCTGATCAGCAAACGTGGCGAGCATCCGGACGACCAACCGGTCGACGATCACAACGACCAGCCGCCAGCGACCCAACCGTGAACCTGCTGCTGCTCGAAGAAGCCGATTTCATTGCGGCCGACCGGGTGATCCTGCGCGATCGCCGGTTGACGCACATGCAGGAAGTTCACCGCTGCGAAGTCGGTGACAGCCTGCGCGTCGGCAGGATCGGCGGGTTGATGGGCGCGGCCGAGGTGCTGCGCCTGGACGCTGCTGAAGCCGAACTGCGCGTCACCCTCGACCAACCACCTCCGAGCAAGCTGCCGTTGACCCTGGTGTTGGCCCTGCCACGCCCGAAAATGCTCCGTAGGGTGTTTCAGACCGTGGCCGCCATGGGTGTGCCGCGCGTGGTGCTGGTGAACAGCTATCGCGTCGAGAAGAGCTTCTGGCAAACCCCGTTTCTGGAACCCGAGGCGATTCGCGAGCAATTGATTCTCGGCCTCGAACAGGCCCGGGACAGCGTGCTGCCGGAAATCGTTATCGAGAAACGCTTCAAGCCCTTCGTTGAGGACCGTCTGCCGGCGATCACCGAAGGCACCCTTGGTCTGGTCGGCCATCCCGGCAATTACCCGCCCTGCCCCCGCGGCCTGGTCGAACCGGTGACCCTGGCCATCGGCCCTGAAGGTGGCTGGATTCCTTACGAGATCGACCTACTGGGCAAGTCCGGCCTGCAACCGGTACAGCTCGGCGAGCGCATCCTGCGCGTCGAAACCGCCGTCACCGCGCTGCTCGCCCGCCTGTTCTAACTAGGTCCCTGTGGCGAGGGGGCTTGCCCCCGTTTGGGCGCGAAGCGGCCACAAATTTTTTTCCTGCAAAAGCTAATTCGCCTGTTTTGCGACTGCTTCGCAGCCGAACGGGGGCAAGCCCCCTCGCCACAAGTGCTTTACTCGCCTGAAGATTGCGTCACGCCTACAGATTCTCTTGCGCCGGCCGATACAGTTCCCACAAAACCAATCAGTGGTCCAGGGAGTTGCAGCATGTACCAATGGCTAGCCGAGAATCTGGGGAACATCAGCGTCAATCGCAAACTGGGAATCGGTTTCGGTCTGGTGCTGTTGCTTACCCTGTTGATCACCTTCACCGGCTGGACTGGCCTGAGCGACGTGACGAGCCGTGGCGACAAGCTCGGGTTCATCGCCAGCCTCAACGACCTGACCAAAGACCTGCGCCTGGCCCGTCTCGACTACGAAATGCGCCGCGGCGAACAAGGCCCGACGGCGGTCAACGACAAACTTGCGCAACTCGAGTCCGGTCTGCAAACCGCGCGCAAACTGATTGAACAACCGGCCGACGCGGCGATGGTTGACCAGCAACTGGCCGCCGTCAGCCAGTACAAACAAGCGTTCAGTGCGATGATCCAGGCCGGTGCCAACCGCGAAGACGCCCGCAGCAAACTCGGGGCCACGGCCGACAATGCCGTCGCCCGCGTCGCCGAAATCGAAAAAACCCTGCTGCAAGGTGACAGCGTCGCCCAGTTCAACAGCGTGATCGATTTGAGTAAATTGATTCAGCAAGCGCGCTTCCAGGTTCGCGGCTACACCTACAGCGCCAAACCCGAAGCCGAACAGCCCGCGCTGGACGCCATCGACAACGCCCTGAAAAACATCGAAAGCCTGACGTCCAAACTGCCAGAAGAGCACACCGCCAACCTGCAACAGGCCAGCGACTCGCTCAAGGCTTACCGCGCCGCTGTCAGTCAGTACCGCGACTCCCAGGTGGCCAGCGCCGCCGCACTCGTGCGCATGGCCGAGCAAGGCGAGATCCTGCTCGACGTCAGCAAAAAACTCACCGTGTCGCAAACCATCGTCCGCGACACCGATGCGGCACACGCCAAGAACATGCTGCTGATGGCCACCGCCCTGGCCCTGGCCTTTGGCATGGTCGCGGCCTGGGCGATCACTCGCCAGATCGTCATACCGCTGAACCAGACCCTGAAAGTGGCTGAACGCGTGGCGGCCGGCGACCTGACTCACAACCTGACGTCCAAGCGTCGCGACGAACTCGGTCAGCTTCAGCGCGCCATGCAGAGCATGACCCTGGGCTTGCGTGAACTGATCAGCGGCATCAGCGACGGCGTCACGCAAATTGCCAGCGCCGCCGAAGAGTTATCGGCGGTCACCGAGCAAACCAGTGCCGGGGTCAACAGCCAGAAGATCGAGACCGATCAGGTAGCGACCGCGATGAACGAAATGACCGCGACTGTGCAGGAAGTCGCGCGCAATGCCGAAGAAGCCTCCGAAGCCGCCGTCGCTGCGGATCAGCAAGCCCGCGAAGGTGACAAAGTGGTCGGTGAAGCCATCGCCCAGATCGAGCGCCTGGCCCTCGAAGTCGGCAACTCCACTGCCGCGATGGGCGACCTCAAACGCGAAAGCGACAAGATTGGCAGCGTGCTCGACGTGATCAAATCCGTGGCCCAGCAAACCAACCTGCTGGCCCTCAACGCCGCCATCGAAGCCGCCCGTGCCGGTGAGGCCGGACGGGGTTTTGCGGTGGTGGCCGATGAAGTTCGCAGCCTGGCGCAACGGACCCAGAAGTCCACCGAAGAAATCGAAGAGTTGATCGTCGGTTTGCAAAACGGCACCCAGCAAGTCGCCACGATCATGGACAACAGCCGAATCCTGACCGACAGCAGCGTCGAATTGACCCGCCGTGCCGGTGGCTCACTGGAAAGTATCACCCGCACCGTGTCGGCGATTCAGTCGATGAACCAGCAGATCGCCGCCGCTGCCGAACAGCAAACGGCGGTGGCCGAAGAGATCAACCGTAGCGTGCTCAATGTGCGCGACGTGTCCGAGCAGACCTCGGCAGCCAGTGAAGAAACGGCGGCGTCCAGCATCGAGCTGGCGCGGCTGGGGACACATCTGCAGATGCTGGTGGGCAGGTTCAAGGTTTGAGGTGATCTTCGATTGCCACGGTTCACATAGGACCGAGGTGATGCTATCGCGAGCAGGCTCACTCCTACAGGGGGGCAGGTGTCAGACACAAATTTTGTGTGCTCCACCGACCACTGTAGGAGTGAGCCTGCTCGCGATGGCGGCCGGAAGTTCGCCGCAGTTATAGACCCTGACGCAAAAACGCCTGCGCTTATGAATCCTTCGGTGCATCAAAGAACTCCGCCGGTGAAGCATTTTCCAGAAATTTGCCGTGATCGAAAAACGCATCCGATCCGCCACTTCCCGCGCAAAGCGCCAGTTTGCACAAGGGCTTGCAAACGATCAGTCAAAAAAAACCCCGCTTTCGCGGGGTTTTTTATTACGCCAACTGAGGCTGTACGCTCAGAGGCTTGAGCGGAAGCAGCGGCGCGTGGGGATCGGCTTTCACCGATTGACGCCAGGCTTGCAGCCATTCGGGGTGGCCTTCGCTCCAGATCTGCTCATGCAGACGACCCAATGCCACCGGGTCACTCAGCAATTGCACACGCTCATTGTTGTTCAGGCCTTCAGGACCGACTTTCAGCGCGTGACGAACCCGCTCTACCCGCAGCCACTCGATCGGCTCGGCCTGACCGTGACGCGACGTCGCCAACGAGCACGCCAGGGCGTTCTGCTGCGGGTCGACCACCGACCGGACGAAGCCGTCGTTCAGTGCGTGATAACGGTTTTCGTGGGTGTACTGGTCGGTGGCCAGCAGCGCCTGTGGCGGATTGTATTCCTCAGGAATCAGGAACAGGCTCTCGTCACGGGACTTCAAGCCCAGACCGACACGGCTGGAGATCACCGACACCGGGATCGACAACATCAACGAACCCACGATCGGCACCAGCCACCACAGGAAGCTCGGGTTCAGCCAGATCACCAGCAAGGCCCAGAAGAAGCCCAGCAAGGTTTGCGGCCCGTGGCGCTTGACCGCTTCGCTCCATGGCGTCGAGTCGTCGTCACGTTGCGGCGAGTTCCAGGTCGCGGCCCAGCCGAGGAATGCGGCGAGGACAAAACGGGTGTGGAAAATCATCCGCACCGGCGCCAGCAACATGGAGAACAGCATCTCCAGCAGCATCGACAGCGTCACCTTGAACTTGCCACCGAACTCTTTCGCGCCCTTGGCCCAGATCAGGATGATGCTCAACAGTTTCGGCAGGAACAACAGCACGACAGTCGTGGAGAACAGCGCGACGGCCTTGTCGGGATGCCATTGCGGCCATAGCGGATACAGCTGTCGCGGCTCCATGAAGTACTGCGGCTCCATCAGCGTGTTGACCGCCAGCAGCGCCGTCGACAGCACAAGGAAGAAGAACCACAGCGGCGCCGACAGGTACGACATCACGCCGGTCAGAAACACCGCCCGGTGAACCGGGTGCATGCCTTTGACCAGGAACAGGCGGAAGTTCATCAGGTTACCGTGGCACCAGCGACGGTCACGCTTGAGTTCGTCCAGCAGGTTCGGTGGCAGCCCTTCGTAGCTGCCCGGCAAATCGTAGGCGATCCACACGCCCCAGCCGGCACGGCGCATCAGCGCTGCTTCAACGAAGTCGTGGGACAAAATGGCACCGGCGAAAGCGCCTTTACCCGGCAATGGCGCCAGGGCGCAGTGCTCGATAAACGGCTTCATGCGGATGATCGCGTTGTGGCCCCAGTAGTGGGATTCGCCCAACTGCCAGAAGTGCAGACCAGCGGTAAACAGCGGACCGTACACACGCGTCGCAAACTGCTGCATGCGCGCATACAGGGTGTCCATGCCCGACGCACGCGGCGCGGTCTGGATGATCCCGGCGTCCGGTGTGGCTTCCATCAGGCGCACCAGACTGGTCAGGCATTCGCCGCTCATCACGGAGTCCGCGTCGAGCACGACCATGTACTTGTAGTCGCCGCCCCAGCGACGGCAGAAGTCGTCGAGGTTGCCGCTTTTACGTTTCACGCGACGGCGGCGGCGGCGGTAGAAGATCTTGCCGAAGCCACCGGCTTCGCGGCAGACGTCCAGCCAGGCTTGCTGCTCGGCAACGCAAATGTCGGCGTCGTTACTGTCGCTGAGGACGAAAAAGTCGAAGCGATCCAGGTCACCCGTGGCCGCTACCGATTCAAACGTCGCCCGCAGGCCGGCAAACACACGCGGCACATCTTCGTTACAGATCGGCATCACCAGTGCGGTGCGCGCGTCCTTCGGAATCGGCTCATTACCGGCACTTTTACCGGAGATGCGGTATTTATCGTGTCCGGTGAGCAACTCAAGGAAGCCCATCAGCGCGGTCCAGAAACCGGCCGACACCCAGCAGAACAGAATCCCGAACAAAATCAGGATGCTGGTTTGCAATGCGTACGGCAGCACTTGCGTGGCGGTTTGCAGCAGCGGTTGATGCAGCACTTCGTTGAGGTCGACAAACGACCAGCCCTGGTACGGCATGATGCCTTTCATGTACCAGCCGGCGACGATGGTCTGACCGAGCATCAATACCAGCAGAATGTAGCGACGGATCGAACCCACGGTGCGCCAGCGAGCCGCCGGCAACACGCGTTCATCTTTCGGCGGTGCCGGCGGATTGGTGCGACCGGTCAGACGACGCCAGCCACGCACCAGAATGTTGGTGTGCCACGGCTCCGGCACGACTTTGGTCCGACGGATCGGCGGGGTCGCCTTGAGGCAAACCCGACCACTGGCGTCGACCGCCAGCATTTCCGCGTCTTCCAGTTCTTGCGCAGTGTTCAGGGTCAAGCGACGGCCCACCGAGGCTTGGGCAGCCTCGGTCGGAGCGTCGAACGTCTGCGACGACAAACGCTGGTGCAATTCGCTGAAGGACTGGCAGCCCGCGAGTTCCGCGCGCTGCTCGTCGGTCATCGGTAGATGCGCCAGATACTCGGCAAGCGTCTCTGGCTGTACTTGAGAATTACTCATCGGCAGGCAACTGGTAGCTCCAGGTCTCGGTCAGGACTTCTTCAGTCGGTGCCGATTCCGGTGTGGCTGGGGCCGCGTCGGCAGCCACTGGCTGCTTGGCGTCTTTATTAGCCTTGTCCTTGGCATCTGCAACCGGCTTGGCATCGGCCTGCTTGGCCTCTGCCTGCTTGGCTTCCTTGTCGGCTTTTTCCTGTTGCTTGGCGGCAACCTTGTCGGCTTTGGCGACAGACGAATTCGAGGCAGGAATCGACGTCTTGGCCAGGTCTGCCGGCACGATGTTCTGTACCAGGGCCGCACGCATTTCGGTGGCTTTGCCCGCGTCCTTGATCTTCATGCGCAGCGTCAGGCGCCAGCCCTTGGTTTCAGGGTTGTAACGCACGCTGTTCTCGACCAGTTCGGCGTTGTCGCCCACGCTGACCTGGCTGCGAACGTCCGCATCCGGTGGCAATGCCGCCAGGGACGGGCCTTCGAAGTCCACCAGATAAGCAACGCTGCCGTCCGGCTGACGGATCAGGTTGGACTGCTTGACGTCACCGGTGGAGCGCAGGGTCTGTTTAACCCAGGCACTGTCAGGCGCGTGAATCGAGGATTCGTCCATGGTCCAGTGCATGCGATAGGCAACATCGAGCGGCTGACCAGGCTCTGGCAGTTTTTCCGGGTTCCAGAAAGCGACGATATTATCGTTGGTTTCATCGGCAGTCGGAATCTCGACCAGATCCACGGTACCCTTGCCCCAGTCACCCTTCGGCTCGATCCAGGCACTTGGGCGCTTGTCGTAGCGGTCGTCGAGGTCTTCGTAGTGGCTGAAGTCGCGGCCACGTTGCAGCAAGCCAAAACCACGCGGGTTCTCGACCGAGAAGTTGCTGACCGACAGGTGTTTCGGGTTGTTCAATGGGCGCCAGATCCACTCGCCGTTGCCGGCGTGGATCGCCAGGCCGCTGGAATCGTGCAGCTCACGACGGTAGTTCAGTACTTTCGAAGGCTGGTTGGCGCCGAACAGGTACATGCTGGTCAATGGAGCGATACCCAGTTTGCCGACCTTGTCGCGCAGGAACATCTGCGCCTTGACGTCGACAATGGTGTCGCTGCCCGGACGCAGGGTCAGGCGATAGGCGCCGGTCGCACGTGGCGAATCCAGCAGGGCGAAAATCACCAGATGCTTGTCACCCGGCTTTGGCTGTTGAATCCAGAACTCGGTGAAACGCGGGAATTCTTCGCCGGATGGCAACGCGGTATCAATCGCCATGCCACGAGCAGACAAACCATAGACGTGGCCCTTGCCGACAACGCGGAAGTAGCTGGCGCCGAGCATGGTCATGATTTCGTCTTGCTTGTCAGCCTTGTTGATCGGGTACAGCACCCGAAAACCGGCATAACCCAGTTGTTCGGTGGCCTTGGGGTCGAACTTCACGTCGCCAAAATCGAAACGACTTGGGTCGTATTTGATTTCTTCGACGGAGTTAGCCGTGATTTCGTTGATTTTCACCGGTGTATCGAAATGCATACCCTGGTGATAGAACGACAGCTTGAATGGGGTCTTCTGATCGGCCCATTCGGCTTTTTCGGTCAGGAAGCGAATTTTCTGATAGTCCGCGAATTTCATATCGCGGAATTCATTCGGCAGGTTACTGCGCGGAGCTTCGTATTTTTGTGCGGCCAGCTCTTTTGCCTTGACCGACACATCCTCCAGATTGAATGCCCAAAGCTGGCCGGCGCTGAATAGGCAGAGCAGTGCAGAGCCCGCTACCAGAGCGCTTCGGAACCGTTTGGCAGTCAATTTTGGTGCATTACAGGGACTAACAATCACGAGCAACCCTCGCCGAAAACAGATCAAAAAACCAACGGCCAGTTGAAGGGTTCGCACGGTCAACGGCATGAAAAAACCGACCTTGCAAACCACTCTTGCCAAGTTGGCGAGCATTGTTCCGACTCCGATGGGGCTAAATGATTCCCCAAACGGTCCAGGACAAGTCTCTACCTAAGTCAAAATGGACCAACGAACGCCGATCCCCGTAGCGCGCGATTATCTAGTAGGCCGCGTTACAACGCATCAGGCGCAACAAAGTATTTCTCGCGAAAAACGCCTGTTTACAGTCGAAAAGCCTTTAAAAAGTTGTTTCAAGGGCTTTCACGTCTGTAACAGGAAGGTTACCGGGCCATCATTGACCAGGTGCACCTGCATATCCGCGCCGAATCTACCTGATGCCACAGTGCCATGCACCTGTTTCGCTTTGCCTAATAGATAGTCGAAAAGCTCCTCGCCCAGGGCCGGAGGGGCCGCGGTCGAGAAACTCGGGCGCAACCCGCTCTTGGTGTCGGCGGCCAGGGTGAACTGCGAGACCAGCAGCAACCCGCCACCCACGTCCGCCAAGGACAGGTTCATCTTGCCCTCGGCGTCACTGAACACTCGATAGTTAAGCAGCTTATTGAGAAGTTTGTCGGCGCTGGCCCGAGTGTCTTCGGGCTCGACGGCTACCAGCACCAGCAAACCCTGGTCGATTGCTCCGACCACCTCGCCCGCCACCTCGACCCGCGCGCCACGCACGCGCTGCAGCAGCCCCTTCATGCTTCTTCAGGAGCCAGGTCGAGCAGGCGCCGGGCCATCTGATCAGCGGCACGCACCAAGGCGTCGGTAATCCCCGGTTCAGCGGCGGCATGACCGGCGTCACGGATAATTTGCAGCTCGCTGTTCGGCCAGGCCTGGTGCAGTTCCCAGGCGTTATCCAGCGGGCAAATCACGTCATAACGACCGTGGACGATCACGCCGGGCAAATGGGCGATTTTGCCCATGTCGCGAATCAACTGGTTCGGCTCGAGGAATGCGTTGTTGGTGAAGTAGTGGCACTCGATACGGGCGATCGACAGTGCACGCTGCGGTTCGGAGAAACGATCGACCAACAGCGGATTGGGACGCAGGGTCGCGGTCCGGCCTTCCCAGGTGGACCAGGCCTTGGCCGCATGCATCTGAGCGATTTGATCGTTGCCGGTCAGGCGCTTGTGGAAGGCCGTGAGCAAGTCGTGGCGCTCGTCCAGCGGGATCGGCGCAATGTAGTCCTGCCAGTAATCGGGGAACAGACGACTGGCACCGGCCTGGTAGAACCACTCGATTTCCTGCGGCCGGCAGAGAAAAATCCCGCGCACGATCAGACCGTGCACACGTTCCGGGTGGGTTTGCGCGTAGGCCAGCGCCAGGGTCGAACCCCAGGAGCCACCGAACAGCACCCATTTTTCAATGCCCAGGTGTTTGCGAATCCGCTCAAGGTCGGCGACCAGATCCCAGGTGGTGTTGTTTTCCAGGCTGGCGTGGGGGGTGGAACGACCACAACCGCGCTGGTCGAAGGTAACAATGCGATACAGATTTGGATCGAAGTAGCAGCGACTCTGGGCGTCACACCCGGCGCCGGGGCCGCCGTGGATGAACACGACCGGCAACCCTTCCGGTGAACCGCTTTCGTCGACGTAGAGCGTATGGGTTTCATCGACAGCCAGATCATGCCGGGCGTAGGGTTTGATCTGCGGGTACAAAGTCTGCATTGCGCGCTCCGTAAGGGGTCTGGGTCATCCCTGGGGGGACTTCAATTATTCTGCCGTTGGGCATCATAAACCCGAATTACGCCAATGAGCATGCCCTTGCAGAGTCAGAGTCTGGGCGCCAGATAACCGAGCAGGTTTTCATAGAGCCTGTCGACCTCGGCAACCTGCCCCCGCGCCCGGAGACAACCGTGTACCAGGCCCTCGCCGTAATACAACGTCGCTGCTACGCCGGCAGCATTAAGTCGCTCGGCATACAGCACGCCGTCATCGCGCAGCGGATCGAATTGCGCCACCGCGATGAAGGCCGGCGGCAATCGGCGAAGATCCGCGGCGAGCAACGGCATCGCATAGGGCCCAGGCTGCGGGGAGCCTCGCAGGTACAAGGCGTGGTAACAATCCACATCACTGCTGCTCAGCAACGGAGCATCGATGCACTCACTGCGCGAAGCCAGATGTTGATCGCCACCCAGTCCGGGATAGATCAGCACTTGCGCGGCCGGCACGGGCTCACCCGCGTCACGCAATGCCAGGCACAGTGCAGCGGCCAGATTGCCACCGGCGCTGTCACCGGCCACCAGCGTGCGTTGGGGGTCGAGACGGAAAGGCCCGCTTCGCAACCCGCGCCAGGCCTTCAGACAATCATCGAACGCCGCCGGAAACGGATGCTCCGGCGCGAGCCGGTAATCGACCGCGATCACCAGCACGCCCAGGGTCGACGCCAGTTCGGCACAGATGAAGTCGTGGGAGTCCAGGCCCCCTACGACCCAACCGCCGCCATGCAGATAGACGATGCACGGCGCACCACCGGTCGGCGGCGAAACCGGCGGTTGATAGGACCGCACCGGGACACCGGACAATTCAAAGTCCACCACGTAGAGGCCGGCGGGACGTGGCGGGGTGAACGCCCTGCACATCTCGCTGTAGGCCTGGCGCAATCCGGCGAGGCTGCTGTCAGTGCTGTTGAAACTGACGGTTTTCTCGACGAAAGCCGTCATCTGTTCGGAAAGCGGATAAGGCGCCATGAGACTGCTGCCCGTTCAGGGAGGGGGAATGTATACCCCTGTAGGAGCGAGCCTGCTCGCGATAATGGCCAACGATAACGCGGTAAGCCTGATACCCCGCGGGGTTCTCGGGTTTATCGCGAGCGAGCTCGCTCCTACAGGGTTTGGGTGTCAGTTTTTCAGACTGGCCTGCACCGCCGCCACGCCATCCTTGCCGTCAAAACTGCTGACACCCGCCAGCCAGCGCTGAAGGTCTTCCGGGTGTTCACGCAGCCATTTTCTGGCAACGTCCTGCGCCGTCTGGCGTTCCATGATCGGCACCATCAACTGGCTTTCCTGGGCGGCGGTGAAGGTCAGGTTCTCCAGCAGCCGATTGACGTTCGGGCAGCGCTCGGCGTAATCCGGGGCGGTCACGGTGGAAACGGTCGCCGCCCCTTCGTTCGGCCCGTAGACGTCTTCGCTGCCGGTCAGGTAAGCGATTTTCATGTTGATGTTCATCGGGTGCGGGGTCCAGCCGACGAACACCACGAACTCCTTGCGATTCACCGCCCGTTGCACGGCAGCGAGCATGCCGGCCTCTCCGGACTCGATCAGTTTGAAGTCCTTGAGGCCAAAGTGATTGGTCTCGATCATGGTTTTGATGGTGGTGTTGGCGCCACTGCCCGGTTCGATGCCATAGATCTTGCCCCCGAGCTGATCCTTGAACCTGGCGATATCGGCAAAGGTTTTCAAACCGGCGGCCGCGACATAGTCAGGCACCGCGAGCGTTGCCTGGGCGTCGGCCAGGCTGGGTTTGTCCAGGACCTTCACTTGATTGGCGGCCAGGAACGGCGCGATGTTTTTGTCCATCGCCGGTTTCCAGTAACCGAGGAAAATATCCAGGCGCTTGTCGCGAATGCCGGCGAAGATGATTTGCTGCACGGCGCTGGTTTGCTTGCTTTCATAGCCCAGGCCGTTGAGCAATACATCGGCCATGCCGCTGGTGGCGATCACGTCGGTCCAGTTGACCACGCCCATGCGCACGGCTTTGCAGGAAGCGTCATCAGCCGCCAGGGCGCTGGTGCTCAGCAGAGCGGTGCCGCAGAGGATTGAGAGACAGCGGGTGAACAGTCTTTTCATCAGAATGATCTCGTGCGGCAGCGGATTGTTATGGGTTCGGTGTCTTTGTGCACCGTGGCCAGAACATTACGCAGCAGACGAGGGGTAAAAGCGAACTGTGGCGACCGTGTTTTGCACGGTGGCGACTAGCAGCCTGGCCTGTAGGAGCGAGCTTGATCCGGGCGGCGTTCCGACGATGGAGGACAACGATGACGCGGGCAGTCTGAATGCGCACATTGACCTGACGTTTTTCGCGAGCAGGCTCGCTCCTACAGAAGCCTTAATGCCCGTCGTGTTTTTCACCCCAGGCGAGCAGGCCTTGCAACAACTACTTCAACACCACCCGCGTCGGCTCCCTCGACACAAAAACCTGTTTCGATGCTTGAGATGTTCATGCAGCAAAGGAGCGGAAAAAGCAGACTGTGCTGACCGTGTTTTTTTGCACGGCAATGACGGTCAGTCAGCTGCCTGGAATACGTCATTCAACGACCGCAAAAACGCATCCACCCTGCTGCTTGTTTTTGCACACGTAAGTAACTAATCCGGTGGAAGTCGCGGGCTGAAGTTTCCAATGTTTCAGGTCAAGCAATTTGACCGCGAGATCGGGTCGTACGTCCGGGCGATAGTACAAGTCCAAGTGCTCTCTACTGTCATTCAAGTACATACAGCGACTCAAAACCCCGCGGCTCGTACCATTTTGCTCTGTCGTATAAAACACCGCACCCTGGAAAGCCGACACCGCTGCTGTTGAATAACGGTCATCTGCCGCTGTGCGAGAAGCGGACGCGGTCCCGATCCATTGCCCCTTGCGGCTCACAGTCGGTGCCGTATAGATACCCAGTGTGTTTTTTATATGCTGGGGCAAAGGGCAATGATCAATGTCCAATGCCTGAGCTTCCAATGCGCACGCGCTTAATATCGCAGCTGTTATTGCTTTAAATTTCATTGATACACCTTCCAAAAATAATGACTTGAGTAACGAGTTCCCTCTCGTTCAAACAGTAATTACTTTCAGACAGGAAAAGCTCGGCATACGGCAACAGGACTTGTAGGCATCTTCTTGAATGTCCCGAAGAGGAATCGCCCAATCACCCGACTGTTACGATGAAAGGGCACTTGCGCCCGCCGGACTGCGCAGCAGTCCCCTATCATTCAACCGCGTTTCGCCAGAAAAACCCGACTTTACGGTTTTACGACGGCTTCGCCGCCGAGGCGCAAGCAAGCTCCCTCACCGCAAGCGTCACACCAGGGCCTCAAGCGCTGTAATGCTTCTCACCCCATACCAACAATCCTTGCAACAACGCCTTCAACACCACCTGCGTCGGCTCCGCCAGATCCGCCCGATAGCGGAACGGCTCGAACTCTTCCATGTACGTGCACTGCCCCAACTCCAGTTGCACGGCATGGATGTTCTGCGCCGGGTTGCCGTAATGCCGGGTGATGTGGCCGCCCTTAAAGCG
>Ga0302167_10000433_pt1 | contig 20769 bp, 20 predicted proteins | sample I_Fen_N1_1_FD_193496 | JGI IMG/M metagenome (GOLD analysis project Ga0302167, IMG submission 193496) | Peat permafrost microbial communities from Stordalen Mire near Abisko, Sweden - I_Fen_N1_1 | ecosystem: Environmental > Terrestrial > Soil > Wetlands > Permafrost | place: Sweden: Abisko...
ATGGCGGGGGTTTTGTGCCCTTTGTCGAGCTGTTCACCGCAGAAGAGGGGCGACTCGGGGTGGTGGTGACCTTTATGGCGATCCTCGAACTGGTCAAGGAGTCCTTGGTCGAGCTGGTGCAGAATGAGCCGTTCGCAGCGATCCACGTGCGAGCCCGAGCCGAATAACGAGTTGAATCATGAACCTGACTGAACCCCGCGAGCTGGCGCCATTGCTTGAAGCCTTTCTGTTGGCCTCGGGAAAACCGCAATCTCTTGAACGCCTGTTCGAACTCTTCGAAGAGGGCGAACGGCCGGAGCCGCCGGTTTTCAAGAAAGCGCTGACGATCCTGGCCAAGTCCTGTGACGGGCGCGCATTCGAGCTGAAAGAAGTTGCCTCCGGCTACCGCCTGCAAATCCGCGAAAAGTTTTCGCCGTGGGTCGGGCGTTTGTGGGAAGAGCGGCCGCAGCGATATTCCCGCGCCATGCTCGAAACCATTGCGCTGATCGCCTATCGCCAGCCGATCACCCGGGGCGAGATCGAAGATGTGCGAGGCGTGGCGGTCAACAGTCAGATCGTCAAGACGCTGATGGAACGTGAGTGGATCCGCATCGTCGGCTACCGCGATGTACCCGGCAAACCGGCGATGTTCGCGACCACCAAGGCGTTTCTCGATCACTTCAACCTGAAAAACCTCGACGACCTGCCACCGCTGGCCGAACTGCGCGAGCTCGAACCGGACCCGGTGCTCGACTTCGACGACGCGCCCGTGCCTGCCAGCCTGCAGGAATTGGCGGACGCCAGCGCCGAGCCGGAAGAACCCAAGGAAGAGACCAGTTTCCATACGTTGCTGCTGGAGCTGGACACCATGGAGGAGGGGCTCAAGACCGATTTCGACGATTTGTTGCGCGATGGCGAGATGACTGCGTTTGAACCTGAAGTCGACAGTGAACCTCAGGTCGAGCCCGAAGCCGCAGTCGAGGCAGAGCCGGAACCGGAACTCGAAGACGATGTTCTGGGCGTCGCCGAGGCTCGTGAAAAACTCCTGGCTGCCGTCGCCGCCCTCGAACAACCGAAACCGGAGCCCGAGCCTGAATTGAGCGACGAAGAAGCCGAAGCCCGGGCGCTCGCCGAAGCGATCGAAGCCGAACGCCGCGAATTCGACGACTGACCTCCACTCCTGTAGGAGCAGAGCTTGCTCGCGATGACGCCAGCACATTCAACATCAAAGGGAATGGACGTCCGCTATCGCGAGCAAGCTCGGCTCCTACACAAGCGTATGGCGACCACCGGTCGGCGGAAAAACAAGTAACTCTGCGTTCATCAGCTAGTCTCTGATGCGCAAATGCCCACATGAGCGTATGATTCGCGACCCTTCGGCGATCCCTTCGCCCAAGAGCACAGATTTACATCGCTTCAGGACCCTCACTTCAGAGCGTCCTGAACAGACCACACCGGGAGGTGCCCAGATGAGTATCAACGACCAGAAAGACGACCAGGAAATCGGCCCAGCAGGCGAAAAACTGCAGAAAGTCCTCGCCCGTATCGGCGTCGGCTCGCGCCGTGACGTAGAAGCCTGGATCAGCCACGGCCGCATCAAGGTCAATGGCAAAGACGCCACGCTCGGTCAGCGTGTCGACATGCATGACGCCATCACCATCGATGGCCGCGTGATCAAGCGCGAAGAAGCCGCCGAGTCGGTACGCCGCGTGATCATGTACAACAAGCCCGACGGTGAAATCTGCACCCGCCTCGACCCGGAAGGCCGCCCGACCGTTTTCGACAAGATGCCAAAACCGAAAGAAGGTCGCTGGATCAACATCGGCCGTCTGGACATCAACACCACCGGTCTGCTGATGTTCACCACCGACGGTGAGCTGGCTAACCGCCTGATGCACCCTTCCTACGAAATGGACCGTGAATACGCGGTACGTGTACGTGGCGAAGTCGATGACGAGATGATCGAACGTCTCAAAGCAGGCGTCGTCCTTGAAGACGGCCCGGCCAAGTTCACCGACATCAAGCAGGCGCCAGGCGGCGAAGGTTTCAACCACTGGTACCACTGCGTGGTGATGGAAGGTCGCAACCGCGAAGTTCGTCGTCTGTGGGAATCCCAGGGCCTGGTGGTCAGCCGTCTGAAGCGCGTGCGTTTCGGTCCGGTGTTCCTCAACTCCGACCTGCCGATGGGTCGCTGGCGCGAAATGAGCCAGTACGAAGTCGACATTCTGAGTGCTGAAGTCGGCCTGACGCCGGTGGCGATGCCGCAGATGAACGCGAAGAGCAAAGACAAGCTCGACCGTATGCAGCGTAAATCGTCGCGTCCGATGGGCAAGACCGAGCGCGTGCGTTCGTTGCGTCCAGCCATCGGTAACCAGACCGCTGCTACGCCGCGTGATACCCGCGAACCGCATATCGAAGGCGAGCGTCCAGCCCGCAAGCCAGCAGCACCTCGTGCTGATGGCGAGCGCGGTCCACGCACGCCACGTCCGGCCAATGGTCGCACCGAGCGCGGCGAAGGCCGTGGTGCGCCAAGCGGCGGTCGCAGTGATCGCGGTGCTCCGGCAGGTCGTGGTGAGTCGGGTCGCGGTACGCCAGTGGCCGACCGTCCTTCCGACACCAAGCGACCGGCCAAGCCAGCGCCGAAGAAACGCCCAGGCATCGTCCTGGTCGACAAGGACGCACCCTCGGGCAAGCGTCGCGGCGCACCAGCCGGTTCGGGCCAGCGTCCGGGCTTTGGTCGTCGCAAGCCTGAGTAATCGGTAAGCGCCCCATAAAAAACGCCATCCCTCGGGATGGCGTTTTTTTTGGGGTTTGGTTTGAGTAATGTGGTGAGTATTCTGGCCTCTTCGCGAGCAAGCCCGCTCCCACATTTGATCGGATTTCTCCAAGCCCACTCGGTCACCTGTGGGAGCGGGCTTGCTCGCGAAGGCGTCAGCCGCAACACCGCAGAAGCTGAGGCTAAAACACAAACCGCCCATCAAACACCGGCTCATCATCCAGCGCCAACACGCCACTGGAGAAGATCAAGTCCAGATGATGGCTGCCCTTGGCGCCTCCGCCCAACCCCAGGTGCAGCCCGCAATGGCGCTCCTCGAACCCGGCATTGCGCGCATACAGGGCTTTCACCCCCTCGTTGGTGCCAATCCCCAGCTCTTCAATCCTTCGGTTCGACGGATTGGCCTCCAGGTATTTATTGAAGTCATGTTCCAGACCCGGCACCTCGGTGGCGATTTTGCGGATAGTCGAGTGCTCGATCCATAACTCCAGCGGTGATTCCAATACTCCATATTTGCGGGCAAACGGAATCGTACCGAGAAAAGTCCCCATGAACTTCACCTGCCCATTAATCGCTTCGCTGTGCGTGGCGATTTCACCAGGTGCCAGATCAAAGTTGCCAACACCGTTGATGTCAGTCCACTTTTTAATGCTGTTCAGCGGAGCGTCAAACCAGGAGCCGTGTTCATCTTTGAAACTTAACGTCGTGGCCTGGGACAGGCGCTGGATCAAGTGGCTGTTCAACCCGGCAATGCGTTGCGGGGTGACGCTGAAGGTGTCGTAGAAGTAATCGCCGTAATCCTTGAACAGCAGGGATTTCTTCCAGTTCTCGGCCATCACGCCTTGCCGTGCGCGGACAAATTCCGGGCCTTCGGGGCGTGGGTTGGGCAGCGTGGAGGAGTCGTAGAAAAAAATGTACAGATCGCTGTCAGCAATGGCCTGAGCCAGCAAGGCCGTGGGTTCCAGGTCAAGGCGTAGCGTGTTGAAACGGAAGGGTTGGCGCCCGCCGGCGTGTTCGGCAATGGCGCCGGTCAGCGCTTCGTAATCAGCGGTGTGGCCAAGCAAGACCTTCGCCGGGTTAATGCCGGCAAGGGCAGGGTGCTGTTCGAGGTAGTAAAGAAAATGCGTGATGGCGCGATGCTTATCCATGCTGTCCTCCGTGACGAACCGGGAAAAAGTGGCAGGCACAACCGCCGGATTACGCCTGCCGGGAGGTCTTACAGAGGCCACATCGCCGTGCCGAACGGAACTACCGCGTCGGCTTGCATCATTTCTACGGCGGCTTCATGGGTCGGTGCTTCAAACCAATCGTCCAGTTGCAGTTCAGTTTCCAAGTCTTTATCCAGTGCTTGCATGGTGAAATTCCTTAATGACTTTTGAGTAGAAACAACTTGCCAGTCGATGCGGCTAGGCAAGTCGCTGCAAACCTAGTTGAGGGATTTTTATAATGCAAAAAAATAATCAAATAAGATTTTCACTGAACTGTTTAGTTTGTTTTTTTAATAATTATTTATTAATAAAAAACAAAAACTAACTCGGCTTTTTCCTTAGGAAGCTTCCTATCGTCAATTTGCAGTCGTCCTACAGAAAATCCGATTCGGAAAATTATCGTTACGCCGTGTAAAGAAATACTGACGAAATATCGCCTGAAACCCCGTGGGTTGACGCTTACGGAACGGGTGTAAGGAAAACCTGCCGAAATCAATCCGTTCAACCATCGCCCAAGGCTCTGGCCCGCTTGTTTCAGCGGCGCAGGAAGGGTCAGATGCGCCCATGCCTGTCGTGCAGGTGCATAACAAGAAGGAGGCGCAATGTACGCCGTGATTCAAACCCATCTCTCTCCGTGGGGCGATTTTTCAATCGCTCCCGTCGATGGCCCGCAAGGGTCTGACTCTCTATTTGCAGCCGCCCGGGTCACTCGGGGCGGACACAGGCAATCCCGGCTTACAACGCGCTGATCCAGCGGGTCTGGCAGCAGGGGGTTAGCGGTGTACAATGCGCCGCGTTTTACCTGTGACCTCCTGCGCAAATGCGCAAACCTCAAGGCTATCCGCCTTGTTCATTCCGCCACGCCACGAGTGTGCCGGGTTCGATTTCGTCACAGATAAAAACAAACAGGTGACGCATGAACGTTGTAACGATGCAGAACGTGAGACCCTTTTCATGAGTGGACAAAACTCGCAGTCAGGCGAGCTGAAGCGCGGCCTGAAAAATCGCCACATTCAATTGATCGCCCTTGGTGGCGCGATCGGTACCGGTTTGTTCCTCGGCTCGGCCGGGGTACTGAAATCCGCTGGCCCGTCGATGATCCTCGGCTACGCCATCTGCGGCTTCATCGCGTTCATGATCATGCGCCAGCTCGGCGAAATGATCGTTGAAGAGCCGGTCGCCGGTTCCTTCAGCCACTTTGCACACAAATACTGGGGTGGTTTCGCCGGCTTCCTGTCGGGCTGGAACTGCTACATCCTGGTGGGCATGTCGGAGCTGACCGCGGTCGGCAAATACATCCACTACTGGGCGCCGGACATCCCGACCTGGGTCTCGGCAGCCGGGTTCTTCGTGCTGATCAACCTGATCAATCTGGCCAACGTCAAAGTCTTTGGCGAGGCCGAATTCTGGTTCGCGATCATCAAGGTGGTGGCCATCGTTGGCATGATTGCCTTGGGCAGCTATTTGCTGGTCAGCGGTAACGGCGGCCCGCAAGCGTCGGTCAGCAACCTGTGGGTCCACGGTGGTTTCTTCCCGAACGGCGTCAGCGGTCTGGTGATGGCCATGGCGATCATCATGTTCTCCTTCGGCGGCCTGGAAATGCTCGGTTTCACCGCTGCAGAAGCCGACAAGCCGAAAACCGTGATCCCGAAAGCCATCAACCAGGTGATCTACCGGATCCTGATTTTCTACATCGGCGCGCTGGTCATTCTGTTGTCGCTGACGCCATGGGACAGTCTGCTGGCGACCCTCAACGCGTCAGGTGATTCCTACAGCGGCAGCCCGTTCGTGCAAGTGTTCTCGATGCTTGGCAGCAACACCGCCGCCCACATCCTCAACTTCGTGGTACTGACCGCGGCGTTGTCGGTGTACAACAGCGGCACCTACTGCAACAGCCGCATGCTGTTGGGCATGGCCGAGCAAGGCGATGCCCCAAAGGCCTTGTCGAAGATCGACAAGCGCGGCGTGCCGGTGCGTTCGATCCTCGCTTCGGCGGCGGTGACGCTGATTGCGGTGCTGTTGAACTACCTGATCCCGCAAAACGCGCTGGAACTGTTGATGTCACTGGTGGTTGCGACCTTGGTGATCAACTGGGCGATGATCAGCTTCTCGCACTTCAAGTTCCGCCAGCACATGAACAAGACCAAGCAAACGCCGCTGTTCAAGGCGCTGTGGTACCCGTACGGGAACTACATCTGCCTGGCGTTCGTGGTGTTCATCCTGTGCGTGATGCTGCTGATTCCGGGGATCCAGATCTCGGTGTACGCGATTCCGGTGTGGGTCGTGTTCATGTGGATCTGCTACGGCATCAAGAACAAGCGCAGTGCCCAGCATGCGTTGCAAGCTTCGGTGAAATAACGCCGTACGCAGAAACAACAAACCCGGCCACTGTGCCGGGTTTGTTGTTTTCAGTTGCACACAATCCCCCTGTAGGAGCATGGCTTGCTAGCGATTCAGGCGCCGCGGTCTACCAGATACACCGCGTTTTCGTTCATCGCGGGCAAGCCATGCCCCTACAGGGGCGCGTTGCACCGGTCCATTCGCGGTATCCTGCGCACTCTGAATACGGACGCTTTTCCATGCTGGTGATTTCCAATCACTTATTCTTGCTTTGGTAAGGAGTGTTGATTCCCTTTAATTTCGTAGGGTTGGCTAGGTTTTGTGGTTGCTTGCCTGAATTGGTTCTATTATTTTTTCCCGTTTTATTCCCGTTTCGATCTAGTAATCCTACCCGCAACGACCAGAACTGGTATCCCTTCAAATATTTTTGAGCGATGTTATCTGTCGCCTGCGGTTAGGTCGCCCGAGAGGGCGAGAAGTACAGGGGCTAGAGAGCGCTGAGTTCTCAGATTTTACGTAGCGGCGTGGTCCCTCTCTGGCGCTGAGTGGGATTAATTCAGGCGTTTACCGCTGCTGTTTCAACTGATTCGGCATTGCGAAGTGAGCCCGCATCCGCTGTTCCACCCTCAAACGATCCGCCTTGATACATTGTCGGAGCTCCAAGCTGGTTGTCGCTCAATATCGGTTGCTGTTCTTCACTACGTCATAAAAGCAGACAAGTTTGAAAAAGCCACTGTGCTTAGAAGATGTATCCACGTGTTTTTTTAGGATTTCGCATAAATCCTCCAAACCATCCTTGATCAGGGATGGCTCCATGTAAGGGACCATTCTCACAAAAAGCTCAAAACCTTGTCGTTGGTACAACTCATTGATCCCCACAATGACTTCTGGGACGGTTTTTGATCTTCTTAGTTCGCCATCATTCGTATCTTCAAATAAATTACCTTCGAACCTGGTTTTTGCGCCTGGGCAAAGTGGAGGCGAATCTGCGTTTAGACTGCCGTCTGGGAGAAGGTAGCCAGCCTTTTTCAAATAGTGAAAGATAGGTAGCTTTTGATTTCCTTTGGCTAGCTTGGGGAAAACTGTCGCTACGACATCTGTTGCGTCGTATTTTTCAGTTTCAAAGATGATTTCTCGAACAAGATCCGATCGTTCAAGGCCAATCAAACCTTGTTTGGAAATTGCCTCGCCTTTCTTGAGTGTGGAAATGGCGCCGTAACCAACAACAAATTCAGTTAAAGAGTCACTTTTTTCAAGGTCGCTCTCATTTCTCACATAAAGCTGGCCTTTAGGGTCGTCAGTGATAACAAGTTCATACAATTGATCTTTAATTTTTCTGAATATGTGAGCTGGAATTCGCTTCTTAGTTTCGGCTAGTACTTCGAATAGCTCTATAAAGTTGTTGGCTCTCACAAGTTTAACGGGTATTCGTTTGTGGATAACTGAGTCAGTTATTGAGGGTGCTTCTAATTCGCTGTGCCACTCTACAAATATCAGCTTGTCTCTTAAGAAATCCAGGCTTTTTTCTGGAAAGCAACCAATAATATCTTCCAGAATTTCAGCTATGTGTGGGTCGGCAAGAGAGTAGCCCAAAAAAATTACAGGGCGTTCAATGAAGATTGTCAGTAGCTTTGAGGAAAGGTATGGGTTCTTTCTCCTGTACTCGGCATAATCCCCTTCAGTAAGGATTAAAGAGTTTGGTTGGGTTGAGCACCCATGAATTTTATAAATTTCAGCGATTCCGTGGCTCCTTCCTGCAATGAGTCCGTCCTGGCCTATAAAAGTAGTGAAGTTAGGAAAGGTGTCTTCGAGGAGGCAATCCCAGTTTGTTGTGATAACTCCATCGATGTTTACTTTTTTTAGAAGGGCTATTTCTTCTGAAATTTCAGGTTTGATGTTTTTGTGAGCGTTTTGCAGGTATCGAGAGATTTCAATCTTTAGAATTGAGCTGTCGTTGAGGAAGTGCTCGCCAAACTGTTCTGATATTTCTTTAGAATCTGGTCTCTCCCACCACCGTTCTTCGTAACTTTTTGCCAATAACTGTGCGTATTTTGTAAGGTCGCCCCCGGAACTTGTTCTTAGTTTTAGTGGGTTTTCACCTATTTCGTTGCAGAACTTGAGAAGTAGCTGTTCCCAGTTTTCCGTTCCGAGATAACGCCTGGACATGCCTGAACCAATAAACAGCATAGGAGATGCTTCAAATTTTTTGAAATGCTCCTTAAGTGATGCTTTGAATTCCATGCAGTTCTAACCTTGGCTGGTGTTTGAATTTTGCAGTAAGTATAGAGCGTTCCACCACATTGGAGACCACTTGTTTGAAAATTTTGCGACAACAAAAAAACACCCGAAAAAGCACTTATCCCCCTCCCGCCGACGCGCTCTGTGTGATTTTTTTGTGCAAATCTCAAGGTAGTGCAATCAGGGTTCTAGCCCAGGCTGGCTGCGGGGCTTCCCAGGCAATCGCCCTTTTCATTTTGTGCAAGGTTTTGCAAGGAAATGCAAAACCAATGCACTGGCAACGCTCCAGTCCTGACGGCGTTTCAGGTCACCAAACCCAATGGCAATAAGGGTGCCCCCGTGTTTTCTGAAAGTGAACAGATTGTTTTTTTGGGTTGCATTCATCATGCGGTGGGAGCGAATGGAAAGCGTGCAAGCCATATGGAGCAAGGCTTTCAGCCCGTTTTTTGGATTTTGTCGATTGCATTTCTCTTCGTGCGAGCGCCTGCGGTGGTGCAATCGAAAACACAGCTATCGCCCATTTCGGAGCGGGCCTGAAAACAGCTTTGTTTGAGAGTCTCCGGAACAGGCAAAGTCTTGCAGGCGGGGTGGAAGATCGAAGGGGGGAGTGAGGCCGCTCGGGCGGCGGCCTTACAGGATGTCGCTATCGTATCGTTCTGTGTTGGGTGCGCTGATGCCACCTGCGTGGTTGATGAGGGCGAGGGGTGTCCGGGGACCGGAGCGCCACCGAACCATCCTCACCCTCTGGCTGATTAGAGTCCTTTCCACGTCCGACCGGCGCTGGCCTCCAGCGATCTGTTGCAGATCCTGGAATGTCAAAACTCCCGGCGTCTCGTTGAACACTTTCAGCGATCCACGTTTGCTTTCTTAAGTCTCAGCAATTCACCGGGTGTGTTCACTACTACTTCTTTCGACACGGCGGGCGGCATCGTTACCAATGATGGTGCCAGTGCGCTTTCCTCATCATCGCCAAACAGTTTCTCAAGGTCTTTACCGAAAGCCTTCCAGGTAAGCTCATTCGTTTTTGCTTGTCTCTCGCGCATGCTATTACAGCCACGCAATAAACCATCGTGCTCTTCAAGACTTCTGAGGAACAATGCGCGGGACAAAGCGAACATTTCCAACAAGCTTTCCCGCATACCGTCTTGAGCAAATATTTTTGCAAGTTGAGTTTGCCAATGCGCCTTGTTAATCACGTTAGGAACACCTGCCAGCTTTATTCGAGCTTCTGCTACTCGAACAATTAAGTTATTTTGAAGGCCGGTTCTTGCTTCGGCGGTGACACGTAGCGCCTGAGCATCCTTCCTGAGTTGGGCGCTACGTTCAATTTCTTCATTGATTTTATCCTGGTCGATGGTGGCAGACTTCGCTAAGTCATTCCAAGACGCATCGGTACGTTTGGCTTGCCCTTCCAACTCAGAGGCTTTTTGATTGATCCGTTGGCTTTCCTGTGTCACTTCGGCGAGCTGATTTTGCAGGGCAATGTAATTTTCTTTGTCGGCGTCAAAACAAACCACGAGCTCCCGTAGTTCTGGTGCCAGGTTGGCTCGATCAATAGTGGTGAGTTGCATGTAAATGTTCCTTGGTTATTTAATTAATGTTGGGGGCGTCAAAGTGTGGGCTACGCTAAAGCACTCGTTTGCCCGGCTTGGATTTGTTAGTCAGCTCTCGACGTTCTCTAGCTTCATTCGAAAAAAATATCATCTTCCGCTTCGCTCGCTCCAGGTTGGCTGCTAACGCCTTACTACGCAGTTGCGACGGCAGTGGCACAGATGCAGTGCGATAGGAGGCTTTGTTGGCCCGTTTGGAAAAATAAAGTTCCTGAGTTCCAAGGCTGGCAGGTTCATCAGTGACGGCCAGGCCAGTCATGTAGGCCCGTCCAGAACCCGCAAAATTCGGAGTAATCTCCACGCTGGAAAACAGCTTTTCTCCGTCACTATTTAACTTGAGTAGTCGGGAGTTTGGTTTCATCTGTACCTCTAGTGCAACTTGGCCCTTTCCAAGTGAGGGGTCGCCGTCAATCAGGCGTACGGCGAAGACAGTCCCGTGGGCACCATTACAGCGCTGATGCTCAACCCAAATAACAGCGGTGTACGTCGATGGCTGGTAGGTTTCTGCACAGTCGCGTAGTTCCTGTGGTTTGATTTCTCGGCCGTCGGCAGTTGGGCCACTGATGGCGACACGCTTCCAAGAAGAAACAAGTGATCGGGGCATTAAGCGCCTCCCTGAGTGATATGGTTAATTTCTTTGAGTGCGGTCAGTATGAAGTTGCTCAATATGCTTTTATTGCGTGTTAATATTAACACAATCCAATTGATTGTCTGACATGTAGAGTTGATCTTTATGCGGGTTTATTGCAGAGAGTGTGGAAGTAAGGCGCTTATTGCTGAGGAAGAAAAAATGTCGTCAGTATTTTCAAAACTTTACTGTCAATGTACGAACGCTAGGGCGTGCGGTCACAGCTTTGTTGCGCATATTAACTTTTCGCACACTCTTAAGCCTTCAGCTGTTAAGCCGAATAACTCTCTGCTTGTGCGTTTGTGTGAGCTGCCCAGGGATCAGCAACTTCAGATGTTCGAACAGTTAGATGTTTCAAAGTGAGCTGGAGTTATTTAACTGACTTAAATTCCGAATAAGCGAAAGGCCCCACCATAACCGCTTGGGGCCTTGTTTGTTTTGGTCGATCAGCTAGTACCGCAGTTGTCGAATAACCAGTCTTTCTGACCCGCCAGTTCGGCTACCTGGACGCACATCGGTGCGATCTGCCGGAGCAGGCCCTGCGCGATTTGGAGCTGCTCCCGAAGCTTGCGGTTGTCGTCTCGCAGATCGGCGATTTGCTCGGATTGCCGGATCATCATTTCGATACCCGCGATGAACGCCTGGCTACCGGTCGCTTTCCCCGTCATTGCCTTGGCTTGCAGTATCAAAAAGGGCGATGGGTCTCGGATGGTGAGTACCTTTTTCTGCTCTCTCATTGCGTTTTCCTTGCTAGCAATTCTTAACCTGGTGCGCAGATCGATCGCGAAAAGTGATAGCAGTTTTGTCGACGCTGACGGGGGTAAAACTGCTCGCCAAGTGGCGATGCGTTCACTGGCTTTGTCGTGCCTGGATGTCCGTCACCTGGATTGCTATTTTTTTTCTAGATCAGCCTCCCGACATTCCGTCAACAAAAAACACTGCCACCCCCCTTATACCGCGTCTAATTTCAAAAACTTGAGGGAACACGGGAACTCGGGATCAACCGCTCTAGAATGCGGCTTTCAGAGCATCTGGCCGTTCCCGCGTTTTTTTGAGCGGGAACAGAGGAAGTGGTAAAGCCCCTATTAAACAGAGTTGTGTTCCCATGTTCCCACTCTTGTGTTTTATATGGGAACGCCAGAAACCCCATATTTACTGGCTTGTTCCCTTGTTCCCTTGTTCCCGCTGTTCCCATCAAAAATTCACAGTGCGCTTATGGTTTGATGATGACCGCTGTTGACTTTACCCCTCATTTTCCAGTCGCTCGGGGTCGATCACGTAAAAACGGGAACTGCCACCACCTGGCGTGCGGTACTTTTTTGTCCGCCTGCTGCCCTTGGCTTCCTCGTCAACTTTTACAATTGCCGAAGCTCCTAATAGGGCTCGTAGAATTCGTTCTTTACCGAAGCCAGAAGCCGCTTCCAGAAGTGCGGGTGTGTTGAACAGGTACAGGCGTTTGTCATCGTCTACCTCGTAGAACCCTGCTCGTTCACGGACAGTCAGGTTGGCGTGTTCTGCGCGCACATCCGAAAAACGGCTGTCACCATGTAGAGCGATAAAATCAGCGAGACCACGCAAGATCTGGCGATCTTCCGCGTTGCCATCACCCGTTGTTAAGAGCCATTCGTTGAACAGAAGGCGACAGGCCTTTATGGCTGTTCCTTTCGGCCAGTTCAGCAAGTTGCGGCGGATAGCCGATTCACCCGCCAGAGCCATAATCGCGAAGCGATCAGCCACCCGCCCAGCCTGTGAACTCTCAGTACCAAAGGCTTCCCGCACCTGCCTGAAAGCGCTGTGCAGATCCTCGGGCTTCTGGATCAGCGATTCCACAAATGCCGGGCCAACATGGCCGTAGTGCTGCGCCACAGCATCGTTGACGACCCGGTGAAAATCTTGCCCCGTCAGTCCGTGCACATCGTCGAAGGCGCGGTGCGTGCGAGTGCCGGCATTGACATCCACCATGCGCAGCTCAGCTCCGGCGTGGGCGCCACTACCACCGATGGCGGCATGGTCTGACAATGAGCGCTCGCCGCTGGAAAGCGCCAGTACACGCCAGGTCAACTTGGCGCGTCCCTCCCGCTCCCTGGTCATGGTTCCCTTGCCCATCCCGTTGGCGATGGCATACGCCATTTCCTGAACACGCTTGGGGTCGGCCCGTTTGATTTCGTCCAGGATCAATACGGTGTCGTTGCGCGAGGCAGCCTCAATCTCGACACCGCCTTTCGATACGTCCCATGACGCCGCGAAGCTCCCTGGGTTGCCCCACACGGATGCAGCCAAGAGCTGGGCAAGCGATTTACCACTCGACGAATCGCCCACCAGGTGCACACCGCCCCCATTCACCCCCACCTTGGCGAGCAGAGGCCCCGCCAAGGCGCAGCAGACCGACAGGATCAACACGGGGTTGCCCAGGCAGCGGGTAGCAATCTCGGTCTGCCAGCCGCTGATAGACCCCTTGTCGGTGAAGATGTTGGCTGCCCTGCCAGAGTCCTGGAAACGCACGTTTTCGCCGCCAATGACGCGAGAGGGCAGCACAAACGCCCCTGATTCATGCCAGCCCGGTTTGGTGGTGGTCGCGATCACCAGTTCGGGCGACTGATGGCTAGCCAGGTAGGGGACGATCTGGCGGCGCTGGTGGTGCTCGATGACCAGGCCCCGCCCCATCAGAACTTTCAGAACCTCATCACCTTTACCGGCCAGCGCTTCCATGGGCATGACCCATTCAATACGCCTTCCCCGGTGGCTGAAAGATAGGAGCCGCCCAATGGTGCCGTCTTCTGAGTTGGCCGTTTCAGCTTCAACGTTTAAAGGCGCACAGATCCAGTGGTCTACGGGGATGGCCTTTTCATCCGGCCCGCTTTGCTTCAAGCCGTGATACCAGGTGCCTGGCTTGTATGTCCTGCCCTCGATGGTGCGATGGTTCTCGTAGACGGCATAACGTGGCCGCTCCAGTTTTTCAGGTGCTGGAGCAGCAGGGTCACCAACCAGGCTCAGGGTGGACGCTTTTTCGTGAGTGCTCATACCTTGCGGCTCTTTTTAGATTGACCTGCAAGCAAGAGGTGCAGGTCGTTGAAGTCGGATAGGTCGGACGGGGCCTCAGCGGGCCATTCCGGGAAAACCACACGAGCGTCGGTTGCGCGGGCTGCTTGGTTGGCAGCACGTTTCCCCGGATTGCCAATCGTCTTTCGGTCGTCATCACCAGCAATGACCAGATCCAGCGTTGCGCCGTAGCGCTCACGCATTGCCACGGCCACCGGCTTGAGGTTGCCCGCGTTCATTGCGCAGACCACCGGACTCCCGGTGTTGTTGTGCAGGGTTGCGCCAGTGGCCCAGCCTTCGCAGACATACAGGCGGCAGCCGTCGGAGAACTTGCCCAAAGGCGAATAGCAGCCCTGGACACGACCACCCGTCAAAAAGCGTTTACCACCGTCCGGCGTGATGATTTGCAGATTGACCAAGCGCCCGTCATCGCAGAGCGGAACCAGCAGGCGACCCTGGCCCAACTGGCGCAGCAGATACGGCTGCACACCTTTGGCTAACAAGTAGGTGTGCAGTGGATCGGCGGGCTTCGCCATTTTCCAGAGCTGCGACGCCTGGCGGGCAGCAGCAAGGTTTTTCTCCTCCTGGAGCTGTTGCTCACGCAGACGCCACGATGCGCGCTCCTGATCGGCCTGTCGGCGGCGTTCCTGGAGCTGCTGAGCATCGGCAGCCGTGAGATTGAACAGGCCCAGCCGTAGGCGGTCGTCAATCTCCTTGGCGGCTTCCAGTTGTCGGCAACCGTTGAGATAGGCCAGAAGTGACACCAGGTCACCACCGTGCGCACTGTCGTCGGCAAAGTCATTCCATCGGCCAGAGTCGAGCGACACGCCAAAGGAACCGGCTTTCTGATCCCCGCGGGCAATGTTGGGTGCCACCCATTCGCGGCCTTTGCGAGTGCCTCCTGGTAGCCACTCAGGTAACAGAGTTTCAGCAGCGCTCAGGGCGTGCAGGGCGGTTTGTCGTATCAGGTCGAGGGGAGTGGGCTTACTCATGAGCACTTCCCTCCTGGTTCGTTTCCAGTCGTGTCAGGTAGATCTCTACCGCATTAACGTCCCAGCGCACTGTGCGACCGAAACGGATGGGTGTGGGGAAACCCGATGTTGTAGACCAGCGCCACCAGGTAGTGCGACTGATCTGGTAGCGAGCGCAAAGCTGCTGTGCTGTCGCCCATACAGACGTTGGGGTGGTCGTAGTCATTGCGCATCTCCCAAAGCACGGGATGCCCGTACAAAAGCGTGGTTGTCGTCGAGTGTGTAGGCGATGTTGGGTTCTAGGCCGTTCTCACCGATGTAGCCGATAACGGTTCGATACCGTTCCGCTTGGCTATCTTTGTACCTGAGCCGGATTTCGCCTTTATCCCCGGCGCAAACGATGCCCTTGATTCCGGCGCTGGCCGTCCCACTCGCTCCGGCCGTGGCGTTGCCATAGTCACCCGCGATGGCTATCCCCAGATCTCCGGCGAAGGCGTTGCTACAGTCCCGGACAGTGGCCGTCCCACAATCCCCAGTAATGGCTGTCGCGAACTCACCAGCGGAGGCTGTACCGAAGACTCCAGCCTGAGCCTCACCACGATCTCCTACCGTGGCGAAACCGCTATCCCCGGCAATGGCTTTGCCGCTGTCTCCGGCGATTGCCGTGCCGTAATTCCCTGCCTCAACACTCTGCTTGTCACCGACTTGGTAATAGGTGCGAACGGGGGCGACGTACCCGCCATGAGTTGCTTGTTTGCCCTGGTGCTGTAGATCAAAGGCTTTTTTCGGGCAAGCCGATCCCGTTAACGCAATTCTGCGCAGTTGAAAACTGATCAATGTGTTAACCCTGTCGAGTAAGTTGGGTTACGCGACCGTCATTAGCGGCCAAGAAAGGCGATAGAGCTCTGAGGTTGCTTATGCTCAGTCGTGGCCGGCTACTCGGTAGCCAACTACTCGATGCAGCGTTGTTTCAGGCGAGTTAAAGGCAATGGCTTCACAGCTTCGGACAATGGCCATGTGGGCGTTGTAACGCTTGAGTCGAACGGATAGGGACGAGTTTGCGCGGAGGGCGCTCAAGGCCATGCGACGGTGAGCGAGTGCGCGGATTGCGGATGGAATGAGGGCTGTCATGGGTGGTGCTCCTTTTGCTGTGGAGCTGCCACTACCCGCTGCAAAACAGGATTTGGTGGCAGCTGTACGCAGGTTTGCAGACCGGAGCAAAAGGAATCCGGCACACCCGAAGGTGTCCTGCGCACAGCCGCCATAACACTGAACGGCAGGCACAAAAAAAGCGCCTGCTGTCATGATGGGGGCGCTGTTGCGCCTTTTGCTGGTCGGGCTGCAAAACCCGTTCGCTGAATTGGCAGCGACAGGCCAACGATAGCCGCGCACGAACGAGTTTGCAACCCTTGGTCGGGATGTAAGGCACGTTGACATGGTTCAACCCTGCTGGTTGGTGAGGAAGGCGTCCACGGCATCGGCATCCCAGCGCAGGATGCGACCAGCGCGAAGCGGGGCTGGAAAGTTATCGGCTTTCGACCAGCGCCACCAGGTGGTGCGGCTGATCTGATAAAGGGTGCAGAGTTGTTCGGTGGTGGCTCGGATACCTGCGCGCGGCAAGTTTGGGCGTGGGGTGTTGTCGGTTGATAGCGTCATTGCTTGCTTACTCTAACGGCGTACGGAAAAGCCGAGAGCGTGAAAATGTTCGCGTCGATAGGAGGACATTGCATAGTCCGCCTCCTGGCAATACAGTTTCATGGCAGGCCAAAAGCCCGCAAAGAAGCCCCTCAAAAAGCTTCGTCTCTCGGATGGCGTACTGGCTTGTTGCGGTATGCAGGGGACGCTCCAACGTCCCTTTCCGAATCGGCCTCGGTACGTCAAATACCGGGGCTTTTTCTTGGCTGCAAATCGCGGACTGTGCTGATTTGCCCAGTGTTTTATGGTGTTTAGGGCGTCACGACATAACTCGCCAGTGCCCACATGGTAGCGGGGCGTTTCAGGCGCATTCAACTCTAAGGTGTCGACAGAGCGCGTGTTTGAACTGCCTTTCGATGCTTAAAGCGCTTCCCCAAGGGGCATATGGGACACATATGTCAATATGCCCGGAAATGGTTACCAATCTACCGTTCGTCGGATTTTTGCCTGCGAGTGAGTAAAACGACATTGCTACTGGACTTGTCTCCCTTCGCCAAGGCATCCAAATAGCGTCCCCATTGCTCCAGAGCGGCACGTTTCTCCGGTAGATAGGCGTATCGGTCGTAGTGCTTGGCTTGCACGCCACTGCGTCCATGCGACAGTAGCCAGGCGCGCACCTCTGAACTGATGCCTTGGTGCGCCATTAGGGTTTCGGCGGTGACACGGACATTGCGATAGGTGAAGAGGCGAGTCTTGCCGGCCTTTGCCAGCACCTGGCCTGCTTCGCTGAACGCCTTGATGATCGTTGAGGTGCTTGCAGTCGTGCCTTCTGAGAAGGAGAAAGGGCCATCGCCAATGTGGTGCTCGACCATGGGGGCCATTATTTCGGCAATTCGCTTTGTGATGGGTAGAAGGTGCTCCCAAGCCTGATCTTTGCGCCCCTTGGAGTCCAGGAGGCAAATGGTGTCGTCGGTAACGGCGTCCCAGGGCACGGCGCAAAGCTGGGTCATCCGTTGCCCTCCGAGGTAGATCAGGGCGTTGGCTATACCCCGTTTAGGCTCGGGTAGTTTGTCCAGGTAACGCAGCAGTTCACCCATCTCCACGGGCGTCAATGATTCCGTATTGGCGCGCTTGGCTCCTTGTACCGACGGAACATCCCGAACAGGGGTGGCCTGTATGGCAAACACTTTACCGCTGTGCGCCATTCGTTCCGGGGAGAGGTGCGCTTTGACAGCGTGGCTGAAGGCTGCTTGCAGTGACAGACGGAGGTTGTTGCAGATCGAGCGCATATCGTTTGATGCACCGCCTGCAGCATGGTTGCCGACCCCTCGGCCTTTGGGTTTGCGTACCAGCACGCCGGATAAGATGAGCTGGATATCCTCGGGCTCGATCAGGGCGGCGGGGCGCTGAATGAGGTCGGAGTGATAGTCCTTGATATGGGACTTGAATTGGTTCGCTACGGCCCTATGGCTCACCTTTCCTGACTTCTCCAGGTGAGCGACGTAGCTGTCCAACAGGTCGCCGAAGGTGCCGCGTCTCGCCTCAAGGGCGGTTTGCGCGGCGACTTGTGCCAGCTCTGCTGCTGCTGTGGCCTTTAGGGCCAATTGTTGTTCCAGGTACTGTTCCAGCCCACCCGCAGCGATTGACGCGGTAGCGACACGCAGCGCCGCCAGTCGCATAGCGTCCAGATCCATTTCATTCGTGTCGGGACGTGGGTTTTTGGTCAATGTGCCCAGAGCTATGCGCTTGTCCCCGGCGTTGGTGCGCTCTCGGTAGTAGCCGTTGATGAACCCCGCCGTCTTGCGTTCGAGTGTCAGGGTGCCTTTGCCACGGGAGCCTATCGGTTCGGATTTCTTGCCCTTGACGTTGTAGGCTTCCATTTCTGTCAGTCGAATACGCTTGGCCATTTTCCCGTTTGTTTCCCGTTTCGCCTGAAAAGTCACGTTGTAGAGTGAAACACTGAGACAATAGAAGAACGCCTAAAACCCTAATAATCAAGGGCTTTATGGATACTGAGAGGTTTTCGGAATTACTATGAGAATGCAATGCTGAGGGTTTCCAACAACGTGCATCTGCCGGATGCCGAGATCGAGTTGACGGCCATTCGCGCGCAAGGCGCCGGCGGGCAGAACGTCAACAAGGTCTCCAGCGCCATGCACCTGCGCTTCGACATTCCGGCCTCGTCCTTGCCTGAGTTCTACAAGGAGCGATTGCTGGCGCTGCGTGACAGTCGCATCACCAGCGAAGGCGTGTTGATCATCAAGGCCCAGCAATACCGCACGCAGGAGGCCAATCGCGCCGATGCGCTGGAGCGCTTGACCGAGCTGATCCTCAGCGCGACCAAGGTCGAAAAGAAGCGTCGCCCGACCAAGCCAACGCTGGGTTCAAAAAAACGTCGACTCGAATCCAAGACCAAGCGCGGCAGCATCAAGGCCGGGCGCGGCAAGGTCGACTTTTAGCGGGATTCCCGCGCCTCGCGTTGTTTGGGGGCTTGCCGGTACAAGTAAACGCTCAATGCCAAACCGCTCAGCGCGGCAATGGCAGCAAACAGGAAGATCGAAGCAAAACCAAACCCGGCCGCAATGGCACCGGCCAATGGCCCGGTAATCCCCAGCGACAAATCGATGAACAGCGAATACGCCCCGACTGCCGCGCCACGACTGGATGCGGGTACAAGGTTGACCGCCTCCACGCCGAGCGCCGGAAACACCAGCGAAAATCCGAAACCGCTCAGCGCCGCACCGGCCAATGCCCAATGGGCATCAGGCGCCAGCCACAACAGCAGCAATCCCAAAGTTTCCACCGACAGACAGGCAATCGCCACGCGGAACCCGCCGAGCCGGTTAATCAGGTTGCCAAACAGCAGGCGCGCGCCGATGAAGCTGGCGCCGAACAAGCTCAGGCACAACACCGCGTTGTCCCAGTGTTGCGTGGCGTAATACAAGGTGATGAAGGTGGCGATGGTGCCGAAACCAATGGAGCCCAGCGCCAGGCCGCAGCCGTGTGGCAGCACCCGGCCCAGTACATGCATGAACGGCAGGCGTTCACCGACCACAATCGGCGCGGCGGTTTTTGGCCAGGCCAGTGCCAGTCCCAGAACGGCCAGCAACACGATGCTCACGCCCATGCTCCACAAACCCAATTGATGAACCAGCAGCACCCCCAGCGGCGCGCCGACGGCCAGTGCGCCGTAGCTGGCGATGCCGTTCCAGGAAATCACCTTGGCGGTGTTCGCCGCGCCGACCCGGCCGATGCCCCAGCCAATCGATCCCGAGCCGACCAGGCTTTCTGCGCTGCCGAGAACAAGACGACCGATCAACAGGCTGATCAGACTGACTGTCGGCACGCTTTGCGTCCAGGCCGATACCAGCATGAACACACCACTCAAACCGCAGCCGGCCAGACCGTACATCACCGCGAGTTTGCTGCCCTTGTTGTCGATGATTTTCCCGGCATAAGGCCGACTGAGCAGGGTGGCCAGGTATTGCACGCTGATCACCAGACCGGCGATGACCGCGCCGAAACCCAGGTCGCTGTGGACGTAACCGGGCAATACGGCCAGGGGAATGCCGATATTCAGGTAGCCGATGAAGGTAAACAGAACGATGGAAACGACTTGCAGCGTGACCGCCAGGGGGCGCTGGTTTTCAGACATGGGTAAAGGTCCACGGGGAAAGCAGGATAGATAGGCTGCTTATGATAGCGGCGCGAGCGCTCGCGGGTCGTGGAAAAAGTAAAACTATTTGCCGGGCGGGGTGGATCAGGGCTTGGCGGGGGCAACCAGTTGCGTCGTGACCAGGGCGGCCAGGGCGTTTTCCTGGGTGCCGAAACGGGCGAGCAGGGCGGCTTGTTTCTCGGGGGAGAGACGGTTCCAGATGTCGATCATCTTCTCGGCGGTGCCGATCAGGACGCTGGCCTGGGTCTCATTAAATTCGTCGGTCATGGTGTGTAGCTCAAGGGTTCAGGCGGTGTGGAAAGCGCATGTTAGCGCTTTCCACACGGTCTGGCATTGCAGGTGTTTCAGTCTTCGCTGTCGGCCTGGCGGCGTTCAGTGGCTTCTTTCGGCTCGGGCTGTTGGGCGCCGGCTTGTTGCGTGGTTGTCTGCTCAGTTTCGTGCAGGCTTGGGAAGGGGAGATTAGGGATCTCGTGCATGGTTCGCGCTCCTCGCAAAGTCTGTTGATAGATCTGGTAGATCCGCGCTTATACAAAGCTTGGGCAGGATACAGCAGTAAAAATGACAAATAGACTTTTATATCCATTTGTTTCGACGGATGGGATTGTCTAGACAGGTCTGTAGGTGGGGACAACACAAAACAAATGTGGGAGCGGGCTTGCTCGCGAAAGC
>Ga0302167_10000439_pt1 | contig 20729 bp, 15 predicted proteins | sample I_Fen_N1_1_FD_193496 | JGI IMG/M metagenome (GOLD analysis project Ga0302167, IMG submission 193496) | Peat permafrost microbial communities from Stordalen Mire near Abisko, Sweden - I_Fen_N1_1 | ecosystem: Environmental > Terrestrial > Soil > Wetlands > Permafrost | place: Sweden: Abisko...
AGATAAAAGAAGAATCCATCCGTAAAAGAAGACAAATATATAACCAACAAAAATTAGTAAGTTTATAAACCGAAAATCCTCCTTAAAGATTTAAACCAAAATGTCTAAATTGGTTTGAAGACATACACTGTAAGCATAATTTTGGAGATGCTTCTTCAAATTCAAGAGCAAGGTTAAAATTACAGGCAGTGGTTATATAATCGTACTCATCATTATTAATTCTTAATAGTTCGTAGATCAAAGATATTTTTTTGGATCTGTTATCCGGATACAGAAACATCTCGATATACTTACTGCTGATGAGGTATTTTAGATCCTGCGTTTTTTTATATTTTTCGTTTTCTTTAATGTATAGACCATAAATTTTTTCGCGATCGTTGTGAGTTGCTGTAAATTCTTTATCAAGTGTATAGAAATACTCATTATCATTCTGAGAACGACATGAATACAGAAAAAAAAATGATATTAAAGAGAGTATTACAGTTCTATACATACTCTAAATTAGAAAAAAATAGCCAGTAAAAATCACTTAATTCTTCTAATATTTCCAAATAAGAAAGTTAGTTTTAAAATACTAAAAATTATATTATAAAATACAATCAAAGCTGTTTTACAGAGTAAAAAAAACAGTTTTTAATAATAATTCCCGTCATTAATTATTTAGACAAAATAATCATAATACTTCCATAATTTATCCAAATTTCAACCCCAAGAACTAAAAAAATAAACAATTTGTAATAATTCTGTATCACTTGTAAAATATTCTTATTCAAAGACAAAATTAATACCTTCCAAAACTTAACTTACTAAAAACAAAATTGTTACAAAATTTAAATTAACACTTTAAAGTGAATAAAAGACCTCTTATTAACACCAATTAACACCTACATTTTACCATTTTAAATCTTCACTCCATAGATTTGTTTAAAGTTTTACAGGAACAAAAACAGTTTTTTAACTCTAAATAAAATGTTATGAAGTCTTTTAAAAATATCGATGTAGGGAATCTAATTAAACAGAGAGTTACTGAATCCGAAATAGAAATTCCCAGAGTATGTAATTTTTTCAGCTGTACAGAAGAAGAAATTGAAGATATGTATGAATCTAAAAGCCTCGAAGCAGATATTATATTAAAATGGAGCAAGTTATTAGAATATGATTTTTTCAGAATATACTCACAACATCTTATTCTTTTTTCGCCACCAAGTAATGCTTACAGTGCAGACAGAGAAAAAACCAGTGCGCTCCCGCAATTTAGAAAAAATATTTATACTAAAGAAGTTATAGATTTTCTGGTAGAATTAATACAATCCGGAGAGAAAAATATGAGTGAAATAATAGATCAGTACGGCATCCCAAAAACAACCCTTCACCGATGGACCGTAAAATACAGAAACCACGAATTTGAGAAAAAAAACAAAAACACAGTCTAATTATTAAAAACAACACAGAATGGAAAGAGTAATCCCAAACTACAAAAGAATCTATAATGATATTATAGCAAGAGATCATCCTCACAAAGAGGATCAATGCAAAACTATCTTAAAAAAAGCAGATCTTTCTATGCTTGATGTCATTAAACTCAACAATATAATCTTCGGAATCAAGGATAAAGAAACCCTCGTTTTTAACCAGATGCACCGTTCTTATGACAAAAATACTATTCTGGAAATACTTGATTATCAAGATAAAAACAACTTAAACAATACCCAATTGGCCAACCATTTCAAACTCAGCCGAAATACAGTTACCAAGTGGAAAAAACATTTTTCAAACAGGCATTTGCATTCTTTTAAGGCGTAGCAGTAATGAAAAACAATCCTTAAAAAAACACAATTTAGTATATGCCATAAAGACAAAATATAGAATGCATTGATTTTTATTTGTGTTTTATTATTAGTGTTTTCCCCAGATCGAAAGGTCTATAGAAAAAATCAGCCATCTATTTTTTTGACTTAATGACGCCCAACTGAATGTAAATGTCCTTTTTAAAATTTTCAACCAATCATACAACATATAATTATTAAGTGGAGATAGGAAGCGCAAATATCCATCAATGCAGAAATTCATCCCCTTTTACATTGTTTATTTGCGCCCTATTTTTAAAATTTGAAAAAAAACATCTTCATAGTAATAGTAAAGTGGAAATAGAAATTGCAGGGATCTGACTCACGATCCATGATCCGGTTTTAGAACCTGCATTCTATTTTTTTTGAAGATGAATGATTTTTATATGAAATGGAAAAAAATGTTTCATAAAGCCTTTTAAAAAATAAGTTTGTAATGGAATGCGAACACTCAATTTTGATTTTCAATTTTAAGTGATTCGCATTCTTTTTTTTTATTTTAAATTAAAGAGAAGTCTAAAAATCAGATAAAAACAATTCAATTTATATTAAGAACAAATAAATAATAATAAATTATATCTATAAATTACACAATAATATACTATAAAAACTACTTTTGTATTGCAAAACCACAAGTCATGTTTTTAAAATTTTACTTAAAAAAAACATTATATGTTCTCATCTTATTATTTATTGGTAACTATAATGCACAAATATATTCTATAAAAGATCTCGACAGCCTCTCTGAGAAATACAGAACAGAAGGCAACATTAAGAAAAGCATCGAGCTTAATATTAATGCAATAAAAAATTACGAAAAACTAAACAATAAAAACGGTGTAATAGCAGCTTATATTAATATAGGCGGCCTGTTTTGGAATCTTCACAGATATAAAGAAAGTCTTAAATACCTGGAAAATGCAGAAACAGAATTAAGAAAAATAAAAAATCCTACCCTCTGCGCAAGAATGTATGGAGAATATGCGAGAAATTATGCTTCTCTCGGGCTTTTGGATCAATCTAATACCAGCTTGGATACTTCCATTTATTTTGCGAAACAAATCTCTGACAGAAAGGAAAAAGAAAAGCTTTTATACTTTTATTATACCTGGAAAATAGCCAATTTTGAAGAACTTCGCGCCACAGATTCTATTAATTCTACACTGAAAAAACGTTTAAAAATTTCCATTCAGCCTCTTACTTATGTTTATATGGCCGAAAATTTTATTAAAAATAAAAAAACAGATTCCGCCGAATATTACCTAAATAAAGCAAGCCAAATGAGTGGTGCCTTTAGCCATTATCAAAAATCGATGACTCTTCTTACTTTTGGTAAACTGCATACAGCAAAAAAAGATTATCAGAAAGCATTGGATTATTATCTTAAATCTTTGGCCATTTCTAAACAGATTTCGAGAAAAAGTGATATTAAAAATGCCTATAAACTGATTTCTATTACCTATGATTCTCTTGATGATATTGAAAAAAAGAATGAATATCTTCAAATGTATTCCAACATCAATGACAGCATTGCTGAATCCGAAAGAGAAGCCTTGAAAATACCGGTAGACAAGATCATCCACCAGGAAAACGAGAAGGAAAAAAGCGAAAGATTAAAATATTTCATTTTGATATCTGGAGTTGTAGTAGCAGCAATTATTATCGTTATCGTACTTACAAGAAGATACATCAAAAAGCAGAAGCAGGCCGAGGAAATAATCATCGAGACCATGCACGAAACAGATGAACTAAAAAGCAAACTTAACGAAGCTTTTGAAGAATTATCTAAACTTGCCATGACCAATGATCCTTTTTTCCTGACCCGTTTCAAGGAAGTTTATCCAGAGTTTTATGAAACTTTGACGACAAAATATCCTAATCTTTCGGCAAATGATATAAAATTTTCTGCTTTTTTAAGGCTTAATCTTTCCACTAAAACAATTGCGCAATACAAAAATATTTCAATACGTACCATTGAATCTAGAAAATACCGATTGAGAAAAAAACTAGACCTTCCGTCTGATGTTGATCTTAATAAATGGATGATGGAACTATAGTTTCTTTGTTAAAAAATAATTTTTAAAACCTTTGAATGAAATATTTTAAAGGTTTTTTTGTGACTTACCAGGTAATAACTCCTCAAAACCATTATTTTACCTTACGTCAAAACTACTACTCAATAAAATATAAAACATTAATAATCAAACAATTAAATACATAGAGTAAATTTGCAGTACTATATTATTCAAAAATTCACTATACATTTGTACCACATTCAAGTTAGTATTTCAAAAAACACAAATTTTGTTTCCTTAGCTTAATAAGGATTTAAATAGTGAGTGTACCCCAAACAAAACACTCACTATTTTATAAAGTTTAAAAAATTAATAGAAAGACATAATAAGGTTATTTTAAATTTTACTTTATTAATAATTTACAACTTAATTAGAGTGAAGTGGAAGTAGGAATGCAAATATCTGATATAAAGATTCATCCCATTTTATATTGGTGTTTGCTTCCTCTTTTTTAAAGAAAAAACTACTAGTTTATTTATAATAAGGGTTGGTAGTGGGTAAACCACAAGTAAGCTCACTACCTTTTTTAAATCTTTTTGATTTTATACAAAACACTTATTTTTTAAGATACAATATGATCCGATTTATTAAAGATTTACTTACGAAACGTAGTCTTTGTGAAGTTTTTTTTTCGAAGTAAGTAAATCAGAAAGGCTTGCAGGTATATTGATATTAAAAAGTCATCCCGATTTGAAATTAACGTATCTGCAACCTTTTATTAAAACAAAACACATTTGAAATTAAACACATTTGCGAAAAAAAATTATCAAATCGTCCTGTTTTTAGGGACGATTTTTTTGTTAATAGCCAACCTATTTCTATGTAAATTTTTTATCTTCGTTAAATAAATCGCGAATATGTTTCAAAAAAAATTTAGAAAACTAGTATATATTTTATTTATACTGATAATTTCTCAATTTAAATCCCAGACGTATACTCTAGAACAACTAGAAGCTACCACTGAAAAATATAGAGCTGCAGGAAAGATACAGGAACTTATTGATTTTAATAAGAAAGCTCTTTCTCAGTATCAAAAACAAAACAATAAAGAGGGAGCTTTTGCGGCTTATCTTAATATCTCCAATTATTTATCTGTCTTAAGCCAATACAAAGAAAGTTTAATCTTCTTAGACAATGCCGAAAAAGATGCAAGCCATATAAAAAATTCGGAGCTAAAGTCAAGATTTTATGGAACATATGCCAGAAATTATTTTGAATTGGCATTATACGAGCAGTCTTTGGAAAATTTTAATAAATCCGTAGATTATGCTTGGAAAATTTCCAATAAAGAAAAACGAAAAAAACGTCTTTATCTTGGCTATTCTTGGAAAATGGCTTGCTTTGAAGCCTTAAAGATGCCGGATTCAATGAAAAGTATGGAAAGGAAAATTCTAGCTATTTCTCCAGAACCTCTCATCTATATTACCATTGCCAATCGAAATCTGGAAGAAAAAAAGCCTGACTCCACAAAATATTACTTAGATAAAGCAATGGCTATCGTTGACAAATTTTCTATCTATGAAAAAGGGAAATTATTATTTATTTACGGGCAATTATACACTGAAAAAAAAGAATATGAAAAAGCATTAGACTACTACATACAATCGCTCGCCATTTTTGAAAAAATGAAGAGTAAGTTCGATAGAAGAATTACCTACAAGCTTATTTCGGATACCTATACTGCTTTAAATGATAGTGATAAAGCCTCTGAATATCTCAAAAAATACACTTTTGTAAATGACAGTATTATAATCGAAGAGAAAGAAGTAACTCATGTTCACGTAGAAAAAGCGTTAAAACAAAAAGACCAACATGAAAAAACTGAAAAGATTAAATTATATGTGTTAATCTTAGGTATTGTTATCGCTTTTTTAGTTTCAGGGTACTTCATTGGTAAATTTTACATTAAAAAGCAAAAACGTAAGAATAAAGTGATTATTGAAAAATCACGCGAAGCCAATACACTAAAGAAAAAACTTAATCCTGCATTTGATGAAGTAATTCAATTGGCGAAACATGGCGATCCTATATTTCTAACCAGATTTAAAGAAGTATATTCTGATTTTTATGAAAAAATGGTAGATCAATATCCTAGCCTAACCTCTAATGAACTTAAATTCTGCGCATTACTGAAATTAAATTTCTCCAGCAAAGAAATAATGGACTTTGAAAACATAAGTCTTCGTACCGTAGAAACCAGAAAATACCGCCTGCGAAAAAAATTAAGTCTTTCTTCAGAAATCGATCTTAATAAATGGATGATGGAACAGTGATTTTGTAATCCATTTTCAAAATAATAAAACATTTCTCTGTCTTTATTCAAAGCTTGTATTTTTTACAGGCTTTTTTTTGTTTTTAATTATAATTCAGCAAAAGAAAAGCTGTATTACAACCTACTGCATTTCCACTTAAAAAACAACACAATCAGCTGATAATCAACCTAGTCGTATACACGTAGTAGTTGAAAAACACTTTTCTGTCAGTAAATTTGTACAAGAATTACAACACAAACTATTTCGAAGAAAAAACCGGTATTTTTTAAGGGATACGATTCTAAACACACAAAGGAAACAAAAAATTTTACAACAAACATTTAAACTAAAGAAATGAAAAAAAACGTATTTATTTTAGCTTTATTATCTTCATCATTTGCTTTTTCGCAGGTAGGTTTTAATACCCCTGATCCCAAAGCAACTGTAGATATCGAAGCAAAAAATGCAACAGGTAAATCTACCAACGTAGATGGGCTTTTAATCCCAAGAGTAGATAGAGAAAGAGCACAGTTAATGGTCGGAGTACCTACTTCTACCCTAGTATATATCAATAGTATTGCTACAGGACAACAGGCAGGAATAGCACAAAATATAGATACTATTGGCTACTATTATTATAATGGAGCGGCATGGGTAAAATTAGAATCGGCAAATCAAAACCTAAATATCTATACCGCAGACGGAACAATTGCAGAAAACAGAACAGTAACACAGGCAGACAAAACATTAGCCTTTACGGCTAACAGTGTGAATGCATTTTCTGTAGACGATAAAACATTTTCTGTAGATGCAAAAAATCACTGGATAGGGTTTGGTACAACTTCCCCTTCCAGTAAATTCGAGATTATTTCTGATAATGAGGGTCCCAACTCAGGAAATAACTTCTACTTTAAAGGGTTTGGATCATCAAAAGAACCCTCACTTATTTTATCTTCAGCCAACGGTACAGTTAAATCACCAGCCAACCTAAAAGCAGGAGATTATGTAGGATCTCTATATTTTGCGCCTAGAGCCAACAATACATTCAATACTGCTACAGGATCATCCATAAGTTCTTACTATAGAGGAGACGGAACAAGTATTCTTACTGACCTTGTGCTAAGAACCTCAAATAAATCGAGAATATACATCAGTGAAGGTGGTAATATAGGAGTGGGAACTGATGTTCCTACCAATTTATTCCACATCAATTCTTCAACCTCTGGAGCCGTAAAAATCGTAGATGGAACGCAGGGAGCTGACAAAGTATTAACATCTGATGCAGATGGGGTAGCAACATGGAAAGTAATTCCCGCTTCTGGAGGAACATCTGAAAATATTTATACTGCAGACGGAACACTTGCTGCAGACAGAACAGTAACGCAGGATGATAAAACTTTAGCCTTCATAGGAAATAAAGTAAATGCTTTTTCTGTAAATGCATCAACATTTTCTGTAGATGCAGAGAATAACAGAGTCGGAATAGGGACAAATGCTCCTACTAATAAACTACACATCAACTCTTCAACTTCCGGAGCAGTGAAAATTGTAGATGGAACTCAAGGAGCAGATAAAGTATTAACATCTGATGCAGATGGGGTGGCAACCTGGAAAGAAATCCCCGCTTCAGGAGGAACCTCTGAAAACATTTATACTTCAGACGGAACACTTGCTGCAGACAGAACGGTAACTCAGGATAATAAAACCTTAGCATTCACAGGAAATAGTAAAAATGCGTTTTCTGTAGACGGTGCAACATTTTCTGTAGATGCAGGGAATAATAAAGTGGGGATTGGAACAATAGATCCAACTTCAGAACTTCAGGTTGTAGGGAATGAATTCAGATTGGGAGGACCAAGCAGCCAAGCAGGAACGGTTGCCAATCCTCTATTAAGAATTCATTCTAATGCCAATGAAGATGGATTGGGTGGAGAAATAAGATTCAATGAAGATAATACAGGTTATGGATACTACTTACGACATAATACCGGACCTGGAACAACTTACGGATTGGACGGATTAGCAATAGGCTCTGCAAGCCCTGGTAGTTATAATTATAATCCTGCTAAACCGGGTATGTTTGTTTCTAGTTATCAAGATGTTGGTTTTGGAACTTCTACTCCACAAACGGTTTTCCATGTAGATGCTGCAAGAGATAACAATATCAACTCAGCTCCTACAGCAATTCAACAGGCTAATGACTTTGTAATAACTCCTTTAGGAACCGTAGGAATAGGAAATCTAAGTCCTAGAGGTGCTTTAGATATTAATAAAGGCGATACCAATAATCATGGTTTGGTACTTCCTACTAATGCAAATGTAAATAACTTCACAAACCCTATAGGTGGAAGTGTAATACCTGGTACAATTATCTATGACAGTACCAATGATTGTGTAAGATTTTATAAAAAAACAAGAAACTGGAGCAAATGTGTAGACGGTGGAACAGTATCTCCGGAAACAGGATCTATAACAAGCCTTAATTGTGCCGGTGCAAATAACGGCGGAACTTTAACAAGCGGTATTGCTGCTTCAGGAGTTTCATCTACCATTTCTTATAACGGTGGAAACGGTGGTAACCATAACGGACAGACTGCAATTTCTTCAGGTGTTACAGGATTAACCGCTACTCTATCTGCAGGAAATTTCAACACAGGATCAGGAACTTTAACCTATACCATCACAGGAACGCCTAATGGTTCTGGGGTAGCTAGTTTTAGCATTAATATCGGAGGACAAAGCTGTACTTTAACAAGAGATGTTGTAACCGGTGCAGGTACGATAGAAAGTCTTAACTGTGCAGGAGCTAACCACATCGGTACATTAAAAAATACTGTTCCGGCATCTGGAGTATCATCTACGATATCTTATAATGGTGGCAATGGCGGGGCTTATGGCGCGCAATCTGTAAATTCCAGTGGAGTAACAGGATTAACTGCTACTTTATCTGCAGGAAATTTTAACACAGGATCAGGTAGCTTAATCTATACGATCACAGGAACACCAAACGGTACAGGTATGGCAAATTTTGTAATTAATATTGGAGGACAAAACTGTACATTAACCAGAACTGTCGAATCTGCATTACAAGCTCCGAAACAAATAAGGTTTGCACATTATGGTCTATCTACAGTAGGAAGCAGTGAAGGAATAATGGCTCCTATTACAAATCAGTTGAAATCAATTAATAATTATGGTCCAACAGGACATTACCAAGGTGCAACAGGCTTTACTTTTCCGGAAATTACATTAAATGAATTATTAACCTCAACAGGAGCTCAGTTAAAAGCTAAATATGATATCATTAATGTTGGAAGATTACAAATGAATCAAACCGGAGCAGATCATCTTAGAGATTTTGCCAGTCTAGGTGGTGTTTTAATTATCGATCTACCAGTTTCATTGAATGGTTCAACTCCTGATATCGTACCTGCTTTTGGTGTTACAGGACCCGCTACGGGTTTACCTGGAGCTTCGGCAGTAGCTTTCAGCGTTTCTTCAGCAGTGGAATTTAGTAATGTGTGGGGAAATACAAAAGGATTGGGTAATCTTGGTACTACACAGGTAAGAATATTAAATTCACAATTACCAACAGGAAGCACAGTTTATGCTACTGAATCAGAAATCCCAACAAACAGTGCAATATGGACACCAGGTGGATATAATGGAAGAGTTATTTTCATCAACACTGAATCTCCGTTTTTTGATACTCGAATAAAGGATTCATTAATTGATACTAATCTTGAAAAATATTATCATAATATATTTGTTTATGCAATCGAAAAAGCAAGAGGAGCATAAATAAAATATTTTAATATAAAATTTACAGTTCTTATTTAGTTCGCTCTGTATTTTTTACAGAGCGATTTTTTTATACGTACTTAAATATTAATAATAATTAAATCTCATTTTTTCAGGTTTTATACTTGGTCTGAGTTTTTTTTAAACATCAATCATGAAAAAAATAACACAGAAATTTTTAAAACTTATCTATAAAATCAAAACAATCTATAAAAACAGGAGAATACAAAATCACATAGATAAGAATGAATAAAAGAATAATAGCGAGAATGTTTAAAAAATCGGGATGAGTATTCCAATCTCAGAGGAACATTAGATATTAATAAGAATTCGTCATGAAGTAGTGAAAAACATACTACATTTTAACTCAAAAACATTATTTAAAAAACTATAATTCAATACATTACAAAATTGAAGTATAATTGTAGTAATAGATTTTCCATTAATCTAGTATAAATTTGCTGAAGCTTTTAGCTAACAACCCATCAAGTTATTTTGAGAATATTATTCTATAATTTTCAAAACACTTTTACTAACATTTGCATTATGCACAATTTAAAAAACATACATATAGGATCATTAATCAAAAAAAGAGTTACAGAGTACAATATTAATATTTCCAGAATTTGTAATTTTTTCAACTGTGATGAGCTACTGATTGATGAAATGTACAGGAGTGATTCTTTAGATTCTGTTCACTTATTAAAGTGGAGTAAATTGCTTGAGTATGATTTTTTCAGAATATATTCTCAGCATTTAATTCTTTATTCTCCGCAGTCGTCACCACAATCTAATCATTCAAAAGTAGAAAAAACAAGTTTACCTCAGTTTAGAAAAAATATTTATACCAAAGAAATAATTGATTTTATAATAGAGCTTATTGAAACTAAAAAGAAAACAAAAACTCAGGTTATAAAAGAATATAAGATACCAAAAACCACCTTGTATAAGTGGATCGCCAAGTATAAAATAAATAGTAATGACGGAAAACAGTAAACTTATGAACAACAACATTTCAAACGCTCCGGATTATAAAAGGATTTTCAATGATATGATACAGATGAAGTATCCTGAAAAAGAAAAAGAATGCCAAAACATACTGAATAAAAAAGAATTATCAAGTTTGGATATTCTTAATCTTAATGAAAAAATATTCGGGACTGAGGATAGAGAAACCCAAATATTTAATCAATCTCACAGATCTTACGACAAAGAAACTGTGATTGAAATTTTGGAACTTCAGAAGAAAAACAACCTGAATAATTCAGAGCTGGCAAGAGACCTGAAAATGAGCCGAAATACAATCACCAAATGGAAAAAAATATTTGCTGCTTAGTATTGAGCAACTCTATTTTCTAAGAAAGAATTTTCAAATTTTTAATTAATATTTTACTTAAAGGGTTCAAGATTTATACTAAATCTTGAACCCTTTTATATTCAGCATATCAAGCTATTCCTAAAAGTAATTTCCGAAACTTTTTAATTAAAAATTAATACTTTTTGCCTCAGCCAAGATACTAAAAGCGTCAACAACCACTCTTTTTGACTGGATTTCCAGTCTTTTTATATCTTGTCTGACACTAAAAGTATCATCAACCAGTCTTTTTGGTTGGTCATTGATACTTTTTATCTCAAATTCGAGTCTTTTAGTATCACCGTTGACTCTTTTTGCCTCAACAACCACCCTAAAAGAGTCAAATTGTTAGTCTTTTTTTTGAAATAATCATTAAGCTTACTTCATAAAAAAAACCGAAGATTTAAATAAACCTTCGGCAAACACTAAAACTAAAAAGATCAGGAATATTGGGGAATAATATTCCTGTCTTCAATAAAAAAACTAACCATGAAAACTATGTGTATCGTTTAGAGTAAAATATTAAACTGAGGTGAAGTTAATGGTTGGTATTAAAAAAAAATTACGACGTACCAAATAGCAACTGCTAATCAATTAAATAACAAATGCAGTAATATTGAAATGTAGAAGTAAAGAATTTTATTAATTTTTTTAATCTATAATCTAGCTATCATTCTATCTTTAAATATCCTAAAATCTCTTCCAAGGATGCTGTTCTCAAAAGAATTTTTCCGGTGTTGTCTAAAAGAAAAATTGTTGGAGTACCTATGATAGCATAATTTTGAAAATTTGCACCTCTTACTCCTTCATAATCACAGTAAGAATCTTTCCAAAGAAAGTCTTTAGCTTTAAATACTTTTTCATCTTCATCAGCAGACATAGAGATGATTTTCACTCCTTTATTATTAATATTTTCGTAATAATTGGGCAACTGTTTTAGAAGATCTTCACATGGCTGACATCCAGATGCATAAAATAGAAGCATTGTTTTCGAATAGTTTCCGACAGCAAGTTTATTATTCTTTAAGATAAAAGTTTTATCGTTATCCTTAATTATAAGGTCTGGTGCCTGGGTGCCTGGTGCACCTTTTATGTAAGATGCTAAAATCCCTTCATAATTTGTTATTTTCCCAGAAAGTCTTACCAAAGATGCTATTTTATTAATATAATTATTCTTACTCTGCTCTCTAAGATAAAAAGCTACTTTTTCCACAAAATCTTTGTATTGAGACGGGTCTTCTATTCTTTCGCTAATTTTTTTAAAATCATCTGTAAATCTAAAAGAATCATTCAGAACCTTTGTATGAATATTGATCCATGAGGAAATATCTTCCGCCCAGTGCCCTGAAGTATAAAGCCCCTGCCAATCCATTTCATTTGCAAAATATTTTGCCTTATTTTCAGCTTTCCATTCTTCCGTTTCAAATATTTCAGTTCCAATGGTTTGTGTAGCATTTATACTTTGTGCATTTAAAGAATAAAAAGTAAACAAGGAGAATACTATTATTAATGCTTTTTTATTTATAAGTTTAATTAAAATATTAGGTTTTGAAGTTATCATAAGTTTAATTGTAAATTTATTTTGTTTTTCGTGTTTAATATTAAAATATAATTACATCATTTTTTGCCAATTATATTTGTTTTAAAAGTACCGGACAGAGTAGTAATCTGCCCGGTGGAGATTTACATTTAGTAAAACCAATTAACTATATTTCCTACCTTTATCATTCTTTCGAATCATTAAGGATATTGACATTGTTGAGCCGATGGTTTATAAATTGTTCCTGGAGCACAATTAAAATAATTAGCTGTGTAACAGTTAGTAGGAGTTATGCAATTAATTGTATCACCTTGATCAGGATTATAGGTAGAAGTCCCCTTCACACACACAACATATGCTGCGGGATTCTGAATAGGAAATCTTCCTTCCGTTGTGCAAGCATATACTTCAAAGTTTGCTACCGTTCTTTCTAAATCACATGTCTTCCCTCCAATATTGATAGCAAATTTGGCTGTACCTGAACCAGAAGGATTTCCCGTAATAGTATAGGTAAGGGTTCCTCCAGTTCCATTATTAAAACTTCCTGGTAACAAAGTAGCTGTTAAGCCTGTAACTCCTGTAGACTGTACCGTTTGTCCACTATGATTACCTCCGTTACCTCCTGTATATGATATCACGGATGAAACTCCTGATGCTGATACCCCTCTTATTAATGTTCCATTATTAACAGCAGTAGAGCACTCAAGCGTTGCAATTGTACCCACTCCTGCTGCTACTGTTGCACTTACATTACAAGAAACTCCTCCAAAACTAATAGGAATACTCATAGCCCCTGCTGTCGAAGGAGTTCCTGCTACGTTGTACACCAAGTTACCAGTGCTAGCCAATGTCCCTGCAGGAAGAGTAAAGGTTAAACCGTTTTGATTAAAAGAGGTCTGCGAATAAGTGCCTCCGTTTCCTCCAGTATAAGGCACCGTTAAAGTTCCTGTATAAGCGGTTCCTTGAGTAAGAGTTACCGGTGAGAATACTGCTGAACTACAAGTAAGTGATACAACAGTAGCTGTTCCTCCTGTTACCGTTGCGTTTACATTACAAGAAGTACCTCCAAAACTAATAGGAATACTCATAGCGCCTGCTGTTGAAGGAGTTCCTGCCACATTGAACACCAAGTTACCATCACCGTTTATCAATGTCCCCGCTGGAAGAGTAAAGGTTAAACCGTTTTGACTAAAAGAAGTCTGCGAATATGTACCACCGTTCCCTCCAGTGTAAGGCACCGTCAAGGTTCCAGTATAAGTTGTTCCCTGAGTAAAGGTAGCTGGTGAGAATACTGCAGAACTACAAGTAATTGATACAACAGTACCCGCTTCTTCCCCTTCACAATTGCCTGCCCAAGTTGTACCATTCCAATACTGCATACAGTTTACCGTTGTATTATAAATAATTAGTCCTGCAGGTCTAGGATTGATTGCATCTCTTTGATCTGTATTTAATCTTGGAGGAAGGAACCCTTTGGTAGTAGAAGAAACTTCCAATGCAGCACTTGCATTAGGTGTTTCGGTTCCAACACCCACATTACCAGCTGATTTAATTGTTAATCTTGCTCCAAAATCGGTAGCATTTCGTGTTGCGAAAGAAAGACCTGCATAATTGTTGGTTGCGTCTCTATCTATACCATAAATCGATGCACCACTTGCTGCTGTTGGGGTTTGAGCTGCTACGAAATCTATTCCTGCAAAGGTAGAATTGGTTCCGTTTTCATTGTACAAAACAACGTTTCTTGCTGTTCCCTGCCCACATGGCGATCCACAATTATTGACACCTGCAATAAATGCATCAACTAGATTTCCAGGGGTAGAATTGAGTACTGATAAGATACTCGAAGGAGCAACAGTTCCAACACCTACTCTATGATTGGCAGCATCTACCGAGAATGTAGAGCCATCTACTGAAAATGCATTGGTTGCTGTTCCTTTAAAAGCCAATGTATTAGCTCCCTGGGACACAACACGATTTCCGGTAAGTGTACCATCAGAATTATAGATGTTAGTATCTGTATCACTCTTTACCCATGCTGTTCCATTAAAGTAATAATAGCCTTCTGTATCAATATTTGCCGCCGTTCCTGTTTGTGTTCCCGTGGAAATATCGTTTACATAGATCAAAGTAGATATTCCTACTCCTGTCATTAGCTGGGCTCTTTCTCTGTCTACTCTTGGAGCTAAGAGACCATCTACATCGGTTGATGTACCTGTTGGTTTTTTGGCAACAATGTCAAATGTTGCATTAGGAGAAGGCGTATTGATCCCCACCTGCCCGTAGGCTGCGGCAGAAATAAATAGAAATATCCCTAATGATAATAATTCTTTTTTCATTCTTAAATTGTTTTGTTGTTTAATTTTCTTTTCCTTGTGTATTTAGAATCTTGTTTTATAAACATGTACAGTACAAAATTGAGGGAGTTGTACTATAATATGTAAATAGCTAATAATCAATTGGCCAATTTCCCACCTAAGTATTATCTTTTTTAATAATTTTTAGGCAGTATTGCTTCTAATAAAGAAAGTTTTGGTATTAATAAAAAAGTCTTAATTAATCCATTTTACCCAATTATTAGTATTCCAATACTGTGTACTGTTCATATCTGTATTGTAAATCATTAATCCAGCCGGTTTAGGATTTATAGCATCTCTTTGCGCAGTCGTTAATCTAGGTGGAAGAAATCCTTGATTAGCAGAAGAAACTTCAAGTTGGGCACTTGAGTTAGGAGTGGAAGTTCCAATACCTACATTGCCAGCAGATCTGATTGTCATTCTTGCCAAATTATTGTTTGCATTTCTAGTTCCGAATGACAGCCCTGCATAATTGTTGTTTTCATCTCTATCAATACCATAAATAGACGTCCCGCTCATTGTTAATGGATTTTGGGAGGGAACAAAATCTATTCCTGCGAATATTGTGTTTGTTTTATTTGTATTAAACAATACCATATTTCTTGCAGTTCCTTGTCCGCACGGTGCTCCACAATTATTAATTCCTGACGAAAACGTGTCAATTGCATTTCCGGGGATAGGATTCTGTGCCATTAAAATACTTAATGGACTAGGACCTGCAATCCCAACACCTACTCTATTATATCTAGCATCTACCGAAAATGTAAATCCATCTACTGAAAATGCATTAACAGCTAGTGCTCTAAAAGCTAATGTATTGGCAGTTTGGTCTACCTCACGGTTTCCAGAAAGTGCACCATCAGCATTATAGATATTAGTATTGTTATCATATTTAACCCATACAGAATCATCAGAATAATAATAGCCAACACTATTAATATTTATAGCGCTTCCTGCAAGTGTTCCTGTTGTAATATTGTCTACATAGATCATGGTAGAATTTTCAACTCCAGTCATAGACTGAGCTCTCTGCCTATCTACTCTGGGAATTAAAAGACCATCTACGTTGATAGATGTACCTTTAGGATTTTTTGCAGTGATATCTAATGTAGCATTAGGTGTAGGGGTATGAATTCCCACTTGTCCGAAAATCAAAACACCTATACATATCATCAATGCGGTCGATATTTTTTTCATTCTTTAATTTGTTTTTAAAAATTAATACATTCAAAATTTTTCCTTGTGTGTTTAGAATCGTACTTCAAAAAATGACTAGTCTTATTTTTCCGAAATCTTCTCTCGAAAGAGGGTGCAAATGTATACTTGAAAATAGAAGGTTTCTTTACGTCATTTTTACGACGACTTCACAAAAGCTTAAATATCAACACATTAAAAACAACATTCAGTAGAAATGAAGTAGCTTAAAAGAAATAAAAAACAAATACTTACAAGATATTTTTTGTTAAATATTCATTTTAAATAGATAAAAACGCAGGTATATTTTTAATTTTTAATAGAAAAATCTTTTATAATACTTCGCCAGCGCATTACAATGTTTAAAAACTATATTTTTCTTGATCCATCGATTGAAAAAATACCTGTAGTTTGAAATATATTAGAAAGAATTATTAAGATTATTTTCCCAAATGGTTTCTCATTGAGATATTAGATATAATTTTCACCATGAAAATGATATATTTGTTATTAAAACCATCTGTATGTTCTCATCCCAATTAAAAAAATTATCCTATCTCCTATTTATACTTATATTCTCAATTCATAAATCACAGGTTGCTACACCAGATGAATTAGACAGTATTTCGGAAGTTTATGTGAAGGCTGGAAAGTTTGAAGAGATCATCAATATCAATAAAAAAGCTCTGGCACAATATCAGAAACAAAATAATAAGGATGGAATCATTGTAGCAACAACGAATATTGCTCATTTACTGAATATATTGTCTAGGCACAAAGAAAGTCTTAAATATCTCGAAAAAATAGAAAATGAAGTCGATGAAACAGAAAAACCAAGACTCAAATCAAGATATTATTCAGGTCGTGGCGTTAATTATTCTCTCTTGGGAATGTATGAATCATCTAATGAATATTTAAATAAAGCCCTACGTTACGCAAAAAAGGGTTCAAATAAAGAAAAGAAAAACAAAAATCTGTTTCTGTGCTATTCTTGGAAACTTATCAATTTCAAGGAATTAAAAATTCCAGATTCTATTAAAGCCATGGAGAAAAAATGTCTTGTAATATCTCCAAATCCTTTTGTGTACGCCGGAATTGCCGAAAGGTTCTTGGATGAAAAAAAAAATTTGGATTCAGTAGAATATTACCTACAAAAAGCGTCTGCTCTTACTGAGAAATTTCCTATTTATGATAAAGGTGTGGTTTTGTTCAATTATGGGAAGCTATATACATTGAAAAAAGACCATCAGAAAGCTTTGAAATACTACTTTCAGGCTTTATCAATTTTTGAAAAGACTAAAACTTTAAATGAAACAAGACTCACTTATGATTTGATTTCAAAAACATATACGGCACTCAATAACCCAGAAAAATCAAACGAATATCTAAAAAAATATACAATTCTCAATGACAGTATCGTTGGTGAGGAAAGAAAGGCCGTCAATATTCCAATAAAAAATATTGTTGAAGAAAAAGATGAACAGAAAAAAGATGAGAAATTTAAACTTTACATCATTATTATTTTTGCAATATTAGCTTCTATCCTCACTTTTTATTTTATCCGTAAAAACAATCTTAAAAATCATAGACAAAAAGATAAGATCATTGATGAAAAACAACAGGAAACCGATCAACTAAAGAAAAGAGTTAATCCAGTTATTTTCAATGAAGTTAAAGAACTTGCAAAAAATGCCGACCCTTTTTTCCTCACACGCTTCAAAGAAGTTTATCCCGATTTTTACAATAATCTGATCTCTCAATATCCAACACTTACATTAAATGAGCTTAAGTTTTGTGCATTATTGAGGCTAAATCTTTCCAACAAAGAAATCTCGCTTTATGAAAATTTATCAATCCGAACAGTTGAAACAAGAAGATATAGGCTTAGAAAAAAACTAAATTTCGCATCTGATACCGATTTCAATAAATGGATCATGGAATTGTAAAGATTCAGCTATTTTTAAAACAGATAAATAGTTGAATCTTTTATTTAAATCGATTCAAAGACACTTCTTCATCCAAAGGAATATCATTTTCAATAAACTCATATAAGCTCTTCGAAAAGTAACAGCCGTTCAAAATTCCGCGTGCTCCTAGACCGTTAAAAACGTATAAGTTTTTATGTTGATGGTGTTGGCCGATAATTGGTCTTCGATCCTTCACAGTAGGCCTAAAACCAAAATTCACTTCCTCAACTGCAAAAGCGTAAGGATAAAATTCTGATAATCCCTTAACCAATTGTTCAACTGCAGAATCGTCTATATGATGATGCAACTGTTCTCTATCGTAAGTTCCACCATAAAAATATAAACCGTTATAAGTTGGAAACAGAAAATGTTTCTTTTTGATCGTAATATTTTCAGGAATTGGAGTAGAAAGTTTTACTTTAATATGATGTCCTTTATTTGGAATAACAGCAATATCGGAAAAATAGGGATTATTTTTCACGCCCGTTCCTTCACAAAAAAGGATATTTTTAAACTTAAAATTTTTATAAATAGAATTTGATGTATCAATTTTAGTATAGTCGAATTTTTCTCTAATTAATTTACCTTTATTTTCAAGAAAACTAAATAAACCACTGAAAAATCCATTCACATCAAGTCTGGCAGATTGATTTACTTTTCCTGTGAGAAAATCGTTTTTTACCATGTTTAAACGATCAAAATTTTTGTCTAAAAAATTAATTAAATCTTCATTTCCCGATTTTTTAAGCCAAAGATTCTGTTCATTTTCGTCGTGGAAAATTCTGTGGATTGGAGCCTCAATTAAATAATTTTCACCTGTGTAGGCTTCAATTTCTTTAAGAGAATTTTTAAGAAAGTCTATCTGTTCCTGAGCTTTCCAAAAGGTTGTGAATTTCTTTAGTACCACGGGATTAATAATCCCAGCAGAAACCTGAGAAGCACTCTTTTTCCCTTCCGAATACAGTACAAATGACTTATTATTCTTTATCAACTGATGAGCGAAAAACAGCCCCGCATATCCATCTCCTACAATTATATAATCTACATTTTCCATAATAAAAAAACCTGAGTAAAAGTACTCAGGTTTTCTATAAATATCAAGTGAAATTTAGTAATTCCACATATCATTTTCCATTTGAAGAATTTGCTCCTTAATTCTGTCGCTTTCTTCTATCTGCTCTTCAGCATTTCTAGGAATATAATCTTTAATAACTCCATCTCCTAAACCACCTGAAGATTTGAAAATTACAGAAGAAAATCTTCTTGCATTAAGCAAATCGTCAAAAGATAAGTCTGCAGACGAATTCTTTCTATTGAAAACATAATTATTCGCTAAAATATCTCTCGCATTTGGATAGAATACCCAGAATAGATCAATTAACTCGTCAGCTCCTGGTAATGGTTGCCCATCAGGTCCTAGTCTACCAATCATTTTTGGATCAGGTCCCATTGCAGAAATACCAAGAGGTCTATATTTCATTTGACCATCTCTCTTATCAATGAACCACATACCAAAAATCTTTAAAACTTTTACCTTATCAGTTGTAGTTTCATAAATATCGGTAAGCTCTTTTTTCTCTTGATCAGTTAACTGACGTCCACTGTTAAGAATGTTTATAGCTTCATCATCAACTCTTACGTCAACAAGTCTACTCTTGATCTGCTCAGGAGTAAGCTTTGTAACAAAATTTTCATCATCATAAACTTGCTTGATTTGGCCGCTCATAGCACCATCCAATAAAAGTTTATATAAAGATCTTGTTTGAGTAGCTAATAAACCATCCGGATTATCATAATAATATGGTTGGTTGATTTTATCATTCATATCAATGATTTCCCAAACAAACATACTTTTCAAGATGTCTTTATCATCAACAAATCCGTATTCTAATGGCTTTACAGTTTTATCAATTATTGTATCACCAACTTTTTGTTTGTTTTCAGCTCTCATTTGTCTAAACTCTTCCGGAGAAGAAGCGTTCAGAATAGTTTGGGAAAACATAAACCCAGAAACTAAAACTAAAAAACTGCTAATATATTTTTTCATAGTACTTTTATTAATTTTATTGGATATTAATTAATACAGGGGATATATTCGGAATTCTCTGGTCTCCTAACCCTACAGCTGTTGCTTTAATATCAAATATGTAAACACCGTCTCCAGGTCTTAAATTTCTAAACATTCCAGCAGCATTTTGTAATGAATTACCTTGAATTTGCATTGAAGCTCTACCAGGTACTCTTACCATAAATGAAGTTACATTAAATGTTACAGGGAAATCAAAATCAGGAATAACAGCCTGTAAAGATTGATTTTCAACTGAAGATGCCGGTACGGTAAGAAT
>Ga0302167_10000440_pt1 | contig 20699 bp, 24 predicted proteins | sample I_Fen_N1_1_FD_193496 | JGI IMG/M metagenome (GOLD analysis project Ga0302167, IMG submission 193496) | Peat permafrost microbial communities from Stordalen Mire near Abisko, Sweden - I_Fen_N1_1 | ecosystem: Environmental > Terrestrial > Soil > Wetlands > Permafrost | place: Sweden: Abisko...
ATAAAATAGAGAAAGCTAAGGAATTACTGCTTTACGATGAACTCAACCTTACTGAGATCGCTTACAAACTTAATTACAGCAGTGTTGCCCATCTCTCCAATCAGTTCAAGAAAGTAACAGGATTATGTCCCTCTTTCTATAAGCAGCTAGGAGAAAAAAGAAAACAAAATCTTGAAGATGTTTAGCATCTTCTTGTTCTTTACTTTATCAATTTAACAAAAGAAGTAAGATTCTTACTTTTTAACATTCATCAGACTACTATATTATGGATAATAACGAACTCGAAAAATCAACAGCCTATATCACGGTGGAAATCATAGAATATATACCCAATTCTGTCGTCATCAAAACGATTTTGAAAAAATCTACCGGCAACATCAGCGTGATGTCCTTTGACAGCGGGGAAGGGCTCACTGAAAAAATATCACCGTTTGACACCTTTGCCCAGATCATAGAAGGAAAAGCGGAGATCGTCATTGACGGAAAATCCTTTGTCTTGGACACGGGACAATCGATCATCATTCCTGCGCATAAACCGAATATTGTCAAAGCCAATGAGCGTTTTAAAATGATCTTAACCATTATAAAAAACGGTTATGAATGATCATAACAGAACACAGCATTTTTTGGAAGAGGTCTTTGATGGTGTTTCAGAAATGCAAAGCCAGTCTAGGAAATTGTATCCTATAGATAAAACACAACAGCTTTGCGTAGAAAAGAACAATATATTATTGGTCAATGATGTGGAATATCGCCACCATTCAATAAGCATAAAATTTCACAATTTTCAGGAATGGAAATTAAGATTGACCGAAAAAAATTCATTGCATTTTGGAATTTCATTCTTTATTTGATCAGAGTAAAATTCCAGTGTAAAAAATCCTTCTAATTAATAAAAGTAAAACTATTGCAATGGAAACGAGCTATATCAGCCATCAGGAAATAGGCGAAGGGGAAGAGGTGAAAGGAGAAGATCTCCGGGAAGGAATTTTCGATCTCATCAACAGAAAATTCCCTGAGTTCGGTAAAGAAGATTTTATTTCTATCACTGAACTCAATCAGTATCGTAGATTATACCTCACCTCATTGATTGTCGAAGAAAGGGGAGAACTGGAGATCATAGATCTGGACGTGATGGATGCCATTAAAAACAATTCCATTCTTTCAGAAAATATCCAAGACGAGATTGAGGCAGAACTGACAACAGGAGAAAAGCTGGCCGACAAGGTGGCGTCTTTTGGCGGAAGCTGGGCATTTATCATCGTGTTTTTTTCCTTTATCATGATTTGGATTTTCATCAATATCCTCTTTATAGCAACAAAGCCATTCGATCCATATCCATTCATCTTGCTGAATTTGATTCTTTCCTGTCTGGCAGCGATCCAGGCTCCCATTATTATGATGAGCCAGAACCGTCAGGAGCAAAAAGACAGAATAAGGGGGGAACACGATTACAAGATCAACCTGAAAGCCGAACTGGAGATCAAACTTCTGAGTGAGAAAATAGACCATTTGCTGGTCAACCAAAACAAAAAACTACTGGAAATTCAGGAACTGCAGACCGATTATCTGGAAGACCTGATGAATGTCCTTAAAAAGAAATAAGTTATTTACGTTCAATTAATTCTAAAAAATAGAATTATCACACCATACAAATTCTAAAAAAAGTGGAAAAAATTCTTGTTACTACGGATTTTTCGGATCATTCGAAATCCGGATTGCGGTTTGCTGTTCAGTTAGCTGCCCAGAATGCCTGTCACCTGACCTTTCTCAATGTCCATCATCTGCAGACGCCTTCCGCCTGGGATGCTGTGAGGATGGATGAATATGAGGATGAACAAAAGGAATTGATTCACGCTAAACTCGTTCGTTTTGTAGAAAAAATATACGCTGCCATGCATATCAAGCCACAGCATATCCAGTATGCTGTAGAGTTGTCTATTTTACCGGAGTCCAGTATCTTAGAATATGCCGAGAAACATACCTATGACTACATTTGTATAAGCACCAGAGGTACGGGAATCTTCAAAAAAGTCTTGGGAACCATCACCTCCAATTTGATCCATGAGTCCAAAGTTCCTGTCTTAGTGGTTCCCCACGATTATAAACCAAGTAAAATAGAATCTTTAATCTATGCATCGGACCTTGATGATTATGAACATGAGATCATTAAGGTCGTCTCATTTGCCAGACCACTCGGAGCTTCTGTTGAGCTGCTTAATTTCACATCGGTGTCTTTGAAAGAAGAAAACAGAAAGATTGTCGAAAAAAAGATAGAAAAAATTGCGAACTATCCTGTGAGTATCTATATCAGTGATAAAAAGGAAGAGGATGACCTGATCAAAGCTATAGAATATGCTGTTCAAAAAATAGAACCTTCCGTATTGGTGATGTTTACACAACAAAACAGAAACTGGTTTGAGAATATATTCTATGCCGGCAATTCGGAAGAATATTCATTTCATACCAAAGTCCCCTTGCTGGTGTTTAGAAAGGTATAGCTATTTTTTACCAAAAGGAAACTTAAAAAATGTCTAATGACAGTTTTTAAATTAAAATCAACAGGTTTGAAAAAGATTAAACAACTGTTATGGATAGGAGAAATTTTATAAAGTATACGACGGCAACAATTGTTATTGCGGGTATCACTTATTATTTGACGAGCGATACATCCAATTTTGAAAGAGCCGATCTGGAAACAGACCTAAAAACTAAAATCCCTATACAAAAAGATGAAAAAGAGATTTTAATGCTGGCTTCACTCGCTCCCAGCGGACACAACACACAACCCTGGTTTGTCAAATATCACGAACCTTTCCATTGGACTATTTGTAATGACAGGACGAGATGGCTTGATGGCGTGGATCCGACACAACGCGAAACCATTCTATCGATCGGCGCTTTTCTTCAAAATTTAGAATATGCAGCCAATAATATGGGTTATAGTTGTGCATTTGACCTGCTGGCATCGAGTAATAAAGATGAAGAAATAATAACTGTAAAATTATCCAGATCATTACCTGTTCAAAAATTTGACATCAAAAAAATACAGGAAAGGAGGACATTAAGATCGAATTATCTGAATGACATTATTAAGAAGGAAGATCTGGACCATTTATTAGAAAATGAAACTGACTTTATAACATACTTCGCCAATATATCAAAGGCGCATTTGTATTTGAATGAGCAAACCATAGCAGCCAATAGAATACAATCCTATCGGGATGCTGCCCAGAATGAATTGGCGGATTGGATCCGATTTTCCAATGAAGATGTAGAAAAATACAGGGACGGGCTTACGCCTGCGAGTATGGAAATTGAAGGATTTTCAGGCTGGATCGTTCGTAATTTTTATGATAAGCAAAGCGTAATGAAGCAGGATTTTCGGGAAAAGAACATTGCTAAGGTCGTAGAACAGGTTTCAAAATCTGCAGGTTGGTTGGTGATCTCAAGTCCTGATCATTCTGTATTATCATTATTAGAGGCGGGCAGAAGACTGCAGCGCATCTGGCTGAAAGCTCGTGATAAAAAGATTGCCTTTCATCCGATGACGCAGATCTTAGAAGAAGAAAAAACGAGACTGGCGGTTAATTACGCCATTGGTATCAAAGAAAATATCCAATTTTTACTGAGAGTCGGATATATTGAAAATTATCCTGATCCGGTCACGCTACGGCGACCCATCAACTGGTTTACCAGAAACTGATTTTTACAACATACAATAATAAGATTTCGTTATGAAAAAGACAGTTCATTCCATATACATTTCACTTCTCCTGTTTCTGGGAATCAGTGCGATTTTTGGTGGTGGAGCATTGATCATTTCGCCGTCAGGAAGGTTATTGGGAGGATTACCTTTGTCCATTCTGAAAAATTCACCTTTCTCTGATTTTCTTGTTCCAGGAATCATTCTATTTCTCGTTTTGGGTATTTTCCCGAATTTCACTGTTTGGGCTTTGATTAAAAAACCAGTGGTGCCTTTTGCAGCCTATTTTAATCTCTTTAAAGATATGCATTGGTCGTGGAGTTACAGTATCTATTGTGCTTTTGCCCTTATGATCTGGATACAGACCGAGACCTATTTTATTCAGGGTGTGGGATTGCTTCAGATGTTTTATATGCTATATGTGATTCCTATCCTTATCGTTGCATTATTACCGTCAATCAGAAACAGATATAAATTGCTTTAAGATGACAATAGTAATCACACTAATAATTTTCGGAACAATTGTACTTGTCTTGTCGCTTGGGAAAATCATTTTGCGATTTAATTTCAAAAAACGAGTCAAAATCTTATATCAAAATACCGAAAATATTTCAGGTCAATGTTATGATAGCTGCTCATTAAATGATCTGCCCGAACCCGTGCAGCGTTATTTTAAATTAGTTTTAAAAGATGGACAACCCTACATTAGTTCAGTCCGGCTGGAGCATACGGGATTATTTAAGACGGATCTAAAAAAAGGATTCATAAAAATTAAAGGTGAACAGTACTTTTCTGTTCAACTGCCTCAATTTATCTGGAAAGGTACAACGATGATGTTCACAGCTATTGACAGTTATGTTACCGATCAGGGAAGTTTGAAAGTTTTTTTGCTGAATCTGTTTAAGGTTGTCGATAGCAAAGGTAGAACGTTGGATGAAGGCGAATTGCAACGCTGGATGGCGGAAAGCGTCTGGTTTCCAACCAACCTGTTGCCTTCAGAAAAGGTAAAATGGACAGCAATTGATGCCCATTCAGCAAAATTGACATTCTGCTATAAAGAAATTTCATTTGACTTTATGGTCACTTTTAATGCAATTGGTGAGATTACCTCTATGCAGACAGAGCGTTATATGACAGATAAAAAAAGAGAAACCTGGCTTTGCAACATGTCGAATTACAAGGAGACTGGTGGAATCAGAATTCCTTTTTCGGCAGAAGTACTATGGAGATTATCTTCTGGCGACTTTACTTACGCGAAGTTTGAAGTTCAAAAAATAGAATACAATAATCGTATAATTTCTACTCAAAATAACGACTGATCACTAAAAGACAGTCTTAAAAACATTTACAATGCCGATTCACAATTTCAATATCCAGGGTTTATCCGATAATGAGGTCATTAAGGCCAGGGAACAGTATGGAAAAAATCAGCTGAATTACAAGAAGGGAAATACTTTCATAGATACATTTATTCGCATCGTTAAAGATCCGATGCTGATCTTACTTCTGGTCGCAGCTTCTATTTATTTTATAAGCGGCAAGACCGGTGATGGTATCTTTTTATCTTTTGCCATCGTATTTCAAACGTCCATCTCTCTATACCAATATTCCAGAAGCAAAAATGCTCTGGAAAAACTGAAAGATCTTTCCCAACCCAATTGCAAAGTAATCCGAAATGGAAAAGTCACTGAAATAAAAAGTGAAGAATTAGTTGTCGGCGACAGCCTGATGGTGGAAGAGGGAACTCTGATCACCGCAGATGGCAGCATTATTCATTCCAATGATTTTTCGGTCAACGAATCGATCCTGACGGGCGAGTCGCTTTCTGTATCAAAAGACAAAACAAAAGAAGACCATTTTATCTACAGCGGGACGACGGTGGCCGGAGGTTTGGCGGTCGCTGTCATTACTGCCATAGGCAACAATACAAAATTAGGTAAGATCGGAAGCAGCCTGGAAAGCATTACCGAAGAAAAAACACCTTTGGAAAATCAGATCGCCAATTTTGTGAAGAAAATGGCCATTGCCGGTGCGTTAGTTTTTATGATCGTCTGGGCAATCAATTACTGGCATTCTCAAAATGTATTGGACAGTTTGCTGTTATCTCTTACTTTGGCCATGAGTATTCTGCCGGAAGAGATCCCTGTGGCATTCACCACATTTATGGCTTTGGGTGCATGGCGCCTGATGAAACTTGGCATCGTGGTGAAACAGATGAAGACCGTCGAAACATTGGGGAGTGCAACGGTGATCTGTACGGACAAAACCGGAACATTGACAGAGAATAAAATGAGCGTGGCAAAACTGTATTTGCTGTCCTCCAACGAAATATTCCAGCCTGGAGATCAGTTGACACTTGATGAAATAGGACTCATTACCGGAGCGATGTGGGCCAGCGAGCCCATTCCTTTTGACCCGATGGAGATCGCACTGCATCAGGTTTATAAAGATGCCGTTGCTAAAGATGAAAGAAATTCATACCAGCTGGTTCACGAATATCCTCTAAGCGGAAAACCGCCTATGATGACCCATATCTTTGAAAACAGTTCAGGAAAAAGAATCATTGCAGCAAAAGGTGCGCCCGAAGCCTTGATGGCTGCTGCTGACCTGACGGAAACTGAAGAAAAGCAGATTAATGGAGCAATACAGCTTTTGGCCAAAGATGGATTTAGGGTGTTAGCTGTTGCGACCTCAGACTTTACAGGAAGTGCATATCCCGAAAAACAGCAGGACTTTCCATTTCAATTTAAGGGGATCGTTGCATTTTACGACCCACCCAAAAAGAATATCCAAAAGGTGTTGGAAGATTTTTATACCGCAGGTATTGCTGTGAAAATCATTACCGGAGACAATGCTGAAACGACAGAAGCAATTGCGAGGCAGATCGGTTTTACGGGATATGAAAACAGTATTACAGGTGATGAATTAATGAAACTGAACGATAGCGAACTGAAAAGTAGTGTAATGAAAAACACTATTTTCACAAGAATGTTTCCTGAAGCTAAATTAAAGATCATCAACGCCCTAAAATTAAATGATCAAATCGTTGCGATGACGGGTGATGGCGTCAATGATGGTCCCGCATTGAAGGCGGCACATATAGGAATTGCGATGGGTAAAAAAGGAACTGAGATCGCCAAGCAGGCAGCATCATTAATATTGCTGGAAGATGATCTTTCCAAGATGGTGGATGCGGTAGCAATGGGCAGGAAGATCTACACCAACCTGAAAAAGGCCATTCAGTATATTATATCTATCCATATTCCGATCATCCTTACCGTGTTTATTCCGTTGGCGTTGGGTTGGGTGTATCCCAATATATTTTCACCCATCCATATTATTTTTCTGGAGATCATTATGGGACCTACCTGTTCTATCATCTATGAAAACGAACCGATGGAAAAAAATGCAATGCAGCAGAAACCGAAAGCGTTGACCACTACTTTTTTCAATTGGAAGGAACTATCCACCAGTATCATACAAGGATTGGTGATTACTGCAGGAACATTACTGATGTACCAATACACCGTACAACAAGGCTATGACGAAGCACTTACAAGAACGATGGTATTTACAGTTTTGATCACATCCAATATCTTTCTGACACTCATCAACCGATCGTTTTACTATTCCATCTGGACCACGCTCAAATACAAAAACGATCTGGTCTTACTCATAATATCGATTACGGTTTTTATAGTCGCATTGATGCTTTATGTTAAACCAGTAACCTTATTTTTTGGTTTTGAAACTTTAAATCTTTCGCAGTTATCGATTTCGGTTTCAGTGGGATTTATTTCAGTGATTTGGTTTGAATTGGTCAAGCTGATCAAAAGAATAGAATCAACATCATTCAATTAAAAAATTTGAATGATCAATGGTCAGTTCAATTTCCTCAAATATCTTTAAATTTGTTATAAATTTTTAATAATGGACAGTCTTCTTTTTTCCTCTGAATTCAGTTCTTCTCCTGATTTAAAGGATAAACTTTACCAGAATGGTATACTGAAAACCTACCACGAAGGCGATATCATTCTGGATGAGAATGCTTCCATACGTTCGATTCCGATTGTGATGAAAGGATTGTTAAAAGTCATCAGGACGGAAGAAGACGGCAGAGAGATTTTACTCTATTATATCAAAACCGGTGAAAGCTGCATTATGTCGTTTTTGGGAGGTATGCACAATGAGAAAAGCATTGTAAAAGCCGAAGTGGAAGAGGATTCCGAAATCCTTTTTTTACCAATGGATAAGGTCACACTATTCATCAAAGAATATCCGGAATGGCTGGATTATATTTTCAGGCTTTATCACAAACGATTTGAGGAATTGCTCGATATTATCAATGCGATTGCCTTCAAAAAAGTAGATGAAAGACTACTCAATCTGCTCCATAAAAAATATGAAATTTCCCGATCTAAAACCATTATCATTACCCACGAACAGCTTGCCAATGAGCTAGGAACGGCTAGAGTAGTAGTATCCAGACTTCTGAAACAGCTGGAGGATTCTGGAAAATTGACGTTAGGAAGAAACAAAATTATCCTTTCAGATTCTATTTAAATTCCCTTGTGTAACAAAAGTAGCGGTGCAGCTTCAGAGATATTTCCATTTTTGCCTTATAAAGTTAAAGAATGGAAATTTACGGTTATATCGCATCGGTTTTTATAGGAGTTTCTTTAGGGTTAATAGGTGGTGGTGGAAGTATTCTTACCTTACCTGTCCTTGTTTATCTCTTTGGTGTAGATGCTTTTCTGGCAACAGAATATTCGCTTTTCATTGTCGGTGTAAGCAGTATAGTTGGTTCGGCTTCTTATTTCAAAAAAGGATTGGTCAATTTTAAAACGGCTTTTGTCTTTGGTCTTCCCTCCATCGTTTCTATTTTTCTGACCCGTAAATACCTTTTGCCTTTGATTCCTGATGATATTTTCAGTCTTGGAAACCTCATAGTCACCAAGAATCTATTTCTGCTGTTGATTTTTGCAGGCCTAATGATCATTGCCTCTTATAAAATGATTCAAAAACAAATTGAAATCACAACTGAAACCAATCATTCAGAAAACCACAAAACGCTTTTGGCCGCAGGAGAAGGTTCAATAGTCGGAGTTTTCACCGGTTTAGTTGGCGCAGGCGGCGGATTTATGATCATTCCGGCACTGGTCAACCTTCTGAAAATACCTATGAAAGTTGCGATTGGAACTTCTTTAGTGATCATTTCTTTTAATTCTCTGATCGGATTTTTTTCAACATTCAATGCAATGAAAATTCAATGGAATTTATTGGGAACCATCTCTGCCATTGCGATTGGAGGAATTCTCATCGGTACCCAATTATCAAAGAAAATTGACGGTGAAAAACTAAAGCCTGCTTTCGGATGGTTCATTTTGGTAATGGGTATTTACATCATCATCAAAGAACTTTTCCTTTAAAAAATCTTGTGTAACAAAAGTAGCTGTACAACAGAATTCAAACCCGGAAATTTATATCAAATTAAAATTTAAAAACAATATTAAAATGAAAATAGAACAGATCTATACAGGATGTCTCGCTCAGGGAGCTTATTACATTGTTTCAAACGGTGAAGCATTGATCATTGATCCTTTAAGAGAAACTCAACCTTACATAGAGAGACTGGAAAAAGACAATGTAAAACTCAAATACATTTTTGAAACGCATTTTCACGCAGATTTTGTAAGTGGTCACGTTGATTTAAGTAAAAAAACTAGTGCGCCAATCGTGTACGGATCAACGGCAAAGCCCGAGTTTGAAGCCATCATTGCTCAAGACGGACAGATCTTTGAAATCGGAAAAATCAAAATAAAAGTTCTCCACACACCGGGACACACAATGGAAAGCTCTTCCTTTTTATTAATCGATGAAAACGGAAAAGAAAAAGCTCTTTTCAGTGGAGATACCTTGTTTTTAGGAGATGTAGGTCGCCCGGATCTGGCTCAAAAAGCTGCGAATATGACCCAGGAAGAACTGGCAGGACTTCTTTACGAAAGTTTATACAAAAAAATTCTGCCTTTGAACGATGAAATTATCGTTTATCCTGCGCACGGAGCGGGTTCTGCCTGCGGAAAAAATATGCAGAAAGAAACGGTTGATACATTGGGCAATCAAAAGAAAACCAATTATGCACTCAATCAAAAAGATAAAGAAAGCTTCATAAAAGCTGTTACAGACGGACTTCTTCCACCGCCTGCCTATTTTGGGATGAATGTAGCGATGAATAAAAAAGGCTACGACAGTTTTGATGAGGTTTTGTCTAAAGGTCTCCACGCTCTCTCTCCTGAAGAATTTGAGGAAATGGCAGAACATTCAGGAGCTTTGATTCTGGATGTCAGAAATAATGAAAATTTTGCGAAAGGTTTTATTCCTCAATCAATTAATATCGGATTAGATGGAGATTTTGCACCTTGGGTCGGCGCTTTGATTGTAGATGTAGCACAACCGATTTTATTAATAACGGACGAAAATAATGAGGAGGAAACGGTCACAAGACTCAGCAGAGTAGGGTTTGACAATGTTTTAGGTTTTCTGAAAGGTAGTTTTGAAGCTTGGAAAAACAGCGGAAAAGAAACAGATAAAGTTCATCGAATTTCTGCACAACAGTTTGAAAAGGAAATTGAAAATAAAGAGGTGAAAATTATTGATGTACGAAAAGAAAGTGAGTACGAAGCAGAACACGTCGATGAAGCCTATAACAAGCCATTGGCTTACATCAATGAATGGATTAATCATATTGAGCCGACCGAACCTATTTATCTTCACTGTGCGGGTGGGTATCGAAGTATGATGGCGGCGAGCATTCTTCTGGCAAGAGGTTACAGAAATTTTACCGAAATTGAAGGTGGATTTAAAGCCATCGCACAGACTGATGTTCTCAAAAGCGATTTCGTTTGTCAAAGTAAAGTTTTGAAGTAATTTTGAATTAAATAAGTAAATTAATGTTAGATATCATAAAAGAACCCTGGCCGTGGTATATTGCAGGTCCGTTGATTGGTCTTACCGTTCCGGCTTTGCTGATCTTAGGCAATAAATCTTTCGGGATCAGTTCATCATTGCGACATATTTGTGCAGCGTGTATTCCGGCAAACGTGAGTTTTTTCAAATACGACTGGAAAAAAGAATCCTGGAATTTATTTTTTGTGTTGGGAATTTTCTTAGGAGGAATGATTGCCGCTCATTTGCTAATGATTCCCGGAGAAATTACAGTCAATCCAAACCTTAAAGCAGAATTGGCAACCTATGGAATCACGGATTACAGCAATCTTGTCCCTACCCAACTGATGAATTTTGAAAGCTTATTGACGTTAAAAGGATTCATTCTGATGGTTGTTGGCGGATTTTTAGTAGGTTTTGGAACGCGATATGCAGGAGGCTGCACCAGCGGACACGCCATAATGGGACTTTCCAATCTGCAATGGCCGTCTTTAGTAGCAACGATTTGCTTTATGATCGGCGGTTTTTTAATGGCCAATGTCATTCTTCCAATTATTTTATCTCTATAATGTTATCAATTATGAAAAAAGAAACAGATATACGTCACCAGGATACCATTTGTACCAACGAAAGCCATCTTCAGCACAAATGGTATCACAATTTGAAATATTTAATTGTTGGTGTTTTATTCGGAATCGTATTTGTGAAAGCTGAGATCATCAGCTGGTTCAGAATCCAGGAAATGTTCCGTTTGCAGTCATTTCATATGTACGGCGTGATTGGAAGCGCAATTGTGACGGGGATGATTTCAGTTTGGATCATCAAAAAATTTAATATCAAAACCATTTACGGAGAAAAAATTTCAATTGCTCCTAAAACTTTTAACAAAGGACAGATCTATGGCGGACTGATTTTCGGTTTCGGTTGGGCGATTACCGGAGCTTGTCCGGGACCATTGTTTGCACAAATCGGAACCGGAGCAGCTGCCGTTGTCATCACTTTGGTGAGTGCTATTTTTGGAACTTGGGTCTATGGATATTTCAGAAATAATCTGCCCCATTGATTATGAGACTGTCACTCCAAAATAGTGTCCTACGACTGCAGTGATTCCCATGGCGACAGTTCCCCAAAAACATATCCTTAAAACAGCCACTCCTATTTTGGAACCGCCGGTTTTTGCAGAGATTGCTCCCAACACCATCAGAAAAACAATAGAAAATCCATATTGAAAATAGACCATTTCTTTAATAGGTGCTAACATTGAAACGGCAAAAGGTAATAAGGCCCCCAAAGCAAATGAACCAAACGAAGCAAAAGCGGCCTGAAAAGGTTTGGCTTGAGTAATCTCATTGATTCCTAATTCGTCATGCGCATGAGCAGCCAAAGCATCGTGCTCGGAAAGTTCCGTTGCTACCTGTAAGGCAGTTTCTTTACTTACACCTCTTTTTTCATAGATCTTTGCCAATTCATGCAGTTCAACTTCCGGCATTTCTTCAAGTTCTCGTTTTTCACGAAGCAGATCGGCCTTTTCAGTATCCTCCTGTGAACTGACCGAAACATATTCTCCGGCAGCCATAGACATCGCACCGGCGATCATTCCTGCCAGTGCTGCAAGTACGATAGTGTGACGGTCCGGCTGTGCTGCAGCAACGCCAATCACGATACTTGTAGTGGACAACAAGCCGTCATTGGCACCTAAAACGGATGCGCGCAGCCAGCCCATTCTGTTGACATAATGTTTTTCTAATAGGTGATGCATATCAAAAGTTTACGACCAATCCAGCTCCTAGACTTTTAGGTTCTAGTACAGGATAGATCATTGTTATGGTATTGGATTCTTTTTTATTGAACAGCTTGTTTACGGTAGGAAAAAGCCAGTAGGCCAGCTCAGTACTTAAAATACCAAATCCGGCTCCTGCGACCACATCTCCCACCCAGTGCTTATTATTGAGGGTTCTGTAAACTCCCGTGAAAATAGCAATAGGGTAGCCTGAAATGGCCAGCCAGATGTTCTCATCCTGATATTCCCTGAACAGAAAATGAGCCGAAGAAAAAGCGGTCGTGGTATGTCCTGAAGGAAAAGAAAGATGATTGGTGCCATCTGGACGTTCCTCTTTTACCAAATGCTTTAAAGGCAAAACAATCGCAGCAGAAATCAGTTGCGAGGTTCCGTATATAATGGTCCGTTCCTTTAAATTATGCTTTCCTTTTATGCCTGTAAGATTATAACCGTAGACCATTGCTGCAGGCAAATATTGGGTGTAGTTATCAAGCGTGATATGCTTGGGTTGATGTTCTCCGATCTCATACTTTGTGGAACTGTTCAGATTTTTGAGCGCATCAGAACTTAAACTGACCACTCCGAAGCCAATAAACACAGTCGGAATAATGAGTTTTTTGTAGCTTGGATGATATACTTTATCACTATAACTCTCTATATCTTGTTTTTTCAGTTCGGCTGAATCAGATTTAACCTGTCCAAAACAAATATTGGAACAGGTTAAAACAATGATTGTTAGTATTTTCATGGTTGATTACTTAAACCTTAAATTTAAGGAAATAATATCTGATTTCATCCCTATTGATTTGGTATAATGTCCGTACCTTATCTCCAGCATATTGAGTCTTTCTATTCCGAACAGTCCATTTTTAGGATTGATGCGGATGCCCGCCCCGTAAAAGTTGCTGCTGAATTTTGAAAGGTCATAATTGCTGGTATAAAAATCGTCAAACGCCGTGTGCTGCTGATAGGGGGAAAAATATTTGGCACCTGTCTGAGAATAATACCTGTAAAAAGGACTCACCGAAACAAAAGGTGATATCTTCACAGGTGTTTCCAGACTGATCGTATTGGATCTCAATCCCCAGTCATCTGTATAATAACGGTAGTAAGCTCTCAGGATCACCTTATCTCCGAAGAAATAATTGGCCCTAAGTCCCAAAGGAAGTTTGAATCTCTTATCCGGCAAAGCTTCCTGATGCACAGATCCATCTGTAAAATAAACCCTATGGAAAGGCAAACTGAGATAACCTGTCTGCTGAACAGCATCTGTCATCAATTCCACTTGAAAATTCTTATTGATGATCTGAGAATAAGATAAGGAAAGCGCATAGGTATTTCTTCCGGTTGTTCCATAACCTTCATGTTCTCCTCCGCCTGTACTTCCAGTCCGAAGTTCGATCGGAGCAATAAGCTTTACCTGATCCATAAAAGCCTGAAACTTGGCCGTGAATTCTCCCATTCTGTTCGGTGTTTTCTGTGAAAATCCAATATTGGCTCCGATAGACTGGTAATCAAACTCTCCCGAATAGGAAACGCCGGCCATTATCGTGCTCCCTTTTGCTTCGTTTTCACGGCTCCATCCTAACGAAGGATAAATCCTTGTATCTGCGTGTGAAGCCGATGAGTTGGCTTTAAGGTCGATCATATCAGAAGATGCTGACGTATAATGGTCTATCCCGACATCCAAAGTATATTTGTTCTTTCTTAGTTTCTTGTCATAATTCACAAGGACAACGTCTATCGAATTGGAAATATCGTTGAGTTTTTCTGATCCTACACCGCCCGTTACCGCAGAATTATTTCCGTCTTGTTTATAATAACTCGACACGAGATTGATCTCATCCAGACTTAATTTTTTGGAGGCTTCAGTATTGGTGTTTTCCTGTGCCTGAGCATTGAAGAATCCAAAAAGGGCGATAATGCTTATAATTACTTTTTTCATTTTTTAATATATTTTAGGTTTAGTAATTATTATGTTAATTGCATCCGCATCCACCACCCACTTTACCGGCGTTAGCTCCTGAAGAGCCTTCGCGATAAGACTGGAAACTGAGTTCTGTCTTTTCAATTGTCCGGTTGCCAAGAACCATCTCAGCATCGTTGAGCTTGCTTTTTTCATATTCTTTTACTGTTGTGCAGGAATGAACTGATGAAAGGGCAAAGAATATAAAAATGCCCATCATTATTTTTATTACACTATTTTTCATTAGGATTTTTTTACTTGTTTAATGTCAAAGATTCTCAAAGACATTATTTGAAATTGATGTTTTTTGATGAATGAATGTTGTTATGATCATCGATGATAATACACTCTAAGTGGTTGATCTGATCCACAAGACCAATTGCAGCCTCTATTCCCATAATCGTTACTGGCGTTGCCATTGCATCCGCAATCTCGGCGTTAGGACAAATAATCGTAACACTTTTGATTCCCGAAACCGGCATTCCCGTTTTGGGATTGATGGTATGAGAATACTTCTTACCGTCTATCATCACGAATTTCTCGTAATTGCCGGAAGTTGCTACGGAAGTATTGGCAATGTTCATATAAGAAAACGGAAGCGCAGCATTGTCGGGATCTGCAATACCGATCGTCCACGGTTTTCCGTCAGCTTGCGTTCCCCAGGTTGTCAAGTCACCGGACGCATTTACCACACCGGACGCAATATTTCTTTGCTGGAGAATTCTTTTCGCCATTTCGGCAGCGTAACCTTTTCCAATACCGCCGAAACCGATCCGCATTCCTTTTTCTTTTAAAAAAACCGTTTGGCTTTCCGCATCTAAAAGAATATTTTTATAATTGACCAGTTTCAGATGCTCTTTTACCATTTCGGGATCAGGAAGTTGCTTCATTTCACGGTCAAAATTCCAGAAGGTTTTATCGATTCCGCCATAAGAAATATCAAAATATCCATCTGTAATATTGCTGATCCTTAAGCTTCTTTCAATCAGCTGAAAAACTTCTGCATCTACTTTTACAGGTTGGATACCGGCATTTTTGTTGATAAGACTGGTCTGGCTGTCATCGCTGTAAGTCGTTAGCAATTTCTCAATTCTTCTGATTTCCGAAACTGCTGCTTCAATATTTCCAAAAGCAATTGCTTCATTGTTATCTACAACGGTGATCTCGAAGATATTTCCCATCAGTTTTTGGGATTTGCGGAACTCTTTCAGCATAACTTTAGTTTTTTTGATAAAAACTTCTGATCTCCTTAGTGAAAGCAATTGCGTCCTCCGATGGAAGACCTTCCCACGTTTTCAGAACTTTACCCTCAGAACTTAATAAAATCGTGTATGGAAAAAGACCTTTTGGATTGTAGTGATCTGCCAAAGCCGCATTTTCTTTTTTAATCTCTTCAGAAGGTTGATTCTTTTTGCTTCTTGGAAAATCCGCGTTGACATATTGTAAAATGTTATCAGCAGACAATTGTTTGAAAGTATCGGTTTCAATAATATTCTTATGTAGTTTAATACACGGAATACACCAATCTGACCCGGAAAAATTAAGAAGAATAAGTTCACCTTTTTCGGAAGCTAATTTCTTTGCTTGGTCCAAACGTGTCTGCGCAGTTGCGAGTACCGAAAATAGCACCAACATTGTGGTTGCAAATATTGTTTTCATTATTTTTTTGAATTTGAATTGTAGAACTGATTAATCCTGAATACATTTAAAATATTGAGCTATTAGCTATTATGAAAAAAATAAATTATGAGAGTCTTGGCGGCTGCCAGATAGAGTGCAGGTAACCTTTGAAGAAGAAATTATGATCTGATGATGCTATTTTTTTAGGTGTACTTTGTCTAAAAAAAATATTTCTTGCCTCGAGTTTAAAAACCTGACTTATTGTAAAAATAAGATTTAACTGGGTAGTATGTACTATGAATGGCAGTTTCCTATCTGTTTTGTAATCTGCATCTTTTACCGGATGGTCATAATGTGTTTTGAAAAATGCCAACAGGGACATTTCCGGATTCAGTTTATGGTGTTCATTGTAATGTTCTATAAGTATGGGAAGCTTCAAAAACTGGTTGAGTTCAGTTGTCGAAACCAAATACATAAAAAGCATCAATATGGAAACCCATTTTTTCACAAATCAAAATTATACAATGTTTCATTAAGAATGATTTTAAATTATTTATAAAGAACTGTCATATTGAAAGGTGCAAGGATTTTGTAATGCAACTAGATTCAGATCAAGCTGAATTTGATTATCATCATTTAAATTTTCGTTGATAAACTGAGAATGAGATCAAGTTCGTCGCTGACAACAATCATTCCAGCCATTTTTTTTGGTGGTGTGATCTTGAAATCACTGAATTTTACATTTTTGCGTCCTATCATTTTGCTGTTTTCTATCCAGAATTCTATATTGTAACGTTTGATCTGGTTCATCATTTTCACTTCTACCAACGCAAGAAAACTTTTTTGTGTTTTGCTGAAGTTGATGAATCTGATGGTCATTTCAGGATGTTTTTCTGCATTCAGGATCTTCTGAAAATCTTTGGTCATCATCTTGTTTCCGCAATCAAAATCCTTTACTTTCAGGATGATGTACGGTAATTTTTTATCGAAGAAATTATAAAGACCTATTTCTGATTTAAACTTTTTGTTGATACATTGGAAACTGTTGACGTTGGTACTGCCATTGATCTTTACAAAGTTTTCCTGAGCATTTGCATAAAGAAAACATAAACCGAAAAGCAAAGTAAGAAGTTTCATGATGCTTGTTTTAAAAAGCAGAGGAAACCCTGGAATTTCCTCTGCCGCTATTAACTAAATATTTAAAAAGAGATTACCGCTTCCATCATAAATCCTTTGAATTCACCATCTTTTTTGATGCTGGTTGAAGGATATCCGTCATATTTCTGGTTGACGTATTCCAATTTTGCGAGAATATTTTTGGTCATAAACCAGCCTCCGCCAATATTAAATCTGTCCACACTGATATCTTCTCCGGTAACAATTTTACCGTCCACTTTGTTGTATCGCCCGCCAAAGTAGAAATTTTCTGTGTTGCCGAATCTGTAAAGCAATTCTGCAGCATACTGGTTATACGTTCTTCTTTCGGTTTCTATGAGGTTACGTCCTGAAGCTGATTCGAAGATCCCAAAGAATTCAAGTCCTTTGTATTTCACAAACGGGTTGATCATAAATGAGGTCATCGTGTTTTGAAAGTCCGGATCTACCATTCCGGATCGCATTTGGTCAGCAGACGTCGCAGCCGTATTTTCCATCACAAAATAATATCTTGAACCTGCTCTGTCGCCGTTGTAGAAATCCAGTCTCGGTGCCCTTGCGATGTTATAAATTGATCCTGTCAGTCTGATTCTAAGGTCTGCACTCAATTGTTTGTCATACCCCAGTTTTCCATAAACACCGGGACTTGTACCTCCGGTCGCAGTTTGGTTTAGCTTCCCATTGGTAATACCACCCATTACGATTACGCCATTTCTTCTATAATATAGCTCTGCGAAAGGAAATGTGGCATAAGCGTCCATAAGATAATTGCCAACAAAAGGATTAAGAATAGCATAAGCATTGTCGGTTCTTCTCAGTTGCGCATCACCATAGTTGATCTGATCCTGACCCACCTTGATGGTTGTATATTTCATAATATCCTCAGCAAATCCTTTTTGGATAAAATCTAATTTATCGATTTGCAAATATCCGCCTTTTACATACGTGTCCGTGTGATGACGGGAAGACAGAAAGGTTCTCAGGTGAAGATTCACACCGTCGTATAAAGCTACGTCAAGATCCAGATTCGCGGTTGGAAGGTTGATGTTGTTTCCAATAGGGTAGAGTTGGTTTGTGTTGACGCCGGCTGCGTTGAGAACCGGAGTTGCATTATTCTGGTGTTTTATACCCTGAAACTGCAAGGCAAATGCACCGCCCACTTTCACTCGTAAGTGATCAAAGGTTGAGACTGTATCTTTCGGATTTTCGAAGACAGTGATCCCTGTTTTGTCGCGGGGTTTCAAATTGTCGAGTTTGCCTTCCTGGGCTAGTCCTAAATTTGATATGATCAAAGATGCAAAAAAGCACGCTTTTAGTAGATTTCTTTTCATAATAATAAGTATTTTTCAGTTATTTTAGAGTGACAGATCTATTCTGCCGTCACATTTACTTTTACAGTGACAACATCACCGGTTTTGATTCCCAAGAACCCAGGGCGTTCCATTCCAAATTCTGAAAGTTTAATGGTCTCTGTACCCTCAATCGTGTACGAACTTCCTTTTTTTACAATTGAGACCGGGAAAGAAACATTTTTAGAAGTTCCGGCTATGGTCAACTTTCCTGCAGCATTGCTTTTTCCAACCTTTATAGAAGTTGCTGTAAAAGTTACATTTGGCGCTTTATCAGCCTTCAAAGCATCATAAGCTTTTTTCTCCATGGTTTTTCCTTTTTCTGCCTTAAGGCTTTTTACAGGAACCGTCAAAGTGACGTTGTTGATCACATTGCCTGCTGCTGTTCCAGAGAAGGTGGCTGTGGAACCTGTCATTTCCCAATCGTGCATAGGCGATGTCCCGGTGATTGTGACATCGACAGATTTCTGAATTAACTTTTGAGCATTTGAGAATTGAGGTAATAAAATGGCGCCGTATAATAAACCGATGCTGATCAATTGTTTTGTTGTTTTCATTTTTTTTAAATTTTAATTTTTTGGGATTCGGTATTGATAAGATTAATTTTTTTATCAAAAAAAAGGATAGAGCTTTAATGCATCTATCCCTTACTCTCAACCTTTTGAAAATATATCAAATACTTTCTGATGGTTTAATTGGAAAAATGATTGATTTATAACGTGGATGACATCGCAAATAGAATGAATTACCACGAGCCAAAGGTGGTCATTTGTTAAATCAATGATGTTGTATTCTGATCATGAAAGTTTGTATCCTTCACATATTAACATTTCTTATCGCCTGACAGCAGACTAAACAAATCTAAATTTCTTCTTATTCACTTTTATTGTTGGGTAGTAGTTTTATTGATGTACCTTACCCTTCACTTATTTCCGGACCAAACCTTTTTTTAAGAATCATTTCAAATTCGAATGATCAAGATGAAGAGTTCAAATGTTTTTTTCAAACGAAGGTTAAGAAGTCTTAAGTAAATTTTTAGAGGTGCGTTTTGTTTTCGAAAACAGAACATTCTATCATGACACGATATTTTATTTGATCAATTTCCGTGTTCTGATTTTTGGTTTTTTACTCAGCTCCGAGAGCCTAAAAAAGCACTCGAAAAACACTGCGATTTTTCGTCCGGATTATCAGCAAAAAAGCTTTGTGAAAGGCATAGCTTCAGAAGCGATGACATCCGCCGTGATCTCAGTTTTATGTCACTCATAATAATATAGTACACTTAGTTATGAAAAAATTATTCAATGGCAGATTTTCAACACTCTTTGGTGTTTTAAGTTTATATGTTTTTTTATCATTTATGGTAAGGATCATATTGCTGATCTGGTCTGTAAAGGATTTGGATCTCAAAATTATGCATATTCTGAGGGCTTTTTTCACAGGATTTGCCTTTGATCTTACAATGGGTTCGTTATTTTTGGCTTTGTATACCGTTTATCTATTGCTGATTCCAAGAAAATGGATCGGATCATTATTCGATAAGTGCTTTACCTATTTCTATTTAAGTTTACTATTATTCATTATTTACTTCAGTCTTTTGGCAGAAATTCCTTTTTGGGAAGAGTTCGGCGTGAGATTTAATTTTATTGCCGTCGACTATCTGATCTACACCTATGAAGTTTTTGAAAACATCGATCAGTCTTATCCTTTACCTTTCATTGGAGCTGTTTTGATAGGATTGATTGTCCTGACATTTTTTTTATTCAAAAAACTTGACATCTTCAAAAATACTTTTTCCGTCAAAAATCCCATACGACACCGTTTGATTTATGCAGTTCCGGTTTTGGCAATTGCTGTGGTTTTAGGACTGGTGATGAAAAATAAACAGGCAGATTTCACTGACAATCTTGTGGTGAATGAGCTTGGAAAAAACGGGGCTTTTTCTTTTGTTTCTGCATATCAGTCAAACGAGCTGGATTATGGAATATTTTACCCGACACTTCCGGAGAAAGAAGCTTATTCGGTTTTGAAACAAGATCTTTTACAGGACAATCTGTATGTCTTCAAACCAATTTAGACATTTTGGTTTAAATCTTTAAGGAGGATTTTCGGTTTATAAACTTACTAATTTTTGTTGGTTATATATTTGTCTTCTTTTACGGATGGATTCTTCTTTTATCT
>Ga0302167_10000441_pt1 | contig 20684 bp, 22 predicted proteins | sample I_Fen_N1_1_FD_193496 | JGI IMG/M metagenome (GOLD analysis project Ga0302167, IMG submission 193496) | Peat permafrost microbial communities from Stordalen Mire near Abisko, Sweden - I_Fen_N1_1 | ecosystem: Environmental > Terrestrial > Soil > Wetlands > Permafrost | place: Sweden: Abisko...
AGAACCGTGAATTAAGGACAAGAAAGGTCTGATTTTCGCCGACTTATGATTTTTTGAGCCTCAAGTAGTGAGGGCATCAAAAATCGGTGGGTACTTCAGACCTTCCTTAAGAGCATGTCCGACTATATGTCAGCGCAAAAGAACCTATCGTTCAATTACGACGCAGACTATGAAGTCATCACCAAAGAGAAGCAGAAACTTGCACTGTCCGCTTCCGGCACAACCGTCATCAGCCGGCCAGACAAAGTACGCAACACTCGCGCCAGCGGATTTGTCGACATGGAAATACTGTTTGACGGAAAAACCCTGACCCTGTTTGGCAAAAACGTTAACGCTTATACGCAAGTGGAAGTGCCCGGCACACTGGATAATTTGATTGATGCATTAAGGAAAAAATACAACCGGCCTTTGTCCGGCGCCGACCTGTTCGTGTCCAACCCTCAAGCGTCCTTGATGACGGGCGTGAATGACATAAAAGACTTGGGCAGTGGCGTCATCGGTGGTGTCGAGTGCGATCACCTGGCGTTCAGAACCAAGGAAGTGGATTGGCAGATCTGGATCGCCCAAGGCGAGCGCCCCTACCCTTGCCGCTATGTCATCACCTCGAAACTGGTGGAGGGTGGACCGCAGTTCAGCATTCGATTGAGTGACTGGAAGACGGGCAGTGAAGTGGCCGCTGACGACTTCACCTTCAACAACTCGACAAATGCGAAAAAAGTCGACTTGAAGGACCTTCCTAATGGCGATGACTTACCGAAAAACTTTGTGAAAGGACCGACTAAATGAACCTTTTGATCAAGACAGGCGGGTTGCTGCTCGGTGGTTTGGTGCTGATCGCAGCACTCGAACTCGGTGAAACGCTGTCGATCCCGGGCATCCACAGCGTTATTTCCCCGGCCGAAGCCGTCGTTGGTCGCCCTCTCACCCCGGTCAGCGTTGCCGGCGTGGCGCGACGCAGTTCGCGGCGTGATTGAGTCGTCAACCTGAACGCCGCGCACTCGCTTCAGTTACTCGCCACCTGCGCCACGTTGCCCGAGGTCACCAACGCCTTCAGCGAAGCATCAAACTGCTTCAGCGCATTCAGCTGCAATTCGGTTTGCCGGTCGATTTGCGCTGCAATTTCCGGAGCCGCTTTGCCGTGTACCCAAACCGAAGGCATTTGCTGTGCGCGTGAGCCTTCGGCCTGGCCGATGTACTGCAGATTCGCATCGTAGAATTTGGCCATGAAACGCGCTTCGACCTGATTATTGCGCTTGGACACCAGGCGGCTATAGGTGTCCAGCATCACCACCACGTCAGGATGGGCTTGCACCAGTGCGTCGAGGTTGTCGTAGACGGTCACCGAGCCGAACTGTTTTTGCAGCGAGCCCATGAGCCAGTTGATCGCAAGTTTCGGATCGGAACTGTTGACGAACGCGCTGCTGATGCGTGAATCCAGCTGCGGGTTCTTCGCCCCGTTCACCGCCACTGCATGGTACTGCTCGAGGTATTGCAGGGTGTTGACGGTGTTTTCGCTGTAGAGCACACCCACTGATTGGGCATGTTGCAGGCTGGCTGTGCTGTCGGCGACAGGGGGGAAATGGCAAGCCGGATCAGCCGCGTAGGCCGGCACGGTGGCGGCGACGCTGCCGGTGAATACGGCGATAAAAGCCAGCAAGGTAGACATTCTCATCGCACAGGTTCCTTCAAAGGCGAATTCGGTATGTGGCTATCCTCCTCCCATGGCGAAAAAACAGAACTTGCATTCCTTGATGGTGATTATTGATTAAACCAATGGTTGGGCGATGGGCCTCGGTCTACGCTGCACTGACGCCCCTTTTTCCCTGTCACCCATGGAGCCCAACTGTGAACCGGATGCCTTCTGCTGCCCTCTTGCTGACCGTGTTATTTGCCCTGTCGAATCCAGCCTCCGCCGATGCACCGGCCCTGAATGAAGCGCGCACATTGGTCGCCAAAGCGCACATGGGCAGCAACCTCCCCGCCATCGCCCTGTCGGCGGCGCAGGGAACGGTTTCCTGGTCGGTGATTGCCGAGAAGTTGGGGGCTGACGACGCCAACCGCATCGTGTCCGAAGAAATCACCGCGTTGCTGCCCAAGTACCAGCCGGAATGGGACGAGAACCTGGCGCGGGCCTATGAGAAGTCGTTCTCCGAGGAAGAGCTGTCATCGCTCGTCGCTGATGGGCCGGCCTCGCAATACGTGGAAAAAGTAAAAGCCCAGCAAGCCACCGTTGGTGGCGAGATGCGTTCGACGTCGGAGCCGATTGTGGCGGCGCTGGTGACGGAAGCGCTGAAGGCGACCATGGAGAAACGCTTGCCGTAAAGCGGTCTACGCTGCTTCAGGTACGCCACTTCCCACGCGTACCTTGGGAGAAGACCGCCATGCTGCGCACCCTGCTGACCGCGTCATTGCTGCTTGCACTCAGCCTCCCGGCCCTGGCCGGGATAATGCCGTTCCCCGCCGCGTTTCATACGCAGGACATCATGGTCGAAGGCGTCAAAATCCATGTGCGCGTCGGCGGCAAGGGGCCGGCCGTGGTGATGCTGCATGGTTTCGGCGACACCGGCGACATGTGGGCGCCACTGGCGGCGGACCTGGTCAAGGACCACACCGTCGTGGTGCCGGACTTGCGCGGCCTGGGGCTATCGGCGATCCCGGAAAGCGGCTACGACAAAAAGACCCAAGCCGGCGACGTCCGTGGCGTTTTGGCGGCGCTGGGGATCGAGCATTCGGTGGTGATCGGCCACGACATCGGCACCATGGTCGCCTTCGCCTACGCCTCGCGTTACCCGCAACTGACCGATCGCCTGGTGGTGATGGATGCGCCGGTGCCCGGCATTCCGCCCTGGAACGACATCGTCCGCTCGCCGATGCTCTGGCATTTCGACTTTGGCGGACCGGACGCCGAGCGCTTGGTGGCGGGTCGTGAACGCATCTACCTGGACCGCTTCTGGAACGAGTTTGCCGGTGACCGCAGCAAAGTTGACGAGGCCACCCGTCAGCATTACGCCAAGCTTTATGCCCGCCCCGGTGTGATGCACGCGGCCTTCGTGCAGTTCCGCAGCATTCGTCAGGACGCCGTGGACAACGAAGCCTCGATGAAAACGCGACTGACCATGCCGGTACTGGCCATCGGCGGTGAAAAATCCTTTGGGGCCAATGAAGCGATCGTGATGCGCAACGCCGCGGACAACGTCACCGAAGTGGTGATCCCGGGCGCCGGTCACTGGCTGATGGAGGAAGCGCCGACCGCGACCATTCAAGCGATACGCGCTTTCATTGGGCCGTGACGGCGTCGGGTGATACGCCGCTGTTACGTGGCTGATTCCGGTGATCGCCTTGCTGTTACCTTACCGACCGAATTGTCACTTCTGCAGGACCTGGCCGGCCAATAGAGTAGTGCCTTCGGTGTGCAGGCACAGGCTTTCGGCCCGGCTGCCCGCCGATCCCCCCATCACGGAAGAGGTGACACCATGAGTTTCGTCATTGTTGAGAAGAACCAGAGCAGCGTCCCATCGGAAGCCGATCTGAAAAAGGCCATGGTCGAGTCCGGCGGCAAGCCGGGTGAAGTGACCGGCAGCAATGCCAGCCGAAAAATGACTTACACCGGCCTGGTCAATCACACGGTGTTCGAGAATAAGTTGATCGAGGTCGCCAAGGGCAAACGCACCAGTTGGAACTTCACCTTTGCTGACGCGACGGTGAGTGCGCCGGCGCACTGAGGTCACGGCGGGGCGGTCGAAGGGCCGCCCCGCTGTTTCATCGCTTGATACTCCGTCGTTACACACGCTGTTACCTGCCGGGCTGGAACCGGGTTGATGCGCCCTCTGACTGTAACGCCAAGACACTTCGCCGCCCCGCTCCGCCCGCCTACAGTGAAGCCGTCAATGTGCCGATGAGCCGTTGATTGCCCGACACACCACACCAAGGAATAGGGAAACCATGAGCAAATCCATTGCAGTAAGCGAGCATCAACAAACACTTCATGACAACGTGCAGGCCGCCGTCAAATCGCTGCTGGCCGCGCCAACCGCCTTGAAAAGCACTGACTACAGCAAGGTCCTGACGTCGACGCTGGCAGCGACTCAAAAGTCGGTCAAAATCCAGATCGCCGCCGGCGACCTGACCACGCTTAAACAATCAGGCTACAAGTTGTGTTTCGCCAAGAAGGTCGGTAACGAAGCCTTCAACGTGGTCTGGCAGTCCTATGTTCAATACCTGAGCAACAACACCTTCAGCTGGACCCCGCAGTATCAGCTTTTCGGCTCCAATACGTTCCAGGCGAACGTGCAGGTGGAAGTCTCGACCAACATCGTCACGATCGGTCTGGGTCAACAGTCAATACTCGACAATTCGGGGTTGATGGGCCCGGCGACGACCGGCGGCCCTGACACGGCGCTCACCCTGATCAACAATTACGGCAACATCCACCCGGGCGTCAGCCAATTGTCCACCGGCATTGATGGCAAACAGGTCAGCACCCCGATCTACGTGGCCTCCAACCCAGTGGTCCTCGGCTCCACGGCGCTGACCCCGGTCGAGACCCTATTGGTGTGGTTCGAACAGAACGTGCAGACCAGCACCATGTTCAGCACCTCGCGCTCTCAATCCGTCGAAATCGACCTGACGTTCGACAACAATGCCGCCCGCCTCTACTCCGGCGGCAGCTGGACCGTCGTGTAAAACCTGCATCCGGGGCAACCTTGCGGTTGCCCCGTCTACCTAAGCGTCACCGCCGACCCGGGCGAAATACCCGGTCAATGACTGGCAGATCGACTCCGCCAGATCTTCCTGAGTGGCGATGCCATAAGGTCGATTGCGATCAAACTGTTCTGACCAACGAATCCGTCCCTGTGCGACATCAATCAGGCGCACCGAGGCCCGGACCCGGGTCGATTCAACCCGCACACTGCCCTCCAGCGAATAATTGCCGCGCCCAGCGCGCACCAGGTCCGAGACTTTTGCACTGTTGCGCGGCACTTTCATCAACACATGGTGGCCGCGGTTTTGCGCCTGTTCGAATGACTCGAACAGCCTGCAGCTCAGCTCTTCGCACAAGCCCCGGGCAAAGTCATCGCCGTCGCGGGTGATGCAGGTAAATGGTTGAATCTGCAACACCGGGTGGCGCGTCGCGCTCGCTTTCGGGTGATGTCGTTGATAAGCCAAGCGATAACACCCGGCCGGTATGCTCAGGCGTACCGGGTCTTGCTGACCGGTGGTGGTGTAATGGGTCGCGAGTTTGCGGCGCAATCGCCCCACCTGCACGCGCACCACCGGATCGTCGCCGGTGCAGTAAATCGCCGGATCACGGCGAAACACCGCCAGGCCGATGGCGTGCTCGGTGAGTGCAATGTTCGGATGTTGAAGGTCATGATCGACCAGGAAGCGCAACAGGTCGCCCATCCGCCTGGACTTGGCAAACACCGGGCTGGCCAACAGCTGCGCCAGCACCCGCTGCATTTCTTCACGATCAAGTGGCTCGGGAACACCCTCGGCACTCAAATTGCCAACGTGCTTGATCACCATTGCCTGCCTCCGTGCAGGTTATCGACAATCGCTCGCCACCTCTTTTGAAGTGGAATGGATACTGAAGTCGTACTCCTTGAACCTCTGCAACGCCCAAGACCTGGAAGGCTCGGACGCTGCAAGGTCGAAGCTTAGCAGCCGGCGGGAAATGGGTTGAATAATTGCCGCTGGCAGGGTGCCCTCTTCGTCTGATCCGTAGTTTTCTGCCGCTTCTGTCTCTGTACCGCAACCCGCGCCGGTCCGACAATGACCAGAAGACCGCAACAGTTTGTTAATATCCACGCGCTTTTTTCGTCTGATTCATCAGCCGCCCAAGATTTCACGCCGCTACACAGGATTTTCCCCCATGAGTACGTTGTATACCCGTCGCACTGTCCTGCGCGGCATGAGTCTGTTGAGCCTCGGCCTGCTGGCCGGTTGTGATGACAGCAGCAAGCTGTCGTTCAAGTACGGCAAGGACCTCAGCGACAAGATCATGGGCCGGACCTTCAAGCTCAAGGACGTCGATGGCGAAACCCGGATGCTCACCAGCTATCGCGGGATGATGCCGATGATTTTCTTCGGTTTCACCCAATGCCCGGCCGTGTGCCCGACCACCCTGGCGCGCGCCGCCCAGGCGAAGAAACTGATGGGCCGCGATGGCGAAAAGCTCCAGGTGATCTTCATCACCCTCGACCCTGAACGCGACACGCCGCAGATGCTCGACACCTACGTCAAATCCTTCGACCCGACGTTCGAAGCGCTGCACGGCACGCTGGAAGAAACCGCCGCCACCGCCAAGGAATTCGGCGTGTTCTTCGAAAAAGTCCCGAACGGTGACAGCTACACCCTCTCCCACACCGCGACCAGTTACGTCTTCGACTCCCGGGGCAACTTGCGCCTGGGCCTGTCCGCGTCCCTTACCGCCCAAGAGTGCGCAGAAGATCTGCTCACCGTCATGGAGGTCTGCTAATGACTGCAACATCCTTCCAACGCATCAAACAATTGGCCCTGGGCCTGTCGCTGATTGGCCTGGCGTTCCAGGCGTCGGCGCAAACCGAAGTTCACGACGCCTGGGTCCGCGCGACCGTTGCCGGCCAACCGTCCACCGGTGCGTTCATGACTGTGCAGGCTGACAACGACAGCACCCTGCTAAGCGTTCAGTCGCCGGTGGCAAAAACAGTACAGATTCACCAAATGAGCATGAAAGACGATGTGATGAAAATGGGCATGGTCGAATCCGTCGCGCTGCCGGCCGGCAAGCCTGTGACCTTCGATCCCCACGGCTACCACGTGATGCTGATTGACCTGACCGCTCAGGTGAAGGAAGGCGATAAAGTCCCGCTGACCCTGACCGTGAAAAACGCCAAGGGCGAGCAGGAAACCATCGAAGTGCAAGCCGAAGCGCGGGCACTCGGCACGATGGATCACAGCAAAATGCACTAAGGCGTTGGCCTTAATGCGGTAACCGTTTCAAACAGGCGTCCGACGACACCCCTCCAGACCCGCCGCCCAGGCGGGTCAGGGCGCTCTGCCTCAGTTATTTATACTCAAATGCCAGCTTAATAATATTTTACCGATACCAGGGTGATCCCTAGTCTTGACCCCAAGAGATGGCAGGCCATTAGCGACCTGAATCCCACTTCGAAGGGTAAAGAGATGACCACAGAAAAAACAAAAACAGACACGCTGATCGTTGGCGCCGGTCAGGCTGGCGTGGCCATGAGTGAACACCTGAGCAAACTCGGCGTGCCGCACCTGGTGCTGGAGCGCAACCGCATTGCCGAGCGCTGGCGCACCGGGCGTTGGGATTCGCTGGTGGCCAATGGTCCGGCGTGGCACGACCGTTTTCCGGGCATGGAATTCGATGACCTGAGCCCCGACGGCTTCGCCCCCAAAGAACGTGTCGCTGACTACTTCGAAGCCTACGCCAAAAAATTCAACGCCCCGGTGCGCACCGGCGTGGACGTGCTCAGCGTCACACGCAATGTCGGCCGCCCAGGTTTCACCATTGAAACCTCCGACGGCGTGATCGAAGCCAACCGCGTGGTAGCCGCCACCGGGCCGTTCCAGAAACCGGTGATCCCGCCTATCGCGCCCAAAGATCAGCCGTTCATTCAGATCCACTCGGCGGATTACCGCAACCCCGAGCAACTGCCCGAAGGCGCTGTGCTGGTGGTCGGCGCCGGTTCGTCGGGTGTGCAGATCGCCGATGAATTGCAGCGTTCGGGCAAGCAGGTTTACCTCTCGGTCGGCGCCCACGACCGCCCGCCTCGCGCTTATCGCAACCGGGATTTCTGCTGGTGGCTGGGCGTGCTCGGCGAGTGGGATCAGGCGGCGATGAAACCCGGCCGTGAACACGTGACCATCGCGGTCAGCGGTGCCGATGGCGGCAAGACCGTCGACTTCCGTGGCCTTGCCCATCGCGGCATGACCCTGGTCGGCTTGACCCAATCGTTCGATGGCGGCGTGGCGACGTTCCAGCCGAACCTGGCCGAGAACCTGGCGCGCGGTGACGAGAACTACCTCACCCTGCTCAACGCCGCCGACGCTTACATCGAGCGCAACGGCCTGGACCTGCCGGAAGAACCTGAAGCACGGATTACTTTCCCTGATCCAGCCTGCGTGACGAATCCGATTCTTGAGCTCGACCTGGTCAAGGCCGGCGTGACCTCGATCATCTGGGCCACCGGTTTTGCCACCGATTACAGCTGGCTCAAAGTGGGTGCCTTCGACGACAACGGCAAGCCGCAACATCAGCGCGGTGTGTCGAGCGAGCCCGGCGTGTATTTCCTCGGCCTGCCGTGGCAGTCGCGTCGTGGGTCTTCGTTCATCTGGGGCGTTTGGCACGACGCGAAATACGTGGCTGATCACATCGCCATCCAGCGTTCGTACCTCGACTACCACGATGCGGCGCAGCGTCAGGCTGAAGCCGTGCCGGTCGCCCATAAAACCACTGTCAGCGCTTAAGACTTTTTTTCAGGAGCTTCACATGGCCACGCCAACCCATACCCGTATTCGCATGTTCAACACCAAGGAAACCTACCCGAACCAGAGCCTGGACAATGATTTGTGCCAAGCCGTCCGGGCCGGCAATACCGTTTATGTTCGTGGCCAGGTCGGAACCGATTTCGAAGGCAACCTGGTCGGCCTGGGCGACCCGCGTGCGCAGACCGAGCAGGCGATGCGCAACGTTAAACAATTGCTGGAAGAGGCTGGCAGCGACCTGAGCCACATCGTTAAAACCACGACGTACTTGATTGATCCGCGGTATCGCGAGCCGGTTTATCAGGAAGTGGGCAAGTGGCTGAAGGGCGTGTTTCCGATTTCGACCGGGTTGGTGGTGTCGGCGCTGGGGCAGCCGCAGTGGTTGATGGAGATTGATGTGATTGCGGTGATTCCTGAGTAAGCAGGTACACCGAGTCGCGGCCATCGCAGGCAAGCCAGCTCCCACAGGGGATTTATATTCCACGCAGATTAAATGTGGGAGCGGGCTTGCTCGCGAAGGGGCCCGCCCGACGACCACTTTTCCAAGGCAAACCAAGGAGCAAAACCATGACCTTCTCCATCGCCGCCCGTTGCCCCGAAACCGGTCAGTTCGGCATTGCGATCAGTTCCTCCAGCATCGCCGTCGGCGCCCGTTGCCCGTGGCTGCTGCCGGGTGTCGGCGCGGTCTCGACGCAAAACATCACCCTGCCCTCACTCGGCCCCGAAACCCTTGCCCTGATGGAACAAGGCCTCGCACCGGCCGAAGCGCTGGACAAAGTCCTGACCCGCAACGGCTACAGCCAATATCGGCAAATCACCGCGATCGACCACCTCGGCCGTACCGCGCATTTCAGCGGCGCGCAAACCCTGGGCAACCACAACGCCGTGTCCGGCGAACACTGCGTAGCGGCCGGCAACATGCTCGCGGACCACTCGGTGATCGAGGCGATGGTCGAAGCGTTCGAACATGGCGAAGGCCAACTGGCCGACCGCTTGCTCGCCGCCATGAAAGCCGCAATTGCTGCCGGCGGTGAAGCCGGGCCGGTGCATTCGGCGGCGATGATCGTGGTGGGTGAATTGACCTGGCCAATCATCAACCTGCGGGTCGACTGGGCCGACGAAAACCCCATCGGTCAGCTCGAAAAACTATGGGACGCCTATCGCCCACAAGTTCAGGACTACATCGACCGCGCCCTCGCCCCGGACAAATCCCCTGGCTACGGCGTCGCCGGAGACGACCGATGAGCCACAGCCGCGAGTTGTTGCAGACGCTGGTGGCGTTCGACACCACCAGCCGCGAGTCCAACCTGCACCTGATCGAGTTTGTCCGCGACTACCTCGCGGGCTTCGACGTGCCGTGCGAGTTGGTCTACAACGAACAACGCAGCAAGGCCAATCTGTTCGCCACGATTGGCCCGGCGGACGTGCCGGGCATCGTGCTGTCGGGGCACACTGACGTGGTGCCCGTCGACGGCCAGCCGTGGACCGTCCCGCCGTTCGAACTCACCGAGCGCAACGGCAAACTCTACGGTCGCGGCACAGCAGACATGAAAGGCTACATTGCCTGCGTGCTGGCCTTGGTGCCGTCGCTGGTGAAGGCCACGTTGCGCGTGCCGGTGCACATCGCGCTTTCTTATGATGAAGAAGTCGGCTGCCTCGGCGTACGCTCGCTGCTGACGGAACTGGAACAGCGTCCGGTCAAACCGATGCTCTGCATCATTGGCGAGCCGACCGAACTGAAACCCGTGCTCGGGCATAAAGGCAAACTGGCACTGCGTTGCGATGTTCACGGGCAAGCGTGCCATTCGGCGTATGCGCCGCTGGGGGTCAACGCGATTGAATACGCGGCTGAATTGATCGGTGAACTGGGGCGCATTGGTCACCGACTGAAGGCGCCGGAGCTTCACGATGCACGGTTCGATCCGCCGTTCAGCACCGTGCAAACCGGGGTGATTTCGGGTGGCAAAGCACTGAACATCGTCCCCGCCGATTGCCGCTTCGACTTCGAAATCCGTGCCCTGCCCTCGTTTGATCCCAATGATGTGGCGCAGGAACTGAAGGCCTATGCCGAGCAACAGGTGTTGCCGCGCATGCGGGCCGTGAGTGAACAGAGTGAGATCCGCTTCAGCGAACTGTCGGCGTACCCCGGTCTGGCGACCGATGCGCACAGTGAAGCGGCTGAGTTGATTGCCACTTTCTCCGGCTCCCGAGAATTCGGCACTGTAGCCTTTGGCACCGAGGGCGGCCTGTTCGACGCGGCCGGCATCCCCACCGTCGTCTGCGGTCCCGGCAGCATGGACCAAGGCCACAAACGCGACGAATTCGTCAGCTTCCAACAACTCACCGCGTGCGATGCAATGCTGCAACGGATGCTGCTGTCGATCAGCTAATCCTGTCTCCATACACCTCCCCTGTGGGAGCGAGCCGGCTCGCGAAAGCGGTGGGTCAGCGGCGTTGATATTGGCTGGCACGGCCTTTTCAAAACTAGCGCAATAGACTCGGTTCAGCCCCTCCTCCGCCCGCCAAAGGTAACCCTCTCGTTTCCCTAAGAGTGTGTCGCACGGCAGGATTTCAGGCCGTGCGTCGTATAGGGGAAACGTTGAGCGACACCGACGGTGTTGCCTCTGCGGACGCCGCCAGCAAATGCTTGGCCATGAAGTCGACAAACACCCGCAGCTTCGGCGAGCGAAACGGGTTGGCCGGCCAGACCGCACGGAAGGTGCCGGTATGCTCAACATAGTCCGCCAACACCTCGACCAGCCTGCCGTCGGCCAGTTGTTCCCGGCAGGCCAGGTCCGGAATGCACACAATTCCCAGCCCCGATTCAGCGAGGGCAATCAACGGTTCGATGGTGCTTGCGATACTCATCACCGGCACCACCACCTCCTCACCGTCGAGGGACGCACGCAGCGGCCAGCGCTCCAGCTTGCCGGTGCTGGGAAAGCGATGATGCAAGCAGCTGTGATCCGCCAGGTCCGCCGGTTTCAGCGGGATACCGGCCCGTTTGAAATACGCTGGCGACCCCACCAGTTTGAGCTGAAAGTTGCCCAGGCTGCGGGCGATCAGTTGCGAGTCGGCCGCCTCCCCGGCACGTATCACCACATCAAAACCATCGTTGACGATATCCACCAGATTGTCGGAAAAATGCAGATCAAGCTCTATCGCTGGAAAGGCCTTCATAAAGGCCGTGAGGGTCGGCATCATCAGCATGCCGGCCAGCGGCAAACTCACGCGCAGCCGGCCACGGGGCACAACGCGGGATTGGGCAACCTGCGCCTCCATGGTTTCCAGTTCATTGAAGATTCGCTGGCAGCTGTCCAGCACCTGCTGCCCTTCGTCGGTCAGCTGAATGCTGCGCGTACTGCGATGAAACAAACGCACCCCCAAGCGCTGCTCGAGCCGCGCCACCGCCTTGCCGATGGCCGATGACGAAAGCCCCAGCTGATTGCCGGCCTCGGTGAAGCTCAAGGTCTGCGCAGCACGGGCGAAGATTTTCAGGGCACTGAGGTTATCGAGCATGTTCAAGCGGGCATCCTCCAGTTTCGGGGAACACGGACCGATCGCCCGTGCTGCGAATTGAAGCTCTATGCTAGGCGTACGATTAAAAACTCATGGGCCTAAATACCGACGTTTCCGGTCATTCGGCGGCGCTGCATAGTCTGATTCAGTTGGCTGAAGCCCCGCACTTTTCAGTTATCCGCCGATTAGTCGATAATCGAAACACCCCCTTCACTCTCGGCGCGCCTCAATGGATCAGGTTCTTTCTCTTCTCTCCGATACCCTTCCAAAAGCCAAAACCCTGGAGCAGCTAACACGGCCCTTGCTGACCTTGCTCAGCCAGGTAACGGGTATGGAGTCGACCTACCTGACGACCATTGATACCGACGAGGGTGTCCAGCGTGTCGAGTTCGCACGCAACGTCGGTGACATGGTGATTCCTGAAGGGCTGGTCGTGCCTTGGACAGACACGCTGTGCAAACGGGCGCTAGACGAGAATCGCATGTACTCGGACGACGTTGCCGAATGCTGGGGTGACTCGGACGCGGCCGCGGCCTTGGGCATCATGACCTACGTGAGCGCGCCCATCAGATCCCAGGATGGGCAACTACTGGGGACGGTCTGTGCCGCCAGCTCGGCTCAGGTGGCTCGCTCTCCTGAAGTGGAACCCTTGCTGATGCTGCTGGCAGGGTTGCTGGGCTATTCCCTTGAACGCGGGCTGCTGGTTGAGCGACTCCAGGCTGCCAACGCCGAGTTGACCAAGTTGGCCTTGACCGACCCACTCACCGGCCTGTCCAACCGTCGTGCCATTCTTAACGATGCCGCGCGCCTGTTCGCCCTGGCCCAGCGCGAGAACAAATACATCCTCATGGGTGTCATCGATCTGGACGGGTTCAAGCTCATCAACGATACCCGCGGCCACTTGGCAGGAGACCAGCTACTGCGCGGTGTGGCCGTGCATCTGCAGCATGGCCTTAGAACCAGCGACATCATCGGGCGCATGGGAGGTGATGAGTTCATCGTAATCGCCTTGGGCACACCCTCCGAACACCTGGACCTGGCGGAAGACATGCGACATGCCGCCGAACGGCTGCAGGATCGCCTGTCAAAAGCGACGATTGGGCGATATGAGCTGGACCATGGGCTTGGTGAGATTCAATACACCGGTGCGAGTGTCGGGGTCGTGGCCGTGATACCGGGCAGCATGACTGTCGACGAGGCCACAAAGCTGGCAGACCGCGAGATGTATAAGGTGAAACAGCAGCGAAACCGTCAACGGCTGTAGGAATGTCGACGGTCTCAGCTAGCGCGTGCAATCTGGCCAGTCATTCATTCGGCCTCCAGCCTGCCTCGTCCGCAATAAAACCGCGTCTTGAAGACTGGGAAACCGAGCTCTATGGACCGCCCTCACCCGGACGCTAAGACATGACTTTAGCTCACAGACACGAGGGGCCGCAAAGTCGTATTCAGCCGGTGGCGACAGGCTAAAATTGGCCAGCATATCCAGAAAATCAGATGCGTTTTTCTTCAGATCGGCTGCCAGAGGGCCTCTTTTCCACTGCTATGCTGACAACATCTGTTTCTACACAAGAGACAAGCACCATGGCAGCACAAGGCAAGCATACCCCGTTCATGTTCAAGGCTATGGCCTGCTCGGCTGCTGGTTTCCTTGTCGCTTGGGCCGCAATGAAGCTGCTCGACACCTACTTCGACCTGACGTTGATGGCAGATACCAAGGGCTGGCTGCTACGGGTTTGGGATTGGCTTTTGCTGGAAACGCCACTGCCGAATTGGTCTCTGCTGACGATTATCATGTTTTCAATCAGTACGCTGTCTGTAGCGATTTACTACGCCAGCATCACTGACGGAGCTTGCGGCGAGTTACATGAGATAGAGCGAAAGGTTTACAAAAAGAACAACCCTGAGTTTCCACGACTGACAGAAAATCAAACGCTACTGATGGAAGCGTTAACCTATCACGCAAACTTCAGGAAAATTGCAAACTTAAACTCAATTTGCAAACTTGTCTCACTTAGTACGCTAGAAGTTGAAGCCGATTTAAAGCAACTACAAATTAAACGTCTTGTGAGGCAAAAAGTGACACGGGGTACGTTCGGCGCCACCTTTTTTGAACTTACCCTGGCAGGAAAGGATTATGCATTAGAGCGGTTTGAGCTAACGTGATATCAGTACATGGAGCGTGACCTGAAGATAATTTTTTAGGTGACATCCTTAACCAAGCGAGTGACATGATTCACTTGAACGTTCGGTTAGTCAGCATAAATTCGAGAAGAACCACATGACGGGCCCACGTTCAACCATTGGTCGCATTCGCTGGAAACAGGTCGCAAAGGTTCAGAAATCCGCTATTACGTCAGTACCTGCAATTTTATTCATTGCACATCGTCAGAGGAACGCCCCGCGATGCGAAACTCACTTAAGCATTCAAGACTTCGTTATGGCTTTTTGCTTACTGTTATCTCAATGGGGCTGACCGCTTGTACCAGTAACGAAAATATTAATTCACCTGCCAAAGCTATTGCTCGACCACCTATCGATGATAGCGAGACTTCTTCTGTGCGTGTCACGACTAGCTGGATACAACATTCACTTAGCCAAACTGAATGCCTGAAACACGCCCAAGCAGCGCTTACAAAAGCGAGATATTTTGTTGATGCAGGTGAACGATCCGTTTTTGGGTTTCGTGAAGGTATGACTTTTTCTATCCGCTGCGACTACGAAGGCGTTGCATTTTTAGCAGTGGCTTATCGTCGCAGACCCAGTACTGAAACCCAGGATCGGATCTTGAATGAAATAACCAGGTTATTTTAAGGACTAAGGCTAGCGCTATCGCTTGCAGCCCTTCGCGACGGGCAGTAATCGGCCAGATGTGGGCATTCGGAAAGAACACTATATCCAATCAAAAAAACGGGCGCCTGCCTGGAGCGCCCGTTGATCTATAGCAATGGCTTGGCCACAGCGTTAATCGTGGCCGTTATGACCGCTCTGCTGCATGGCTTTGAGAATACCGTCCAGGTTATAGGTTTCTGGCGCCTGCATTGGCGGGAATTCCTTGTACGACATTAGCTCCTTCTCCCAGAGCAACTGCCCGATGGGCAGCATGTTCCAGTTGTAGATATAGGCGTTCCCAGGGGAACCCAATGCACCGCCATAGCCCGTGATGGACTTCGCGTCACCGCCGACTGTTGTCTCAAAGGGGTCACGCTTGAGGTTGAGCAGTTGTGTCCAGTGAAAGGTGGTCGCACCAAACAGCCCGCCAGTCGCGGTATCCGGCACCATGGTGTAATACATCTTCCAGTTCTTGTAGCGCACAGCCGAAGGTTGCGAGCCAGTGTAGTAGAAGAAGGTGTCACGCGCCGACTTGTCAGACTTGCCGGTCAGGTAGTCAGTTTGATCCACGCCGTCGAGCTTGGTCTTGACGATACCGGGGTACTTGCCCGCCATGATCTGCTCATTCAGCTCGTTACCTTTCTTGCCGCCAGCGATATCGACCAAAGTCGGCACCCAGTCAAGAGAGGCGAAGATGTCGGTCAGAACCGTGCCTGGCTTGATGACCCCAGGCCAGCGCATGACCAGCGGAGCCCGCATGCCGCCCTCCCAGGTAGTCAACTTGCCGCCCTTGAACGGCGTAGTACCGCCGTCCGGGAAGGTAATGGTTTCCGCGCCGTTGTCGGTCGTAAAGACGACAATGGTGTTGTCCAACTGGCCCATGTCTTCGAGTTTCTTCAAGACATAACCAATATTGTCATCCAGCTGCTTCATGCCCGCTTCATTGGTGCCCCAATCCTTACCGCCAGCCTCACCGACCATGGCCTCATACTTGGGTGGCAGTACCGTGGTGATGTGCATGCGTGCCGGGTTGTACCAGACGAAGAACGGCTTATTGGTCTTCTTCGGATCGTTGCGGTCGAGGAAGTCGATGACCTTGGCGGAGATTTCTTCATCCACCGTCTTCGAGCGTTCCAGCGTCAGAGGCCCTGCGTCCTTGCAAGTGGTGTTCTTCTGCGTACCGTCGCTGGAGACGCAGGAAAGGACTGGACGTGGCGGCGTCAGGCAGGTTCCGTCCCTCGGATCGATGGCTCCGGGAGCTTCCGGCAGCCCGTTGATCGGAGTGACCTTGCAGGGCGGCGCAATGCCTTGCTCTTGCGGAGTCTTGTTAATGTCGACAAAGCTTACGCCCTGCATCGCATCGAGGTGATAGAGGTAGCCCCAGAACTCCTGAAAACCATGGGAGGTCGGCAGTGCCTCGAAGTTGTCACCCAGATGGTTCTTGCCAAATTCGCCAGTGGTATAGCCCAGATCAAGCAAAAACTTGGACAGCGCGGGTGTACCAGGACGTAGCCACGATGGGCTTCCGGGCAATTGCGGAGGAATCATGCCGGTACGCAGCGGGTGCATCCCTGTAAAGAAAGCGTTGCGCCCCGCCGTACAACTCTGCTCGGCGTAGTAAGTCATGAATTTCGCACCTTCTTGGGCGATGCGATCAATATTCGGCGTTTCACCGACCGCCAGCCCCTGGTGATAGATGCTCGGCTGCATCCAACCGACGTCATCTGCCATGATGAACATGATGTTGGGTTTATTCTCGGCTGCTTGAATCACTGCTGGCATGCTGGCTGCTACTGCCAGACAGCTCGAAGCCAATGCCACCCGTAATAGTTTTCTCGGTTTCATTATTCTGATCCTCTTGCAGTTGATTCACATAACCCCCCATATCGGATAGTCGTGGGTTCATCTCTCAAGGCTCAAAATCTTCAACTGCTCGATCTTCATACTGACGGCCAACAGTCATTCTTTGGCGCATCGTCCATAATATCTTGAGCTTTGACCTGCAATGGCTTGCGGCTCTTGTCCCATGCATCCCTGGCATTCACAGCCCGTACTCATTACAGGAAAATGAGTATAGATCCGTATCTATAAAGTGCCGACCGCCTCTGCGTCCTCTGACAACCGATGGCGATCGCCCCCCTCAGCCCACCTGCAAAGCTGGCAAAAACGGGGAGCAACGCTTGCCGGAGCGGCCCTGGCCGCAAAGCGTTGAACATCAAAAAGCCAACACTCATCAGCGCCAAGCGTTGCACGCTCAACGCTCGCGGTTCGCCTGCCGAAATTACATGCACTTTTGCGACAGCGCGACCCTGTCTCGAAACCTTCCACTCACTGGCAATTGCTCAAGCGCGTGAACAGTGGATTCACCCAGTTTGCTTGATAAACCGCGGGATTCAAGGAGTTGAGGGTGCTGTAAAAATAGGTATTCAAGAGCGCAACGCCGCGTTAATGAGCTATACCCAATAGTCCCCCCACCGCACTTCTTCCACTATTGGAGGTTGGCAATGAAACTCTGTCCCCCCCTGTCAGCGCTATTGATCACCGCGAGTCTCTTTGGCTGCACCCACTCATCACACCCATCAATGAATCTTCCTTTGGCAGCGACCCACAGAAACCCCGGTCATACCGCCACGACCACATTGACCAGTGTGGGCAATCAAACCAACTTTGACTTCTACATCACGGGAGTTCCAAGCGGAACCATCCTGCCCCCGCGCATCTACACGTTCATCAACAAAGGCAGTTGCCAGCAACCCGGACCGGCCGCGTTCGCAATGAACGACAAGGTCAACACTGAACCGAATGCGGGCACCGGCGGATGGACCTTTTACCGAACCGCGCCGATAAAAATGCCAGACCTGCTGTCTGGCAAGTACTCCATTGTCGTGCGTACTTCACCGGAGGATGGCAGCGCCGATATATTCTGCGGCGATGTGGCGCACGCGACTCAATGAAACCCGGTAAACGTCCATCGGCACCTGACCTGCTCATGCCGATTGTCTGCGCCAGGTGCCGGGGGATGTGCCGAACTGGCGCTTGAACGCGCGACTGAACGCGGCTTCGGATTCGTAGCCGACGGCAAAGCCGATCTGCGCCACATTACCGCGACCTTCTCGCAGGTGTTGCGCCGCTACGTGCATCCGCCAGAGGGTCAGGTATTGCATCGGTGGCTGTCCGACCAATGCCGTGAATCGCTCGGCAAATACCGAGCGCGACATGCCCACCTCCACCGCCAGGGCTTGCGCAGTCCAGTTTTCGGTTGGCCTGGCATGGAGCAGCGCCAGCGCACGTCCGATTTGCGGATCCCGCAACCCTGCAAGCCACCCGCGCCGCTCCGCGGGGAGGCTGGCGACATACTGGCTGACAGCCTCGACAAACAGCAATTCCGATAACTTGGCGATGACCGTTGTCGAGCCGACGCGCCCTGCCGCGATTTCACTGACAGCAAAACGGAATGAACTTTCGATCCAGGCGCCCGAAGCTGTCGCGCGCAGGTCTAGTTTCAACAAAGATGGCAGCGACGACAGCAACGGACTGAAGGGCGTTTCAGAGCCGAGGAATCCGCACAGTAACTGTGTGGCCTCGCCGCCTCCGCCGTAGTTGATCCGTGAAATCGCGCCGACGTTCGGCGGCTGGATAACGTCCTTTGCCGACATGGGCTCAATGCTCAGGTCGCTGCCAAAGGAATGAGCGTCATTGTGAGGAAGCAGCACGAGTTCACCTGCCCCCACGTCGATGGCGGCCCCCCCGTCGATGCGAATTTGCATGTGCCCGGTGGCGACAAAATGCGATGACATGATGTGTCGGGGCGCCGCCAGGAACGGCCGGCAGTCATCCGCCGAAATCCTGCCGTTGATGCACCAGGGCGCGGTGAGTTCAGCCTCGAGAAAAACCCCTCCAGACAGCCGAATCACTCGCAACACATCAGAAAGCGCATCCAGCAATTGCCAACCCTCCTTTCCGGAGCCCGGAGCAGGTAATCAGGCGTACTGGTCATTCACTGCCGCAACGGCGACACCTAGATTAGCACCAACGCGGACCCGGCGACCGACAAGCCCCAGAGGCTCCGCCCATGGTTATGGGTTCCGACGTCAACCGTAGTGGCCCCACAGCAGGAGATCGATATGAACACCCTCGCGACCATTCCCGGCACGGGTTCAGGCAATGCCGCCCGTTATGCGCAAATTGTCAGATCATCAAAAAAATCGGAATGGCAGATCGATCGCGATTTGCTCCGGGACCGCAATTTCGACTTCTTGCGCAAATTCCTGCCCGACGGGCTGTCGCACATCGACCGCCTGAGCTTTCTCACCGCGGACGAGGCGCGCCTGCTCAGTCAGATTCAGGGCCGGACTTATGCATACCTCTTTGGCCTGGTCGAGCGTTTTATCAGTGCCAAGATGCTCGACCAGGGGCGCGGCCATGTCTTCGACGATCAGCTCGCCCTCGAAGCGCTGGTGCGCTTTTCCAACGACGAGCTCAAGCACCAGGAGCTATTCCGGCGCATCGAAACGATGTTGGGTTCGCACCTCCCAGCGGGATATCGCCAAGTGGCTGATGCCAACGATGTGGCGCGTGCGGTACTGGCGTCCAGCACCTGGTCGGTGCTGGCGCTGACCTGTCATATCGAGCTGTTTGTTCAAACCCACTACACGAAAAGCATCGCCCCGCGCGAGGAGTTGTGCCCCTTGTTCAAGGACGTCTTCAAATTTCACTGGAAGGATGAAAGCCGCCACGTCGTCCTCGATGAACTGGAGTGGAAGGCAGAGCACGCGAAACTCACACCAGCCGAATGCGACCAGGCGGTGAATGACCTGATTGCACTGGTGGGCGCCGTCGACACCATTCTGCAGGCGCAATCGGCAGCCGATGCCGAGTACTTCATGGGCAATGTTTCCAGATCGCTCAGTGCTGACGAGACAGCGCAAATCAAGGCCGGCGTGCTCGGCGCCTACCGCTGGCAATACATCATCTCGGGCGTGCAGCATCCCCACTTTGGCCGGCTGCTGACGAGCATGACAACGCCCGCACAGATGGCCCGGATTGAGGCCGCCCTGGCGCCGATCATGAGCCATTGAGCCATAGCGCGCGACCGGCTGCCCCGTCGGCCGCGCGCTGCTCGATAACGTGCTGACAGCGATCTGTGGAGGATGGCGGCCATGACGATACCGATGTGGATGCTGCTGGGATTTGCGACCTGGACGTTGCTGCTGTTGATGGCCACCGTCGGCGTGTATCGCTGGGGCGCCATCCTGTTCTCGAATGTGCCGATCGCCTCTTTCCGCAGCGATCAACTCGAAGGCGAGGACTGGTATCGGCGCGGAACCAGGGCACACGCCAACTGCGTGGAAAACCTGCCGATCTTTGCCGTCATCGTCTGGGTGATTTCAGCCCTCGACATCAACGGGCCTGCGGTGAACTACTTGAGCCTGTGCGTGCTGATCGCTCGCGTGTGCCAATCGCTGGTGCACGTCTGCCATGTGCAAACCGATGCCTTCGTGGCCGTTCGGTTTACTTTCTTTAGCGTTCAGTTGCTCTGCTTTCTTGCGCTCATTGTCATCGCCGCCGTTCATGGCGGCGAAATGGCGCTCGACTTGACCCATTATTAGCATTCGTCCTGACCACCGTTTGCATCGGAATTGACCCGCACGCTTTGTAGTGGCGATGAACACTGAACGAATTTTATCCGAGGCGTAGCGCCAGCCAAAAAGCAGCGTGGCGCCGCTGTTTTTGAATCAAGGTTGCTTGCGGAAGAACAAGGTGATCTGGCCTACCTCCACCCCGAACTTGGTCATGAACGAGCGATTGATCAGGGTGTTCTTGTCCATAAGGTACATCCAGTC
>Ga0302167_10000443_pt1 | contig 20635 bp, 9 predicted proteins | sample I_Fen_N1_1_FD_193496 | JGI IMG/M metagenome (GOLD analysis project Ga0302167, IMG submission 193496) | Peat permafrost microbial communities from Stordalen Mire near Abisko, Sweden - I_Fen_N1_1 | ecosystem: Environmental > Terrestrial > Soil > Wetlands > Permafrost | place: Sweden: Abisko...
AACACACTGAGCGATGATATCAACCGGATAATGCAGGCGTTGGAAGGCTTTTCGGATCAGTGACACGGCAACCATCCCTGGTAAATAAAGCCAAGAATAGCGGACTACGGATTAATGCAACAGAACCACAATTCTAACGCTGAAGCCCAATACGGTGCTGACCTTCGAAATAGACCCGGTCTCGATGGAGGCGCTAGGGCCAATGGAGTCTCAACAGTTGAGAGTCCTAAGCGGAGGGATCGAGGAAGATCCTACTGGCTTTAGTTTGTCGGTGCTATGCGGCGGCGGGACTGTTTCTTCGAGCGGGCTCTATACGGCCCCCGAGGTTATTGAAGATTCCTGTGCCGTTGTTTGGGTCACACTGGCAATTACTTCAACGATGAAGTTTTACGGATACGCTGTCATTCCTCTGAAACGATAAAATAACAGGGGGGCAGGGGGTCTGGCTGTTTGGATCCGATTTACTGTTTCAAAACAGTGGAGCTGAAATCAGCCAGAAATACATGGCTATTTTTTGAAGTTATTTTTAATTAACAAAATATTGATAGGGTGACCTATGAAAAAGCCAAAAAAAATACCACTACCCTCGCCCTCGCCCTCGCCCTCGCCCTCGAGCGAGGCGAATAGTTCGTTTGCTGATACCATACTGGAAACTCCGATAGGATTTAATGGGTATCCATTGGATAAAGTCAGTGGTTGTTATATCCTGGGCAACGGTTATAGACTTTATAATCCAGAGTTGAGGGCGTTTTACATGCCTGACAGTTGGAGTCCTTTTGGTCTAGGCGGTGTAAACCGTTATCAATACTGTCAGCTGGACCCTATCAACTATATAGACCCTACGGGCCATGATGCCAGGTCAACATGGGGATTCATTCTCGGCACACTGGCGATGGCAGTTGGCATCGCAACGTTGGGTGTCTTCCTTGTGCCGGCGATAGCAACTGGTGCAGTGACTGTGGGAGTAGCGGTATCGACAGGAATGGCCGCATTGGGAATTGCTGCTGGTGCAGCGGGCATTGTAACTGCCCTCGTAGCAGGCAATGCATCGTCCTTAGGGCTTAGTTCAGAGGTGCAAGACCAGCTCGCATGGGCGTCATTGGGACTGGGTATCGCCGGAGTGTTGCTTTCGTTCGGCGCCTTAGCGATTGCTCAACTCAATCCAGGCATTGCTGCTTCAGCGGCGGCACGAACACGCCCGATCGCTGGCCGCGCGGGTGCCCGCCTTGATGCGGCGTATCACAGGACGGGAAGTGGAGCAGTGACGTTTCAGAGATCGAATATTCATCTGCTGCCTTCTCGAGCGCCAGCCACTACCGTGGGCAGCACAACTCGCGAGACATTTTCACAAGTGGCCAGAGGGTATGCGCGTGGCCCCGGGACAGGATTTTCCGAGCTCGGGTCAGCAATCATGTCTTCAAGAAAATTCCCTGTGAGACTTGGTTATTAAGCAAAAGGCTGGGCGTATTCGAGCTTTTGTCTATGTCTAGTCCCGAGATAGTGCGGCCGCGGAAACTCCGTGCAACACCTGATCTTTCCGGTGCGGTGTTGCCCCTATGTCCTATAATGAACTCAGCGTCCAAGGCTTCAGCCTGCGCAGGATGTGTAGTGGTCTAATCATGAACCTGGCTCTTCTCAAACGCTTGTTCTCTCTGCTGCAGATAAGCCAGTTTCACTGCACACTTGTCGGCATCCTTGGCAAGGGTGGCAAGATCTGCTGCAACCGTTGGATGAAGCTCGGTGGTGTAGGTTCCATCGCCCAGGACTCTACTGCTGGAGGTGGGCTGCACCCCACCGTCACATACCGGACCGGCAATGCGGACTGACAGCCGCTGACGAGCAGCAGAGAGCTCAAGAGAGAGGTGCTGAGCAGTGTTTTGAACATCCTGAATCTCCTGATAGCGTTGCTGCTCCAGCTGCCTGATTGCCTGGGCCAATTGTTTACTACGATGCTGTTCAAGAATGATGGCTTCGCTGGCCACTCTGGAACGCTGCAACTCATCCGTATCGGCTTGCGCCTTGATGCGGGAGATCTTGGCAGCATAGCGATTGGCCTGCCACTCCCAAGCGCCGGAGGCCCCAAGGCTGATGAGCAACAGTGCTGCGATGCCAACGATCCGCCAATCTAGCGTTATCACTTCAGTACCCGCAGCGCTGCAAGATACAAGGCCAGTCGATCGGCCTGCCCATTGAGCCCCCCATTGATACGGTGAGTAATGGATTCAAAGGCCTGAACGTCTGCCAAACCATTGAGCCCGTTACTGTGCCAGAACCATGCTGCGGAAAGGCAAGCGTGCTCAGGTTGCTCAAGCCACTCCGGATGATTGATCAGATCCAATTCCAAGGCATCGCCACACCGCTGGTAGTTGCTACGCCCCGTGATTTGAATAAGCCCACGGCCACGATACTTCTGCCCGTCACCGTCAGCTTGCGGGGTATTGCCAAGACGCACCGCCAATTGCCCCGTATCATATTTGCTCAAGTAATCCTCATTGCCTCGCTCACACAGGTAACGCAATTGCCCTGATTCATGCCCCACTTGAGCGATAAATGCAGCGATCCTGTTCGGCGTGCTGATGTGATAGCGCTCCATTGCCAAGTTAAGCAAGGGAGTAAAGACGCCTGCACGAGCCTTCGAGGCCGGCAGAATTTGCAGTAGATGTTTCTCTGAAATTAGCATGTTCCAATCTCTAGAAAGCGGTAACGTAGTTGAATTTCGTTACAAGCAATTAGTTTCACGCAAAATATAATCATAATAAACGATGGTCATAGCTAAGGAATCGAGCGCTATTATGGGGAAATACCCCCTGAGCTCTCCAACTACTCACAAAAGTTGCGCACCAAAACACCTTGAACTCTAGCCTCAATCATTTTTCGTCGCTCATGAACATTAATATACGCATCATCCACAAAGCCTTGCAACTCCGCGACAACAGACTCATATTCTAAGGGCCACCCGACACCACCTTTACTCGATCGAATACTTTGCAATAATACCTGAACATCAATCAATATGAGCTCATCGCGCTCTACTTTCAGCAAGCCCTCTCTGAGGTCGCTGAGATACTCGCACTTTACCTCCCTCCCTTTAAAGTAAAATGCACAACCAAAACTCATACCAACAATCGCCAGCGCGACCGAACCATAGCCTAGTAGCTGCCGCACTCTACGGCTTTTTCTCGACATTATAGACATCCTTAGATTTATTAAAATACCAAGCCAGCTTCGCCAAAAACGCACGTGACTATTGAGAGGATACACTATCAAATCCAGACTCCCCCTTACAACTCTCCTTAGCCGAAAATCCGTTATCACCAAAAACAATAAAAACTTAGCCCGCACACATATCCAGTCATGAGTAAGCCCTGCATTAGATGCACCTCAATGCGCTGACTTAAAACTTTCGAGGTAGAATTCGCCTTGAAAGTCTTAAGTCGGCACTAGGTTGTGTTCAAATGGATAGTTTGGCTAAGAAGTCGCTGATTAATTCGGCTTCCTCAACCAATGCAACCTGCAGCCTTGATTTATAAGGGGAACGATCGCTGGAGGGTTGAATTAATCAGCGCGTCCATAACGTTACCTAGGCGCAGGCGGTAATGCGCGAGTATACACATACTCCCCTTTGGTTAAAGTCAACTGATGAGGAACTAATAACTGCGGACGATAGAACGTATTCACGATTTTGTCCCGAGCCTCTGAAGTCGATACGTTGTATATTTTTCGTGTACTAAATCTATCTAAATTCCTTATGTCTTTGACGATATTCAACGCCATTGTCTCTTGTATGCTCTCACTTCCAAATAGTAAGTCAGCCGATACAGCCACGTCCCCGCCAACATCGTTCAGAATAGAACTCTGAAACTTCGGCACATCTATCTTTCGCAACCACCCCGGTTTTTTCGTTGGATTTTTGACATAGTCAACGGGTCTTTTATCAGGAGATAAAATATCATTCGCCTCTACATGCGAATACTGCCCTCGTTTTTCTGTCAAAACAGTATCAAGAGGAATTCTATAACGATGACTACCGAATCGACTTGTAGGCTTTTTGGGCTCACTCCCTAATTCAAGAGAGAAGAACGCAAAGTCATCCGTTGCAAACATGGCAAGATCTTCTTCCTCTGTGTTGGCGGCTGAAAAATCAATTCCTCTATCTTGCAAATTCACTCTTGATCTAAAACTAATCCCGCGCCTAGTTTGATAGTCTCCACTGGAGAAGTGCACCGCGTACATTTCTTCACCCATAATTCCTTTGACAAAGTCGTCCTCAGCATGATTAAGCGTAATCGCTTTCAGTGGAGCAAGGTTAAGCTCGGCCCGCTGCGTAAAGCCTCGATATGTTTTATCCAAACCTCCGAATGCAGTTGTCCAATCTGTCCCCACCGTAAGCATATGCTTATAAGCATCATTCACACTTTTCGGAGTAGTACCATCGGGATCAAGCAAGCTAACAGGATTGCCCCTAACAAACCTAAAAAGATTCAGCCCGTCCACAGTGCCCGCCGGATCCGGATTGATCCAACGGCCCAACCACGGCGCGTAATAACGAAATCCGTAGTAATACAATCCGGTAGCATCACGTTCTTTACCCGAATAACGCGCAAACTTGTACTGGGTTTCACTCGCCGTTTTGCCTGACCATACCGCCGTGCCGCCATAGGGGAAGTACTCTTCCAGGGTCAACACGTTGGCCTCCTGGTCCAGCTCCAACACGCTTGAACCAATTTGGTTGCCCAGACTGCCGCGCAGTTGATCATTGGGCATGCTACTCGGCCGTCCCGCCTCCCAGTGCAAGACCCGTACCTGCTGCCGGCCTGCGCCCTCCACGCTGATAACGTGCAACTCTTCTTCGAGAGTACTAGCGCCCGCACTGTTGCGTTGCGTACGCCGCAGCTCCAGCCCTGGCAGATAGATTACCTCGGCACTGCGCTGGGTGCCGCTGGTTTGCATGAGCGTGGTTTTGCGTAGCCGAGCCCCCCCCCCGTCGTATTGGTATCGTTCAAGGTCATTGTCCGGACCACTGCGAACCACCTGTGTCACTTGCTGCAGCTGATTACGCCCATCCCACAGCAGCGGCTGGCCGGGCGCCAGTTGCTGCAGATTGCCGCAGGCATCAAAAAAACCCTCGACCTCATCCGGCAAGAGGTAACTGGTCTGCCGCACGCCGTGATTGGATGAGACAGAGATCACCGTGTCGAGAGTATAGCTGACACGCCCTTGGTGCTGAATCTGCGTGAGGTTGCCGCCACGATCGTAGGTGTAGCGCCGCGTGTAGTTACTGTACTGATTCGGATCAGTACTGATCGGTACGTCAGGTAAGGGAAGTGACAACCCCTGCTGCCCGGCGCTCGCGTTTTCCCGGCCTCTGACACAGAGCAACTGATACAGGGCATCGTATTGGTAGTGGTTAGCCGGCTCGATACGCTGGTTCTGGTGATAACGGGGCGGGAGCGCGGTGTTGCTGATCGATAGGATATTGCCCACCGGGTCATAGGTGTAATGGAGATCCTGCAACAGGCTATCGCGTCCGCTTTGAGCCGGGCGCGTGGCCAGCAATCGACTCAGACGCTGGGTTTGCGGCTCGTAGGTGTAATCGGTGACCACGCCATTACCCGCCACTTCACGCAACACCTGACCGGCGGCGCTGTAGCTGATAGCGCTGAGGATCGAGCGCTCCTGCGCCTCGCCTACCAGCCTCAAGCCAGTGCTGGCCAATCGACCGGCCACATCGCGCTGCTGACGCTGCACGTTGCCCTTAGCATCGACGCTAGACAGGCGCGTGCCCAGTGCATCGTAGATCAGTCGGCTAAGATAGCGCTCGGGGGCCAGGTGAGTTAGCCATTGCGCTTCGCTCCCCTGCCAATCGCTTTCTGCCATCGAGTCCTGCAGCAACTGACGCGCCTGCTGGAGCGGCTGCGCGCTCGTGTTGAAGCGGGTCGTTTCAACCAGCCCAGCGGTGTCGTAATGACGGAAAACCTGGCCCCGGCTATTGGCCAACGCTGCATCGGACCGGCTTTCACCATAGACATAGCGTTCACTGATTCGAGGCGGGGCAGTGCCCGTCTGCTCGACCGTCGAGCTCAAACGGTGCAGCACGTCATAGCTTCGCCAGGTTTGCGCGCGACCGTTGGTTCGCCAACAGACCCCTTGCTCGATGTCGAACAAGCTCACCTCTTCGCCGGCATCTTGGCTTAGGGCGCGCAGCACTTGACCGGACAATGACGATTGATAACGGAAGTTGGGGATGACAGCTGGATCAACCTGCTGCGCTTCGAACAAACGCGGATCGATGCTACTCAACAACTCACCTCGCACACCGTAGCACTGTTGAGTGACCCTGCGCGCAGCGACCTCACCGCCGGCGTTACGGTTGAATTGCAAAACACGCACCATCAGTCCGCGATTATCCAGCACCTGGACGCTGGGAGTGCCGACACAGAGGTCGGCAGTACTTGTATTGGAGAGTGTTGTCATGGGAAAGCTCCAGTCATGGCCTCAACAGGGGTTAAGGAGGCTTGCAAGGTGTCGTTTTCATCTTCAACGACCGTAAACCAAGGATAAGAACTGAACCGACGCAGATACCCTAATGCCGTAAATACCGTCGTCTCACGGCCGAGCGGATCGTAATAATGGGTGTCGGCATAACCCGAAGCCTGAATCTGCTGGTCCTTAACATGAATCGGTTGATTGATGAAGTACGGCTGATACGTGCGAATGATCTGACCTTTGTTGTCATACTCGACACGTCCCGACACCGCCCAACGCGGTGAACTGCCAGTGTCTTGTTCCACGGGACGACCATTCTCCATGACCAGTTCGCCATTGGCGTCGACCACATAGGCCAGTCCCGGCGGGTGCTTTTGTTTCGCTTGTAACTGGCGGCCAAACCCATCGCTGGAGGACAAGCCAATTTGGATCTGGGCCACATCCAATGCAGTGGGGAATAGATCCGGCAATAGGACCGCTATTTGCACGGGGCTACGCGCCGTGAGTTTGACCAATGCCTTGACGCTCTCAGGAACGCCTGCAAGCGAAATGTCGCTTGTCGCCCAGAGATATGCACGCCCGCGAAGCCGGCCTGCCTCATCGACCAAATGATGAGAACGCATAGCTGCCAGGCAAGCTTGAGACTCTTGTGCACTAAAGAACGAAAGCAATGATGACTTAAGGGAAGCGCCCATCCAGCCATGAAGGTCATACAGATAGACCCCGGAGCTCTCTTGAACCGCGCCAGAAGGATTAGTTAACGCAGCCTGAATCGAGGCCAGTGCTGCGGCTCGAGAGTTAAAGGCTGACAATGGCGAAAAACCCGCGTCTACGGTTGCGCCATTTTCATCTAACTCCCTCCCATAGGCTGAGTTGACCAGGACGCGCCCCAGTGCATCGAACAGGACTTCCTGAGTATTCTCATTGGCGTCGATGACTCTCCAAGGCTTCAGAAAGCGGTAATCGATACTGGACGTTATACGACTACCCAAGCCATCGGTGACACTCAGCACAGCACACGAATAGGCGTCATAAGTGATGCGTTGTGGTGCAACAAGGGAGCTACTTTGAGTGGTGCGCGGCCGGTAGAAGGGTAGCCACTGCCCATCCTCCAAATAAGTGCTGAAGCCACTGGGAATGATCCACACATTCTTACCGGCTTCCATGCCGACACTCAGAACCTTGGGTTGCTTAAGATAACCCGCTGTTGTCAGCCTCGCGTCGATATCGGGTAGCCCTTCGTAGGCCGTGAGCGCCTCGTCGTCGAGTTCTGCGGTTTCCTGATGATGCATAAGCGCCAAGGGCGGCGGGGCAGTTCCTTCTGGCAAGACACCGGTACCGGCGGCATCAAAATAGTACGCAACCGATTGCCCCATAAATTGGCGGATTTGGCCCGAACCGAGTAAACCATAGGGCTCACGTAGCGCCTCATAGCTGAGCCCATTGGCAGTGAGTGGGTAACAATCATAGTCTGCGCTATAGGTAAGCACGTTTTGCCGCTGTTGGTACGGCAAACTCAGCCGCCATACCGTGGGGGCGATTAGGTGGTACACGCTGTTACGGACTTCCGTCAGCCGGAGAGGCGCTTGTCCTTCGTCGTATGAACTGCGCCAAAGCTCCTCTGTTACTATCGCGGGATAGGGGTTAGTGCTTGGCTGGGCACGACGACCATAACTGACCGCCACACTCCAGAGTAGCGAACCGAATTCGTCCATCTGCAAGGTGACTTGTTGCTGCACTTGCGGATCGGCCTCGATGCGCTCGTAAATCACACTCAAGGTTTCCAGAGCGGACGGCAAGGTGATGCACCACCCCATGGGCGAGAGCGGCTGCAGCAACCGAACCTGAGAGCGCCGGGTCTGCACGCTATAGGGGACACCCTCCAGCGCACTCCCATCAATGCCATATAGCTCTTTGCGCATGACGGTGCCTTTGAGTGCGCGATAGAGCTGAAAGCGGGTCACGTCATCGCTGACCGGCAGTAATTCATCGTCCTTCGTTCGACTATTGAATCGGGAGAATCGACTCGGACCGAGCGGGAACGCCTTGGGATCGTTGAAAGCGGGCACGCCCGGGCGCAGCTCACACCCCTCTTGACCGGTGTGGTACCACACTCGAGTCAGGCTGGGTGGCGTCAATGGCACTTCGGGGGCAGTGGCAATGGAGTGTGCCTGTGTATCCAGGTGCTGTACAAAACCGAAGCCACGGAACTCGCGGTCCCGACCGTCATACACCCCTCGCCGATAGCGATATTGCTGCGTCAGCTGATTGCCATTGATTTCATCTACCGAGGTCACGGTACGCACGAGCTGCATGGCGAACGGCAGTTCGCACACACTCAAGGGAGCCGACTGCTTTTCATCCAGCCACTCTTGGGCTGAGCTACGATAGTCCAGGCGACCGAGCATGCCCATGTTGTTGTCATAGCGGGTGAGTAGATAGGGCTTTTGCGGGGCGAAGTTGTAGCGCCAGTGTTGAGGTTGCATGTGCGAAACACTGAGCAGCAGGCTAGCCGAACCACTGCCGTTCAGGTCAGCGAAACTGACCTGATCCAGGGCGTCAAAGCGCACCCCGGATGGCATTGGCAGGATCCGCGGGGTTGAGCTGAAGCCGTTGCCGGACTGGTTCATGAAGATTAGAAAATGATCGGATTCGGCATAAATCAGATCAGCCGCGCCGGAGCCGTCCAGATCGGCAAGAAATACCCGATCAGGGTTGAAGCGCTGCACATCGAAGGGCAAGGAACTCAGGATAATCGGCTGGCCAAATGCGCCACGGCCCAAGTTGGGCCAACAGGTCACCAGGTTATGGCGGATCTGGACCAGATGCTGTTGCCCCGATCCGAGTACATCGCTGAAAGCGACCAGGGCCGCACTGTCACCCGCCTGCAGGGGTAAACGATCATGACTGGTACGGGCGACATCCTGGCCGACGCTGAAGCCGTCTTCGCGCCGGTTACCGTATAGCCGCACGCTTTTGGGTCCAATCAGCACCAGGTCCGAAAGACCGGTTCCGACCAGCTCGGCCAATTGCGCATTCGGGTGCAGAAACTCCGAGGGAAACACCGGGTAAGGCACAAAACCGGACCAGCTTCGGTCTCCACTCAGACTGAAATACCCGGCCAGGCCGGGCTGAACGATCAACCAGTCCAGACGACCATCGCCGGTCAAATCCATCAGCGCTTGCCGCTCGCCTTGCCGCGGAAGCAGCGATGGAAGCTGTGGCAGAGGCTGCCACGGGGCATAGTCAACGGCATCGGCATGCTCACTGCCACGCATTGGCGCTCGATAACGCCAGTCATTGCCGGCGCGGTAGAGGACCCCGGGAACACCCTCGCCATACAAGTCCACCATCTGGTAGCGATGGCCATCATTGAGCGCAGGAAAAGCCGGCAGCGCGGTGTAATTCGCCGCGTTGAAATCGTCGGCAAAAACACTATACGTCAGATCCAGCGGTGGAATGGATTGCACCTTACCATCACGTTCGTACGCCAGGGTTTCAACCGATATCAGCTGTGACATCTGAGGTGTCTGAAGGTAAGAAAGTAACAAGCGCGAGACCAGCGTCGCACTGTCCTGCAATTCCTCAGGGAAGTGATTGAACATCAACACTTGATGGCATAAGCGGTGGGTTCGGACCTCAAAACCAAATGAGTAATCGGAGAACGAATCCTCTCGGCACTGCCAGGACTGAACTGGCGCATGGGTGGGAGGCAACAACGGATCCAGCGTGCGCTCACCGTAATCAAGCACCAGACTGAATAGCCAATTGGGGGCGTCCGTCTCGGCGAAGCGCTGCCAGGCGTACAGCGGCGCGTACCCGCTCACATTGCCGTACTCGACCTTCGTCAAGTAACGATTGGCCGTGTGCCGTCGGGGTTGTTCGGAGCCCGTCATTAAGACACCCTCGGTATTTTCAGCACTGTAGCTATAGGCGATGTGCTCACCCGTCAGGGTCACCGACTCTTCCACCAACCAGGCGCCGATACGACTGGCATCGTCTGGATCAGCAATCCGCGCCTGTGCCGATTTACCCAGGCAAAGCAATTCGCCACTTGGCGAGTGAATCAGCCAAAAATCTCCAGAACGGTCCGCCGGACTCCAGCGCTCGAACCGTGAGAAGTCGCCTTCGATGCACGGGAAGTAGCGTGTAACGGTGTAGGACTGATCCAGCGTGAGGTCACCGTAAGTGGAGGTGGTGCTCGATACCACCTGATTGTGCTCATCAAATTCCGGCACCATGACGTCGCCGCTGGGCGCCAGATAAATATCCTCCGTTTGATACAAAGGCACGCCGCTGCTGGTGCGTCGACGAATCGCCAGCGTCGACAGCCCCCAGCCGACGGAGAACTCGCTGTTGCCCGCACCGCTGCTGTAACTCAATCCCAGGCCTGGGGCATAACCGCGTCCCGGTGAAATCGGTAGCGGGATAGAAAAGCTTGCCATTCCCGACATTCCGACACTGCCCAGCGCCTCCCCCATTCCCTGGATAGCGCCTCCCCCTTTGGGCAATGACGGCGCGGCAACGGCAACGGCAACGGTTGAGGTTTCTTTTTGATTGTTTGTGTTCATCATGTCTTCCATTTGTCCTGGCGACAGCGAGCCGTGCCCGATCGACGAGCACGGCTAGACATCAGAGGATCAGTAGTCTTTGAGGGTGTACTGGATGTGGTAGATGACGTCGACCAGACTCTCGACCAGCGCGCGCTGATTGCCGGACGCATCGGCCTTGAAGAACGTCAGGGTTAGAATGCCCCTGTCCGTAGCTTCCCCTTCGAACGGCAGGTATTTCGGATCGTTGAAGTCGACGACGAACAGCCCCGAATCATCCAGGCCTCGTGACAGCGCTACGTACGTTGCGCCCAACCCCAGGGTGGCCTTCACATCCTGATAAGGACCGAGCAAGGCTGGCAGGGTCACGCTGATATTTTTCAGGCGTCCGGTTTTTCCCGTGGAACCGTAATCGGTGTTCAACGAGAGTGCTGCGAGGTCCAGGGTAACGGTCAGCATATTGCTGTTCACCATGGCCATGTTCACTCCACCGACGGCGCCAACAGGCTCCTCTTCGTTCAAGACCGCACTGAGCATCTTCCCGAAAGTGTTGCCACTGTCAGCCGATGTGACCTGTGCGTTGAGCGACACACTCGCCTGCACCTCCAGGCCGCGCACATCGTCTTTGAGGTAGGTGTTCTCCAGTTTTTGCAGCTCGAGCATCAAGCCTTCACCGGCCAATAAACCTTGATAAAGGTCATTCCACATCGGTGTGCTGAAAAGATTACCCGCGCGCTGTGCGCCGATTTCCCGAGCCAGTGCATTCCTGCTGGCCAGGCAAAGCGACAACGTGGCGTCGTAGAGTTGGTAGTAGAGCGAAGACAGACGGCCGCTCATCCAATTGTACAGCTCCAGACCGGTGAAGCGGGTGGATTGCAGGCTATACACCGCTTGCTGATTGGCCAGCTCCTGCTGAGTAATCGCCCGCTGTTTTTGCGCCATGGTGATTTGTTGGCGTTGCGACTCGATTTGCTCACCCAGCGAAGCGACTTCACTGGTGGCCATATCTCGCTGCAGCTGCCATTCTTCACGTCGACGGCGGTACTGCTCACTGATATCCAGACGCTGGGCTGAAGTCTCAAGGCCGGTGCTCGCGGCTTGAAGGCCAAAGGCAACTGCGCGTGCCGCACCGCCCCAGCGCGAGCCACCACAGGCCAGGCCAAAAGTATTGGGCGCCATTTCCACCGCGGCCCCCACCACATTACTGATCATGGCCGCCGTATTGAGCGCCCCCGCCAACACACGCAGATCCATGGCCGTTTGTTCACTGCCGGAAATCCAGTTGTTATACAGATTGTTGAAATGCGACAGCCGCGTTTGTGCTCCACGCAAGCTTTCTTGCAACGCCTGGAGTCCCTCCTGCAACGCCGTTACGTTGTTCGATTGCATGTCCTGGGTTAACCCGAGAATTTGCTGTTGCTGCGACTGCATCAACAAGGTCATGTTCTCGTTATCGCGACGCTCCAAGGTGTTTTGTAGCGAAGAACCGAACTGAATCACATTGCTCACCGCAGCCCGCGCCTTATCCAGCAAGACCACGAATCGGAACTGACTCGCAAGTGCGTTATACGCAACCGAGCTGCCCCCCGCATCGTTGCCGGTACCATGCCGACGCTGCAAATCGCTAGGCGAAACGGGTTCAGCGTAAAGCGGCAACGAGAGAGGCTGACCATCCAGACTGAGGTTATGACGCAAGTTGTAAAGTCGTACCTCCAGCTTGTCCCAATACACTAGCAATTCAGCGTTATACGGCGGCAGGAAGTGCCCATTCGATTCAGCCAGGTACGACTGCACTTGTCGAGCCAGCAGCGAGGACACGGAATCCGGCATGCCAGAAGAAGGATCGATCGCTGCGACTTCATCACCAACAGTCGGGTTTGGCCAACTGTTGGTGTAATCGATCACCGGACGTGGCCCGAGCATTTGCGAGGCTTGCAAATAGCACATCTTGGCCTGGGCCAGATAATCGCGCTGCAGCTGTCGATAAGCGCTGTCTCCTTGCTCAATGAGCCGGTTTACCGAGTTGAGGAAAATCGCCAGCTTGTAGTGCATGGGATCGTTCATCGCGATCACATCAGGGTCGACTGTCGGCGCAAGACTGTCGTTCCAGGACAGGTCTTGCTGTAACGGCACGACGTTCCAGTAACGGATATCACCGCCTACACGATCAAGTTCACCGTCCGCATTCCGAAAGCCGGTCGGGGCGAAAATATATTGGTACCAACGCGCTGACTCGGCATAGTTTTGTTCATTCAGAAAACGATTGGCGATCAGAAAACTGGCGTGGAAAAAAATCTCCCAGAAATACAGGCCGTAAGCACCATTGAAGTCAATGGGCTGGGTGTTATCGCATTCGATGTTACGTGTTTGAAGATCATAAGCCAACAGGCCGCTAATGCCTTGATTGAGCAGTCTACTCATGAAAGGCTGGGCGGCGTCCGTTTCTAAATGGGCAATTGAGAAAATACCCGCCTGTGTCTGCGCGTTGGTAGGAACTGGCTCGCCCACATCCAGCATCAACTCACCGTTATCGATATAAAATACCGGGCGATGTGGTTGTGTAGTTGAGATGTTCATGGAGTCATACAAGATTGCACTTATTTTCTCCCAGGTTCCGGCATAGTCCAAGTAGAGGCTTAACTCTTGCTGTTCCATATTGTGAATCAACGCAAAATCTTTTGGCTCGCCGGTAAGTTCTTCTTGTCGGTAGGACACCCAAGTACCGTTATTTTGCAAGTACCAGATGTTCGCCTTAAAGGCATAGTCCAACTGACCATCACCATAGGCACTTTCAGAGCGACTGATCCAACAAACATGCAAGCGGTCCTTGTACCAGCAGGCTCTGACTTTCCCCCGCCATGCATCCGTAGTGGGAGCTGTAATTTTCAGCCATTGTGACCAGGCATCACCGGCTAACCGATCCTCATCCGTGCGCATTCCCAGATTACAGGAACGCCAGTAGTAGTCGTGCGGGGAGTTCTCGGTTCGGCCAATAAAATACAAGGTATCGGTGCTATGCACCGAAACATGATTGCCCGCTTGATAGCCACTGATGACCTCAAGACTGGCAAGGGTTTCGAAGTTCAGCAGGTATTGCTCAAAGCCTTTCTCAACCCGCTGGGCACTGATTCGCCCTTGGTTGAGGGTTTCTTCCAAGGCTTTGAACGTTTCGGTTTTGCTGTAGCGCAGCGTCGGATCCAGATAGGTTTCCGGGTAATATTGCAGGCGCTCTTTGCCCGCCCAGGTGGAAAAGACCTGGTTGTAATTGTCCCAGTCATAGAGAAAGCCACCGGGTTGAGACTCCGTGACCATAGTCGACTCAGAGTCATTGTCTACCTCAGGGTCATAACCGTTGAGGCAACGGTTGATATACATCTGAACGCTGTAGGTAGCTTCAGCCACTAACGAGGTGGTGACTTGCGAACTGATCTTGGTGTCAATCAACAAGTACTCAAAAAGATCATCCGGCGTTTTTACCCGCTTGGACAACTTTACATCCTCTCCAATGGCGTCATCCGAAATAGAGTGAGCGACGTAGTAGGCGACCAACGCGTCGCGCCGAGCTTCTTGAAGCGAGTTAATGGCTACTTGGCTGTTCATAAAAATTCCGTGGCGATATAAATCGCAAAGCAATAGTTTGAAAAAAGAATCATGCGAATAGTAAATTCGCAAAGAGTAAAAGACCCTGCATCTATTTGAACTGAGGTTTAGAGTCGGGCAAAACTGTCGATCTTTGAACCTTTCAAAGATCGACAGCCCCCCTTAAACCAGGTTATACGTGATCAATCGGCGTCGAATAAGCACAGACTTCAGTGCCCGTATCAGGCGCTCCGGTTAACGATATTGGCGTCACACAAAATGCAACGATGTGTCCGGCGTGAGCATCCGTCAGCAGCAGCTGTCTGTCCGTTGCTCCTTCAATGTCCTCCCAACCACGTCCGGGTTTGGAAAGAAATTTCTTGCGCCAGCGCATCGTCGTTGCGCCTTCCAGGTTGCGGTCATGATCCAGGTATTTATAACTGCCCGTCAGCGTCTGCCCCACGATCGGAGCGCCCTCGACCATGACGGCCCTGGCTTGCGGTGCATGTCCAGGCACAACACTGTCAGTCGGCGCTGATTTTCGCGTGTCCCCCTGGATCGGTGTTCCAGTCAGCGCAAGAGGAGTGATCGCCAGTACCAGCCTTTTACCCAAGTCCCATTCTGTCACGGTGTAGACCTCATTCGTTGCGCCCGGGATCAACTCGTCGATGCCACTCTCACTGTCCCGCCGATACCACTGCAACGAGGTTTGCCCCTCTTGATCGAGGTTTTCGTCGTAATAGGTGTAGTGGCCTGTAAGCACTTCACCGACTCGTGCGTTGCCCTGGACCAGCACTTCAAGAACCGATGGCGCAGAAGGCGATTCGACGACTGCAGAGGGAGCCGACTTTCTCTTCGGACCGATTACTGGCGTTCCGGTGCGCGCAACGGGGGCGACCTCAAATTGCAACGTAGCGCCCAGGTCCTGCAAGGTGACCAGGTAGGTCTTTTGTGTTGCGCCCGCAATCGCGCCGGCGGTCGTACCGGTTCGATACCACTGGAAGGTCGTTTCACCTTCGAGGTCGTTATCTTTATCGACATATTCGTAGGTGCCGGTAAGGGGCTCCCCTACTTGCAGACAGCCATTGATTTCCACATTTTGGGCTTCGGGTGGATGTCCGAATTGAACGATTGCGGTAGGTGCGCAAATGCGCTCGAAACCGACATTGGGAAGCCCGGTGAGTGCCCGAGGGATGACCGCAAACTGCAGCGTGGCGCCCACGTCATACTCTTGAAGAACATAAGTTTGCTCAGTGGCGCCTTCAATCGCCCCATCCAATTCAGTCCCAGTGTTCCTGAACCACTGGAATGTACTTCCGTTTTCAACGTTGCCCTCGGTGTCCACATAGTCGTAGGTGCCCGTCAGTGTCTCTCCCACTTGCAAGTAACCGCGGATAGACACATTTTGAGCCATGGGCGGTGAACCCCGCTTAGCGGCAATCGGTGGAGTCGCCGCCACTTTTTCCACACCGATATTGGGCTTTCCGGTTAAGGCGACCGGCGTGACCGAAAACGCCAGGACAGCGCCCTCGTCCTCAGCAGTCACGGTGTAAGACTGCGTGGTTGCCCCCTCAATGACTCCCTCCCTGCCACCGCCATGGCCACCGGCGCGCAGCCATCGAAAGAGTGTCTCACCTTCCGCGTCGTTGTCTTGATCCACGTACCAGTAGGTGCCGGTCAGGGTTTCACCCACTTGTGGGCAACCATAGATGTTCACGCCTTTCGCCTCGGGGGCATGACCAAACACTGCGATTTCGGTCGCTGCCGAGTTTCGCGGCGCTCCTCTATTGGGCACACCGGTCCTGGCGATCGGAGTGACCTGGAATTGCAGCGTCGCGCCCACATCCTCCTCGGTGAGTGTGTAAGTAGCTGCAGTGGCCCCTGCAATGGCGATCGGAGTAGCGCCATTGACGCTGCGCATCCAGCGGAATGTGCTTTCGCCTTGCGGATCGCCTTCAGCATCGGCATAGAGATAAGTTCCTATAAGTGTCTCCCCGACTTGCGCGCAACCACTGACCGCCACAGAACTCGCCACGGGTGCCGTGCCATCTTTGGCAGAGATCGCTTCGGTATTGGCAATGGCCTGCGAGCCGAACACCGGATCACCGGTACGTGCTTTGGGAGTGACCAAAAATGTGAGGACCGCGCCCTCGTCGGCGACAGCCAGGGTATAGGTCTGCTCGACGGCCCCTTCAATGATTCCTTGCGCGCCACCGCCGTGGCCCCCAGCTCGTGACCAGAGGAAAGTGGTCTCCCCCTCCAGGTCGCCATCAGCATCGAAATAGGTATATCGGCCCGTCAGCGTCTCACCCACTTTTTGAATCCCTTCGATAGTCACACCAGTCGCCGTTGGTGCAGAACCTCTTTTAGGCGCGATGATGGCGGTGGCTGCGGACTTATGCTCACTGCCCATGATAGGCGTGCCGGACCGGGCAACCGGGGTGACGGAAAATTTAAGCGTCGCCTTTTCATCCTCCACCGTCAGGGTATAAGTACTGCTGTTTGCGCCCTCAATCAGCTGTTCCTTATCGCCATCGTTGCTGATTCGGTACCAGCACAAAAGCGTCTCGCCTTCCAGATCACCCTCCGCATCCACATAGCTATAGCTGCCGGTCAGCACTTCACCCACCGTTGGAACTCCCTCCACGATCACGTCTTTAGCAACAGGTGCTGTACCCGTCGCTACTCCGTCAGCAGATGAAAGCATTGCAGCACAGGCTTCAGCGACCGTTCGGATGAGCGAGGGGTCTTCAGCAACATCGTTGTCGAGCGACATCACGTAGAGGCTATTGATCAGCGCGCAGCCCAAACCACTTTGCAAACTGACTTGCATCGAAGCTTCCAGCTGTGAGAGATGGGCGAAAGTGGTCGCAAAGGCCGGGTAGGTTCCTCGTCTCACCAGCATGTCATTCATTTCACGGGTGGTATCCAGGTCCCAGCCGTGGATGCGGGCCAGCATCTCTGTCGCAAAGGCTGCGGTCTGGCCCGCTTGGTTGGCGTATTTGAAATAGCTCATTGCCTCCGCTTCGGAGACGACAATGCGCTGCTGCCATTCCTTGAGTCGGGAAATAAAGAGCAATAGCTTCAGGTCAGGGGCCGAAACGGCACCTTCAGAGAACGACGTGCGACGCGCTGAAGAGGGCCGAGCGACGATCAGATTCAGATCTTGTTCGGTCAGGTTGGCCCATTGGGCAATCAAGGCATACTGCCCCAGCGCCTGGCTGTAGCGTGCGATATCAGGGTAATAGTGTAGCTCTTCATAGATCGATGGCGCACCGCTGTTGAACAGCTCATCGATTTCCACCCAAAAGTCGGACAATCCGTAAGGCTGCGATGGCGCGCCGAGACGGGGGACCGTCGTGAAGGTGCAATCAAGCCAGTCGATCAGGCACGCCATGACATTGGCCTTGACTTGGAACGTGGCGGAAATGAGCTTGAACATTTTCTGCCGAAACCCTTCTGACAGCGGAATGCTGACATCGGGGTCCGTCGCGAACGTGGTGTAGATGTTGTCGACGAAGTTGAACAACTCTGGTGTGACGTTTTCAGTGTATTGGTCATTGACCAAATTGAAACCGTCATCGATGGCTAGCTGATGAGTCGTCATCCACAACAGCACAGCTTCGGTTTGCTGAATGAGCGCAAGGGTTTCAAGCGTTGGAGCACCAGCCAATAGCCGCGCCATATCCCGATCCGGTGTTAGCATTTTCCACAACCGAACCGCCTGGTAATAGGTGATGCCCAGCATCTGCGGAATGATCGCCTGCCGGTAAAGCTGAGCCGCTGAACGTGTATTCCATAAAGCGGTTGTGGGGTAGGTAAAGGTCAGCTGTGCCATGGCGAACAATTCATTTACCGACACGCCCAGACTGCCGGCAATAAGGCTCGCATTCGCATCTCCCGCCTCGGGATCGAAGTTCACCAGCACATCCAGTGGCACTGTTTTACCGTCGGTTTTTGACGTGAAGACCTGGCGATAAAGGCTAGATACAGACTGTGGGGCATAGGTGTTCATGTCCCCAATGAAACAGGCGAATGCATCGGCAGACAGAGCGTACGCCGTATGCAGGCGCTGAAACTCGGCGATGGCCTCAAGAACAGGGGTGTCCAACAGCAAACATTCGGCGCGTTCCTGGCTGTGGGCCAAATTGGCATTTTTAATCAACCAGTCCAGTTGATAGAACTCGAGCTTCAACTGACGCTGCAAGCGAATGAGCCGTTCGGCCCGATCAGCGAGCACGACAGCATTTTCACTGTCCAGGTTCAACTCTACAGGCTCGTCTTCGCCAGCACCTGAGACCACTAGGAGTGGCGTCGCGGCGTCACCGGACGTGGAGAGATAGGATTGTCCGAACTCAGTTACCGCGACGGCATCTTTGAGACCGAACTGGAAATAGCGACTGGTTTGCTGATCCTCTGGGGTTGCGCCCTTCGAATCAACCTGGCCGGTCATCTGGAGCAATTGATTAAGGTTCAATCCCGTTTTAGCGGTAAAAACGGTAACAGGCTTAAGTTCGCCATGGATGTCTTCACTGTCGAGATTGTAGTTGCGCTGGATTGTTTCTGCGCTTGCATCGGCCCCGACTAACAACTGGTAAGTAGTCGGAGTCAGCAGTAATTCTTCACGGGTGGCCGGAGAGGGGGTAGCAATTCCATCGTTCATATCATCAACAATAAAACTGACAAGAGGATTAAAGTTCAAAGCCTGCTGATCGAGCAGTACGTCCCAAACTTGTTGAAGAGAAGAACCTTTCGAGTTCAAGGTGGTACGAATTTGAACCAAGTTATCATGGTACGGAAGCGTCATCGGAAAGTAGGTCGTTTCCAGCGAAGCCAGCGTAGCGCCGGGATTCGCCCGCCGCATACCCGAGATTAAAATATCAATCAAAATTCCCAAAGTAGACGCTTCCTTGAGCATATTATCATCGCTAAGCGTCAACGTTTTGATATCGGGACGACGATTATCGATGTTCAAAGGGCTCGACGGTTTATGTAAGCCTTTGGCAATCTTGTATAACTCGGTCAGGTATCGACCAGGAGAGAACAGTGACTGGATGGAAGCGGCATCCGTATATCCCTCTGCGGAGCGATCCGGAAAGAGTTCCTCAAAATCAAGCGATCCACCCAATGAGCGCTCGAGCGCAACAGTGAGTGCCTGTGGGCTCGGATTGACACCCAACTTTGGAAGTGATTGAAGAACAGGCTCATTGCGCGAGCGATAAGCCCGGAGAATGCTATTGAGACTGTCCACTCGTTGCGTAGCCAGTGCATAAATTTCCTGCGCCTGCTCCATCGGCAGCACCGAAAGTTGTTGGCAGAAAGCCACTTTTGGTTGACGAACAATGTCGAAAACCGAGTTGTACCCTTTAGCACTGAGTCGTTGCACCGCTTCTTCGGTTGAAGAAATATCGCTCGATGAGGGTTGATTTTTTACAGACATAACTCTCTCCATTAGTATTGATTTAATCATTGCGAAATGTTCAACGTCCACTCCAAATACAACGAGCAACTACATAGTCGGCCTTAGGGATGATCTGAAAAAGCGCCACCATCAAAAAGTGATCCCAGGAGTTATGTGGCCAGGTCGATGCTTTTCAAAAAATGGGCTTTTTCAGAGTTCACTTAGATGCTCAGCTCGCCTGAATAACAAGCTTCGAGCCGCAAAGATGCCCACATAAATAAATATTCGACAGCATTGGGACTGCACTTTAAACAGTACATGGACAAGCAACTGGATAGCGCCTGCCTGCTCTGAGTGACAGAAACACCACACCACCAACTATAAATAGCAACTTTGGAAAGTCAATAATTTCAGTGCCCAAGTCTGATTTCGCACTGTGCGCTCGGCCAAACATTCAAACACTAAGGAAACTCTGAAGAAGACTTCCAAATCTGGTGAAATACCCGCCTGACACGAACACGACGGTTGAGTCCCGATGAAACAGATGTCCTTCGCCGATGCCGAGTACGCCGGCAAACGTAAGCAGACCCGCCGCGAGCGCTTCCTGATCGAGATGGAT
>Ga0302167_10000454_pt1 | contig 20340 bp, 17 predicted proteins | sample I_Fen_N1_1_FD_193496 | JGI IMG/M metagenome (GOLD analysis project Ga0302167, IMG submission 193496) | Peat permafrost microbial communities from Stordalen Mire near Abisko, Sweden - I_Fen_N1_1 | ecosystem: Environmental > Terrestrial > Soil > Wetlands > Permafrost | place: Sweden: Abisko...
TTCCTCCATCCTGGAAGTGGATAAAGAAGCCACACTCCGCCTGTTGATGGATCCAACTTCTTCCGATTCATTGGTAGTAAGAGGCGATGCTGCATTAAGTTTTGCTATGGACAGAAGTGGCAAGATGACCCTCACCGGTGCTTATAATCTGAATGATGGAAGTTATTTGATTTCGATAGAGTCGGTCATTAAACGTAGATTTAGTATTATTTCGGGAAGTACCATTACGTGGAATGGTGATCCACTGGATGCCGATATAAACATTAATGCCACTTATACGGTTCGTGCTGCTCCGTATGATTTGGTGGCCGATCAGATGGCAGGACTGAGTGCTGCTGATCAGGGAGGGTATAAACAGATGTATCCGTTTATTGTGTTATTGAAACTGCGTGGTCCGATATTAAAACCCGAAATCAGTTTTGAGATACAGCTTCGACCCGAAGATAAAGGCATTATGAGTGGCGCGGTAAATCAGAAATTGATTATGCTGAATGATGATCCGTCAGCATTAAATAAACAAGTGTTTGCTTTATTGGTATTGGGTCGGTTTGTGCAGGAAAATCCGCTGCAAACAGAGATAGATCCCACTTCAACCCTGGTTCGTTCAACCATAGGCAATCTGTTGTCGGCGCAATTGAATCAGTTGAGTTCGAAAATAATACCCGGCATGTCGTTGAATTTTGATGTTCAATCCTACAACGACTATCAATCAGGGCAAGCACAGGGAAGAACTCAGGTGGAAATAGGATTGAAAAAAGAACTCTTTAATCAACGACTCACGGTGCAACTTGGAGGAGCCGTGGATATAGAAGGCGAAAAAGCCAAACAAAATTCAACAAGCGAAATTACAAGCGATGTAACCATAGAATATAAACTGACCAAAGATGGGCGGTATCGCTTAAAAGGATTCAGACATAATTTATACGATGGTGCCATTGAAGGACAAATAGTGGAAACCGGTGGTGGTGTGATTTACGTGCGCGATTTCAATAAATGGAAAGAGTTTTTTACTGCACCTAAAAAGAGAGCCAAAACAACTACTGCTCCTAAGGATGCAAAAGAAATTAAACCCTTACCACCAAAAGAGGAACAATCAAATAAATGAATAAGAGCAACAACATAGCAGACAAAAGTAACTCATTTTCCCTTGAGGGGTTAGGGGTTCTCTTTATTTCCGGGGTTATCTCAAATCCTCGTTTCAGGGTCAAGAGTTCTTTTCTCCTGCTCCTTTTCTGTCTGCTTCTTATTTCCTGTAGCGTTACTAAGCATTTGCCGGCGGGAGCAAAACTTTATAGTGGCGCACAAGTAAAGTTAATATCAACGGAAAAAGTAAACAAGAAAGAAGTTAAAGCAGCTGCTTTGGCTTCTGTTCGTCCAAAACCCAATAGTAGCTTTTTTGGTATGCATCCGCAACTCTGGCTGTACATGTCTGCCGGAGAGAATCCTAAAAGTAAGTTTAAAAAGTGGCTGCAGAAAACCGGAGAAGCTCCGGTACTGATGACCAATACCAATCCGGGAGTTACATCCGCTGCTATTGATGCCAAACTGTTTAATATGGGTATTTTCAACAGTCATACAGAGTTTAAAATCATAGAAAAAACACACACGGCAAGTATTATTTATACCAGCCATATTCATAAACCATACAAAATCAAAGAGATAACTTACGACATTTCGGATGATAGTTTGAGTCATTTGATACTTTCCGACAAGAATAATGCGCTTATAAATGCCGAACAGGATTATAGTCTGGATAAACTAAAAGCGGAACGTATGCGTATTGATGCCATGCTGAAAAACAACGGATATTTCTATTTTAATCCCGATTATCTGTTGTTCAAAGCCGATACTTCAGCCGTAAACCATACAATCTCTTTTAAAGTAACATTGAAAGACAGTATCCCGGATAATGCTCTGACTGCTTACCATATCAGAAATGTATTTATTGATCAGAATTATTCATTGCGGGATGCAGTACGCGATAGCACTAAAGACACATTGATGTTTCAAAACTCAATTTTCAGGGGCAAAGAATCGGATATGTTTATTCACCCCAATGTAATTCTACGGTCGGTTTATTTGCGAAAAGGTGAGTTGTATTCCAGAGAGAACCATACCATCACTTTAAACAGACTGATGTCGATGGGTAATTTTAAGTTTGTGCAGGTGAAGTTTTCCGAGAGTGATACTACGGCTGTGGGTTACTTCGACGCGAATATATTATTGACCCCTATGCCAATTCATAATTTTCAGGCAGAACTTGATTTGGTTACGAAATCAAATAACTATACCGGTCCACGTATGAACTTAAGCGTGTCCAATCGGAATGCTTTTAAAGGAGCGGAGCTATTAAAACTTACCGCGGGCGGATCGTTCGAGGCACAGTTGAGCGGAGCAAGCAAAAACTCATTTTCCTATGCGTTCAATCCGCAGGTGGAACTTACGTTTCCTAAATTTCTGGTTCCATTCAAGATTACACCCTCAAATAGTATTTATATCCCGAAAACAAATTTCGCACTTTCCTATAATTTTCTGAAAAGGGTAGGCTACTTTAATATGAATACGCTTCAGTTTACGTATGGTTTTAAGTGGAAAAATAGTTTCAGGGTAGAGCATGAGTTCAACCCTCTGAATATAAGTTACACCTCGGTTACCAATAAGTCAGCTGTTTTTACAGCTTTATTGGATAGTAATAGTTTTCTGAAAAAGAGCTACGAAGAACAGTTTATTGTGGGTGCCAATTATGCATTTACTTACAACGAACAGTCTGTACAGGGAAAGCAGTTACAGTATTATTTCCACTTTTTTGCCGAGACAGCGGGAAATGTTTTTTCGTTGGCCGAATTTATTGCCGGTCAAAAACCAACAGCCAATAACCCTTCTAAAATAATAGGTTCGGTTTATTCGCAATATGCCAAATTCAGTGTCGATAACCGGGTTTACCTCAATTTCAGCAAAGATGAGAAACTCGTTTTTCGTCTCTTTGCCGGAGTAGCCGATGCGTATGGCAATTCATCGGTTTTGCCTTATAATAAACAGTTTTTTAGTGGTGGTCCGAACAGTGTTCGTGCTTTCCAGATTAATTCACTCGGACCCGGAACGTATCTTCAGGCTACCAATACCAATGATTTTCTGCAACTGGGTGGTGATATAAAGTTGGAAATGAATACCGAATATCGTTTTGGCATTTATAAGTTTCTGAAAGGGGCTTTGTTTGTTGATGCCGGAAATGTGTGGTTGCAAAAATCGAACTCTTCAACGCAGGGAACTCCGTTTGCGTTCTCCACTTTTATAAATGAACTGGCTGTAGGCGGAGGTTTCGGATTACGGGCCGATGTATCGTTTTTTGTATTACGCTTTGATCTGGCTATGCCATTTAGAAAACCATGGTTGCCTGACAACCACCGTTGGGTAATCAATGAAATAAACTTCGGAAGCGGTAACTGGAGAGGTAATAATTTGATTCTGAATATTGCTATCGGATATCCGTTTTAATAATAATCCGATATGCGAAAACAAAACTGCCTGAATGCACGTTAGCCAATGCGCAATATTGTTGTCTGAATCATAATTCTTGGCAAGCCAAGCGGCAAAGCCGAGCGTACAGAATTTTAGACTCTGATTAAAGGTAACATGCCCTCGTTCGTTTCTTTTCAATTCATTTCCGTTTAATGGTATAAAATTCAGAACCGTTAATTCCATATCCTAAATCTTTTTGAGGAAAATAAGTCATTCCCAGATATAAGGAATCTATTAGTTCTGATTTATTCCAACTATTTCCACCGTTAGAAGTTTTATATACAATACTACCTTTGAAAGTTGGGAAATCTCCTCCATCATATTCACAGATAATATTAAAATTGAATCCTTCAGTTTCAGTATAAAAATGGAATGTTCCAAAGGTTGAAAATGGGAAATCTACTGATTTCCAGTTCAAACCTCCATCAGAAGTTTTGTAAATACTTGTACCTCCAACAATAAATCCAATGTTCTCATTATAAAAATAAATATCCTGCACATTATCTGAGTCAAGAATGGGTGTATTTATAGTTTGCCAACTATCACCATAATCTTTACTTTTAAATATCTTTTGGTGGTCTCCAGCAATATATAAAATGTTGTCCACATATTCAATTTTACTTGTTGAAGAAAAAATCGCTAAGTCTTTAAATTTCCATGTATTTCCACCATCAGAGGTCGTTGCTAAGTAACAATTTCTGGCATTTGGAATATCAGGTGTCTCAATAATTGCGACACCTTTGGTTTCATTGAGAAATTTCAAAGAATAAATGTTTGTGTAGTCCTTAAAAAACATTTTAGTCCATGTTTCTCCTCCATTTGAGGTTTTCAATACTACACTTCCTTTTCCACAATCTTCATCAAAACATCCACTCATTGCTCTTCCTGATGCAAATCCCACATTTTTATTAATGAAAAAGACAGAATACAGATGCAATGTTGTACCAGAATTTTGTTTAGTCCATAATTTTCCTGCATTTATAGTTTTATAAATATCCCCATTAAATCCAACTATAAATCCGATTTCTGAATCAATAAAAAACATGTCTCGTGCAATTATATCTAAACTAAGATTTGTCTTTGAAATTTCCCAACCACTTAGAACAGTTTTTAAGTCGTTGTATTCAACAGTATTCTTTTCGCAGGCAATCAAGAATGTCACAAATAGCAATATTAAAGTCTTTGTCTTTGTCATATACTTTGTCTTTATATACTAGATGCAATTTGTTGCTGTTTCGTTTCATCGAATAGGGAATAACGACCGAAGCTCTGGGTATTTGGCGGTTTGCGGGCTTGCCTGCGGTAGGCAGGAGCAAAACTACCTAAATGCACGTTAGCCAATGTGCATATTGTTGTCTGAATCATAATTCTTGGCAAGCCAAGCGGCAAAGCCGAGCGCACAGAATTTTAGAATATCCAGAATTAAAGATTCTGATTAAAGGCAACTATATGTCTGTGCTCTGCACCTCTTTAATTCTGTTCTTCTTTATTCTACAAAGGTTTCGGTGCTCCGCACCTTATTCAGCAAACTCAAAGGGACAGCGTCCCGAGCTATTTGTAGAAACCTAATTATTGTTGAGCCCAGAGGTGCAGCGCACCGATATATTTTTTTTGTTCTCGGGTAATTGATATGCTTTAGGTAGAAATTCGGATAATCATTGTTATTCAAGTCTTGATTCAGGAATGTATCCCCACCGTACAAGTTCCTGTTTGTCATCAATTCTCTTTATTCCTCCATCATAAATCAAACAAAATTGATTTGCAACGTCTAAAACATTCCGATAGTCATGGTCGGTCAATATTATTCCTTTAAATTCAGACGTTTTCAAAATTAGTTTCTTTATTTCTCCAACTAAAATTGGTGAAACCCCATTAAACGGTTCATCGAGTAATATAAATTTACAAGCCGTATTCAATAATAATTTGATTTCAAGGTATCTTAATTCTCCACCGGATAAATGTGCTATTTTACTTGTATCCAGTTTTTGCAATATCGGGTCTTCCATGAAATCTTGCACTTGATTTTTACCCAAATACAATTTAACTGACTTTTCTATGCTCATATGTTTGGGCAGAAATGAATCCTGAGGAAGATAACATATTTCATTTACGATCTTATAAGGTTGATCATAAACCTCTCCGTCAATTCTGATAAATTTTCTGTCAGCTTGCAAAGTTCCAAAAAGTATCTTCATTAATGTCGATTTGCCTGTCCCGTTTCGTCCGAGCATGCCTATAATGTCACCTGTTTGGCATTTCAGATAAATGTCAGTCAGGACATCATGCATATAGAATGATTTGACAACACTGTCAATTTCAAGCAAGTTTGACATAATGTAAAATGGTTATTAGTAAGTAACCTGTCAAGATATAAGTAGACAAAGTCGTAATAAAAAGACTCAACTTTGAAATTCCCCGATTATAATAGAAATAATATTCATTTTTTCTTGACATCTCTTTGTATAACAGACATAATAACGGTCCACCAAACATACAACAGCGAATATATACGATATATAATGGTGGAGGCTGAGGCAATGCCATTAATGAAAAGTATACAATAAAAGCAAGTAGCACTGAAGTCGACAGATTTAAAACTAAGGTACTTTTAAAATACTCCCAATGTAGCGTGAGTTTTACCATGATTCTTCCTTTTTTTATATTTACTGCTATTGATCTTTCCTCCCGTTATCGTATGCCTGCGACTCGCGTTAGCATTGCATATTATTGTCTGAATCAGAATTCTTGGCAAGCCAAGCGGCAAAGCCGAGCGTACAGAATTTTAGAATATCCAGAATTAAAGATCAGTTTATATTGTGAGCTTATTACACCAACGTTTATCTGTAACTCAGTTTGTCGTAGCGTAAATAATACTGCTTCCTAACACGACAAGCCGAAGACGCTTTGCCGAACTACACTATGCCCAACAAGGTGTGTTGCTATTCCCTTCGCTAATTTTTCCCTGTTTGATTGCAAATATCTCAAATTATTCTCAATTTGAAATATTCTGCAAACATACGAAGCGTGTGTTAGGCGTTTTTTATAGATTTGACTCTATTTTTGCTTTTTATAATCTTCAAAACCTTGATATTAAACCAATGCTAAGTCTATATCCACTCCAATTTGCGAATCTTTTTTTTTCATAGATTACAAATTCATTTTTTATATTTTCATAATATAATGGAGAGCTTATACTTATTGCTCCGCCGGCATTTACTTCAATCCCTATGTGCCGGTTAAACATATATGCAGCATAAAGCATTGGCTCAGTATATGCGCCTATTGAATTAAATGTATAGCTATCATTAATAAGTGCATCGTAACCATATAATTGTAAATTATCTTTCATTGTTACAAATGAATAGAGAAAGGAGGCATTTAAGATATACCCTATCTCAAGAGGACGTTTAAATAACTGATAATTTGCAAATGCTTTGCGACTGTAAACTCCAATATTAAAAGCTTTACAATTGATATCTGTGACATAATACCCTGAGTAATCAGATAAAGATGATCGGGCACCGGTTGACATTAATCCTCCTGTAAAACCAAAATATCTATTATTGATTATACGTCCAAATCTTATTGAATAATTAAAATATGAAGGAAACGAGGTAGTTCTCAGTATGGGTATTTCACTATTGCTAATGATGGTGCGTTGAAGATCCTTAAGATTCGACATTAAGTAACTTCCGAAACCGGATTCAATCGACAATTCATAAGTATTACTATTCTGATTTGAATAAGAGTTTCTATTTGTTTGAGCAAACAATAAAAATGGTAATATCATAATGATACTAAAGATAATTTTTTTCATAATTATTTCAAATAAGGAGTCATATCCGTTTTAGTGCCACCCATAAAAAATTGTTTTCTGTACAATCGCCCATCATATCCATAGTATGGATTTCCACCTAACGTAAATCGAAATATTTCTTTCATAGTTCCCAAATCGATAAAGTGATAATAGCTCAAAGAACTCACTAATAATATATTACTGTAGCTATCCACATTCATTATATTAAAGTCACCCATTCCATTAAGTACAAGTTGCTTCTTTAATTGAAAGTCCGGACATGAACGCACCTCAATCTTATCCTTTGCGGTGACAATCAATTCACTTTTATTGAGCCGATTAGCTAATACAGAATATGCATTTGAACGGGGTGTAGAAAATACAATCGTTGCATGTTGATGATCGCTCACATCATAGATATATAAGTTTTTTTCACCACATATAGCTGCATAATGCCCGTCGGCAGTAAGGCTTGTGATTGTCATAGGGATAGTGATTGTACTAGCATCATCTAAATTTGGCTTAAATGTAAATTTTTGCCAAGTTGGATCCGAACCAATATTGTACATTGTGAATTCCCTGTAATTATTAAAACACACGAAACAACCGTTGTCGGTCACTTGAACGTAATACAAGGATACTGTTTCAGGTTTGGACTCCAATGTGATTTGTCGAATATCCGTCAGATTCTCATCAAAAACATGCAGTTCATTGTTTAAAATCCCTACAAAATGAGTTCCAGCATTATTCCCCACTAATAAATACTCCACCCCAAATCCATCTACTTTTCTATCATAAGGCGGTAGCGAGTAATCACTCCATATTAGTCCCGGATATTTAGGAATTGCTTTAGACAATACAAACTTGTCTTTTACATTTGAATAAGCCCAGTTATAATCAGCTTTTACACCCTGTACATATGTTGTCCATATATATGCACGATATGAAGAAGAGGAAGTATAATTAGCTGGATAAGTCGACAAATTGTAGTCAATACTCACTCCAGGTAAAGCCAAATCTTTAAACGAGTTACCAAATCCTGCATACTTGTTCGATAACTTGTAATATCGTTTTATAGGGCTTGGAGTCCAAGTTACCAAACAACTATCAAACCCAATCGGAGTTATATTAAATTCTGGATATGGATAATTGATATTCGTGCCAAACTCTATTTGTTCATTACTATTTACTGACACATTTAATTCATAATTCTGATATCCACCACAATAATCATTGTCGGAATAAAAAAGTGTATCTCCCGAAACCCTTGTTGCAGTCAGTTTAGTTGAATACCCTTTATACACGACACCTATAGTTGATGGGGCTTCCTTAGGTTTAACCCAGAAAACCTGAGCTATACTATCGGCGGTAATGTTATTTTGAAAATGATAATCAAAAGTCTTTAAATTTAAATATCTGACTTTCCATGTTCTACTTCCCAGATAGTTTTCAGCTTTCAGTCTATCCGCAATACTTCCAGATCCTGTGCAAGCATAAAAATCAATTGTCAAATCAAACCAGTTTTCATTCTTAATATCTGGATTGATTGTAAAACTCCCCATAGATTGTTCGAAAGGTTGGTTAACATTCAGATATTTTAGCACACCGGCATTAAACTTCAAACCGTAGGTATTGACGTTAAAGTTAAAGTTAGTGGAACCAAATATTACTATTGAATCTTTGGCTGATGACAAGGTAATATCTAATTGGTGATAAGTGTTCGGTTTTTTTATATCTACTTCCGACATAAGGCTGGTATCATAGATGCACGACTGAAGACAACTTATTAATAATAGAGTTAATATCATTCCTTTTCTTGTTCTCATCATTATTTACTTCTTCTCTGATTGCTAAATTTATATATACTCTTATTGTGGTTAAATCGTTATGAAAATACTTTAAAGAGACTAATAAACCTATTTTAATCTTACAGATATATTTATAAATTGATTAGTATTACTACTAGCCCTGCATCTCTTTTTAGCCTTCCAATAACGACCAAGGCTATTGGCATTTGGCGGTTTGCGGGCGTGCCTGGGGCAGGCAGGAGCAAAACCCACGTTCCGTAGACTCCAGACTACGTCGCATTAGAAACAAGGCTCTGACTTGTAAATCTAATTAAATTCTTTTCAATATGGAAAGCAGGAGCTTTCCTTCTAACACGACAAGCCGAAGACCCTTTGCCGAACTACGCTACGCCCAACAGGGGTTTTGATAGTGTGATTTTTCATTCTTCTATTCCTGTTTTGAGAGTTGAAATGTAGTCTGAGAGTTCTTCTGCCCGTTGTTTTGTCAAGTTAAGTCTTGTTCGTGCTGCAACTGGAATCCACATTGTTCCTTGCATTTGAGTGTAAAAACTTCTTGAAAAATCTAACTCATTGTCTCTGTATTTAATCCATTGTCTTTGGGATTCTTTCAGTTTCTCTTTTTGTTCTTCTGTAAGAAGTCCCAACAGGATTTTATAGTTCTTGTTCAATTCTATGTCCCAAGAATCAGCTGCCTTAACTATACATTCAGTCATTGCCAGTGTCGTATAGTTTTCTTTAGTGTCTAAACATTTCTGAAGCTCAACGTCAATTGGGTGTTTCTTTTCTGTCTGCCCGTGAAGGAACAAAAAAGTTGTCAAAAACAAAATTGTCAATATACTTCTCATGTGGTTTTCTTTCATTTTTTAAACTTATGCCTGACGACCGAAGCTCTGGGTATTTGGCGGTTTGCGGGCTTGCCTGCGGCAAGCAGGAGCAAAACTGCCGGAAAGCACGTTAGCCAATGTGCATATTGTTGTCTGAATCTGAATTTACTGAATTATAGAATATCCAGAATTAAAGATTCTGATTAAAGATCAGTTTATATTGTAAGCTTGTTGCACCAAAGTTTATCAATAACCCTTTTTCAAATTTATAAGCTACAACATAATTTTTTGCTTGTGCTAAATGAACATCTTCTAAGTTTATCAATGCTTTTAATTCAACAATTACTTTATTATCAACAACAAAATCAGCTCTACGTGTTCCTACATTTATTCCGTTATAATAAATAGTTTGCTCAACTTCCCGACCAAACTCAATACCCGCACGTTCCAATTCTATAGCTAAACAACGTTGATAGATTACTTCCTGGAAACCATTACCAAGAGTATTGTGTACCTTCATTGCACAACCAATAATATCAAATGTTAGCTGGTCTTTTTCCATAGACAGTATATTCTTCTTGTTTTTCTTATTCTGTGAATTATATCATTCTGTAAATTCAGATTCAGACAATTAGCAACAAAGTTTTTCAAAAACAAAACCGCCGGAATGCACGTCAGCCAGCCAATGCCTAAGAGCGTGTGTTATGCGGTCGTAGTTTGGTTGTTTTTCAGTCGTTTAATGTCAACTGATAAATGTAAATACTCTCGCAAATAGCTTTTTATCGTTGTCGTGTGTAGCAGTCGAAATGATAAAAGTCATTTTTATTTGTTTTCCATTTTCTTTATTATTTCTCTCAACAAATCATTTTGTTCCTTTTTTAGAGAAATGAATTTATTCACCCATGTGTATACCAAATAACATACTGTTGTAATTATTGCCAAATAGAAAAGAACGATTAAAATCGGAAAGATAGAAAAAAAGGCCATGATTTAAAGTTTTAAAAGTTTATAATTATTAGTTTATTAATAAAATCAGTAATGAATTGTTCGCCAAGAAAAAGCCCACGTTCTGCGTAGTCTCCAGACTACGTCGCATTAGAAACAAGGCTCTGCCTTGTAAATCTAATTAAATTCTTTTCAATATGGAAAGCAGAAGCTTTCCTTCTAACACGACAAGCCGAAGACACTTTGCCGAACTACGCTATGCACAACAAAGGCTGGTCTTTAAATTATCTCGCTAACAACTAATGTTATGCTCCCAAATTCTTCACTCTCGCTATTAATACTATAAGCAGCATTTAATGTCGTTAGATCTGGTAAAATTTTGAATTTTTTAGTGTGTTTTTTTCCACACAAATCGTTATAAATAATAACAACTAATAATGGTGGAAAATTATCAAAATCTATATTATAAGATTTAAATGCAATTTCATCTGTTTTCTCACTATCAAAAATCTCAAGTGAGATACAAGCATATAGTATGAAAAGATCTATATAACTTGCAGGTATGCTTATTTGCGTAGGTATCTTTTCAATAGAAGATGGAAGGACATAGCTTATATTCTTCTTTCTTATTTGATTTGAAACGATATGTGTGTATTTATAACCAAGCTTTGGCACTTCAATTGTTAGAGTCTTATTCCAAAATATATGAAAAAAATCTGATTTGTTATATTTATTGATAATATCAATGATTTTATTTAAATCAAAACTCCAGCTGTACTCTACCGCTTTTGCTACTGCAAATCCAACATTGAAAACGTCCAGGCTAATTTCATGTGATATTTTTCGAATATCATTTTCTCTTTTTTCTTCAGTTAAATACTTGAAGGGTAAAAATGTATTCTTACACTCTTGTCCATAAATAGTTACTAATTTACTCCCTAAATAAAGCTCTGGAAAATATGACGTTTCACGCTGTTTCTTAACTTGTATAACTGTCAATAAAGCGGCGCATGATGTAATAAAAGTGACAATCAATGTTCCAGTTGAGAGCCAATCTATATTTAAGCTAATGGTCATAAGAGTCACTATCATGCTACAGTTATTCATTATCAATTTTCTGGTTATATAGTTTTTTTGATAAGACAGAAATATATCTCAACCGTTCATTATTCGGTAAGTCACCAATTATTGAGAGTTTCAATTCGTGCCCTAATACTTGTGATAAATTCTCGAAATCAACAATATTCTTAAGATGAAATAAAGCTAATTTTTCTTTGTTCTTAGGTTCTAACCATGAGACTTCGTTTATTTTAAAACTAAAAGCTTTAAAATCTTGTTTTAAAATCTCAAATAATTCATGTGCGAATACATTATCTTTCCCGTCATATAAAGTGATATGAGGATTGTAGTCTTTATATGTTGTTTTTTTCCATATTTTTTTTAAGTTTTGATTCTCCTCACAATCAAAAAATACAGTGTTTTGATTAGAACTAAAAAAGTTTGAGACACCTTTTACATGAATTTCTTCTCCTTGTATTATCGAAGAATACTCTTTTTCTTTTGTTTGACTTAATCTTTTACTGTAGGGACCTCTTACAGTAATATGAACTTGTGTTCGCTGATTTTCTTCAGCAATGACACGAATTGCGTTGACTAAAAGTCTTATATTTTCGCTATATGGATAGACGACATAAAATGCAGGATTCATATTAATAGTTTTTTCATTATTTCTTGATTATCAACAGCCTGAAGCAACTCTAGTAATGTGTCTCCAAACTCACTACTTTTGTTAAATGCTTCGTTTCTTAATGTTTTATCTGAAATCCACATTAACATTTCTTCACTTGGAATTTGAGTTCTGTCTAAGAACCAGTTATATGAATCAATTATCTTTTGGACTAAATGCTCGACTTCAGGATTATTATTCTTCAATTTTTCAATTCGTTCGATAGGAGTAAGTAAAGCTATATCTAACACGTCATTTTCGTTTATTGTTCCTTTGAAACTCGCTAATTGTAAGATGAAAGAAAAGCAAGTCAATTTTCTACTAAATTGAAGCTTTAAATTTTTTGAATGTGTTACAATTTTACTAGTATCATCCACTTCTCCAGCTTTTCTCTTTCTTCTGTGCTCATAATTTAAACAAAGTGTTTTCCAAAAGCGGATAATATCATTAGTCAAGAAAATTGGTTTGAAGCTCTGAGAGTGGTCATGAAAATCACCATAATAAGCCTTTATAACGTGCTTAAGACAGTTAATATGTAAATCTTCGTTATATATTGGTTTACTCTCAAGAAGTAAAAGCATTCTTGCCGTGAAATAATTATGATAGTCATCGCTAGGACTTCCTAGTTTATCTTTTATGTCATTGATATTATGAATAGTGAGGTATCCACCATCTTTGCTAAATTCGGGCAAATCCATTGTCCGACATATCTTAATAACATCTGCATTAATAAGGGTTTTATCAATATTATTCGTAATTTGATGTTCGTCTGAATCTAAAAAGAATAAATCTAAATCAGAATTCTTAGATGCCTCAAGTCGTCCATAACTACCTGTTGTGTAAATACACAACGAATTGTCTTTCAGTTGGGGAATATCCTTTACTCTTTTAGATATTTCAGCCAGTCTAATTAGGCTATAGTCCTGTTTCATAATATTTTATTTTTTTATTTTTCATACTTACCCTTAATAGCAACCTACCTCCATTTCTACTATACAAATTCCTCTGAATGCCAGAATATATGCAATAGAGTTACACTTAACGCACAAAGTGCTGTTGATGTTTTTAATTAAAATTCCATGCCAAAGATAAATACTTTATTTCACATTAACTAGTATTTATTCTATTAAATTGAATAGACTCAATTTTTGGCTAAAGATAGCCTATCAATGAATTATGCTTTCTGACACAGTTTATTGAATAGACCCTAAACAGACCCATCAGATGAGAATATTTACTCCGCAGATGACTTTTTTTGCTCCTCAGATTGGTCTAATTTCATTTTAGATTGGGTAAATTGCTTCTCAGATGGGAAAAATATTGTCTCAGATTGCTTTTATTTTGTTTTAGTTTGGTTCTATTGCTTCTCAGATGGGAAAAATATTGTCTCAGATTGCTTTTATTTTGTTTTAGTTGAGTTCTATTGCTTCTCAGATTCTCCAAATATTGGGGTCTATTCAATAATCTGTGTCAAGGGATCTATTCAATCAAGGGGTTGCGTGCGTTTTTATCGGAATTATGTAACTTCTTTACAAAATTATGTAACACAGGGTTTTAGAAAGTTGCTCAACTTTGTCATAATTATTATTCATCTCTTAAAAAAACAATTAAAATGAAAAATTATGTACTTTCATTCTCTACATTGATTTTGTGTGTGCTATTAACTTCATGCGGACCGGGTAAAAAACTTGTTGCTTCGCGTTACCATGTTGATCAGCTGCAAAAAGACAGCTCGGATACACACACTCAACTGAATTCATGTACCACGCTGGTAGAAAAACTCCGTGTAGATAAATCGGCATTGCAAAATGAGAATGCTTCGGTAAGCAATGATTTAAAAGCACTTTCATCGGCTTCTAAAATGACCATTGCCGAACAGGCTAGCAGGTTAAAAACACTTCAAGACATGATGCAGGCACAAAGGGATGTAATGAGCAAGTTGAAAAACTCCATCTCCGATGCCCTGATGAAATATAAAACCGATGAATTGTCAGTACAGATTAAAGATGGTAGCGTATATGTGTCGCTGCAGGAAAAATTGCTTTTCAAATCGGGTAGCGATGTAGTAAATCCTCAAGGTGTTGCAGCACTTAAATCGTTGGCATTGGTATTGAATAGTACCAAAGATATTAATGTAATGATTGAAGGTCACACCGATAATGTGCCTATCAGAACAAAACTGTTTAAAGACAACTGGGATTTAAGCACAGCCCGGGCTAACTCCATTGTACGAATACTTACCCTCGAAAATGGATTTGACTCTCGCCGAATCACAGCATCGGGCAAAGGTGAATTTCACCCGTTGAAAGCCAATGATACTGCAGAACAACGTGCGGATAATCGTAGAACCGAAATCATTCTGTCGCCGGATTTGAACGAACTGTATAAACTGCTGAATCAATAATTTAGTAGGTAGTAGTAGGTAGTTGATAGTTGGTAGTTATATGACATTGCGAGCGATGTTGCTAATTCCATGAAATATCTGATGACTACTTGCTTTTTATCTTGCTTCTTCCTCTCTTTCTATAAAGCTACTAGTCGTTGGAGTTTAATTACTCTAACGACTATTCTTTTTCTACCAACTATCCACTACAAGCTGACTCTTTTCTCGGAATTATGCAACTTATTATCGAAATTGTGTAACACAGGGTTTTCAAAAGTTGCGCAACTTTGTCACCTTATTATTAATCATTTAAAAACAAACAAGAGTATGAAAAAGATAATATTTATGGTATTCGGTTTTCTGATGGTAACCGGTGCATCGACTTTCGCACAAGAGGTAATAAAGGTGGTGAAAGACTCTACTATTATTACTAAGTCAACTAATTTACCAAAAGATTCAACGACTACCGTTAATATCACAACGAAAGACGTGAAGGTTAAAACTGAAATCCTGTCTGCAGAATTGCCTCAACCGGTAAAAGATCTGGGTGTAAGTTTCAAATCGCAAGGCTGGGATACTGCCGAAAAAGCATACGTTGTGAAAAACGCAACAGCCGATATTCTATATTACACTGTTACTTTCAAAAATCCGACTTCGGGAGAAAGTAAGAGTATTAATATAGATGCTAAAGGAAATATTGTGAAAAACGAAATCTGAAAAACGAAACAATTCTAATGAAATCAGGCTGTCTCAACATACAATTGAGTCAGCCTTTTTTCTGTCCTTATTCGCAGCTCTTTTTACGGACAATATTCTACATTTTCCATTCTACATTCTACATTTTCCACTTTCAACTTTCCACTTTCAACCACCTGTTTCTATCTCGGAATTATGTAACTTATTATCAAAATTATGTAACACTTTCGGTTGGTGAGTGCCCTAACTTTGAACCATAAAAAACAAACTGATTAAATCAGAATTTCTACTTTCAAAAAAAACAACCTCTTATGCAATCAAACATTAAAATACTCGTGCTATTCCTTGTACTGACTACGTCGTGCATGGTATTGCCTCGCCAATCGGAAGCTCAGCAAGCCAATGTAAACTTTCAGGTTTTCTATGATCAGCTAAGCCCTTACGGACAATGGATAGATTATAGCAGTTACGGCTATGTATGGATTCCGGATTCGGGAGAAGACTTTGTCCCCTACTCTACCGATGGACATTGGGTATTGACAGAAAACGGCTGGACCTGGGCATCGGATTATATCTGGGGCTGGGCAACCTTTCATTATGGACGTTGGAGCTATGCCAATACATTTGGTTGGTTTTGGGTACCCGATACCGAATGGGGTCCTGCATGGGTAAACTGGCGTCAGGCTGATGGTTATTACGGTTGGTGTCCTATGGAACCGGGCATAAGCGTCAGTATGAGTTTTGACCAGTCGTACAACAACATGAACGATCATTGGTTATTTGTAAGAGACCGCGATTTTGAAAGAACAGATATACATAATTATTATGCCGGCAGGAACGACTGGGATAGAATCATCAGAAATTCAACTGTTATCAACCGAACTTATGTTGACAAGAGACGACAGACCACGTACGTTGTAGGTCCCTCACGCGAATCGGTGCAGAAAGCCACCGGACGAACAATAAAACCGCTTAGAATTGAGGAAAACAACAAGCCCGGACAGGAAATAAATAACGGACAATTGCGCATTTATCGCCCCAGAGTGGAAAAAAATACCAGAGAGCAAAAAAACATCCCAACAAGAGTTACCGAGATGAAGGACGTGAAGAACAACACGGAACGAAATTCGAACAACCAGAATAAAATTGGTGCGCCCGACAATAAACCGGCAGTACAACCGGTGAACAGATTCAATGACGATAACAATAGTCCTCGTGAGCGAAATATCAATCAGCCGGTCAGGAAAAATATTGTACCTGTAGATATAGAAAATAATCAATCTGTACAACCGGTCAAACAAACCCCGGCTGATAATACCAGACGCGACAGACAACCTGAAGTAGTAACTCCGCAGAATAACAATGTGCAACCTACACAAGCCAGACCGGTTCAGCAGCGTGATGTGACTCCGCAGAACAATAATCAGCCACAGCAAAGAGATGTGAATCAGCAAAACAACAATAAACCGGAACGGCAGAATACTCCTCCACCGGCAAATGTTCAAAACAAACAGCAGCGCGTACAAAGTCAGAACATAAATCAGGGGCGGAATAATAAACCGGCCAAACAACAGAGATCCGTAAAACAAGAGATTAAAAAAGAACAGGCAAAAATTCCTGATGCTGTATCAACTGATAGAAGATAGTTATAATTCAAATAGTAGTTAGTAACTAAAAAGTTGTGTTGTTTTACTGATTGCCAGTTGCCGTTCTTAACCGACAATTCTGTAAGATATGAGGTAAGAACGGCAATTGAAATTCTTCAGAAACAGAATCGATAATAAGCAAAAAAGATGATAAAAATAAAACAACTTGCTATTTTCATGGATGATACAAATGCTTTATTGATGGAGCTTTATAACCACATGATTGTTTCCAGAAATATTATATTTAAATCGAAAGAGAATGAAGAGTACATTGATTACAACTACAGCAAGCCCGTAAAAAGCACCGACATGCAATGGCATCATTTGGCTTATTACAAAGAAATAAGCGATATTATCAGAAACTACCAGCAAGTGGTTCTTTTTGGTCCCGTAGATACAAAAGAAGAGTTTTACAAGCTCTTAGAAGCAGATCATCATTTCAAAAACATAAAAATAGAATTTATAAACACCAATAAAATGACCGATTTTCAAATACATAAATTTGTACTAAACTACTATAAACAGTGAGCAACAGTGAGCAGTAAGCGGTAAGTAGTAGGTAGTAAGTCAAGTTGTAACTCGTAACCAATTTCCGTCTACTCGTTTACTTGTTTACTTGTCTACTATTTTTCTTGTAACTCGTAACTAATACCTTGTAACTCGTAACTAAACCCTCGTAACTAAAAAAAATATCCAAATGAAAACTATAGGATTTCTCATCATGATACTGGGCCTAGCGTTCACCATCTTCACTTCCATCAGTTTCTTTACAAGTAAGGAAGTTTATAAAGTCGGAACGGTAGAATTAACCCATAGCCAACCACAATACTTTAGTTGGACTCCATTTATAGGTCTTGCTGTCATGGTTTTCGGAGTGTACTTAATATTGCAGGCAAGAAAAAGAGATTAATACTTCTCTCTTTTATACCGGATTCATTTTAAATACCGTACGTTTGTTCGAAACTAAAAGCACATTTCATGACACACGAAGATTACGAAGTAAAAGTACTGGGCGAAACAACGATAGCATCTGCATTAAAACCGGCTTTTTACCCAAACGAACAGTCGTTCCGGTTTATAGAAAATGACCGGGTTTTAGCAGACTCATCATTTGAACAGTTTAAGGACTACCTGAACTCCGGTAAGATACCCGTTTCAGTAGAAAAAGCCGGCCCTCATAAGTTTCTGTATTTCGACCCGAAACACACGAAAGCGGCCATTGTTACCTGTGGTGGTCTATGCCCGGGAATCAATAATGTTATCCGGAGTGTGGTAAATCAGCTTTACTATCGTTATGAAGTCAATAAAATTATTGGTATTCAATATGGATTCGAAGGCTTTATTCGTAAATACAATCATCCAATAATTGAACTTACTCCTGAAAGCGTAGATACGATTCATCTCTTTGGCGGAACTGTGCTTGGCTCGTCGAGGGGTATTCAACCCGTAGAGGAGATAGTGGACAGGCTTTGCGAACTGGAAGTGAATATCCTATTCTGTATTGGTGGAGATGGAACATTGCACGGCGCACACGCCATTCATGAAGAAATAGTCCGCAGAAACCTCAATATATCCATAGCCGGAATTCCCAAGACCATCGACAATGATATAAACCTGATTGATAAATCCTTTGGCTTTGAAACCGCTTTCAGTATTGCCAACAGATTTATTCTCGATGCACACAATGAAGCCCGTGGGGTTTACAATGGAATAGCCATTCTAAAGCTCATGGGTCGTAATTCAGGATTTATTGCGGCTTATGCTGCCCTTTCCATTCAGGAAGCAAACTTTGTTCTTATCCCCGAAATGAATTTCGATTTAGAAGGTCCGAAGGGTTTTCTACAAGCATTACGCCAGCGCATACAGAACAGGCATCATGCACTTATAGTGGTAGCTGAAGGAGCAGGACAGCATTTTTTTGAAGGACAAAGCATAGAAAAAGATGCTTCGGGCAATATTAAAAATAAAGATATAGGTATTTATCTCAAAGAGAAAATCAGTGCCGATTTTCAATCCCGAAATATCCCGGTTTCCATCAAATACATCGATCCGAGTTATATTATCCGAAGTGCACCTGCCAATGCTAACGACAGTAAGTTTTGTGCCCTGCTGGCTCAGAATGCAGTTCATGCAGCTATGGCAGGGAAAACAGACTTTGTAGTGGGGCATTGGAATCATATATTCACACTCTTACCTATTCCCACAGCTGTTTCAGAGCAAAAGAAGATTAGCAGTAGTGATGAATTGTGGTGGAATGTGTTGGAAGCCACAGGACAACCCGCATCTATGAAAAATACAGACAATAGTTGAATATCCGACTAGACATTATATAAGTTACGAACATAAGGGTCAATTGAAAGACTATTTATTGCCACGAAGTGGCTAAATGTGAATTGAAAATCGGCTTAGCCAATAACCCCCGGTTGCGCTTCACTTACCGGGGGATGAAAATCAAAACACAACTCCAGCCCCGAAGTGGGCTGAATATCACTATATAAAATGTTATTGAACCCCTTCGGGTTTTTAACAGTTTATATGATTCTCATCCGACGGTTTTACCGGCGGTTATTCACATTGATTCTCGTTCGACTGAGCTCACACCGAAGCCTTCAGGAATCTAAAAATTAGATATTATGCCTCATTAGTCATAAGTCAAAGCATTAGAAGTTCAAAGAATCAAACTTATATAATCTCTATTACTAAAATGAGATTACGTGGGGTTTAATGATTTATTTATCATACATTTGTTTATTCTTATAAATGATTTTCCGAAGTGCTGTAATTTAGTTGAAACAATTAACACATCCTCACGTGAAACCTCCAAAAACAAAATTGATAGCTACTTCGAACGCAAAATCTTCCGATTCAACTACCGGTAAGTTTCCAATCGTATGTATTGGTGCTTCGGCAGGTGGTTTGGATGCTTTTGAACAGTTTTTGGGCAATGTGCCTGAAAACAGCGGAATGGCGTATATTATTATTCAACATCTTGATCCT
>Ga0302167_10000455_pt1 | contig 20334 bp, 10 predicted proteins | sample I_Fen_N1_1_FD_193496 | JGI IMG/M metagenome (GOLD analysis project Ga0302167, IMG submission 193496) | Peat permafrost microbial communities from Stordalen Mire near Abisko, Sweden - I_Fen_N1_1 | ecosystem: Environmental > Terrestrial > Soil > Wetlands > Permafrost | place: Sweden: Abisko...
ATGTGCCTTATGCTCCGCAAAATACGCTTAGTGCAAGTGTAGGTTTTGAGCATAATTTCAAAAATACTTTTATTGATCATTTGATGGCTACCGTTCAATATATCGGTGTGGGGAAAATTTACTGGACGGAAGCGAATGACATTGCGCAGGATTTTTACTCACAGGTAAATGCTAAACTGGCTGTGAATAAAGGTGGACTTGGATTGGAATTTTGGGTGAAGAATCTATTCGATACCAAATACAATGCATTCTATTTCAATGCGTCGGGTAGCGAGTTCTTCCAACAAGGAAAACCTATGCAACTGGGTGCAACCTTGAAATTTGAATTCTAGTTTTAATCGGATAACCAAAAAAAGCAGGCTGAACTTCTACAAAGATGTTCAGCCTGTTTGTTTAGATTTTATGCTTGATTTTCAGACTTTTACTTAAAAGAGTATCTGCCCCATGAAACATGAATATTAGTTTTGATTTGATTATAAATGAAGATGTATTTTTACAAATACGTGAATGCACATCTTCATTATTTTTGAACTTCAAATTTCCACATAACCTTCAGCTCACTATTTTAGATTTCTATACTCTTTAGGTGTCAGATGGTATTTTTTAGCAAACTCGCGGTAGAAGTAAGCCTTATTGTTGAATCCACAATTATACATGATTTCCTGAACAGTTTTATTGGTAGTCTTAAGTAGCTTTTCGGCTTGTTTTAATCTGATGGAACGTATAAATTCAGTAGGAGTAAGTCCGATAATTTCTTTCATTTTTCGATATAATTTCATCTTGCTGTGTGGCGTTTGGCTTGCAATGAAATCAAGAGTAAGCGCCTCATTGTCAATTTGCTCTTGAATTATTTTCGTAATTAACAACATAAGTTCTTTATCTTCTTTATGAATTAATTTACCATCAAACTGCTCCAGAGCAGCATAAGCAGATTCGCTATAATCTAATACTGCTTTGTTGCGATGTAGCATATTCTCTACCAATGCTTCCAAATGACGTGGATGAAATGGTTTGCTTAAATAAGCATCTGCACCTATCTCCAGTCCTTCAATTTGATTTTCTACCGTACCTTTCGACGATAGCAGAATGATAGGAATGTGTCGGGTAAGTTCCTGCTGTTTCATTATTTTTACAAATTCTACACCGTTCATTACAGGCATAATTATATCGCAAATAATTATAATAGGCATTCTTATGCGCATAAGCTCAATAGCTTCCTGACCATTCGCAGCCTCAGCTATTTCATATTTCTCAGACAGAAAGTCATTCAGCAATTCTCTGATTTCTTTTTCATCGTCTATTATGAGTACAAGTCCTTCTTTCTGAATGTCGGGTGTAAAAATGCGTTCTTTTACGGGCAGTTCCTCTTCATTAAATTCAACTGTAGAATTTAATGTCGTTTTTTTATGTTGTGTAATAGGTAAGACGTGTTCATTCATCTGTTGTTCAGAGAGTTTAATTCTAAACGAAGTAAAAGTGTCCCCATCGCTTTCGACTTCAATGGTACCCTGTAAAACCTCTACAATGTTCTTGCATAGAGCGAGGCCAATTCCGTTGCGGGTTTCCAGTCCTTTGGAAACTTGCTTTTCAAAGCGATCAAGTACCTCAAATCTATCGAAAATACTTTGCTGATAGGCAGGTTTAATACCAACACCTGTGTTGGTAATACATATAAAAAGTTGATTATTGCTAATTTCAATATGTACATCAATTTTTTCCTCTTCAGGAGTATATTTTACCGCATTTGACATAAGATTAAATACTATTTTTTCAATACTGCTTCTGTCTGTTTGCCAGATAATTTCATTCGGAGAGAAAGTAAGGTTGAAATGGATTTTTTTCTGTTCCAGGATATCCATAAAATTATCAACCACAAATTTCACTAATTCAGTTATATCCACCCGTTCAATTTCCAGTTTTAAATGTCCGGTTTCAGCTTTTCGGAAGTCAATTAGCTGTTGAATGAGGGTTTGCATGCGTTCTGAGTTTGACTTGATAATGTTGATATATTTCCGGGTTATTCCATGCGAAGCATGTGTTCGGAGCAATTGCTCGCAAGGTCCGTAAATAAGGGTAAGCGAATTGGAAAATTCATGAGCAATGTTAGTAAAAAAACGTAGTTTTGCCTGATGGATTTCTTCAATTTTTTGTTTTTCCAATTCTTTCATGCGAATATTGTTCCGAATAGCTAGCTGATATTTTACAAATCGTTTTACGATAAGAAATATTACGAAGAACAAGATGGTATAACACACGTAGGCAGTATTGCTGGCCCACCAGGGTGGCAACATAACTATGGGTAACAAAAAGTATTGTTCGCCCCATAGTTTATCTGCATTACTGCATTTCACTTTCAGCACATAGTCACCTTTTGGCAAGTTTGTAAATACGATAGTATTTGAAGTACCTAAATGAATCCAGTCTTTTTGATAACCTTCGAGCAAGTATGAAATCTCGCATTTAGACCCCGAAAGATAATCGAGCGGAATAAATTTAAAACTGAAAGATTTGTTTTTGTATGATAAAATGAGTGTTTCTCCGCTTTTTTTTGAAACGAGATAATCTGATAGGTTTGTTTCAGCATTGTCAACATAAAATGCATCTAACAATAATGATGGCATATAGCTGCTGTGCGTTATTTCGAGCGGATTAAACATATTAAACCCACTTATTCCACCAAAATATAGTTGGTGTGAATAAGGACTTTCGTAAAAAGATCCATCGGAAAACTCATTGTTCTGAAGACCATCTTTTTGGAAATAGGAAATAATACGATAGCTGTTGCGATCTTTAACTAACTTTGCAATTCCTTTATTTGTGCTAAGCCATAGATTGTGCTCTTTATCTTCCAGTATTCCGTGAATGGTATTGTTGGGCATACCTTCTTTTTCAGTAAATCGTGCAAAAACAGGATTTCCGTTTTCGTAGCGCAGGAGTTTATTCAACCCCAGGCTAGTTCCGGCCCACAAATATCCCGACTTGTCCTTGTAAAGGCATAGCACATCGTCGCTGCTAATAAAACCTGAATTATTGGAAGAGAAGCGGAATGTCTCGAAAGCTTCTGTTTTTTTATTAAACCTATTCAATCCTCCACCACGCGTAGCAATCCATAGATGATTATTGTCATCGTTGATAATTGAATACACAATGTTATTGCTCAACGTTTTTTTGTTTTTTTCAAATATATATTGCTTATAAGCAATTATAGAATACGGACTTGTATTTCGGTTGATTTCCAGTTTATACATTCCATATCCACTTGTGCCAACCCACAAAGTGGCTTTGTCAGTAGGTAAAATAGAATAGACAGAAGTCAAATTTACATTTTGAAGGATATTGTCAGGTACAGTCAATACTTGTATTTTCTTTGTTTTTATATCGTAATAATTGATTCCACGGCCATCAGTCCCAATCCAGTATTCGTTTTCCTGACCTTTGACAATTGTGAATACAGAATTACTGAGCAGTCCGTTGGCTGTTGTAAAATGTTGGTTACTTAATGATTTTGTGTTATTTGAGTTTTGGCTCACTGTGTAAATGCCACTACCCTTTGTTCCGACCCAAAGTAGATGATTCGGATCTTCAAAAAAGGTACGCACGGCACTGCTTCCGAAAGAAGGGATGTTCTCGGCAGAATAAGAACGAAAAGTATCTCGTGAAGGTGATAGCTGCCATACTCCCTGCATATCGGTGCCAACCCATACAATTTGTTGTGTTCCCCGGCACAGTGATAAAATTGAGATGTTCGGTAATACCAATTCAACTTGTTTTTTATCCGGATCAAAGTGAAATAAGCCATTTGTTGTTCCCCATAACTGATAGGAATCCATGAAAATTATTGCTTTAATTATACCGATTTTTGGAAATTCTAAAGGAAAATCATTAAGCAGACCTTCTGAAATTTTGTACGAGTGAAGTGTACCACCCGTTGTTTGCATCCATATTTCGTTGCTGGAATTGTAAAATACAGATTCTATGTTTTTTAAATGTTTAAAATCAACGATATTGCCAATTGTTGGCTGAGTAGAGCCGCCTTTCTTAAATACGACTTTCAATAATGTTTTTTCGTTGGTATAAAGCCATAAATTATCATCCTGATCAAAAAATATTTTTTTCAGTCGGTAATTTTTTACGGTGGAAAGACGGACGAACCGGTGGGTTTTACTGTCGAAAAAGAATAATCCTTTTTCATTAATTCCAGCAAAGATGATATTAGAACTGTTTTTTGCTATCAAAAATGAATGTTCGCTGGAGATAGTTTGGTATTCGGCATCTACAAAAAAACGGTCAAAAGTATTTTTCCGCATATCCATGCGATTTATTCCCCTGTCAGTGGCTACCCAGTGTATGCTTTTGTTTTCTTCAACAATATCGCGAATAATATTATTGCTTATGCTTTGAGCATTTGCAGGTTCAGGTTTGAACACCTTGAATTCTCGTCCATTGTACACATTAAGCCCGTCCCATGAACCAAACCACATAAGTCCGTTGGAATCCTGATATATGTTGTTGATAGAGCTGTTTGAAAGTCCATCATTATTGGTCAGATTCGTAATGTTGTATTTTTTTGCGGATAAACCGATAGAAATTAAGATGCTAAAAAATAGCAGTGTTTTTTTCATTTGATGATCTATTGCTTTATGGTTACGCAAATATACTATAATATGAGTTTATAAAATTTGGATGAAGGTATCTATTTTTGTCAAAAAGGTATCATTTTGTCATAATGTAAAATATATGTACTCATTTGTAAGAATAGGATACTCTTCAAATCTTGGGATGGTCTACATTTGCACAGTAATTTTAAATCAAAAAAATATTATGGATATTGCAAAACGCTCAAAGAGCAATCCATTGCTTCGTCCCGACGATCTACAAGCGGGAATAAACGGAATGGAAATTACCTGTCTACTTAATCCGGGTGTATTCCGTATGAATGGAAAAACGTGGCTTCTACTCCGCGTTGCCGAAAGGCCAAAACAGATTGAAGATAAAATAAGCTTTCCCATTTATACTAATGGAAAAATCGAAGTACTCAGCTTTGATAAAAATGATCCTCAACTTGATGCCACCGATCCGCGTGTCATTCTTTACAAAGGTAGAAATTACCTGACGACGTTATCTTATTTGCGATTAGTTTGTAGTGACGATGATATTCATTTTTATGAAGATCCGGCTTATCCTCCTATTTTTGGAGAAGGCGATTTGGAAGCTTTTGGAATTGAAGATTGTCGTGTAGCTACCATGGATGATGGTTATTACCTTAGTTTCACCGAAGTTTCGTCGGTGGCCGTGGGCGTGGGGCTTATTGCCACCAAAGATTTTCAGCACCTCGACCGCAAAGGAATGATTTTCCCTCCTCACAATAAAGACTGCGCATTGTTCGAAGAAAAAATAAACGGCATGTATTACGCACTTCACCGGCCAAGTAGCCCTGAGCTGGGTGGTAATTACATATGGTTGGCACAATCGCCCGATCGTTTGCATTGGGGAAATCATAAATGTGTAGCTATTACCCGTGAAGGGAGTTGGGATTCAGCACGTGTTGGAGCCGGTGGCGCACCTATTAAAACATCCGAAGGTTGGCTTGAAATTTACCATGGTGCCAACAGCAATCATCGTTATTGTCTGGGAGCATTATTATTAGATTTAAATGACCCATCGAAAGTGCTTGCCCGCAGCGTGGAACCGATTATGGAACCGATTGCTGAATATGAACAAACCGGTTTTTTTGGAAATGTGGTGTTTACAAACGGACATTATGTGACTGGTGACACGATTAAAATATTTTACGGAGCCAGTGATGAGGTTATTTGCAGTGCTGAATTTTCTATAGCCGAAATTTTAAACTCTTTAAAGAAAATCTAATGTCCAATAAACTGACCGGAGAATTTGCATTCTTCAAAACCCAGCCTAAAAATGTACGCACTATATTGGTAACCAATATGCTATACGCACTGATATTGCCAATAATTGAGATTTTTGTTGGAGCATATATCATGCGAAACACAGGAAATTCATCGTATGTGGCCATTTACCAGTTGTGTATGTATATTGGGGTGGTGAGCACTTCAGTGTTGAATGGAGCTTTACTCAAAATTTTCAAAGTGAACATGCTGTATAGTTTTGGAATCATTCTTACGTCTATTTCATTAATGGTGATGATGTTTGTCCAATCACTCGGCATCGTGCAGCTGGGTATTGCCGGGTTTGCGCTCGGAGCGTCAACCGGGTTTTTCTGGACCAATCGTTATTTACTGACACTTAATTCTACAAACGATCAAAACCGGAATTATTTCTTTGGATTAGAATCATTTTTCTTTTCGCTTTGGAGTATTGTTGTTCCGTTAATTGTTGGTGTATTTCTGGCAAGTATTGATGGGAAAATGTTGTTTGGACATGCACTGGATGTAAATGCCGGTTATAAAATTATTACCGTGGTTGTATTCTTTATTGCCATTGGTGCTTGCGTTGTGTTGGCAAAAGGCGATTTTGTCAATCCGGTTCAAAAGAAGTTTGTCTATTTTAAATATCATGTTTTATGGCAGAAATTCCTTGCACTGGCAAGTCTGAAAGGAATGGTTCAGGGTTTTTTGGTAACAGCTCCTGCTATTTTGGTTATGAGACTGGTTGGTAACGAGGGTTCTCTGGGGTTGATTCAGGGAATTGGTGGCGGTGCCACAGCTATCATTGTTTATGTCCTCGGACGCCTAGCAAAACCAAAACACCGGATGTATATTTTCGGATTCGGGTTGGTAGTTTTTTTTATAGGAACTTTAGTGAATGGAATAATGTTCTCTGCATTAGGTGTCATCATTTTTGTACTTTGCAAAGTGCTTTTCCAACCGCTTCACGATTTAGCTTATTTTCCTACCATGATGAAAACGATAGACGCTGTTTCGGTTATTGAAAAACGAAATGAATATGCTTATATACTGAGTCATGAGGTTGGTTTATTCTTTGGACGGGCTTCAGGGATGATTTTGTTTATTTCACTGGCCTATTTCGTTTCGGAGATTTTTGCCTTGAAATATGCGCTAATCATTGTGGCCGCTTTGCAGCTGATTTCATTACCTTTAGCCAGACATATTGTTAGTGAAATTGATACAAAACATATAAAAACATCGTATAATCAGGAAATTAACCCCGTAATTGAACCGATTCTGGAAGAGTTAAAGGATTAATGTCTAATCTCAGCAATAAAATAAACGTGCTTAATTTTTTTTGAAAAAAATAGATCAATGAAAACGACTAAATCAACTCTTGTTTTTATTTTCCTTTTAAGCGTATTTTTTTCGTGTAGGGCGAATGATAGCTACGGAACTCAGGTCATACAAACCATTATTCCGCGGATAGAATTGATGTCTAACGCACCTAAGCCATATAAAATCATTGACTGGAAACAAAAGGCAAAAGATTACGATGCCTACGTGTTCGATTTTAATCCGAATATTCCGGCAGGTTCCATGATTTGGCTTGACAACAGCCAGCGCAATTTACCGCAAATCACTTTCGGACTTTACACGGCTATCAATGATGTACGTCAGGGTCCAACGCACAACAATGGAGAGTTTCATGAAAGTCTGAATTCTCTCTCTGCCATTTTGGGTGCTGGTTTAATAGGAATTGACAAGACCCAACAGAATGGATATAACTACGTGAAAATGATTCAGAATTATTTCAATTCGGGAACGGGATGGAATATTATGATGAACAATACTTGTCCTGAAATAGCGCAGCAGGGTGGTGGTTACGGTCGCGACTGGTGGTACGATGTGTTGCCAAACGTATTGTTCTATGCAGTCAGCGATGTTTTTCCCAATGTTGAAAATGCAGACAAGATACAACGCAGCATTGCTGAACAGTTCTGCAAAGCCGACTCGGTATTGAATGGAAATTACGATTATTCTTATTTTGATTATGGGCAAATGAAAGGAATGGTCAATCAAATTCCATTTCAGCAGGATGCCGCCGGTGGACATGGTTATGTGCTCTATGCTGCTTATCAGAAATATAAAAATGCCCGTTATCTGGCTCATGCCAAATCGGCGATTGCGGCTCTGGATGGTCAAAAGGAAAGCAGGTTTTATGAAATTTTGCTACCCATGGGAATTTATACTGCTGCACGTTTGAATGCCGAACAAGGAACCAATTATAATATAGAAAAAATGATGAATTGGGTTTTCGAAGGTTGTAAAAGTTCGAATGGGCGTAACGGTTGGGGAGTGATAGTTGGTAAATGGGGCGAATATGATGTCAGCGGATTGCAGGGAAGTATCATTGATGGTGGCGGATATGCTTTTTTGATGAACAGTATGAAAATGGCCTGGCCACTTGTTCCAATGGTTAAATATGATCCGCGTTTTGCACGCGCCATTGGTAAATGGATGCTCAACAATGTAAATGCTGCTCGCTTGTTTTTCCCCAATGAAATTCCGGTTGGAAATCAATGGTTGCCCGAAATGAAAACCTACACGAATTCGGTGGTTGCATACGAAGGGCTACGCTATTCCGATTGTTATAACAAGCCCGAATTGAAAGAGGTGCATCCCGTAGCATTGGGAGATGGGCCAAACTGGAACCCAAAGAATCCCAAAGAAAGCATGTTCAGTTTGTACAGCACTTCGCCGGTAGGTATCATGGGAGCTATTGTTGACACGACGGATGTAAAGATGATCTTGCGTTTAAACTGTAATAAAACAGATTTTTATGCCAATACAACATACCCAACATATTTGTATTACAATCCGTATAAAGTATCAAAAACTGTAACTTATCACCCGTCAGGATATGTAGATATCTTCGATATAGTTTCTAAAAAATATGTAGCAAAAGCAATTTCAACCGATTCTCAAATCGAAATTTCTGCCGATAGGGCAAGCTTGTTGGTAGAGTTGCCGGCCGGAGTCAAAATAGAGAAAAGGAAAAGTTCACTGGTTGCAAATGGAGTAACTATCTCTTATAAATAGTTACAAGTAAATAGTCCCGGGTTACAAGGCTGTTAATCTGTATTCTACTTTCGGACAGATAAATCGCTAAATAACATTTATTACTTAAATAATATTATTTATTAATTTTATATCTCAATCAAAATGAAAAAAACACTATTTCTAATTTTTCTAAGCTTTTTCAGCTTGGTAATGCTGGCTCAGACCATTCAACTAAAAGGAACGGTTAAAGATGCAGGAACAAACGAAGAGCTTATCGGGGTAAACGTAATTGTACTAGGCTCTAAAACCGGAACAATTACAAGTGTAAATGGCGACTTTGAAATTTCAGTGCCACAAAATGCGACTCTTAAAGTGTCGTATGTAGGCTACAAATCGCAGGAAATTAAACTGTCAGGATCAAGCCAGACGACACTGTATGTAAAGCTTGAAGCTGATACCAAAACAATCGATGAAGTTGTGGTAGTGGGTTATAACTCTCAAAAGAAATCATCTCTTACCGGGGCTGTAACTTCTGTAAACATGACCGATCTGGCGCAACGCAAAGTACCTGATGTAGCACAAATGTTGCAAGGGCAGGTAGCCGGTGTGCAAGTAACACAAAGTACAGGTGCTCCCGGTGATGACATTAGCATTGTAGTTCGTGGGGTGGGGTCTATTAATAGCGACACCAAGCCATTATATATTATCGATGGAAATCCATCAGAAAGTATAAGCTTTATCAACCCATCCGATATTTTGTCTATGACCGTGCTGAAAGATGCTGCAGCTGCGGCACTTTATGGAGCGCGTGCATCCGGAGGTGTTATTGTTATTACCTCTAAAAGTGGCAAGACTGGTAAAGTTAGTTTTGAAGCAAGCTATAATCATGGCATTCAGAAAGTTACTAATCTACCCACAATGCTGAATGGTAAACAATATATGGATAAAATGGAAGAGAGCTGGAATAACGCCAATCTGGGTCAATCTGCCAACAATCCCTACACTCCCGAAAAATCGAGAACAGATCTTGCCAACACTAATTGGCTAAAAGAGTTATTTACACCGGGACAGACAGACAATGTGCAACTGTCGGTAAACGGAGGAACAGAAAAAGTTCAGTATTATTTATCGGGCTCCTATTTTCATCAAAATGGTATCGTGGTATCCAATAATGACCAATTCAACCGGATCAACTTCCATTCCACGATAAATGCCAATTTAACGGACCGCTTCAAAGTAGGATCTAACCTGCAAATAGTAAACAGCATGCAAGATGCTCTTTCATCCAGCGGTGACGCTCCGGGCATTATTCGCCACGCCTTTATCCGACCTCCTGTTATTTCGGTGTATAAAGATTCATCCGATCCGACATACAAAGCCTCCGATCCATTTACCGATTTGCCATTCTATAGCAGTAATCTGCAAGGTAACGGAGGCAAATGGAATAACTCAAACAACCTTTATGAACTTAGTCAAAACCCCGTAGCGTTGGCTTATAATACAAACGATAAGCGAGGAAGTTTTCGCACATTCGGCAATGTTTACGGCGAATATGCTTTCTTGAAAGATAAAAGTTTGAAATTCAAGACAAACATTGGAGTTGATGTCAATTTTATTCATAACAAGGCTTTTAATAAAAACTTTGGTGATGACGATGGACAAGGCAGTGCTATCTACGCAGGGCAAGGCAGACAAAATAGACCCAACACGCTCGCGGAATCACGTGCACAAGAAAGCACTATTACATGGACAAACACAGCCACTTACAACAAGCAGATTAATCTACATACGATAAGTGCATTAGTGGGTAGCGAATATGTAGGCTACAATAATTCCGGTATAAATGGAAGCCGTGAAAATTATAGTAATTCCGATCCAGCTTTCCAATACCTTGACTTTGGTAATCAAAATCTGCATATTTGGAATGGAGGTACGGAAGTTAAATCAACTTTATTCTCCTTGTTTGCAGGGATAAACTACAATTACGACAACCGCTATTATGCCAACGTCAATTTGCGACGTGATATGTCCAGTCAGTTTGCAGCCAATAATCAAACGGCTTATTTCCCTTCTTTTTCAGCAGCATGGCGTATTTCTCAGGAAAGTTTCATGAAAGATGTTGCGGCTGTTTCTGATTTGAAATTGAGAATAAGCTCAGGTAAATTAGGAAATCAATCGGGGTTAAGCAATTATCCTTCTTTGGCTATTTACGATTCTCAGGGAACATTGAGACGCTTAGGCAATCCTGACTTGAAATGGGAGACCACCACACAAAACGACCTTGGATTGGATGCAAGCTTCTTGAACAGCAAGTTGTCTTTTACATTCGATTATTATCAAAAGGTCACATCTGATCTATTGTTACCTCTAAATTTGCCCACTTTTGTTGGTGACTTGAATCCAACCATTGTAAACGCGGGAAAAATGACAAATAAAGGAGTGGAAATTTCTGCGGGTTACAAAAATTTTGATCATGACTTCAAGTATTCTATCAATGCCAACGTGGCCATGGGAAGCAATGTTGTAAACGAGTTGCCAGCTACCTTGCCTAGTATTTACGGACAAGTAACAAAAACAGAAGCAGGTCATCCTCTTAATTCGTATTATGGATATCAAATGGTAGGTATCTATCAAACACAAAGTGAAATTGATGATTACTTAAAAGGAGCTCCACACAGCGATATCAAGCCGGGATATATTAAATTTAAGGATTTGAATGACGATGGGATTATCAATGATAAAGACAGAACTTACCTCGGCAACCCGAATCCAAGAATGACATACGGATTAAATCTTACGTTAAGTTACAAAGCATTTGATTTTTCTATGTTCGTGCAAGGAGTTCAGGGTGTTGAAAGATGGAACGATTTGAAGAAAATACTTGATTATGATACACGTCCATTTAATCACACAACAAGCACGCTCGATTCATGGCATGGTGCAGGTACATCTAACACGATACCTATTTCCACCTTTGCCGATAATGGTAGCAGCAATAACTCCAGCATATTCGTGGAAGATGCTTCGTATTTGCGATTGAAAAACGTGGAAATAGGATGTTCTCTACAAGAAGTTTTCAAAAAACACAAAAATGTTTTGCCAAACATCCGCATATATGTATCCATGCAAAACGTGCTTACGCTAACCAAGTACACCGGTTTAGATCCTGAATCTACCAATTTGATAGATAAGGGAACATACCCGCAAGCAAGAGCTTTCTTATTTGGTTTTAATACAAAATTTTAATTCAACTACTAAAACATTTAATATGAAAAGGACAAATTTAATTAGTTCAAACACATACGAGGATAATTGTCAGCGCGAAAAGAACACTTCTCAATTTTCAAAAATAAATTTAAGAGTGAAATTATTCTATAATATATTGACTTTAGCTGTCATTCTCGGTTTTGTTGCGTGCGACTCGCAGTTGCATGAGCTCCCTATCGGTATCATAACCGAGCAAACCGCGCCTACCAACTCTTCGGTAGTTTACTCTGTCAAAAACTCGTACCAGTTGTTGTCCAGTACTTTAAATATTATTGGCGAGTGGGGCTGGGATGATGGTACGGTAATGCGTAATGACTTCGTTTTGCAAGACATTGCTTCGGGCGATATGATGAAAAAATGGAGTTCTGACGGCGACCAGGCATGGATGGATAGGTTTTCTGATTTTAGTATTACACCGGTAAATGCAGGCGTAAAAGGACAATGGAGCTACGATTACGCTGGTGTGGCCAGAGCCAATTTATCTATCGGCTATTTAACCGATTTGGAATTGTGCAAAAAAATAGCTCTTGACGAAGCCTCGAGAAAATATCTGTTAGGACAAGTCTATTTCTTGCGTGCATTTTATTATTTCGACCTGATCAACAACTACGGTGACGTTCCATTGGTACTTGAACCTATAAAAAGTTTCTCGGATGCGAGTAAGCTTGCCAAACGCGAAACCAAAGCAAATGTTACAGTACAAATCAATAAAGATTTGACAGACGCTTTAGCTCTTATTCCCGACGGCAAGTACTCTGATAATACCGAAAAATGGAGAGTATCTAAAGGAGCTGTTTTGGCTATGCAGGCAAAAGTAGCTTTGTACAACCAGCAATGGGCAACGGTACTTTCTACCGTTAATACGTTGGAGTCACTCAATTATTACAGCTTGAACACCAATTATTTTGATTGCTTTGACCAAACTAAGAAATTTGCTGAGAACGAAGACATATTTCAGGCAAATCATGCATCATTAACCACACCGGCATCGGGCAACGGGTTGTGTGCATTAATGGGCTGGGGCTTTGTAGCTCCCACTACTAATTTTATTAATTCTTTTGAAGCAAATGATCCCCGGTTGTCTTACACAGTGGAAACATCCAAAAAGCAGGTAAACAAACTCTTGGGCACATTAAACGGAACAAATTTGGGTAATGATGATGCTTCCAGTAATAAAATTTATATCCGGTGGGCAGATGTATTATTGTGGAAAGCCGAAGCTGCCTTAGAAAGTGGAGATAATGCAACTGCTGTTGCTTATATCAACAAAGTGAGACAACGAGCCAGAAACACGGTAACCGTGGCTGGTACTTTACCTGCTGTAGGGACATTACCTGATCGAACTGCATCGACTGACAAAGCAACTATCAAAAACTGGTTGGTGTCAGAGCGCAGAGCAGAACTCGGTTTTGAAAGCCATCGTTTCAATGACCTAAAACGTTGGGGAATTGCCAAAACATTTTTAAACAGCATTGGCTCCAATTATCAAGACAAAAACAATGTATATCCAATTCCTCAAACAGAAGTGGACAGAACCGGTGGTAGTATTGCACAAAACCCGGAATATTGAAAATTTAATTATGAATTTATGAATGGTGATGTTTTGACCATTACCTCTAAATAAAGGTTGATTGTTGATTTTTATTAAAAGGGACTTGATCTTATTCGTAAGTCAGGTCCCTTTGTTTCTCGATCCAGTTCAAAGTAAAATAAGCTTCCATTGGAATAAAAATAAATAAAAAAAATACTATGATACGTCATACACTTATAACTATACTTATTTTATTCTCAATAACTGCTTTTGCTCAAAAAAGCAGTTCAAATCAGTCAGATAAATGGTGGAAAGAAACTGTTTTTTATCAAATATATATGCCCTCGTTTCAGGATAGTGATGGCAATGGCATTAGCGATTTTGCCGGCATGGCTACCCGTTTGGATTACCTTCAGTCGCTTGGTATAAAGGGTATTTGGCTTACTCCTTTCCTCAAATCGCCTAAGGTTGACAATGGATATGATGTGGCTGATTATTATCAAATTGATCCGGACTACGGTACAATGGAAAACTTCGGAAATTTTCTGAACGAAGCTCATAAGCGTGGAATAAAAGTCATTATGGATATGGTACTCAACCATACTTCCACCGATTGCAATTGGTTTCAGGAATCGAGAAAATCGAAAGACAATCCATATCGCGATTATTATATCTGGAAAGATAAGCCCAACAATTGGGAATCATTTTTCGGCGGTGGTGCCTGGCAGTTGGACTCGCTCACCAATCAGTATTACTTACATAAATTTGCTGTGCGCATGGCTGATCTCAATTGGTCTAATCCTGCAGTAGTAAAAGAAGTTCAAAAAGTGCTTCGTTTCTGGCTCGATCTGGGTGTCGATGGTTTTCGCTTTGATGTCATCAATTTTCTAAATACCGATGACATTACCGACGATAATCCGGTAAAAGACGGGAAGGTGCGAGCAGTTTATAATATCAACCAACCTGGAGTTAAGAAAGCCATTGCTATAATTAAGTCTACGGTAAATGAATACCCAAATCGCTTTACAGTGGGTGAAGTGGGAAACGATCAGATTGATCTGCTCAAACAATATCAATCACCCGAACTATTGGATGTGGTGTTCAACTTTAATTTCGGAAGTATTCCTGCATTTTCTGTCGAACGGCTTTTTACCGAATTGCAAAGCATGGAAAAGAACATGAGCGATTACCCTACGCTGTTTTTTGGAAGTCATGATAACCCCCGGTTGATGAATCGGTTGGCAGGAGGCTCTGTCGAGCGTGCCGAAGCATTGGCAGCTCTTATGCTTACCGCCAAAGGAGTTCCGTTTATCTATTACGGCGAAGAAATTGGCATGCAAAACATCACAGCCGGCAGTTATGATGAAATAGCCGATATTCAGGGAAAAACATTCTACCAACTGGCGATTGATGCAGGAGAAACGGCTACCGAAGCACTTGCTGAGGGCAATGCTCACAACCGCGACAAATCTCGTAGTCCTATGCAATGGGACGAAACAGTGAATGCCGGATTTACAACAGACAAGCCCTGGATAAAAGTAAACGAGAACTATGCAACGGTGAATGTGAAAGAATTTTCATGTCAAAAGAATTCTATCCTGAATACCTACAAAGCATTGCTTGTACTGAAGAATAATGAACAGACACTTCAATACGGAAGCTATAAAAAACTGCAACGACAAGGTGATATGATTCTTTTCACCCGAGTGTATAAAGGCAATGAAATAACGGCTCTACTGAACTTTGGAAAAGAAAGAAGTGTTAAACTACCAAACGGTAGCAAAATATTAATGGGGAAAACGACATTAAAGCCAAATGGATTTTTGATATATAAAACCGACTTACATTAAACAAACACACGAATGAAAATCAAATACAATTATCTTATTATTCTTTTTCTTTTCAGCTTCACGGCACTTCCTGCAGCAAATCAATTAAACGTCAAGGTTAAGGGAGATTCTGCAGCCGGGTTTTACGTTGATTTATATTACGGAACCATTCCGGTATCAACGCAGGAAAAAGTGGGTGAGCTAAATATGGTGGTGGAAAACGAAGATCATTCCATCCGCGAATATGTGCGCGACTGGAAAGCCACAACAGTGCTTCAAAATGGGAATATCCTCACGCTTTCGGGTATCGTTCAACTGCCCAAGCTGGAAACGAATGTATTCCTTAAAGTAATTTATGAGGTGGTAAATAATCAGGTGGTGGAGAAACGAATTGAACTCATGCAGACCAACCTTTCCTTGCTGTATTATTCGGTAAATACATCAGTATCTTCAACCGGTTCTCCTTCTCGCTTCTGGAGCTTCGACAATGCCGATAACAAAGGCGGTGTGGCGCACGAGTCCTATCCCGCTGCCGGATATATGATTGGCGATTCATTGGCTGTAGGATTGCTAACCGATGCCGGAAACCGGAACCTGTGGACACGGAATATACGTCGTCGACCTTCTACGGGTGGAGTCGGGTTTCGTGCTATTCAGGAAATCTGCGATGCCAATCTGTATCGAATCGCTTCCACTGATGATCGCAAGGCTGGAAATAACTTCGTGAAACTTACCTTTGGCGAACTGTCAGACTTTAATCATCCTACCGAAAAGATTGCGTATAAAACTCCTGAAACTTCGACATGGAAATCATACAACGGCGCAACAGTTACCCTCGATAAGGGCATTTATACCCTGAAAGGAAACAAAGCAACTGCTGACATGGGCGGGTTTCGGTTACCATACCAATTACCCGATGGGTTTTATACAATTCGGTTTAAGCATCGTTCCAATAATCCGATTTCGCTAAGACTCTGGAAAAACGAAGGCATCACGGCCAATGATGTTCAGGGCTTCCATTATCAAACCAATATACCTTCGTCAAATGCCAACTGGACTGAACAGGAAGAAACCGTTTTTCTGGCTAATACCGAAAGTGGAACGACTAATTTACTTATTGCCGCTTCTAACCTGAAGGTCGGAGAATCGTATCAACTAGAAGTGAAAGATCTGGAAGTGATTCGGTCTATAGCCGATGAAAGGGCATTTCATCAATTGCATTCCGGTGAAACAAATACAAAGCGGACATTTATCTTTGTTGCTCCTGCTAAACCTACACTTCACGATGTTCGCCTGGCTTCGCAGGTTTATCTGGCCGATGGGTTGCGGTTTAAAGGATCTACAGAAGAAAAATGTTTGTACTCCTGTTATCAAATGCTGATGTGGATTACCAGTGCCAATAATTTTAAGCCGTTGAGTGTCCCCAGCATCAATTATGCCCCTGACATGTATAACCGGGATTCTTTTTGGAGCATGATGGGAACTTATAACAAAGAAAACAGTGAGAATATTTTCAATGAATGGGCTGCTACCCAAAACAGTGCCGGAACTATTGGAACCATTATTACGCCTTCCATGGGTAGCAAAGAACTGAAGGGAAATGATGCAACGCTCGAATTTCTTTGGTTTGCATTGGTCAACAAACGGCAATATGGAACGCCTCCACCAATGGATAAAATTACCAAAGCATTCAATTACATACTGAATGAAATTGATCCCGACAGAACCGGAATATGCAGTGCGCGCTTTGTACTAGGACAAAATGATTGTGTGGAATATCCAAACCGCACCTCCAACCTGGCTGTGAACCAGGGCATGCTGGCCGTTACACTGCGGGTGGCTCAGGAATTGGGGTTGCCTGTAACGAATGAATATATAGAGAAAGCTAATGCTAGATATCGTATGTTTTATGATAAGAAACGAGGATATCTAATCGATAATAAAGTATATCCTTATGTTATCACTTTCAATTCGCTCTTGCCGGAATTTGTTTCCTTGTGGTTGTTTAATGAACCTATTCTGACTTCGGAAATGGTGAATAATACGCTTGACAAAGTGCCGTCACACGATGGTTATTCCCCGTTGATTTTTCATGTAAAAGATACCTACTTCACGATGAAGAATAAACCTTTCTCGCCTAATTTGTTTTGGGATAATGGGATTTATTACAATGCCGGAAGCTGGATGCGTGAAGAAATTTGTGGTTATGTAGCCGGAATGAAACATGGATGGAAACCTGCCGAAAAACGAATTAAAGACAGGCTTACAGCCGAAATAACTTTGAACCCCGATGAACCGTTCAGCCACGAATTTCTGCCTTACGATCTCAAGGTTTCAAATTGTTGGTGGCCGAGCACACGGGTGTTCTCGTGGAATGTGTTTGTGCTTAAAGCTTTGGAAGTTGCCGGGCTGCGTACTGCAGACCAAAATTAATCATGTACTTTACTTTAATGCATCGTCGGGTAGCGAGTTCTTCCAACAGGGAAAACCTATGCAATTGGGTGCAACTTTGAAATTTGAATTCTAGTTTTAATCGGATAATCTAAAAATGCAGGCTGAACTTCTATAATGATGTTCAGCCTGTTTTTTCATTGTCCAATTGTTTCTTTCCCTTCAAAAACGCCTATACCGAACAGTGCAAAATCGTATTTGATGGGATCTACGGCATCGAAAGAGCGCAGTACTGCCGTAATTTCTTCCACCGCTTTCCAGTCGTTTTGTTTTCGGTTTAGCAGGCCATAAGCTCTGGCTACATCACCAGTGTGCACGTCGAGTGGTAGCATCAATGCCGAAGTGGGAATATCTTTCCACAAGCCAAAATCAACCTCGTTTTCATCTTCCCTGATCATCCAACGAAGGAACATATTAAGTCGTTTTGCCGACGAATTAGCGGATACATCCGACAGATGTTTGCGAACATGCGTATCATGCGGCAGCGATAAGAAGATATTCCGAAAATGTTGTAAGGCTCCAAATGCAGTGAAAGTCGTTCGATAACCGTCGGTAAAAACGGTCTCCAATCCGCCGTGATGGGTATAGATATTTTTCAACGACTCGAGAAAGAAAAGACAGTCGTTACCGTTGAAGGTGCGGTGAACAAAGCGTTTCAACCGCTCCATGTCTGCATTCCCATTCGAAGAAAATGAATTCTCCATTAAAAAATCATAGGGTGCATTGTCCATAATGTCCATCAGGCGGTTGGCATTGTTGATAATGCTTTTACGCTGTCCCCACGAGATGGTGGCTGTAAGAAAACCGGCAATTTCGATATCCTCTTTTTGTGAAAAGCGCCGTGGAATTTGAATTGGGTCGGAGTCGATAAAATCGAGGCGATTGTACAGAAGTACTCTGTCGTCAAGGAGTTGCTTGATGTCGTTGTTATTTGTTGGTTGGGTCATTCGTTGATATATGAGTAAGTAAAGCCTCTTCCATACTTTGCACAATGAGGTTTGTTAATTGATGATAATCCGGCGTGTATCCTTTTTCTTTAAGCGATGTCACAAAATCGGTATGCTTTCGCCCCTGACGGTAATCGGGTTCTTTCGTAGGGTGTTTCAAATATTTTTCGAAAGTAGATGCCGGTTCAGCCAGATTGAGTACGGCGTGATACAGCAAGCTATCTTTGTTGCGGTAGATGGATGAGCCCAAAATCTTTTTACCATCAATGGCAATATCGGAAATTCCTCTCAACGAAAGATCTTGTATGCCGGCTTTTTCAAGTGCCGAAATAATCAAGCTGTTTGTTTTCAAAAACACATCTTTCGGCTGTAACTCTTTGGGATTGGAGTAAACAACTGAAATAATCAGGTTGTCGGGCGTAAGCATCACGGTTTGTCCACCCGACGGTCTTTTGAGCACAGTGATGCCATCCAGAAGCACTCTTTCTAAAAACAATGCTTCATCCGCCCGGTTGGATGCCCCCAAAACGATATAGGTTTTGTCGGGAATCCAAATCAGAAATGGCTTGGTTTTATCCTCAAGCAATTGGATATCGGGAAGGTTATAATCGGTCATTTAAGTATGTAAGCAAATTAATTGTTAATCCGGTAGTTTCGCATTTTAGCGTGCAGCAGACCAAGATGTCTCTGCAGTCTGCAAATAGTTCTATGCAGAGCTCCGATACCTCATTGCAGCACCCAAATATGCCATTGTAACATGCAAAGACGTCATTACAGTACTCAGATATGTCATTGAAACATACTAAGACCTTATTACAGCACTCGAATATGTCTCTGTAACATACAAAGACGTCATTACAGTACTCAGATATGTCATTGTAACATGCAAAGACCTCATTACAGTACTCAGATATGTCATTGTAACATACTAAGACCTCATTACAACACTCAAATATGCCATTGTAACATACAAAGACGTCAATGCAGCTTCTGAAAGGAGTTATTTATGAATTGCCTTATCGAAAGCATCAAAGCCGGCTTCCATAAATATCTCCGAAACGGTTGGATGAGCATGTATAGTGTTCGCCACATCGTAAACGGTGCCATCAAAGGTCATAAATGCACTTGCTTCGGAAATCATGTCGGTAGCATTTGCCGCAACTATCTGAACGCCGAGAACAGTTCCATATTTTTTATCGGAAAGCATGCGTATATATCCCTCAGTATTCCCTTCTATCATGGCTTTTGCATTTGCCGATAAGGGAAACTCCGTAACTTTAAACGAAATCTCCTTGTTATTCAGTTCTTGCTCGGTCATTCCAATTTGAGAAACTTCAGGAACGGTATACATGTTGATTGGATAATTTGACGTGTTGAAG
>Ga0302167_10000464_pt1 | contig 19974 bp, 21 predicted proteins | sample I_Fen_N1_1_FD_193496 | JGI IMG/M metagenome (GOLD analysis project Ga0302167, IMG submission 193496) | Peat permafrost microbial communities from Stordalen Mire near Abisko, Sweden - I_Fen_N1_1 | ecosystem: Environmental > Terrestrial > Soil > Wetlands > Permafrost | place: Sweden: Abisko...
CATTCAGGGATTTTCAAATCTGAAGGAATTTACAGACAGTCTTAAAAGCCCGAAAGTTGTCATGATGCTGGTCCCTGCCGGTGAAATTGTTGACAATGTAATCGATGAATTGCTGGCTGTGTTGGATAAGGGCGATATCATTATCGATGGAGGAAATTCACATTATACAGATACCGAAAGACGATACAAAGAACTGGAAGGTAAAGGTTTCCATTTTGTTGGAATGGGCGTTTCCGGTGGAGAAGAGGGCGCACGCAGAGGTCCAAGTATGATGCCCGGCGGTGATGAAGAAGCTTTTGAAGTTTTAAAACCTATTCTTGAGAAAATTGCAGCTCATGTAGATGGTGAGCCTACGGTTGGTTTTATGGGGAAAGGTTCCGCAGGTCATTTTGTGAAAATGGCACACAACGGTATTGAGTACGCAATCATGCAGTTGATCTCTGAATCTTACGAGATCATGAGAAAAGGCCTTCAGATGGATAATGATGAAATCCATAAAGTTTATAAAAAGTGGAATGAAGGAAGATTAAAATCTTATTTATTAGAGATAACCACTGATATTTTCACCTATAAAAATGAAGGCGAAGAAAATCTTCTGTTGGATAATATCAGAGATGAGGCTAAAGCAAAAGGTACTGGTAAATGGACTTCCCAGGCCGCCATGGATCTGCATCTGCCAACACCGGTCATCGACATTGCTGTTTCGATGCGCGATCTTTCCTCTTTAAAGAACCTGAGGATTCAGGCTTCGAAAATATACCCTGATTTGACAGAAATACATTATTCAAAGAGTGAAGGTGATTATTGTGAAAAACTGGAAGAAGCTTTCTATTTTGCAATGGTCTCTGCCTATGCCCAAGGAATGCATTTGCTGTATCAGGCTAATGAAGAATTCAAATATGATCTGAACTTAGATCTGATTGCAAAAATTTGGCGTGGAGGCTGTATTATTCGTTCCGAATTTCTGGAAGATATTTATGCAGCATTTAACAAAAATCCTAATTTGCAGCATCTACTTTTGGATGAGACTGTTGCGGGAAACCTTACTAAAAGCATCAAAAGTACCCGAACAGTTGTTTCAGATGCAGTGTTACATGGTATTTCAACGCCTGCATTTTCTGCAGCATTAACCTATTTCGATGATTTCCGTTCTGAAAATATGCCGACAAACCTTATCCAGGCACAACGTGATTATTTCGGTTCGCATACCTACGAGCTGAAAGCTAAGGAGGGTGTATTTCATACCAAATGGGTAATGGAAAATATTAAAAATTAAGCTGTTGTCTTAGTCTAAGTCTAAAAAAAATAAAATACATAATGCCAAAAACATCAGATACTAATGTAAATCCCACGGTTATCATTATTTTCGGAGGAAATGGAGATTTGACCAAGCGGAAAATTATTCCTGCGTTATACAACCTTTTCATTGAAAAAAGGCTTCCGGAAAAATTTGCGATCATAGGAACTTCAAGAACAAAGTTCACGGATAAACAATACAGGGACTCCCTGTTGGAAGGAATCAACGAGTTTTCAAGAACTGGTAAGGCCAAAAAGGAGGATTGGTCTCAATTTTCCTCAAATATTTCTTATCAGGCAGCCAATATCGATGATATAGATTCATACAATGCGTTTGACCTTACGATTACTCAATTAAAAGAGGAATGGAAACAAGAGGCTTCCATACTGTATTATTGCGCTGTATCACCGGATTTCTTCTGCACGATCGCAGACAACATTTCAAAAAGCAAATTGGGGAATAATAACAAGACGTCCCGCATTATTATAGAGAAACCATTTGGTAGGGACCTGGAGTCTGCAAGGACTTTGAATGCTAAGCTACTGACCATTTTTGATGAAAAACAGATCTACAGGATAGACCACTACCTGGGAAAAGAAGTCGTTCAGAATGTAATGGCTTTTCGCTTTGCCAATATCATCATGGAACCTTTGTGGAACCGCACCCATATTGAACATGTACAGATATCGGTAACCGAAAAGATCGGTGTGGAAGAAAGAGGCAGTTATTTTGACAATGCCGGGATCTTGCGGGATATGATCCAAAACCATTTGCTGCAATTGTTGTGCATCGTTGCCATGGAACCCCCCGTCAACTTTGATGCCGACCTTGTACGCGACCGAAAGGTAGATGTTTTAAAAGCAATACGAAAGATAGCACCTGGAATGACCGACACTCTTGCGGTAAGGGGACAGTATGGCTCTGGCTGGGTAGAGGGGAAGGAAGTTCCGGGTTACCGTGAGGAAATTGATGTAGATACTGATTCAAATACCGAGACCTACGCTGCGATGAAATTCAATATCGATAACTGGCGCTGGCAAGGTGTCCCTTTTTATCTACGTACAGGCAAACGGCTTTCCAGATCGGCATCATACATCGTGATACAATTTCGTGAAGTGCCACATAATATGTTCCATAATGAGGAATTGACTCTTCCAAAACCAAACAGGCTTATCATTAGTATTCAACCCGATATGGGTATCAAATTTCAACTTGAGAGTAAAACACCGGGTCTTGAAATGATGCTGAATACCGTGGACATGGTATTTGATTATTCGGAAAAGACAAAAAAAGATGCGCCGGAGGCCTATGAAACACTTTTGCTGGATGTTATTTCAGGAGACCAGACCTTATTTATGCGGGCAGATCAGGTAGAGGCGGCGTGGGAAGTGGTCATGCCGGTTCTCGATCATTGGGAAAATAATAAAATAACTAGCTTTCCGAATTATCCCGCTAACTCATGGGGTCCTGAAAATGCAGATGCACTTATTGCCAAAGATGGTTTCCACTGGATCAATTTACCTCAAAAAAATAAGAATAGCTGATGAGCGATTTAAAGATATTTAAGGACGTTGAAGAATTAATAGACGCTTTGGCAGAGACCATTATTGAGGTTTCACAAAAGGCTATTAAAGAAAGAGGACAGTTTAATTTTGTGCTGTCCGGCGGAAGTTCCCCAAAGAAATTGTATGAACTGCTGGCGTCTGACATTTTCAGGCATAGGATCGATTGGAAAAAGACCTATTTTTTCTTTGGTGACGAACGTTTTGTCCCTGAAAATGATCCCCAAAGAAATTCAGTGATGGTAAAGGATACTTTATTCGACCCTTTAAAAATTAATAAATCGAATATTTTTGAAGTAGATACTTCAGGAACACCGGAAGAATCAGCACAAAACTATTGGGATTCTATTTCAAAACATTTTGCCGGAAAACCTGTTGAATTCGATTTCATGCTTTTAGGTCTTGGTGATAATTCTCATACCGCCTCGCTTTTTCCAGGCACTTCTGTATTGGAAGAGACCGAAGCTACGATCAGATCGGTTTTTGTAGAAGAAGTGGATATATTTCGGATTACGATGACTGCTCCTTTGATCAATCAGGCAAGAAATATTGCATTTTTAGTTTTTGGAGAAGAAAAATCTGACGCTGTATTTCACGTTTTGGAAGACAGATCCGGATCAATACATCTATATCCTGCACGTTTAATCAAATCGAATGAAAAAAATGTGCAATGGTTTTTGGATTCTTCTGCAGCCTCGAAATTGTGAGAACTAACAGACCATGGAAAATATTTGTACAGTTCCGGAATAATCAGATTACTGATCGAGAATTCCCATTGCCGCATAATATGCTGCACCCATCAAGGCAGTTCTATCATTGAGGACTATTTTGATGGGAATGGTTTTTAGCAGATGCTTCATTCGTCCCACATTGATGAAATTGTTGTAAAATTCTTTTTTATCGATCAGGCTGAAGATCTTAGGTACGATGCCCCCGCCTATATAAATTCCTCCAGTTGCCTTGGTCTTCAATGCAAGCTCGCTGGATTCTACAGCAAGATATTTAAAAAAAAGCTGCAATGTTTCAACACATATCGGATCATTTTTTTCAATGGCTGCTGCAGATATGACCTTGGGTGAATGGTCGATCTTCAGTTGTTCAGTAAGCAAGTCAGGCTCTTTTTCGCCGTTTTGTTTTCGTAAAAACTCATAAATATTTAGAATGCCCTTTCCGGAAATAAGTCTTTCCCAGCTCACGTGGTCAAATTTGTCTTTTAAAAATTTCCAGAGCTCGACATCCTGTTCATTGGTAGGTGCAAAATTGCAATGACCGCCTTCTGTGGCATATGGATGGTAATTGGTCCCGTCCCAATACATTCCGGCTTCGCCAAGACCTGTTCCGGGTGAGATCACTACAGCATTGCCGTCATTCTTCTCCCCTTCGGCAACAATTTCAAAGTCTGAAGCATCAAGCGCAGATAAGCCGTAAGCATTAGCCTCAAGGTCGTTGATAAGAAGCACCCGCTTTATATTAAGATCCGATTCTAATTTTTTGGCGTCTATTTCCCAGGCAAAGTTAACCCCACGAACTACATCGCCCTCAACAGTACCGGCCACACCAAGGCAGGCACAATCAATCACAGATGATCCGTCATCGTGAAAATGACGGATCGCCTCTACAAAAGAATCGTGATCAGTGGTAGCATATCGCTGGTTTTTGATAGGAATCAATTTTCCTTTTTCGATCTGGAACATTGCCAGTTCTGTTTTTGTTCCACCCACATCTGCTGCTAAAACAATTCCGGAAACAGGTAATTTCTTTTGCCCTGAGGGATAAGCCATTGGTAATCCGGCATCTGAAATGTCGGGTAACACGATTTCCTGAAAATTCTTCATAATAGGTACATTAATAAATAACATGTTAATTTAAAAAGAATTTTCGAGATTATTTTTAATTTTTTCAGATTGATTATTGCATTAGATGTTGCAGTATACCTATCGATCCATTAATCATTATTTCACTTTTTTGGATATAGTTTTTAACAAAACTACAATGGTTTTAATGATTTTTTTGGTTTCTTCGGCATCTTTGACCTGAATGCAGTCAACACCGGTTTTCTTGGCAGGATGATCATTGCCACCTTTGAATAAGGCATCTCCGATAAAAAGCATATCACCAATATCTACATTGAGTATTTCTTTTAATTTCCTTATTCCATATGCTTTGTCAATACCAGGTTTAACGATATCGATGGACGTCGTCCCGCCTATACCGATTGAAAATCTTTTTAAAGTCTTTGAGAGTGACTTCACCATTTTTTTTCGTTTTTCAAAATCGGGATCCCAAACTTTTTTCTCGGTGAGTGGTGCTTTTTGACCCAAAGCCGAAAAGGTGATCTGGCTTCCCCGGTCTTCGATCTGAGGTCCCCAGATCCTTTTGATTTTCAAATTGGTATTTTGTAAAATAGGAGTAAGGCTCTTGAGGATGTTATCTCTTTCCTCCAGTGTGAAATTTTCCTCATACAATAGTTTCCAATCTTTCTTATATTGATAAAACTTTGTACCACAAGTAGGAAGTATAGAAAGGTTTTTCAATGCTGTTTTTTTTGGTAGATGATCAAGCACCTGTTCTACGAATTGCGGCCAATCTCCACCGGAAATGATGGCAACTTTGGCAATATTCAATAAGCTATTTAATAATCTGGCCATCTCCTGATCTACAGCTGATTTGCTAAGAGCCAAAGTGCCGTCCAGATCAAAAATAATGAGCTTTTTCATTTACTGATTTTTATCGAATGGATATCTTCAATGGAATTGATTGTTGTGGAGTCGCAATTGCATAGTCAGAACACTTTTCTTTCGTCAGCATTTTTTTTAAGCAGATAATGAATCTTTATTGGCGCTTGCAGAAATCAGGTTTTGAATTTCTTCCCTATTGAATTCGTAATACAATGGCACGCAAGTCCCTATTTCTCTTAAAAGTATTTTCTCCGGTGATAAATGCTCCAGATACATGACCAGAGATCTCAGACTATTTCCGTGGGCAACGATCAATACGTTCCTATTTTCTGATAATTTTGGAAGGATACTGGCAATGAAATAGGGAATGACCCTATTGTAGGTATCCTTAAGACTTTCGCCGCCCGGAGGGGCGATATCATAAGAACGCCGCCAAATATACACCTGAGCATCACCGAATTTTTTCGCCGTCTCGGCTTTGTTCAGTCCTTCGAGATCGCCATAAGATCTCTCGTTCAGTGCCCGGTTCATTACTACCTCGATGTTCTGCCAGCCACATACATCCTGTATGATACACAGCGTATGCTGTGCCCGTATCAGCATCGATGTGAAAGCAATATCGATGTTTTCGTCTTTGATCTTTAGAGCTGCTACTCTGGCTTCTTCCTTTCCTGTTTCTGTAATATCGACATCTTTCCATCCGGTAAATCTGTTTTCAAGATTCCATTGCGATTGGCCGTGACGAACTAATATTAACTTCATAATGATGATGTGTTATTGAGATGCTTTGTAAATGAGATTTATTTTTCTTCAAAACAAAGCCTTGCCATCAGGTAGCTTACGGTAGATTCCGCACCTTGGTTCAGGTTCACATTTTTCTCTTCTAAACCATCGTAACAACCTCCTGTCGCGGGATTGTAAATAATCTGATTCAGATGATTTTTCCCCAGAAACCAGTTGAAGGCATTTTTCATCATTTTTGGATAATGCTCATCACTAAAATATTGTTTAAACTTGGATAATGTCAAAATAGTATAGGCAACATCGATCGGCTGTTCGCCACCATTTGCTTCTATCTTTATTTCGTGTTTTTGAAGCCATCCTTTGTTTGAGATCACCTTGATAGAATCCTGCACGAATATTTGTGACAACAGGAACTGAAAAGATTCCATGGCAATTTTTTTGTAACTTTTGTTTCCTGTGGAGATCCAGGCGCAAAGCATCGCTTCGGGAAGTACGCTGTTGCCATAGGTCAGGTAACTTTCAAACCAGTGCCAGTTATCCTGCGCCTCGTGCTCGTACATTTTCTCCAACCGGTTGGCCAAGGTATTTAAGACAGGCTTGTTGTGTGCTGAGTTTTGATAATGTAAGCCTTTAATGATAAATGCCATGGCTCTGGTTGAATATATTTTTTCGGCAAAAGGAATGTTTTTTCGAATGATCTCTTCTGCTTTTACAGACAATTTTTCCGGTAAAACAGCCTTTTTGGAAATCAAATATCCCAAAGCCCAAATTGCTCTTCCGTTGGAATCCTCCAGATTGGTTTCATAGTTCTGCTGGGTAAACTTCTTATACTCATCAACATAATTAAGAAAACTACCGTCTGGTTGTTGGCAAAACTCTATAAAATCAAGATAAATAGTGATCAGTTTCAGATCTTCTACGTGTCGGGTTTGCCCAAAATGTTTGCAAATGGCGATCATCGCACGGGCATTGTCATCCAACGTATAGCCTGAATCGATATCCGGTCTGTTGATCTTTGAAAACTGGATCATCCCAAAATCTGTGGTCATATTTTGAATGTGTGTCAAATTGATCTTAGGTAAGGTATATCTAAGCTGGATCTTGTGGTTGCCAAATTTTTGAAAGAGCAAAGCGTGCAGTATGGATGAATTTTCCCAAGCTGTAGGTGCCATTCTTTCCAATGCATTTGAACTTAACTCTTCCTGCATTTGTTCATTTTTCAAGACCTTGTTTACGGCGGAAGCAAGTTGTTCCGGTGATTCAAAATCGATAATGATTCCCGTATCTTCTTTTAACACTTCCAAAGCGTGGGGAATTGGTGTGGAAATGATAGGGCAACCACAGCTGATGGCATAGGAAAATGTGCCGCTGACGGCCTGATTTCTATCTTTGGAGGTGAAAAGATAGATATCTGTCAACTGAAGATACTCCAGCAATTCTGCTAAGGGAAGGTATGCATTGACAAACCGTACATTGTTCTCCAAATGTAGGTCATGTACTGTTTTCTCTAGAAATAGACGGTATTCCTCTCCGTCATTTTTAATAATGGCAGGATGTGTTTTCCCGATGATCAGAAAAAGGACATCAGGATGTTCAGCAATGATCTCCGGTAAAGCATTCAAAGTGGTCTCGATGTTTTTTCCCGAACCCAATAATCCGAAAGTAGACAGTACTTTCTTACCTTCCAATTGATATTTCTCTTTCAATGAAATTTTGTCTGTCAATGGCAACAGGTGTGTTCCGTGAGGGATGACGTTTATTTTTTCGGATGCGATCCCATATTCCTCTGCTAATATATTAGCAGAAATATCGGTCATTACAATGATCGACTTTGAATAATGGGCGATTTCCTGTACTTGTTTTTTAAGTCCGGGATCGGGTTTTGGAAGCACCGTATGAAATGTGACAACGATGTCTTTTTCCAACAATTGTAAAAATTTTGATAATCCATTTTTTACATCACCAAAGAAGCCGAACTCATGTTGAAGCATTACCAGCTCAATAGCATCGCTTTTATTGATTTTCTTGGCCAATCGGATGTAAGAATCATAGTCTGATGTGTTAAGATGATACGATATATTCTGAGCATAATCGTAGTGCTCATCTTCAGTTTCAATTGGGCAAATAATAGCTTTAAAAGATTTTCCGAATTTGGTTTTCAGGCTTTGGATCAGATCTTCAGAATAAGTAGCAATGCCGCATACTTTCGGTGGGAAGGAAGTGATAAATAGAACTTCGGGCACAGCCTTCGCACTCTGGATATTTTCTTTAATGAACCTTGATGGTCTTTCAATTTGTTCTTGCACATCTGTTTTGTTATCAATTTTCATTTTTTCAATTTTTTAGTGATTTGACTTCATTTTTTATAGACTGAATTTGTATTTCACAAGTTCATCCAGCAGTTCTGAAATACTTAATGAAACCACCGCTATCCGTTCATCTGCAGCTCCGTAATAAATATACAGTGTATCGTTTTCCACAACAGTTCCGGTAGGGAAGCACACATTGTTGACCTCACCCTTCAGTTCCCATTTTTCTTCCGGGCTGAAAAGCGCATAGGGAAGTCTCGCAAGTTCCTTGTTCGGATTTTCCAGATCCAGTAAAGCAGCGCATGCACTATACACATAACCTTTTAAAGAATCGTGGACGCCGTGGTAGATGATAAGCCAGCCCTTTTCTGTTTCGATTGGCGGACAGCCACCACCGATGTAACTTACTTCGTGATTGTATTTTGGTGCTAAAACAATATCTTCTTTAAAATGCAGAAAATAGTTGGTCCAAAATTCAGGAGTCAGTTCTTTCAGATTGTTAATACCTAGAACAATCTGAATGTCAGGTCTTATCCTGTGAAAAAAATAGAATTTACCTTTGATCTTTCTTGGAAAGAAAATAAGATTTTTGCTCCATATAAAAACGTTTTTGTCATCCTTGTTATGGCTGATCTGAAATTCATTAAAACGAACATATTTTTCAGGAATCGATCCGTTTTCCTTAGACAGATCTTTAAATTCTTCATAGGTGATCTGGGGAACGATGATTCCTTGCTTCTCCCAGGTCTTCAGATCGCTGGAAGTTGCTAAGGCACCTAATGCATTAATGCCATCATAAGCAGTGTAGGTCAGATAGAACAGGTCTTCAATTTTGACAATCCTGGGATCCTCCATTCCCTGTTTTTCATAGTCATGTTCCGGAACAAGAATAGGAAAACCTAAACGTTCTTCAATCTTTAGAGGACCGGAAAGCATGCAGTAGCCGATCGTCGAAAAGTTGCCTTTAGCGACTGCTCTGTAAAATAAGTGTATGTTTCCGTTGTCTTTGATCACCGCAGGATTTAGTACGCCATCAGCTTCAAAAGCCAATTCTGTTTTTCCTAAGAGGATCCCTTCTTTTTTGATTTTAACTGTATTCATTTAGAGGTCTGTGAGTCTGCCTTTGTTTTCTTTGTCTTTTCGTTTGGCCAATTTATCGACCCGTTTTTCTTTGGTGGATCTGGATGCCGGCCTTTTGTCCGATTTCTTTTTGGTATCTTTTTCTTTTGACATAGCAATGGATTTAGTAGTGCATATAAAGATGGGGAATATATAATGGCATTGTTTGTAGTGTTCCGTTTTATATTTACATGTATCACATCTTTTCTACTATAATTGATTGTGATTGAGGATTATATATCAGGGATTACTGGTGGGATTACAATATGGTTTTCATTGCTAAGCAGGAAATCATCTTGTCATATTCCATTATATTATCGTTCATGCAACCCGTGGTCTGAAGGAAATCGATGCGTATCTCTACCGAGGACGAGCAATAATTTATCCCAAATATTTTGTTTCCTTTCAGAGTCATTATTATAATGATCTAAAGCATTCTGATAGTACTGTTGATAGCTTGTTGCTTCTTCCAGAGAACAATCAGGAGGAATGCTGTTAATGATCTTCTGTGAAGTCACATCAACTGTATCCGGAATATATTTTTCAATGAAATCAAGCTCGACTTTGCATATATTGGTCAGTGATGCGATCAGTGAGAAGATTTCATCCTGTGTATTGCATATGCATGTACGCCAGTATAGTTTTTCTTCTTCAGGAAGAACCTGCAGTCCGATTTTCTCCAAGCTTTTATAATTCTCTGCTATGCTTGTAATGTAGCTTTGGTTTTGCAGCCAGAAAACAGTAGAGTTCAAGGTATTTTTTTTTGCGATATTTTTTTTCAGGAAGGTAAACTGTTCTTTAAGTAATGCTGAGCTGTTACTGATCTCAGTCAGGATGGTCATCCATTGGTCGTTTGTTTCCGGTAGTAGATTGATCTTAAATACTACGCCTGATTTTTTGTTCAGATTTTCCAATTCCTTTAGTGAGTTTAATACTTCCGTAAGGTCTTGATCCAGATGGGCATTGGTACTGCGGATATAAAATAAGGCCGTAAACTGAGTATCCTGCAATATTCTGTTTTTGATGGAATCTCTCAATCCCATTCTGTTTCTTGTGCGTTTCAAAAGATTTCTCATTTCATTTTTATTAAAGTTTTCATTTTTGGAATTCAATTCTTTGTAAAGAAAAAGGATAGAGCTTAAAGCATCTATCCCTTTTTTAAAACCTTTTGAAAACATATAGACTATTTTCTAATGGTTTTAATTTGAAAATGAATGAATGAATGAATGAATTATGCTGTTTTTAATTTTTTATCATATCAATTGATGGTTCACTGTTCTTCATCTCTTATTTTTTATTGCTCCTCAAAAGAACATGACTGTAATCTTTTCAAACTGCGGATCAGAGTTATTTTACAGCTAATATTTATTGGACTGTATTTTCCGGTCTTTTCTTGATTTTGACATTTTTCCTTTTTGTTATGAGTTGCCATCATTTGGAATGTTTAACGTAGAATCCATTATTACCAGACAAAGGTGGAATTTATCAGATCATTGACGTTGCGCATTAATACATAAAATTTATATACATCACACATTCATTATTTTGAAGCTGGATTTGTAATTTTTTTTTCAATGTGTGATAGGTGTAAGCCTTTTTAATTGGTTTGTAATGTTTTGGTTTTTAATCAAATGTAGCTTTACACTATTGAAACAATGAAGTTTCGATCAAATTCATTACAAATGAAAACAAACGCAGAATTACAAAAAGATGTTCAGGATGCTATCAAGTGGGAACCTTTATTAAATTCAGCAGAAATCGGAGTTACGGCAAAAGACGGCGTGGTTTCTTTGACAGGCATTGTTGATAGTTATGCTAAAAAATCTGAAGCTGAGGAAGCTGCAAAAAAGATTTTGGGAGTTAAGGCCATCGTTGAAAATATAGAAGTTAATTATCCTAATTCCTTTATGAAAAGTGATCTGGAAATTGCCAATGAGGTGATCGCGGCATTAAGGTCCGACTATACAGTTCCAAGCGACAAGGTACACGTCAAAGTAGAGAAAGGAAGAGTAACTCTGGATGGTGAGCTTCACTGGAATTATGAAAGAGAGGCAGCACGAAATGCGGTAAAGCTTCTTCCCGGTGTAAAAGCGATCACCAATAATATAAAAGTTAAATCTTTATTTCACGATAAGGTTGAACAGCAAGATATAGAAAATGCATTGAGAAGCAGTGCTATCAATGATGACGGCATTGAGGTTTCAGTTTCCGGAACTGCAGTCACTTTAAAAGGAACCGTCCATTCCTGGTATGCCAAAGAAGAAGCAGCACGTATCGCCTGGAAAACAAAGGGCATCTGGGAAGTGAAAAATGAACTGACTGTGGATTACGAATATGCCTTTTAAACAAATTAACTGTGATTATCACTAAAAAGCACGAAATAAAAAGTGCTTTTTAGTTGTATCATCAATTGCGAAAAAATGAAAAAATTAGAATATAAAGTTGCCATTATTACCGGTGGGTCAGGCAGCATAGGAAAGGTCACCGCTCAATTATTCTTGGAAAAAGGAGCTAAGGTTCTACTGGTCGACCTTTCGGAGGACGCTCTAAAAAATACCGTACAGGAATTAAACAGTGAGAACGTCAAATATTGTGTTGCAGATGTGTCAAAAGCAACTGACGTGAAAAAATATGTTGATGAAGCCGTTAAATCATTCGGTAAGATTGATATTTTTTTCAACAACGCGGGTATCGAAGGTGTTGTAAAACCGATCACAGATTACCCGGAAGATGTTTTTGATAAAGTGATGTCTGTCAATGTAAAAGGGATGTGGTTGGGAAATAAATATGTGTTACCACAAATGAATGACGGAGGGAGCATTATTATGACATCGTCTGTAGCCGGACTATTGGGGGTCGAAGGAATGAGTGCTTATGCGACCAGCAAGCATGCGATAGTGGGTATTATGAGAACCACCGCTCTTGAAGTTGCACCAAGGAAGATCAGGGTCAATTCTGTCCACCCGGCACCAGTCAACAACCGGATGATGCGTTCCATTGAGGAAGGTGCCTCCGCAGGACATGGTGAAGAAGTGAAAAAACAGTTTGAGTCGGGCATTCCTTTAGCGCGCTATGCTGAACCTTTAGAAATTGCAAAACTGGTATTATTTCTTGCCAGCGACGACAGTCAATTTATTACCGGTACAACCCAGGTCATTGACGGCGGTATGTGCGCCCAGTAATTACTGCTGTTCATGCATACAGACCCCCCCAAAAAAATAAAGTATAAACTTTTTAAAATATAAAATCATGGCATTTCAAACTATAAATCCTACGACCAACGAACTCATCAAAAGCTTTGATGAGCTAACGCCAGAATCCCTTGAGAACTCAGTTGCGCAAGCCAAAAAAACATTCAATGAATGGAAAAGGACTGATTATAAATCAAGAGCACAACTTTTATACAAGGTTGCAGGACTCTTAAGGGAAAAGAAAAATGAGCTTGCGAAGATTATCACCCTGGAAATGGGTAAACTTCTCTCACATGCAGAAGGGGAGATCAAGCTAACAGCGGAGATATTTGACTATTATGCCAAAAATGCAGAAGCGCTATTAGCAGACAAAACATTAAATCCGGTGCACGGCAAAGCTTTTATAAGAAGCAGTCCTATAGGTGTGCTCTTAGGAATTGAACCCTGGAACTTCCCATTCTATCAGGTCGCCCGTTTCGCAGCTCCGAATATAATGATAGGGAATGCCATATTGATCAAACATGCTTCCAATGTACCGCAATGTGCTTTAGCCATCCAGGAAATTTTTGATGAGGCAGGTGCTCCAAATGGTCTCTATACCAATTTGTTTCTTTCCGAAAAACGAACTTCAGAATTGATCGCAGACCCAAGAATCAAAGGTGTATCCCTGACCGGAAGCGAGAATGCCGGAAAAAGTGTTGCCATGGAGGCCGGGAAATACATCAAAAAATCTGTATTGGAATTGGGAGGCAGCGATGCATTCATCATTCTTGAAGATGCCGATATCGACAAAACAGTAGATTGGGCTGTTGTAGGAAGGATCAACAATAACGGACAGTGCTGTGTTGCTGCCAAACGTTTCATTGCTGTAGAAAGCATCGCAGATGAGTTTTTGAAAAAATTCACTGAAAAGATGGCAGCTTTACAAATTGGTGATCCGATAATATCCACTACCAATCTGGGGCCGCTTTGTACTGAGGAAGCAGCCGAAAATATAGAAAACCAAGTGAAAAGAGCAGTGAAATCCGGTGCGACAGTACTTTTAGGCGGTGAGAGAGTGGATCGGGATGGTGCCTATATGGAAGCGACAATACTGACTGATGTCAAATCTGATAATCCTGCGTACTATGAAGAATTCTTTGGGCCTGTCGCTCTTTTCTTCAGAGTGAAAGGTGAGAAAGAAGCCATCGAGCTGGCCAATGATTCTCCTTATGGTCTTGGCGGATCAGTCTTTACACAGGACATTGAAAGAGGTAAACGTGTAGCCGACCAGATAGACACTGGAATGGTGTTCATCAACCATCCGACCTGGACACAGGCCGATCTGCCTTTCGGGGGTACAAAAGGATCCGGATATGGTAGAGAAATGGCTGAACTTGGACTACAGGAGTTCGTCAACAAAAAACTGATCAGAGTCAGTGAATTGAGCGATCCCTTTTAATAAACAATAAGTCTCTAAAATGAAAAATGTAAGATTTTTAGCGATCGTAGCGACTGCAGTTTTTTTTAGCTGTCATCAAATTTCAAACAGGCAGCTTGACGATGCCAGGGTTAGTGTCAAAGATGCCAAAAGGATTCAAAGTGATTCGGTCAAAGCTAAAAAGATCGCGGACTGGAAGCAATTCAAAACCGAATCTGATCATAAAATGGCAAAACTAGATCATGATATTACATCATTTCATACCAGTTCGGTCAAGCAGAAAAATAATGGTTGGCAAAAACGAAATTCACTTTTTCTTAAAGCCCGGACTGATATCAAAAAACTCAGAGATAAGCTTAATAAGAAAAGTATCGACTTTGATCATAATATGCAAACATTTAATGACATCGTTGCACAACAAAATGAAATATTCATACGAGAGTTCGTCAATGATCTGGAACAGTTGAATCAGTCGGTCAACAAGCTATTTACAGATCCCGGAAAGTAGAGTTTATGATTGATCAGAACCATGTGTATGTTACTATTTGATAACCGTTGAGCCTTGATCTCAACATAAAATAATTACAAAATGAAAACTGATATGTTTAAGTTGTTCTCAATAGCTGCAATGTCTATTGTTTTTACAAGCTCCACCTACGGACAGAGGCTTGTAAAGTCTTCTCAAAAGTCAGAAAGTGAGAAAATGATCCCCGTAATGGTAAGCCAGAACTTCGTCAATGAATATCCAACCGCTGTCAACGCAGAGTGGAGAGGCTATCCAACACCGAATGTCAGTTCTGAATGGTATGAGTACGAGCCATCAAAGCAATCCTCAAAACCGTCAGCATACTACGTTGCAGAATTTTCAGAATTGCAATCAGATTACAAGGCGATTTATGCTGCAGATGGGAGTAAAATCGCCATTCACAGACTATTTGTCTCAGAACTTCCGGCAACTGTTTTAGAAGCAGTCAGCAAAGGAATGTACAGAGATTGGAGTCTTGCTCCAGAAAAAGAAGAAATATTCAGAAACAATGCGCAAGGCTCGATGAAAGTATATCGTATCAAGATGAGCAAAGAATCTTCGCAACACAATCTGTTCTATTCTGAAGACGGCACACTGCTGATGGATAAAACCATTCAGTAATACCATTCCGGAATTTTATTCATTACAAAAAGAATCAATTAAATTTTAAATCAAAAAATTATGGAAAAGAAAACCGTAAAACAGGCAAAAGTGATAAAACCATTGAAGGACAAACTTTTGGCAGCAGTCAACAGAGTGCTTAGCAATAACAACTCTGAATTGACGAACAAGATGGAAAAGATCGTGAGAAAATCACTCAGACCCATTTCCAGAAAAGCAAAAAAACAAATCAAACGAGCTAACAAACTAGCAACAAGATAAAATGAAAGTACAAATAGGAATAGCAGACAACCATCGCCAGGCAGTGGCCGATGAAATGGTTAAAATATTGGCCGATGAAAACGTGCTGTATATCAAAACCAAAAATGCCCATTGGAATGTTGAAGGGCCTGATTTTTATGACAAACATAAATTTTTTGAAAGTCAGTTCCAGCAATTGGATGAGGTCATAGACAGTGTGGCAGAAAGGATTCGTTCTATCGGGCATTATGCGCCTGCAACATTAAAATCATATCTCAGCCTGACCCATCTTACAGAAGTGAGAAGGGAGAAAAATGACAGCCAGGGATTTATCACAGAACTATTGGCAGATCATCAGAGTATGACCATTATCCTCACTGAACACATCAGAAGCTTTGGAGAAGATTTCCATGACCTGGGGACAGCAGATTTTATAACAGGACTTTTGCAAACCCATGAAAAAATGGCTTGGTTCTTACGTTCACATTTAAAAGATTAGAAATTATGTACTATAATAATTATGAATTTTGGGGAATGCACTTTGGATGGTGGATACTCTGGGTCGTTTTCCTCTTATGGATCTTTGCAACACCCTATAACATTCCGGGGCAGAAAACCAAAAAAGACACGCCACTTGATGTTTTAGATAAACGTTTTGCCTCTGGAGAAATCAATAAACAAGAGTATCAGGAAATGAAAAGTCTTATGGGAGGTTAAAAAATCTCAATGCAAAAAATAGCAAGGTTTAATATCATAAAAAAGTATTATCATTTGTCTTATTTTTTAAACTTCATTTCACTAAAGTTTCTGTCCGGTTTTAATTGTTGTGAATAATTATTAACAAGGAAAAGAAATAAAAGCAGTAAAATAATTCCAGCACCTCCGAAAGAATTATTACATCTTTTAAATAATATAGCAATGGACACACATTATTACAACGTAGACATCAATTGGGAAAACGACCGGAAAGGGATCATCTGTTCCCCGGAACTGAACGCAAAAAAGGGAATCTGCATTGAGGTGGCAACGCCACCGGAATTCCCTAAGGGAATGGAAGGTATCTGGTCACCGGAACATTTATTTGTTGCGTCCATCAGCGGATGCCTGATGACAACGTTTTTAGCCATTGCGGAAAACTCTACCCTGGAATTTAAAAGTTTTACGTGCAGGGCAAAAGGAAAATTAGAGACTGTAGATGGAAAATTAATGATAAGTGAAGTTCTCTTATTGCCAACCGTTGTCATACAAAATGAGATGTTTACCAATAAGGCGATCCGTATTTTAAAAAAAGCTGAGGATAGCTGTCTGATCGTCCACTCAATCAAATCAAAGGTCAGTATGGAAATAGACATCCAGGTTCAGCCCATTTTGATCGAAAGCAAATAAGCACTAATAATATCAATCAAATATTGAAAGGGATTTGTAATTAATTGAATTTATTGAAGAGCCCACATTTCTCAGATCATTGATTTCACAAAAAAAGGATAGGTTGCATTTGCAATCTATCCTTTTTTTAACCTTTTGAAAATATTCTGATATTCTCAATGGTCTTAAAAGAAAATGAATTAAATAATTGGTTTTTTCATCATCTGCCTTTTATAAATTACCGCCTAAGATCAACTAAAATTAAGCAGTCAGCATTTGCCCATTTCAATGTACAAAGATTGTGCTTTTTTCTGCATAGCGGTTGTATGTTTCTTTGGAAAAATTACAGATTTCACACCTGTATTTTTTACAGTAAAATATATTTTTCCAACAATGTGTGATAGGTGTAAGCCTTTTTTACTGCGGTGTAAAGAGATGATTTACAAATGGATGTAGCTTTACTGAGTTGAAACAATTCAGTTTCAGTTTAATTCATTACAAATGAAAACAAATACAGATCTACAACAGGATGTTGAGAATGCAATTAAGTGGGAGCCTCTTTTAGGCGCAGCAGAAATTGGAGTAACAGCTAAAGACGGTGTTGTTTCCCTTACAGGAACAGTTGACAGTTACGCTAAGAAATTAGAGGCGGAAATGGCTGCAAAAAAAGTGATCGGTGTCAAGGCTCTGGTGGAAAAAATCGAAGTGAAGTTTCCGAGTTCATGGAATAAAACCAACGAAGAAATTGCAAAGGAAGTTTTAACCGGTCTACAATCGAACTGGTCAGTTCCCGATGATAAGGTAACTGTAAAGGTAGAGGATGGCTGGGTCACTTTAGAAGGTGAGCTGCCATGGAATTATCAGAGAGAGGCCGCAAAAAATGCAGTACGTTTTCTTACGGGTGTTAAGGGGTGTTACGAACAACATCAAAATTAAATCTGAGATCCATGATGCGATCGAAAAGAAAGATGTTGAAGCCGCAATTGGCAGAAGCTGGTCAGTAGATGACAGTGATATTAATGTATCGGTATCAGATACGACTGTTACTTTAACAGGAACGGTCAATTCGTGGTATCAAAAAGAAGAGGCAGGGCGTATTGCCTGGAACACCCCGGGAATCTGGCATGTAAAAAACGAACTCGTAGTAGATTACTACTATGCTTATGCTGATTAAAAAATGTAAAACCGGTCGGAGTCATTTTTCTTTTGCCGGTTTTTATTTTCTATACAGTATTGGGAAGTTTCCCTGAATTGTTTGACAGCAATTTGTGAAACGCTTTTTTAGACATTACTATAATCCTTAGTACTTTAGAAATGAAAACAATAAGTGATTGGGAAGAAGATATTCTGCGTATCACGATGAAGATTCAGAATGAATTTCCGGAGTTATCGAAATACCTTTCCGAAATGCCTCAAAATTTTTCCGGAAATGATAAAGATGTTATCAATGTCAAAAATATGGAGGCTTATTACAACACTTTAGCTGACGTTTTAGACGAATATTCAAAAACACACGAGAATACAAAAATATCAGAAGATCCGGACAGTTTTAAATTGATATGACCTTTTACTGAAGACCATACAAGAGTATGAAATTTCTGTTTTGAAGTGCTGATATTTCAAATAGTTTCCATTATGTATTAAGCAGCCATTAGCCGTTTCTTAAAATTACATTGAATGTTATAATTAATTTTTAAATATAAATCATATGTGTTTCTCAGCAGGCGCAAGCTTTACATCGGGAGTTGTTCTCACTGTTATTGGTCTGGCTTGCCTTAAAAGGACAGATCATCCTTCGCAGCAGTTATTTGCGGCTATACCGTTGCTCTTTGGAGTGCAGCAGGTTTCTGAAGGAGTATTGTGGACGGTGCTTCCCGAACCTAATGATCTGGGTACGCAAATGATGTTCACGTATATCTATCTTTTTTTTGCACAGGTACTCTGGCCGGTCTGGATTCCGCTTTCTATATTAATGCTTGAAAAACATCAAACAAGGAAGAAAATCCAAAAAGTATTTCTGGCTTCAGGACTCATGGTCAGTATTTATATGGCTTATTGCCTTTTGGCCTTTGAAGCAGAAGCAAGGATTGAGGGTCACCACATTACATATATACAGAACTATCCTTCTATATTCAGGGGTTATGGTACTGTCTTATATGCGCTGGCAACTGTTGCCCCTTCATTCTTTTCCCATATAAGCAGGATGTGGATCTTCGGGACCACCATTTTAATATCTTATGTGGTGTCAGCGATCTTCTATGAACATTATGTTTTATCGGTGTGGTGCTTTTTTTCAGCGATTATCAGTTTGTCTATTTATTTGATTATAAGATATATTACAGGTTCTGAACAAAGAAAGATGAATGTTGGTGTATCTGGATATTAATAGTCTACCTTTGATAACAATGATGAGGTAATCATTTATATCCCCCGATTTTCATTAGGGCAAAAAGCCTTTCTTACCTTCCGTTTAATATCATAGATCATCATACGATGCAAATACTTAGTAAAGCTTATGAAATTATACATCAAATACATGGTAAGCCTTCGCTGCAAAATGGTGGTTCAGGACGCTTTGGATAGTTTAAATATAAAATATCTGAGTATAGAGCTGGGTTTGGTCGAAACTCCCGAAAAAACAAGTGAACAGCATAGGTTACAGCTTTCCGAGATTTTATCAAAATCCGGATTGCAGCTGCTGGATGACAAAAAAAGCATTTTGATTGAAAAAATAAAAAGTGTCATCATTGAAATGGTGCATTACTCAGATGAACTTCCAAAGCAAAATTTCTCCGACTACATCAGTGAAAAACTGGGTTATGACTATACCTATCTTGCCAATACATTTTCAGAGGTGAAAGGAATTACTATTCAACACTATATCATCAATCATAAAATAGAG
>Ga0302167_10000465_pt1 | contig 19946 bp, 21 predicted proteins | sample I_Fen_N1_1_FD_193496 | JGI IMG/M metagenome (GOLD analysis project Ga0302167, IMG submission 193496) | Peat permafrost microbial communities from Stordalen Mire near Abisko, Sweden - I_Fen_N1_1 | ecosystem: Environmental > Terrestrial > Soil > Wetlands > Permafrost | place: Sweden: Abisko...
CAGGTTTGCTTTAATAGTTGAAGGCTCAAGCGATGCCTTAGAGTTAACATTTTGATAAACAGGGCATACCGGTTTACTGAAAGTAGTATTCCTTATTGCCTCTTCAAGTTCCAGGCGGGCGGGTTCCATTAGAGGTGAATGGAATGCACCCCCTACAGAAAGTTTAATAGCTCTTTTGGCACCTTTCTCTTTGAGTATTTCGATTGCTTTATCGATACCCTCGTTTGAACCAGAGATTACTATCTGTCCGGGACTGTTATAATTAGCCGGCACTACAACCTCTTTTATTAAGGCGCAAACCTCCTCAACGATCTTATCATCAACACCGAGAATTGCAGCCATGGTCGAAGGGGTCTTTTCGCATGCTTTCTGCATAGCCAATGCCCTTTTTGATACCAGGATAAGACCGTCGCTGAAAGTAAGGGTTTTATTTGCAACAAGAGCAGAGAATTCCCCAAGTGAGTGCCCGGCAACCATATCGGGTTCGAAAGAATCGCCAAGTACGGCAGCAAGAATCGTGGAATGAAGAAAAATAGCCGGTTGGGTGACCCTGGTTTGCTTCAGATCTTCATCAGTACCTGTAAACATGAGATCAGTTATGCGGAATCCAAGTATTGAATTGGCACCTTCAAATAAATCTCTTGCAATAGTGGATTTATCATAAAGATCTTTGCCCATTCCGGTAAACTGAGCTCCCTGTCCGGGAAAGACATATGCTTTCATAATCACCTATTTTTAATTTGACATGACATAATTTGAGCATGCAAAAATATAAAAATAGTTTTATTGAATTATAATTATTTTCCCGCTGATCACGCAGATTTTCGCCGATCCGTGTAATCTGCGCAATCTGCGGGAGACAGGATTTAATGAAGCCTGGTTCCTATCAGGTGAATGAATTCTTCACGTGTATTCAGTTTCTCAAGAAAAATACCTGTAAAAGCTGATGTTGTTGTTACAGAGTTTTGTTTCTGTACACCTCTGATCTGCATGCACATATGTTGTGCCTCAATGACCACTGCCACTCCCATGGGATTCAGGCAATCCTGCAGACAGTCTCTTATCTGCATGGTAAGTCTTTCCTGAACCTGCAGTCTTCTGCTGAAAGCTTCAACTACTCTGGCTATTTTGCTTAATCCCGTTATATAACCGTTTGGAATATAGGCGACGTGGGCTTTACCGTAAAATGGCAACATATGATGTTCACACATGGAATAGAGATCAATGTCTTTTACAATGACCATCTGTTTGTAATCCTCTTTAAACTTAGCAGAATTTATTATCTCACAGGCATTTTGGTTGTATCCCTTAGTCAGATAATGCATAGCTTTTGCAACTCTTACAGGAGTCTTTACAAGACCTTCCCTTAAGGGATCTTCTCCAATTAGTTGAAGAACTCTGTGGTAAATGGTTGCCAGCTCTTCAATATTCTGAGCATCCCATGACTCGACCTTATTATAACCACTAGCTGATTTGTTTGATCCGTCATTAACTTTTTCTATTTTCTTAGCCATAATATTCTATCGAATTATTTTCAGTTTCTTCAATTTTAACACAATAGAGACAAGCTCCCTGCTTTTCAATAAAAGGATTTAATTCGTTCCAGATAGCAATTGCAAGGTTTTCACTTGTTGCAATTTTTCCTTTCATAAACTCAACCTCCAGATTAATGTTTTTATGATCAATTTTATTAATTACATTATCGAGAATTATCTGTTTCAGAAGATTAATATTCATTACGAACCCGTGTACCTCCGAAGGCTCTCCCTTTACTGTCACCCATAAGATATAGTTATGTCCATGCCAGTTTGGATTTGAACATTTTCCGAATATCCTCTGGTTCTCTGCATCGGACCACTCCTTCCTGAACATCCTGTGGGCAGCGCAGAATCTCTCCCGACGTGTCAGATATATCATGTTTAAGTACAATTATTATACAATATTAACCAATAATTTTGATCTTTATAATTCATAAAAGCGATATATTTACTACTCTTTCACCCTAATTGGACATTGATATAACCATGTCATTTAAAATCTTATATGTTACAGCAACCAGTTCTGAAGCCGGCACCATGAAAAAAGTCGGCGCTATGATGCATAATCCGGAATTGAATGGTAAATACGAAATAAGCCTTCTTGTAACCGGAGTTGGGTCGATATCGACAGCCTGGGCTTTGAAACAATGGATTACAATTAACGGCAAGCCAGATATGGCAATAAACGGCGGGATTGCCGGAAGTTATAAAGATGAGTTTATTCAGGGTGATGTTGTTATGCCTGTTTCAGACTGTTTTGCGGATGCCGGAATTGAAGATGGTGATAACTTTCTTACTCTTTCCGAAGCCGGCTTTATTAGTAAGGATGAGTTCCCTTTCAACGATGGACTTCTCTATGCCGATGAGAGGTATAGTGCTAAGATGAGGATCTTATTAAAACCGGTAAGAGCAATAACTGTCAACACTGCTACCGGTTCTGAGGCTTCAAGAATAAAGTTGTTGAAAAAATATAATCCCGACATTGAGACTATGGAAGGTGCAACTTTTTTCTATATTTGTTGCAGGGAAAATATTCCTTTTCTGGCTCTGAGGGCAATTTCAAACAGAGTTGAACTCCGGAATAAAAATAACTGGAACATTGCCCTGGCACTTAATAACCTGTCGGAAAAGCTTGTTGATGTACTTTTAATGCTCTAGTGAAAATATGAGATTAACTTTGGGTTTTTCACCATGTCCTAACGATACATTCATTTTTGATGCAATGGTGCATGGCAGGATTGATACCGAAGGGCTGGAGTTTGATTATTTTCTTAGTGACGTTGAAGAGCTGAACAGGAAGGCTCTGAGAGCAGATGTTGATATTACTAAAATCAGTTATCATGCCTATGCATATGTAGCTCAGAACTACCTGATTCTTGATGCCGGGAGCGCCATAGGTAATAGGAATGGACCATTGTTGATAAGCAAGCATCGTATTGGTATTTCTGAACTTCAGGGTTTGAGGGTTGCAATACCCGGCAAGTATACTACTGCCAATCTTCTTTTCAGCATAGCCTGGCCTGAAGTTATTAATAAAACCGAATATCTTTTCTCAAAAATTGAAGATGCACTTTTAAAAGAGGAAGTTGATGTCGGTTTGATAATACACGAAACACGGTTTACTTACTATAGCAGAGGGCTTCATAAGTTAGCTGATATGGGGGAATACTGGGAATCACTTACCGGACTGCCTGTACCGTTGGGTGCAATTGTTATCAGGAGGGATATTCCTGAAGATATTGCTCAGAAAGTCAATCGTGTAGTGCGAAGGAGTCTTGAATACGCCTATAAAGATTCATTTGCTTCTTTCGATTTTGTTTCGGGTAATGCCAGGGAGATGGATAGTACGGTTATGAATAACCACATTAAGCTATTTGTAAATGAATATACGCTCAACCTGGGTGACAAAGGCAGAGAGGCAATAGTTGAATTGTTCAGGATTGCCGTAGAAAAGGGAGTTATTCCTTTATTACCAGAGCGCATATTTCTTACCTCACTTTGATTTCACTCTTGTTTATAAATGCTAAATTTGAACATAGATAGTTGTTCATTGTTTTAGTTTTCAAAGTACTAATCCAAAATATTTAAGTCATGGCATTCGAACTACCAAAACTTCCGTACAAACTAGATGCACTTGTTCCTTACATAAGTGAAGAAACGCTTGATTTCCACTATGGTAAACATCATCAGGCATATGTCAATAACCTGAATGGATTGATCCCAGGGACCGAGTTTGAAAAAGCCGATCTGGAATCAATCATTAGAAAAGCTGAAGGTGGCATTTTTAATAACGCCGCCCAGGTATGGAATCATACATTCTATTTTGAATCCTTTGCTAATAGCGGAAGGCGGATCCCGATTGGGGATATTGCTGAAGCTATAAATCGTTCATTCGGTTCATTCGATTCATTTAAAGAGCAGTTTAATAAAGCTGCTTCTACTCTTTTCGGAGCCGGTTGGGCATGGCTGGCAAAAAAAGAAGACGGGACACTTCAGATTATCCAGGAATCAAATGCTGGCAACCCACTTCGTAAAGGACTCAAGCCTTTGATAACCTGCGATGTATGGGAACATGCTTATTATATTGATTACAGGAATAAAAGACCCGACTACATAAAGTCGTTTTGGGAGATACTTGACTGGGATCTCGTTTCAAATCGGTTTTGATGGTTTTTATTTACTTTGTGTAAAGAGAGACATAAGTACTAACTTCTTTAGTTTAACTTGAGATTAATACTAATTCAGACTATGAACCTAAAAGAACTGATATTCAAAACCCGGTCTTATCGTCGTTTCGATGAATCATACCAGGTAGACGATAATACACTTGAATCACTTATTGATCTTGCACGGTTGTCCCCATCAGGTGCAAACAAACAACCTCTGAAATTTCTTTATTACAACACACCAAAAGATTGTGAAAAGATTTTTCCATACCTGGCCTGGGCAGGATACCTTACAGACTGGCAGGGGCCAGACAAGGGAGAGAGACCAACATCTTATATAATAATTCTTGGAGATAAATCAATATCAGAAATATTTGGTGTTGATCACGGAATTGCTGCTCATAGTATTCTGCTTGGTGCAACAGACTCTGGTCTGGGAGGTTGTATTATCGGATCCATTAAAAGAGATGAACTAAGTAACGAACTTTCAATCCCTGATAGTTTTGATATACTTTTAATTCTGGCACTGGGGAAGCCGGTTGAGAATGTAATTATTGAAGATATCAAAGACGCGGATGTAAAATACTGGAGAGATAAAGACAAAAACCATCATGTGCCCAAGAGAAGTTTAAAAGAATTGATAATCAATCTGTAAAAGACTTTATGTTAATGAAACGCATTTTCTTCTTTATTATATTATCATTCTATTTTGTACTATCTTGTTTTTGTCAGGAAACTGAAAATCAAGGAGCCAGAATTCTTTTTCATGGCGTCGTAATGGATGCGAAAACATTTTCTCCGATCCCTAATTCTCAGATTTTAATTAACCATTCCTTCACATCGGTCAGCAATACTGATGGGAATTTTGCCTTCTTTGTGAGTGTAAATGATTCCGTCCTTTTCAAACATCTGGGCTATAAACCTACAGTATTGTATATAAGAGATACTCTTGCCGGGAAGGATTTTATTGCCGGCATATATATGAACAGTGATACCTTGTCAATCGGGGAAGTTGTTATCGTACCCAGGTACTTAAACCTTAAATCGGCAATAATGAATGCCCCAAGCAAAGTCCCATCAACTATGGATAATGCGAGGTATAATGTAGCTATATCGGCATATCAGGGACGAACTACCCAGGGAAAGCTTGGAGATCCTTCAGCAAATTATGACTTAATACGCCAGAGGCAGAAAGTTAACGCCTATGAAAAGGGAGGTATTCCATCTGACAAAATAGTAGGAATCAGTCCATTTTTATTGGTTCCTGCTGCATATCTTCTAATTCATGGAGTTCCCGAAAAAACTGCGCCGTTAGAACAGGAGCTGACCGATCAGGAACTTGATCAGATTCAGAAGAAATACTTTGAATCACTTAAGCATCAGAAATAATCCGCCTTTGTTTTACCCCTCTGGCTCCCCCTCACCTAACACCTTTTTAACCTTTATAAAATATCGCTTTGATTATGTGGCTTGCCATCTTGGGATTTTCCTGAAGACGACGTGTTGAATAGCCAAACCATTGTTTCCCGAATGGAACGTAGACTCTCATTACATAACCACCATTTACGATGCTATCACGAAGTTTTGGTGTTACTCCATATAACATCTGAAATTCATATAATTCTTTTGGGACATTATATTTTTTAATGAGATTGATTGCGCCTTCAATAAGAGGTTTATCGTGTGTCGCAATACCGGCATAGATCTTGTTTCTGAACATGAATTCGAGGTCTTCAAGATAATGCTGATTGATCTCCTCATATTTTTTAAAAGCGATTGATTCATGTTCGACATAAATTCCTTTACAGAGCCTGAAATTTAATGGCATATCCGGGTTGTTAAGGTCGAGCATTTGTTCCAGATCCTTTAATGTTCTTCTTAAGTAAGCCTGAATAACAAGTCCGACATTTGCAGGAAATTCAGCCTTTAGTTTACGGAATAAGACTATCTCATCGTTAGTGCAGGGAGAATCCTCCATATCAATTCTGATGAAACCATTAAATGTAGCAGCTTTTGTAACTATCTCCCGGATGTGATTATAACAGATCTCCTTGTCTATCAGCAAACCAAAACTTGTTGGTTTAAGCGAAAAATTTCCATCAATTTTGTTTTTGAGGGAAACCTCCATAAGGTTAATGTACTCTTCTTTATTTGACTCAGCTTCGTCTAGAGTTTTTATGAATTCCCCGAGAACATCAAGTGTTACTTTTATATTTTTGCTGTTCAATTCTTTGGATACTCGCATTGCATCGTCGATAGTTTCGCCGGATATATAGGATTTTGAAAATATCCATATAAACTTCTTCGGGAAATAGGGCAAAATTGCCGCGATTAATTTGTTGAACATAATTTGAATTTATATTTAAATAATTTAACTTTCTTTTTCTCTGTTTCAAAGTGCTAATAAAACAGATATCAATTTATTTTTTAATGACCTTTGTCATTCTGGAAACATGAAAAAAGCATGAATTCTTATATTTTGAAGAAATCTTTTCATATTATGCAACCTTTTATTTTATTGAAAAGTCTTAGAATTGTCCTCAGTTTATGATGAGAGACCAACAAATAATAGAGTTGTGTGCTAAGCATGACAGAAAAGCGCAACAAGTACTATACGATAAGTATTCGCGCCTGTTGCTTGGTATATGTCTCAGGTATGCAACTGATAAAGCTGAAGCTGAGGATATTTTACAGGATAGTTTTTTAAAGATATTTTTTAGTATAAAGGATTTTACAGGATCAGGTTCTTTCATAGGTTGGTTAAGGAAGGTTGCGGTAAATACCGCTATAACTCATTACCACAAAAATCTCAAATACAGGTATCATGTTGATATTGATGAATATGTAACAATTGAAGCAGGGGTGATGAGTTTTGAAGAAGATTTTTTTACGTCCGACGAATTGTACAAGGTACTGAATGAATTGCCAACCGGTTATCGAATGGTTTTCAACCTTTATGCTGTAGAAGGGTATAAACACAAAGAAATAGCTGAGATGCTTGGTATAGATACAAATACATCTAAATCGCAGTACAGCAGAGCGAAAGCAGTAATAAGAGATAAACTTGAAAAACTGGGAAAATTGAGAAATAGTTATTCAGATAATGGCTGATATATTCGGGCAACAGATTAAAAGAAAATTGAAAACGAAAAAGCAAAATATTAATCTTAGGAAGTTATTCAAACAAAAGCTTGAATATGCTGAGGTTATCCCGGACGCAGCAGTCAGAACACAACTTATGCACCGTTTAGCCAGGAAAGAATTCATGCTTTTTAATCCAGCCAGATTGAATATATATTACCTTGGAGGAATTCTGATAACAGGAATTACTGCTGCAGTATTGCTTTTTTCCGGGTCAGAAAACTCTGTACTTTTAAATTCTTCAACTGTATTAATTAAAGCTAACCAATCCGATACCGGTAGTTATATACAGATTCCTGTTGAATATCCGGTCAGAATAAAACCTGACAACTCAAATTTAATTCACAAAAAAACAATAAAAACCAGAAAAACAACTACACTACCTCAAAAGTCAGAGGTTCAGACACCAAAAGTAACTGAATCATTTAGAGACAGTATTCTTACTCCAACGGGTATCAGTAAATCAGTTTCTAAAAGCGGATTACTTAATAAAGTTACAACGGATAAGAATAAGCTTCAGAGTGAATTTAAGAATGATTTGTCGATAATAGATCCATTTAATTCTGTTGGTTGCGCTCCGCTTAAAGTGAGGTTTCATAATAATTCTGCTTCATATGATTCTTGCAGATGGACCTTTGGCGATGGTGGTTATTCCAACCAAAAGGATCCTGAGTGGATATTTGATGTTGAAGGAGAATATAAAGTTATTTTAGATGTTTTTGGCCATGATGGGAAATCTTTATCATCATCTGCCTTGGTGGCAGTACATCCAAGGCCACAGGCTCATTTTGAAATTTCTCCCGAAAAAGCAGTCCTTCCTGACGATGAAATACGTTTTATGAATTATTCAACAAATGCAGTTCAGTTTTTGTGGGATTTTGGGGACGGTACTACTTCTGAGTTCTTTGAACCCAGACACACTTATTCAAAATTCAGTAAATATAATGTTCGGCTTGTTGTTTTATCGGAATGGGGTTGCGCTGATTCTCTGACTGTTTTTAACGCATTTTCGGGTTCTGAATATTTTATTATATTCCCTAATGCTTTTATACCAAATGTACAAGGTCCCTCGGGAGGTTTTTATTCATCGAAGAGCGATGAAGCAGCTCAGGTATTTCATCCCTCTTTTATAGGTGTATCTGACTATCAACTAAAGATATTCAGTAAACTTGGAATCCAGATTTTTGAAAGCAATGATGTAAAATTAGGATGGGATGGTTATAATAATGGACAATTATGCGATCCTGGTGTTTATATCTGGAAAGTCCGTGGCAAATTCAGAAACGGTGAACCTTTCATAAAAATGGGAGATGTAACACTTCTTAAGAACTGAGATCCTTCATTTAATTTAACATATAGTACTTCTCACGGCCATCTGGCTCAAATAATCAGACCTTCACATTAATTCTTATCCTTTTAATAAAATAAGTGAGGGAAGACGAATCTTTTGGGTATAAAATTCGTTAAATCATATTAGATATTAATTTCATTTGACTATTTTCGTCAATATTAACCAAACTGGATCTATCTTGGTGAAGAGGATTATATACTTATTAATACTGTCATTCATCATTTTAACAGATAGTTATGGTCAGGATCCTACATTCTCCCAGTTTTATGCCAATGCGTTATATCTTTCACCATCTTTTGCAGGTGCAACTTCACAATACAGATTTGCAATGAACTACAGGAATCAGTGGCCTGCAGTACCCGGAGTGTTTAATACCTACAGCATTTCGTTTGATAAAGCTCTGACAAATTTCAATTCAGGAATCGGAGTGCTTGCAACTTATGATGTTGCAGGATCAGGAAATCTGAGTACAACAAATTTAGGACTACTCTATTCTTACGATTTTAATATTAATAAAGATTGGCATATAAGACCCGGTGCTGAATTTAAATTCTACTATCTTGGGTTGGACATTGGTAAACTTGTCTTTAACAGTCAGATAACAGGAAGTGGTACAACACCATCCATAACACCTCCTCCTTTTGACAATGTCGCAGATGTGGATTTTGCAACATCTGCCCTTGTTTATAATGAAAGAACCTGGGGAGGAATTACACTTGACCATCTTCTTACTCCTAAGACATCTTTTTATGGTGATGATGCAACGGTTCCGGTAAAGATAAATTTATATGGCGGCACCCAGATTCTGAAAAGAACCCGGTTACGTCAGAAAACTCAGGAAGTTCTCTCAGTTGCTCTAAACTTCCAGAAACAGGGTAAATTCTACCAGTCCGATATTGGTCTCTATTATTATAAAGACCCTGTTATTTTTGGATTATGGTATCGGGGAATTCCGTTTGCGACATCTCAGGCCGGAGATGCGATCATTGGTCTGATAGGAATAAAAACCAGCCAGCTGCATATAGGGTACAGCTACGATTTCACAATTTCCAACCTTATTGGTTCAACTGGCGGTGCTCACGAGGTCTCAATTGTTTATGAATTCAATAACCTTTCGTTAGGTCAATTGAAAAAGCGGATAAGAGCAATACCGTGTCCGGAGTTTTAATATCAGATAGTCAAAGATATAGAGGATCAGCGGCATAACGGCTCAAAAGCGCAATGGCGAAATCCATTCCAGATCATTTCTCACCTGATAAGTCTTTGAGCATTTAGACTCTCATCTCTGCGCTTCAAAGGCAAATCCTTTAATGTGAACAATAACCATTCAAAATAGTTGCTCTGTTATGTCGTTACACCTTTTATGCCTTTGAGCCGTTGCATCTATAATTATAAAAAACTGGTTTAAAATTATATAGGTTAGTAAGTGTCATTTATTTATTTGTTTATATTTGCGCCTGACTAATGTTTAACAAATATTCCATTTGAAATGAAGAAACTATCTGTAATTCTGTATGTTGTTCTGTTTTTGGCTGTGGCAGTCCTTTATTTTCTGCATTTTTCAGGCAATAAAAAAATTAAGAAAAGTGAAACAGGAATGAATAATAGCGGATCTCCGGCACAAGGGATTGCTTATATAAATATCGATTCAGTTATTTTTAAGTTTGATATGTTTCTCGACAGAAGAAACGATCTGATGACAAAACAAAAAAGTGCAGAAGCGGAACTCAATTCAAAAGGAAGTCAATATGAGAAAGGTGCAAAGGATTATCAGGATAAAGTAAACAAAGGCCTGGTTACAAGAGCTACTGCAGCACAGATCGAGCAGTCGCTGGTTCAGCAGCAACAGGAACTTGTTTCATTGCGAGATAAACTCCAGTCAAACCTGGTGGAGGAAGAGCAGGTAATGAATCGTCAGATACTCGAATATATTACAAAATTCCTTGAGGAAAACAGAACAGAATACAACTATCAGTATATTCTGGGAAAAAGCTTCGGAAGTGTGGTTCTCTATGGTGATAATTCATTAGACATAACTCCAAAAGTACTCGACGCAATTAACAAAAAGTATAAGACAGAGAAAAAATAAAAGCAATGGGTTTTGCCTCAGCCTATCTTGAAGAAAGGGCTCTGTTCCCTCAAAAAATTTTAGAGGCACCTGATTGTGATACCGGTATAATTGTGGTTATTCCGGCGTTTGATGAACCAGGGATAAATAAACTTCTTGACTCTCTGTCAAAATGCCTTGAACCGGAATGCAGGACGGAAGTTATTATTGTCATAAACGCTCCGGATTATGCAACTCCTGAGAGTTTAGAGAATAATACAAAAACATTAAACAATATCGAAAGCTGGAAGAAAGAAAATAATCAATGTTTCTTCCGGCTTTTTGCTTTTATAGTTGAGCATTCATCAATAAGCGGATGGGGTGTGGGACTTGCAAGAAAGACAGGAATGGACGAAGCAATTCGCCGTTTTAACAGTATTAATAAACCCGGCGGAGTTATTCTCAATCTTGATGCAGACTGTACTGTTGACCAGAATTATTTTCATGCCGTTAGCAATGAATTGTTCAATAATAAAATCCGGTCAGCATGCTCTATCTATTTTGAACATCTGCTTTCAGGTACTGGTTATGAGGAAAGTATATTTAAATATATTACTTTATATGAGTTGCATCTCCGTTACTATTTTCAGGGTCTTGCCTATTCAGGGTTCCCATATGTTTTTCACACTGTCGGATCGGCAATTGCAGTAAAAGCATTACCTTATGTAAAGGCCGGTGGTATGAACAGACGACAGGCGGGAGAGGACTTTTATTTTGTTCAGAAACTTGTTCCTGCGGGAGGTTATTTTAGTTTAAACTCAACATCAGTTTATCCATCTCCAAGAGCCTCAGTAAGGGTACCATTCGGGACCGGGGCTTCTATTAGAAAACTCAGCGCTGATCAAAGTTCAACACTTTTAACCTATAATTTGCTGGCATTTAGTGAACTCAGGACATTTTTTGAGATGACTGAAGTTTTTTTTGAATCCGGCTCCCGTGAACTTCACGAACAATTCGTCTTAATTCCCGGAAGTCTCAAATTATTCATAAATGAAGAGGTATGGATTAAAAAGATGATGGAGATAAAGAACAATACATCAGGGATACTATCTTTTAAAAAGAGGTTTTTCGGATGGTTTAATATGTTCAAAATAGTAAAATATCTAAATTTCAGTCATTCCGGTTATTTCGATAAGAAGCCTGTTGATCTTGCTGCTTCGGAGCTACTAGGGGCAAGAGGAATAACCATTGATTCAAAAGAACCTCTGGATCTGTTGCTTTATTACAGGTCGATGGAAAAAAACGCATGAGCCCTTTTGATCTGCCCTCCATCCTCCCTAAAAGGGGACTAAGACTTTCACATATAGTAGGATTTACTACAAAATCGTGAATTAACCCCCCTTTAGAGCCTGCCCTGAACGAAGTGAAGGGGGGCAGGGGGACAAAATGAAGAGAAATTGCTACCTGTTTTTCCTGGAAATCTTACGATCTTCAGATGGGGTGAGGATAATATAGAGATCTTCATCAGGCTTCTTCATATGGTATTGTTCCCTCGCAAATTTCTCGAGGTTATGGTTATCGGTTTTCAACTCATGAAGTTTCTGCCTGTCCTCTTCAACACGTTTAATATAGTATTCTCTGTCGATTTTGAGCTTGTGCAGCTCTCTCATCTCCTTATACCTGGTAATTAAGTTGTTAGAATCTAAAAGTGAAACCCATCCAACGAAAATAATTATCGTCAGAACGTATTTATTCCGGAATACCGGGGGAATTTTTTCAATAAAACTAAACCTGATTACCATGGCACAAACCTACAATTTTTTTTTTAACCGCCACTCATAAGATATATCATCTGTACATCATCACCGTCGTGTATAAAGGTAGTATCGTATTTCTCTTTTGAAATTAAAATCCCGTTGATTTTTATTATTCTCATTTTAAATGAAAATTTTTTAATCAAGAGCATTTCATTCACACTGACTGACTCCTTCATGAATTCTTCTTCCCGGTCATTTAATAAGATCTTCATTAGTTAATTGATTATCGATCATTTAATATTCATAAGAAGTTCGATTACAACATTTGCCTGCATGTTGGCAACAATTCCGACACGTGGTGCAAAAGGAGGTAAACTATCAGATACTTCTGAATATTCGTCTCCACAAATATAAAGCGTATCATCTATTTTTCTGCTGATGAGATCATTGGTATTTCCCCATCCTGCCATTCCCGATCCTACCACAAGGGGAATGCCTGGCATTTTTATCTGTACAGTTTCAATCATCATCTCTTTCATAGCGGAATTGTCGAACGCTTCAACAATTATATTACAACCGGAAAAAATTTCAGGAATATTTATTCTGTCCAGTTTTTTCTGATGGATAATTACAAAGACATCAGGGTTGATACGTGAAATGTTTTCTTTCAGGGCAACAGTTTTCATCAAACCAATCTGATCGGTGAAATAGTACTGCCTGTTAAGATTAGGTTCTTCAATAATATCAAAATCAGCTATAACAAGGGTGCCAATACCACTTCTGGCCAGAGCAACGGCACAATTTGATCCCAGGCCTCCTGCTCCGGCAATTCCGACCCTGAATTTTGAAAGATGAGTTTTAATTTCAGAGAATCTCATGATTGAACCGGATCATTTTATTTTAAATTCATATATTACTCCGAAAGATAAGAACCTTTTAATGCTTTTACAAGATCAGTCTTTGTTAAAACCTCAAATGAAATGAACAACATAGTGATCAATATCATAGTAAAAACCCCAATAATGTTTTAATTTTGATGTTATATATCACAGACATACAAGCCTCTAATACTATTATTTATGGACAAAGCGTCGATAAAAGCACAGCATAAACTTTTAAAAGGCTGGGATTATATATGGACCCCACTTAATAAGGGTTATACCGATAAGATACTTTACATTAATGTAGGTACAACAGAAATTAAAGATAAGGATGTTCCGCTTGTAATGAAAGAAAAATTCATAGGCGGAAAAGGATATGGCTTGCGGCTTCTCTGGGATGCTACAAAACCTGAAACTAAATGGGATGATCCTGAAAACGAAATAATTATATCTTCCGGCCCGGTTGGTGGTATAACTCAATATTCCGGAACAGGGAAATCTCTGGTTGTTACCGTGTCGCCACAGACAAACTCTGTTATGGATAGCAATGTAGGTGGATTTTTCGGACCATTTCTTAAATTTTCCGGATTTGATGCAATAGAAATCCAGGGGAAAGCGGAGAAAGATGTAATAGTTCTTATAGATGGTATAAACCATAAAGTTGAAATTTTCGAAGCCCCGGCAGAAGCAACTGATAGTCATCTTTTGGGAGAACAGTTGACGGAAATATTTGCGGATAACGATAGTGAAAAGAAATATATAGGAGTAGTCTCTACCGGTTCGGCAGCTGAACACTCATTAATCGGAATGCTTAACTTTAGTTTTTATGACTCCAAACGGAAAAAGGTTCGTCTAAAACAAGCGGGAAGAGGCGGAATAGGATCAGTATTCCGTAACAAGAAAATCAAAGCTCTTGTTTGCAAAATTCCGGGTGTAAAAGGTAATCTCAATAATGTAGTTGACATGGAGGCCATAATGGAAAGAGGTAAAAGGTTTAACAGGGAGATACGGGAGCTGGATGCCAAACAATGCCAGATGAGAGAGATCGGAACAGCTCATCTTATGGAGGTGATGAATGATCATGACCTGCTACCTGTTATGAATTATAAATATGGAAGCCATCCCGATTCTTATAAGATCGATTCGTCGGTTTGGAAAAGGTATTTTACACAGAATATACCTGATGGTTGCTGGATCGGCTGTAATATGTCGTGCAGTAAAGGAATCGATGATTTTATTTTGAAGACCGGCCCTTATAAGGGACAGAAAGTTATTGTTGATGGTCCTGAATATGAGAACGCTGCAGGTCTGGGGTCAAATTGCGGAATATTTGATCCGGAATATATTATTGAAACAAATTTTTATTGTGATACATACGGGATCTGTACAATTACCTGGAGTACGGTTACTGCATTTATAATGGAGTGTTTCCAGAACGGAATTCTGAATAAGGATAGAACAGGCGGGCTTGATCTGAACTTTGGTCAATCTGAGTCTGCACTTGAAATGTTACACCAGCTTGCCAGGGGAGAAGGATTCGGTAAGATTGCCGGCACAGGTGTCCGCAGGATGAAAGAACTATTTATTAAAAACGGATGGGGTGAAGCTGCTTTCCTGAACGATATAGGAATGGAAAATAAGGGACTTGAGTATTCACAGTATATGTCGAAGGAATCTCTTGCCCAGCAAGGTGGTTTTGCTCTTACAAACAAAGGGCCGCAACACGATGAAGCATGGCTGATATTCATGGATATGGTCAATAACCAGATACCAACATTTGAAAATAAGGCTGAAGCGCTTCATTATTTTCCTATGTTCCGCACATGGTTCGGACTTGTAGGTTTGTGTAAACTTCCATGGAATGATGTCGAGCCTGAAAACAATGCCCAGACAGCGGAACCAGCCAAAGTACCTGAACATGTTGATAATTATGTAACTATTTATAAGGCAGTTACAGGTAGGGAGTTTGATAAGAAGAGACTGGTGGAAGATTCCGAAAGGGTCTATAACTTTCAAAGGGTATTTAACCTCAGGCGAGGTTTCGGAACCCGCATTCACGACAGGCAACCATATCGTGCCGCAGGTCCTGTTACTGTAGAAGAGTATGAATCAAGGTCAGAACGTTATGACAAACAGCTTATAGAAAAGATCGGATTCGACCCGGAAGGAAAGACAACTGTTGAAAAGATGAAGGTACTGAGGAAATATCGTGAGAATCAGTATGAATCTCTCATAGATGCCGTTTATAAAAGAAGAGGGTGGAATAAAAACGGTGTTCCTACAATCGAATTCCTGAAAAAAATAGGAATGGATTTTCCTGAAGTGATCGAAGTCGTTAAGAATTTTCAGTAACAAAACAACTGTAGAGACGCCCAATTTGGGCGTCTCTGCTTGGTTAATTTGGTAATTTTATTGAGAAGCCCAAATTGGGCGTCTCTACTGGATTGATTTGGTATTTTTATTTTTGTTAATATTCCATTATTCTATTGAGACGCCCAAATTGGGCGTCTCTACTGGATTCTTGTAGAAGATACCGGATTAATTGATATGAAAACTTATATCTCTTTTCTTCGTGGCGTAAATATGACCGGTCATAACTCAATAAAGATGACCGACCTTTCCGCACTATTCATCAAGATTGGGTTAAAGGATGCAGAGACATTTATTCAGAGTGGAAACGTTATTTTCAGCGATTTTGGCGGCATTCCTCCTTTAACTCTTTCGACGACCCTTGAGCAGGCAATTCTTGAGAGGTTCAATTATATTATACCTGTAATGATAAGAACAAACACGGAACTAAATGATCTGTTTTCAACTAACCCGTTTCTTAAAGAAACGGATTTTGACCCTTCAAAAATGGCAGTTCTCTTTCTTCATGATGAACCTTCGGATGATCAGATTCAGAAAGTTGCAAAGGTCGACTACCCGCCTGATAAATTTATGATAGTTGGCAGGGAAATATTCATTTATTGTCCGAATGGTTTTGGCAGGACCAAACTTTATACAAACTTTTTCGAAAAGAAGATGGGTGTTATCGGGACTGCCAGAAACTGGAAGACGGTAACTACGATATCAGGTATCGCTGACAAAAAATTAAATTTGTGATTATAGTAGAGACGCCCAATTCGGGCGTCTCTTTTTGGTCAATATGGCATTTTTATATTGAGACGCCCAATTCGGGCGTCTCTTTTTGGTCAATATGGCATTTTTATATTGAGAAGTCTAATTCGGGCGTCTCTTTTTGGTCAATATGACATTTTTATATTGAGACGCCCAATTCGGGCGTCTCTAATATTTTTAATCTGCAATTCGGATGTCTCTTAAAACCATTTACTAATTTTGTGACTGTTCCAGATGGTCTTAACTAGTTATTAATTTATGAGAATCTTAATTATTATGTTATTAGCAATTTTAATTCGCCCATCGGATTCTTCGGGTCAATCCGGGACGAAACAAAAGGAGTTAATTATTTTTCATGCCGGGTCGCTTTCCGTGCCTGTAAAACAGATAGCTCAGGAGTACCAGAAAAGAAATCCTGATACCAAAATATTCCTTGAATCAGCAGGAAGCCTTATTTGTGCAAGAAAGATAACTGAGCTTAAAAAGCCATGTGATATTATCGCTTCCTCAGATTATTTCGTTATTAATGAACTTCTTATTCCGGATTATGCAAGCTGGAGTATAAGATTTGCCACCAATGAAATAGTAATCGCCTACCAGGAAAAATCGAAATACTCAAAAGAAATCAATCCTGACAACTGGATGGACATTCTTCAGAAAAAGGATGTAATCTATTCAAGATCGGACCCGGATTCCGACCCGTGTGGTTATCGGACTGTCTTTACATTTATGCTGGCTGAAAAGTATTATAACAAACCAGGGCTGGCTGAAAAGATGTCATCAAAAAACAAAGAATATATCCGGCCAAAGGAGGTTGACCTTGTGGCACTTCTCGAATCAAATGCAATTGATTATATGTTTCAGTATAAATCAGTTGCAGTACAACATGGGCTAAAGTATATTGAACTGCCAAAAGAGGTTAACCTTTCTGATCCTTCAAAAAATGAGATATATTCATCTGTGAGTATGGAGGTTGCAGGAAGCAAACCTGGATTAAAAATGAAAGTCACGGGAGATTATATAAATTACAGCATAACCATCCTTGATAATGCACCTCAAAAAGAAGAAGCTATTAATTTCATGGAGTTCCTGTTAAGTCCCGAAGGAATGAATATCTTCAGAAAAAATGGGCAGCAACCTATCGTACCTCTTATTGCAGAACCTGTTGAAAAGCTGCCTGCAAAGTTGTTAAAATATTCAACTTTGACTAAAAAGAAGTAATTTTATAATGAGCAGGAACAGCCTTTTTACATGGATAGTGATGATTTTGTCGTCATTGGTCCTGCTATTTATTATTGCACCTCTTGCCGGAATGTTTATCCACACCGGAGGTGCCGAGTTTCTTGAAACAATAAAAGACAAAGAGGTTCACCAGAGTGTCTGGCTCACACTATGGGTTTCTTTCATAGCAACCTTTATATTCTCAATTGGAGCTATTCCGTTTGCATGGCTTCTTGCACGTAAAAAGTTTCCGGTTAAAAATTTCGTTCAGGGAATAATTGATCTTCCTATTGTACTTCCTCATACGGCTGCAGGTATAGCTCTGTTGGGATTTATTTCCAGGGATGGTTTTTTGGGAAAATCTGCTTCATTGCTGGGTATCAATCTGGTAAATCATCCATCAGGCATAGCTCTCGCTATGGCTTTTGTGAGTTTACCTTTTCTAATAAATGCTTCACGTGATGGTTTTGCAGCTGTTCCGGAAAGACTTGAGAAGGCGGCGCTTAACCTTGGAGCCAGTCATACAAAAGTTTTTTTTACAATTTCACTTCCTCTGGCCTGGCGAAGTATAACTACTGGTTTCGTTATGATGTTCGCAAGGGGAATGAGTGAATTCGGCGCAGTTGTTATTATTGCTTACCATCCTATGATTGCACCTGTTCTTATATACGAAAGGTTTAGTTCATACGGACTTAATTATGCCAGGCCGGCTTCTGTTTTTTTTATCCTGATAGCTCTTCTGTTTTTAATAGCCTTAAGATTTCTTTCTTTAAAAAGAAAAGAGAAATTTATAAACACTGATGCTCAGACTGATTAATATTTCAAGGCAACTTGGCGATTTTGCCCTTAAGGATATAAACCTCGAAGTATCCGACGGAGAATACTATGTTCTGCTGGGTAGATCAGGGTCAGGAAAGACTCAGCTTCTTGAGCTGATTGCCGGTCTGGAACACCCTGACACAGGCAGAATAATTCTTGATAATGAGGACATAACCATGCAGCGCATACAGGATAGAAAAGTTGGAATTGTCTTTCAGGATTATGCTGTTTTTCCTCATATGACAGTATTTGGAAATATTGCTTATCCCCTCAGAGTCAGAAGAGAAGGGAAAAAAGCTATTACAGAAAAGGTGGAGAAAGCTGCAACAGCAATGAATATTAAATATATTCTTGAACGAAATACCGAAAAGCTTTCAGGTGGTGAATTGCAAAGAGTCGCTCTGGCAAGAACGCTTATTACATCACCCAGGCTTTTATTGCTTGACGAACCTCTCTCTTCACTTGATACCTCACTGAAAGACGATCTGAAACGGTTGTTAAGAAACCTGAATAAAGCCGGTCAGACAATTATTCATGTTACCCATGATTACGGAGATGCGATCAGCCTTGCGAAAAGGGTAGGGGTTATTCATAACGGGAAGATCATCCAGGAGGGTTCTGTGGATGATGTATTTAAAAATCCGTCTAACCGTTTTGTTGCACGTTATGCAGGTATAAGGAACTTTTTCAGAGTTGACATATCACGTGAGAATGGCTTATCAGTTGGGCTAACCGAAAATAAAGTAAAGTTTCGACTTAATGGTGTTATAGCTGGAAGTGACACCCTCCTTCTTATTAAGAGCGACTCCATAGCAATTTCAAATGATATGCCGTCTAATACGGAGCTCAATGCATTAAAAGGTAAAATAACTGAACTTATACCTTCAGAATTTGGTATGGAAGTAACTGTAGAAGCAGGCGAACTGTTTTATATTAACATACTTGCTTCAGATATAGCAGAGCTTAATCTTGTTGAAAACAAAGAAGTATGGGTTAGTTTTCCAGCAAAAGAAATTGTGGTAATAAACGGGAATTAAGAAAGATGAATTTAATTTCCAAAAACTACTTTGTGTACCTTTGAGATAACCTTTGTGTCACTTTGTAGTAAGAATATAAACCAATGAAACACAAAGGGTCACAAAGGTTGACGCTAAGTAACGCAATGGGAAGAATAGTTATAAGCAGATTTTATTGAGGTGAAAATATAATATAGGCATGATAGAATTTGACGAAGCTTATAGAATTGTAATGGGATGTGTGTTTGATACTAAAGCAGAGACTATTCCATTTATGGATTCTTACGGACGAATACTTGATGAAGACATTCTGAGCGATATTGATATGCCTCCTTTTAACCGGTCAGCTGTAGATGGTTATGCGTGTCATAGAAATGATCTGAAAAATG
>Ga0302167_10000467_pt1 | contig 19891 bp, 20 predicted proteins | sample I_Fen_N1_1_FD_193496 | JGI IMG/M metagenome (GOLD analysis project Ga0302167, IMG submission 193496) | Peat permafrost microbial communities from Stordalen Mire near Abisko, Sweden - I_Fen_N1_1 | ecosystem: Environmental > Terrestrial > Soil > Wetlands > Permafrost | place: Sweden: Abisko...
ATTTGTTCGTCTTCACTGAGCACGATGTCCTGGGAGTTCATGTGATCACTCCGAGCACTGACTGACCACAGAAGCATAGCTCATGTTAGAAACTTATTTCAGAGACGGCACACTAGTGGCCCGAGCGGTTAATTCATTAATTTATTTTTTATCACGCTTAGCTTCGCCTTGTGTACCGAACTGATAATGGCTTCAGCTGTTTTATTCCACTTGAATGGCTTGGCTGAGAACTCATTGTGGGCCTCAATGAATTGGCGGATAGCTGTCTTCAGGTCGGCAACGCTGGTGAAGGCACCCCGGTACAACGCTCGCCTTTCCAGTTGTGCAAACCAGCCTTCCACTGCGTTCAACCAGGACGCGCTGGTCGGTGTGAAGTGCAATTTGAAACGCGGACGTTTTTCCAGCCACTGCTTGATTGCGGCCGTTTTGTGGGTCGAACTGTTATCCAGGATGACATGCAGATCCAGTGCCGGAGGTGTGCTGCGTGTTGAGACCAATGCCGAATTGACCCACGTGCCGACGCAAGACTGCCCCACCTCCAAATCGGCACAAACCCTGTACAGACAATGTTTTTCGAGGAATCAGACTGGGTCAGTGACATCTCGGCAATTGGGTCAACGGCGTCAGCGTCAACAGTTTTCACACAGCCTGGGCCGATTTCTGCCGGTCAAGTAGTCGAAATCAAGCTGAAGAACGTGCTCGGCGATGTGGGCTCAACACAAAAGACGCCGACTTAAGAGGGCGGTAAAGAACTATTCGCGGCATATGCGGGAAAAGACATCATCGATTCGGCCGGGGAATGCTCGTAGGTTGAGGACAGCACGGCACTGAGCCGATCGCCCAATAGGTCCCAAGCGCGCTTCTTCTCTTCGGCATAGTCGTGGTGCAGGTAGTGCCGTCTCACCCGCGAGCCGGCCAGCACATGGTTTTGGCAGCGATCGATGATGTCCAAGCTAACGCCTAAGGCCTGCATCATGGTTGCGCCTGTGCGGCGCAGGTCATGCGGTGTCCAGTCGCCGTTCTGGCCGTTGGCCAGGACCAGCGTGTCGTCGTGACGCCGTCTGGAGAGGGCCTTGCGGTTTTTGAAGCGGGCCTGGCGATCGCCGACCTGTTTACTCACCACCTTTACGTCCACATGCCCATCATCCTGCTTGTTGGGAAAGCACCACTGGGAGTCTCCGGTCAGGGTCTTGAGTTCCTGAAAGAAATGCAGCGCAAAGGGCGAGAGGAAGACATGGTGGTCCTGTTTCTTGCCGCGTGTGCCTTTGACGTTTTCACTGGGGAGGAACCAGGTCTGCTGGTCCAGATCGACATTTTTCCATTCGGCCTGCAGCAACTCGCCAATCCGGCACAGCGTGCCCAGGCTGATCCAGAGCGCGAGTTGAGTTTCTTTCTTTAATGGCCGAATACCGTCGTATTTTTGGCCGACGGGGAGGGCGTTGTAATCGGCGGTCATTTGCTGGAAGCGGTTGTGCAGTTCCAACAGCTCCGCCGGCGAAAGGGTGCGGCTTCTTTCCGCTTCGTAGTCGGCAGGGATCAATGGGGAGATGTCGACCAGCTCCGTCGGATCGCCCTCGACCAATAAGGCCCGCCAAGGCTGACGCTTTCTGGCCCAGCTGAACATCTGAGTGAGGTCGGCGAAGAAACTGATGGCTTGCCGGTGTGCGCCACGATTGACCACGGTGCGGATCAGCGCCCGAACATCGTGTTCGGAGACGCTGCTCACTGCGGTCTTGCCGAGTGCTGACAAAAGGTCCTTGTTAAAGCGTCGTTGCAACTCGGCATTGCCGTCTTTACGCGCGACGCCATCCAACAGCCAGGCCTTGACCAGATCCTGGACGGTCAGCGTTTGCACCTTCGTCGTTTTTACTTGTTCGGCCTCTAGGTTAGCTGCGGCGTATGCCTGTGCCTTGGCGGTTTTCTTTTGCTCGTTGGGATTGATCTGCTCATCAATGTGCGCCCTGGCCTGGTTACGCGCCTTGCGGATGTCGGTCAGGGATTTGCGCGGCCAGGTTCCGCAGGCGTACTCTTTGTTCTGGTCGCCCCAGCGATAACGATAGAAAAAACTGACCGACACACCGTCCTTGCGGACTGAGATTCGACCGGCCAGATTGCCATCCTCTCGGAGGATTCGGCCGGCATCGTTGGGAGTCAGCGACTCGAGTTCTTTGATGGTAATTTTGGCCATGAAATGGGCTCCCCCTACTTTTACCCCCACAAAAACGTCGGCTCTTGATGGACGTTCCTGGACTCTCGTAGAGCAGAACACCGCTGGAGCTCAAGTAAATACTAGCTTAGAAAAATCCAGAGTAAAATTTTGGAAGCTTTCAAGAAGTATGAAAAAGGAGATGGGGTGCTAGGGGTCGAGTGTTCGAATCACTCCGTCCCGACCATATAATTCAAGGGGTTGCGAGATTTTTTCTCGCGACCCCTTTTTTATTTTCAGTGGTTTTTACCCCTACAAAATCACTGGCTCTCAGTGGAGTCCCCACTGCGTTTGTGAGTTCACGCCGCTTTTGGCCCTTTTTCGCGCTGCCTTTGGCACCAACCCTTTCTGATATTTCTCTTCCTTGCTCAGCGTTTTCGCATGTCAGATAGCCTTGCAAAACTCCCTGTTTCCGGGCGATTAGGGCGTTTTTCCTCGCCTTCTCCGCGGCTCTAAACCCTGGAAGCTCAGCTCCGATTCTTCGTTCTTAACGGTCACCATCCCAGATCAGCGAAACCGGCTGTATGCCCCGCCGGCCGTGCCTTTGAACACAATCGGAAGCGGGTTTTGACCAGATTTCCGATTGTCTGCTTGGGAATCGGAACAAGCGGTGGGAAGGCGGGGAGGGCTGTGAGGCTGGCGCTTTGGCTAGAGTCAGTTGCTGACGGCCCCACGGCCCTCTGTAGACCCTTTGATCAAAAGGCCTAGAGCTTGTTTGTGATCAACTCCAACGTGCAAGGTAACGTCCCTCAGCCCCCCAAACTCAACGCCGTTGGGCCCAAACCGCAGTGCCAAACAGACCGCAAATTCACCCGACTTCTGGCTGTTTTGGTGACAAACCATTTTGCAGGTAGTTGGCACCGATTGAGTGACGCTGAACCCTCGAAAGATCCGTCGGCCGCGGCTTCTAGCGGTCAGCTCGGAATCTCTTGCAAGGTCCTGGTCGGTGCCAAATCCGCTGCTAACTCACATTTCCTCTTCAAGATCGTCAGCACCGGCCCCCGAGAGTCAGTTGCTGATACCATATTTGCAGCCTCAATCAGATGCCCGAGCTCCGCGCCCGAATAGTGACTGGTGATGCTGCCGTTCTTGTGTCCCAGCAAGGCCTTCCGATCTTCCTGTGTGACACCTGCCCGAGCTGGACCAAGCCAATCAAGACTGATGACGGGATCTTCTTCGCGCTGAGCAAGGCCAATATCATTGAGGAGCTGCCGCTACTCACCGATAAGCCAGACACCGCTTACCGCACGCTGAAGGCCCTGGAAGAGGCCGGTTTGATTGAGCTGCGCCCTGAATCATTCCGACTCACCGAAAAAGGCTGTGAGTGGAACCCAAACCGTATGGGCCACGTCACCGCTTATCAACCGCCAGTCCTTCCGCTTCGGCGCAGGACGAAAAAGAAGCCAATACCTTCTGGTCTGCGAGCGCAGGTATTCGCCCGCGACGGTCACGCCTGTCTACGCTGCGGCTGCTCGGTGCTGATGCGTTTGAGGGCTGACCACGTCATTCCGGAGAGCCAGGGCGGGGAAGCCTCTTTGGGCAACCTTCAAACTCTGTGCATGTCGTGCAATAGCTGGAAAGGCGTGCAGACGATTGACCTTCGCGCCTTCGCAGGAGGTGCGGCATGAGCATGGGCCTTATGGTCGCCGCGATGAAGCTTCGCGTCGGCAATCCTTTGCGCAAGCTGGTACTGATCAAGCTGGCCGACAACGCCAGCGATGTAGGCGAATGCTGGCCGTCCTATCAGCACATCGCCGACCAGTGCGAGATCAGCAAGCGCTCAGTCATGAACCACATCACTGCTTTGTGTGAGGCTGGGTTGTTGCGCAAGGAGAGCCGCGACAGGGGGATTGCATGAGCTTTGCCAGAAAGCAGCCCCGACCGAAAAAGTGCAAGAGCCCAGCATGCGCAGCGTATTTCACTCCACAGAGATTGGGTCAGGCGGTTTGCAGCCCTAAGTGCGGCCTGGCCATCAAGGACGTAAACCAGAGAGGGCGCGCAAGTCGCTGGCTCAGGTTGAGCGCAAAGAGATCAAGGTCCGTAAGGAGAAGCTGAAATCTCGTGGCGAGCACATGCGGGAAGCGCAGGTCGCGTTCAAAACCTACATCCGCCTGCGCGATCAGTTGGCCGGACACACCTGCATTTCCAGTGGCAAGCATCTGGACTGGAGCGGCAATGCGGTGGATGCCGGCCGCTATCGCAGCGTCGGCTCAGTGCCGCACCTGCGCTTCGATGAGCGCAACTGCCACGCCCAGAGCGAGCGGGACAACCGGTTTCTGTCTGGCAATGCCGTGGACTACCGGATCGGCTTGATCGCCCGTATTGGCCAGGAAGCAGTCGAGTCGCTGGAAGCCGACCAATCCGTCCGCAAGTACATCATCGATGATCTGAAGGCCATCAAGGCTCACTACCGGGCACTGATCCGCGAACTCAAAAGGAGCGCCGTATGATCCTTTTCCATTGCTACATCGGCTTCATGTTGTTGCTGGCGCGCGGATGTCTTGAGTGTTGCCGCCGGCTGTTGCGCCGGGAGCGGATTGCGCGGGGTGTAAGGTCATGAACTGGAAAACCACCCGGCGATGAACATGCGGCACCTGCTGAATGCCGTGCTACTGGTCGCTGCCAGGGCAGAGTTGCCGGACCTGACATCGGCCAAGCGCGTGAAGGCGCAGTACCTAGTGACGCTGGCTCTCCAGTCTTACAAAGGCGAAGTCCACGGCGCCGCCGAGATGATGACGTTTTTCGGTGCCTCGGTAGACCAAAATAATTGGAACCGAGACTGGCGGGACCTTTGGATTTTCCTGAAAGCGGTCATTGAAGAAGTTGATATTCAGGCGTAGCAGCCACTATGGCAGGTGATTCACTCAAAAAAATATAAAAATGCGGCATAAAACTTTTGACTTGAATGAACATTGAAGGTACTTTTCCCATAGTGCACAAGTAACGCGAAACGCACAACGAACTCAGACCCGGCCAATGCGCCGGGTCTTTAATTTGTGGGAAAATTACCCAGATACCCGTGTAATATCGCTTTGGCATCATTTGGTCAGTCGAGCATGATAGGGATGAGGGTATGAACAGAGCTACTTTTGCGATTTTGCTTTCTTTGGTTTGCGCATCAGCATCAGCCGCAACCAACGAATGGCAAACAGGCTGGGGCCAAGGAAAGACTGAGTTTTTTGCTGGCGATGAGGCGAAGAGTTATCTGAATTTCGCTTGTGACGAAAATGATGAAATGAGCCCAGTAAGCGGCTCTGCAACAATTGCGGGAAAGGAGTTCTATTCGCACAACGACAAAGGAGGTTTCGACGTTATCGTTGATGGTGTCGAGTACAGCAATCCGTTTTACGTTGAGTGCAATGCTTGCTCTAGCAACTTTCCAGCGTTTTGGTCTGCAATGCGCAAGGCTAAAAAAATTGAATTGAAAGCTGATGGTTTGATTAGCTCGATCCCAATCAAAGGATTTAGCAAACTGACCAAGCCTTATGCTTCTAAGGAAAACCCCTGCGGTACCGGTACTTGGTAAATTAATCCGCAGTTTTGAAAGCCCCGCCATAGCCAGACTGTGTGAAAACACAATCTGCCCCGGCTAAAAGCAAATGCCCCGACAAGTCGGGGCATTTGCTTTTCTGAAATCTGAAAATAAAGGGCTTCTCAGCCCATCAGTGCCATCAGCTTCTGTGCTCCCAGCATCTGGATAGCCCTTTTCAAGTTGTAGGCCTGTAATCGCTTCGGCAAGGCCATGCATGGGGACCGGATCTAATTCAGCCCCGAGGGGCATTTAACCATCCGAAGGACGAGTGTAAAAAAGAGGTTTTCTCATCAGCGCTATGCATGCAGGCACTCATTCCTCAGCCGCTTCACAGACTTGACAGATCCCCTTCGAGAGAAGGGCAGCAAACTCCACAAGCTGAAAGACATCATGATGATCATTGAACGAGCCCCATGAAAGACAGGGGTATCCGCTCCATGAACGCCACATTCCAAGCAGATCGCTGACGGCTGATGCTGTGCTCCCGACTTTCATCAGGAGCCATGACCATGATGCGTCCCAATGCCAGCGTTGAAAAAGTGTACCTTTACCCAAAACCGGTCGACTTTCGAAAATCCATCGACGGCCTGGCTGCGCTGGTCGAACTGGATATCAAGGTCGCGGTATTCGACCCCGTGCTCTTTGTTTTCCTGAATCGACACCGCGATCGGGTCAAGGTGTTGTACTGGGAGCGCAACGGCTTCTGCCTTTGGCTCAAGCGCCTCGAATCCGAACGTTTCAAAACATCACCAGACGACCCAGACGAAGCGATCGAGTTGACGGTGCAAGAACTGAACTGGCTGCTCGACGGCTTTGATCTCTGGCGCAATCGTCCTCATCGAGTTTTGACGCCTCGTTTCGTCGCCTGAGCCGGTATAATCCGGGCGATGATTTCCCTGCCCGATGACCTTCCTGATGATCCTGTTCTGCTCAAGCAGTTGTTGCTTGAGGCACTGACTCGCCAGGCAAAAACAGCCCAAGTGCTGGAAGCCCATGAAGGCCACATCGTCGATCTGAAAGAACAGATCAAGCTATTGCGCGACCGCTTGTTCGGGCGCAAATCCGAACAAACGGTCGAGCCCAATACCCCGCAACTGGCGCTGTTCAACGAGCCTGAAAGTGACCCGCTGCTGGCCGTCGAGGATGCGGAAGAGGAAGTCGTTGCTCCGACTAAGCGCCGAGGCAAACGCAAACCGTTGTCGGCTGAGCTGCCGCGTATTGAAGTCATCCACGAACTGCCTGAACACGAACTGACGTGTGCCTGCGGTTGCCGCAAACACGTCATCGGTGAAGACACCAGCGAACAGCTGGAGATCGTGCCGATGCAGATTCGTGTACTCAAACACATCCGCAAAGTTTACGGTTGCCGCGATTGTGAAACCGCGCCGGTCACCGCAGACAAACCGGCTCAGATGATCGAAAAGAGCATGGCCAGTCCGAGTGTCTTGGCGATGTTGTTGACCACTAAATACGTCGACGGCCTGCCGCTGCACCGTTTCGAAACGGTACTTGCCCGGCATGGTGTGGACATCCCTCGCCAAACCTTGGCGCGCTGGGTCATCCAGTGCGGCGAGCACTTGCAACCGTTATTGAATCTGATGCGGGATCGGTTGCTGGAAAGCCCGGTCATCCACTGTGATGAAACCCGCGTCCAGGTACTTAAAGAACCGGATCGAGACCCGACCAGCCAATCCTGGATGTGGGTGCAAGCCAGCGGGCCGCCTGATCGAAAAGTCGTGCTGTTTGACTACACCTCCAGCCGTGCGCAGGAAGTGCAATTGCGCCTGCTGGAAAGTTATCGTGGCTACGTCATGACCGATGATTACGCGGGTTACAACGCCTTGGCATTGCAGCCCGACGTGGAGCGTCTGGCGTGCATGGCCCATGTGCGGCGCAAGTTTGTCGATGCTCAAAAGGTACAGCCCAAGGGCAAGGCGGGACGTGCCGATATCGCCCTGACGATGATCAACAAGCTGTACGGCATCGAGCGTGAACTGAAGGACGTCAGTGACGAGCAACGATTTATCGGCAGACAGGAAAAGAGCCTGCCGATCCTGGCCCAGTTGAAAAGCTGGCTGGATAAAACGCAGTCCTAAGTGACGCCGCAAAGTGTGCTGGGCAAGGCTGTTAACTATCTTGCCTGCCAACAACTGGAGCCGGCTAGAGCGGTACGTGGAGGCCGGTTTTTTATCGATCGACAACAATGCCGCAGAAAGAGCGATAAAACCTTTTGTCATCGGGCGCAAGGCATGGCTGTTCAGCGATACACCCAAGGGCGCTACCGCCAGTGCCCAGATCTACAGCCTGGTCGAGACCGCCAAGGTCAACGGCCAAGAGCCTTATACGTGGCTGCGCCACGTACTGGAGCGACTGCCTCAGGCGCAGTCGGTGGCGGACTACGAAGCACTATTGCCGTGGAACTGCTCGCCAGAGATGCCACGGTAAACCAAGGCCCCATCTTGCGGTAGGTGGGGTTCATGGATCAGTTACAGACAGGGCACCGTTTCCCCCTTACGATAAGGGGTGTGACTAGCGTTTGATGCCTAACGCTTGACCGAGTCCAACAGCTCTTTGATATAGGCATAAAGCGCAGATGCACTTTGGCGATAACCCTCAGCGGTCATATGGACCAGGTCGGAACGAGCCAGCTCTCTGGCTTGCCAGTTTTCGATGGCGCAGTTGCCACCCATGAAAGCTTGCCAATCCCAAAATGCTGCATTCACCTGGGCCGCGACGCGCTTCTGGGTTTGAATGACTGAGCGCAAGTTATTTGCCTGTCGATCTTCGCAACGGATGGCTTTTTTGTTCCTGACCGAGTCTGGTGCTCCTGTTACCAGAAACACGGTGGCAGGAAGCGCATTTCGCAGCATGATCATTTTGTCCTTCAACCGTGCTTCGTAGCGCGCTAGGTCGAGACTGTCGTCGTACGCTTCATTGGTGCCATAGGCCACGATCAGCAAGTCCGGGCGCAGGGCTTTAAGAGTGTCCAGCCAACCGGCCTGCCATTTATCAACAACATCAAACGTAGCGCCGTTTATCCCCAGGGAGGAATAAAGAACGCCGGCAGTTCGCTGTGACTGAATATTCCAGCCACCCACCACAATCCCCACATTGCTGGCAAAGGTCAGGTCCACGGGTAAGTGCACATTGTTAATCGCAGGACTCAGTCGCCATTGCCCAGTTGTAGCAGGCAGGACCCGGGCCTGGGTGTTACCGTCCCTTGCTTGCAGAATGTTGCTCCTACTGGCCTGGTACAGGGTGGATATCCTGTAGCGCTGTTCACTGGGCTCAATGTTTTCCAGATGGACCGTCGGCCTGGAGCTTACGGGCAATGACAGATATCCACCCAAGGGGAATTGATCACTGTGTTGGTTGCGGCTCGACACCAAGGTCCATTGACGCTTGTCGGTTGTAATCCGGACATTGTCATAGCGCGTCCCCGGCACGGGTGTGGCGGCGATGAATCCAATGCCGGCGTCACCGTAGTCCCGTTGAAACAACCGGCGCATTTCACCACTGAACAGATCTGCTGCAGTATGGGAGTCACCTAGTTGGACAACATTTATCACTGACCGCGAGGACGCCTTTAGCTTGTTTACCAGCCTTGGAAGATTGGGGTCGGAGAGATTTGATCGCTGCGCACGGGTCGAGGTTTTCGGCGCGACTCCAGAGGACGCAATTGCGCCCACCGAGGCGTCGTCCGTACCCCCTACGCTGCAACTGGTCAGGCCGAACATCATCAGGCAGGCGGCGCCACGGACGTACTTCATCTCAGTGCTCCGAAAAATCAAGGTTGTGGACTTTGATCAGCGTAAGCACTTTTGCGGCGATCAGTTTTTGGCCTAATGTAGTGAAATGTATACCGTCATCGGCGCGGACCTTGTTTTTTTTGCCAGTAGATTCGATTGAGTAAAACGAGAACTCATCCGCTTGATAGCCGAAAATGTCATTAGCCGACAGATAAATTTGTCGATACTGCTGCGCTTCGCTTTTGTAGAGCTCACGCAGGTATTGCATGGCCGCGGAAAGTCTTGGCGCATTCATGTTCGGCGGGCCTACCCAAATGACCTGCGCATCATGCAGCCTGGCCTGCTCGAAAATGGTCTGGACGCGTTGACGGTAAGCGCTTTCCCACGCAGGGCTTTTAAACCTGAGGAAAGGTTTACCACGCCCGTCCGGCATATCCCAAGGATCATTAGGGCCGAGGAAAATCACAACCAGACGAATATTGCGATGACTCTGCAGCGTGCTCTGAACCGTCAGCGGCCAGTTGAAAAAGCCGGGATAAGCCAGGCCTGTACTCTGCCGACTAAGATTCACACTTTTGATGTTGAATCGCTTGAATAGGGTATTGGCAAGGTGTGGTGCTACTCCTTGCATAAGCGAGTCGCCCACGAAAAATACTTCATCACCAGCCTGCAACGTGACAACGGATAACTGGCCTTGCAGCGGTTTCGGGCGCGCTGCCTGCGAGGCTGGTGCAACAGCAGGTACTGATACGGAAGTCACCGAAACTGCTGCTGGAAGAGGGGGCGGCAAAGCGGCGTGAACCGACTCAATGGGTGGAACGAATACAGGCGAGGCCGCGACAGGAGGCGAAACCAGCGGTTCGGCAAAGGCAACTTCAATCACAGGAAGTGTCGGGACCTGGGCCGTTGCAGAACTTTCGAAACTGGAAACAAACGAAGCCTGTGCGTTCCCCAGCGCCCCGGTGAGGTCACCACCCAGACGCCATAAAGAACTGTCCATCAGGATCGGGAGTTCACAGCGACTATGGTATTTCTGCTGACAATAAAGACTTATCGAACTTTGGTTAAGCCAGCTCAGAATCAACATGGCCACGAGCAGCAGCAGGAGGGTTTTCAGCGCAACAAGCTGGCTTCTGGCAAGGACGGCTATACTAGAAACTTGCATAGATAAAGCTCGGCACGCCCGATGGCGAAGCGAAAATAATCACGCAAAGGAACAGCCCTAGCGCGATCGGATAAATAATCGCAGGAATGCGCAAGCTGGCGGCGAACATTTCACGGATGAAACTCACCCATGATGGGTAACAAACAATCACTGTCAGGCAAGCGAGCACCCTGAGACCCGAGGCGGTACTCAAGCCTTGCAAAGAGAGCCCTGTCAGCCCTTTTATGAGATCGAACGCGTCGCCCAGAGTCGAGCTGCGAAAGAAGATCCAGGCCAGGGCGATATAGTGGAACGTCAGCAGTCGGGCGAGCAGCGAGGCGCCGGGCCATGTCGCACGCTCAGGTCGCCAGTGCGTCCACAGCCTGTAGAGTGCGAGCCCAACACCATGCAAAGCCCCCCATACGAGAAAGTTGGCACTGGCTCCATGCCACAGCCCGGATATCAGCATCGCGACCAGCATATACAGGGTGCTGAACAGCGCCCCCTGACGATTGCCGCCCAGTGGGATGTAAATGTAGTCGCGGATAAAGCGCGACAAACTGATATGCCAGCGTGCCCAAAACTCCTTGAGGTTGTGTGCCAAATACGGGTAGTTGAAGTTTTCGGGCAATCTGAACCCCAACAGGAGTGCGATGCCTGTTACCAGATTGGTGTAGCCGCTGAAGTTGAAATAAATCTGAAATGAATAACCATAAACCGCCAACAGAATCTGCTCGGGTGACGAGGCCGTTGGCGTGTCGAATATCGGATCCACCCATTCATTTGCCAGCCATGAGCTGAGCAGAAACAGCTTGACCGTCGCCAGGGCGATCAGGCCCAAGGCTCTGTAGGGGTTCAGAATCTGTCGGATACCCTGTGCCCTTATCTGCGGGAGAAAATCCGTGGCGCGATTGACGGGGCCGGCGATAAGGCTTGGAAAGAAAGCCAGGTACAGCGCCAGATCGTGGGGTGCCGCAGGGTTCAACTCGCTCCGGTTGATCGAGACTAGGTAACTGACCGAATGAAACACATAGAACGACAGCCCAACCGGCAGCAGGACTTGAAACACCGGAACTGATAAATACAGCCCCACAGCCTGAAAAACGCTCTGCATACCACTGGCGAAAAAGTCCTGATACTTAAAACAATAAAAGAATATGACAATGATCAGCAGGATTAGTAGCCAGGTGAGCGATCGCCCCGGATACCGGGCACACAGACGACCCAACAGATACACCACTGCCGTGTAGCCCAGCAGGACGCAGAGAAAATCCAGACTGAATGTTGCAAGAATCCCGTAACTGGCGGTCAGAAGTAGCAGGTTTTGCAGTCGGGTACTCCAGCACACACTCCAGTACAGAACAAAAAAAAGGAGGAAGCAGAGACCGAACTCGATCGAGAAATAGTTCATGCGCGTAATCCGTTACGTCAGTTGAAAAGACGATCCTCGGTCCAGTCAACGCTTGGCCAAGCAGAGACTTGTTTGTCACGAAATCGCACGATTATGTCAGAGCGCCATCATTGGCAACAGACTACATACTTCAAACTGCCCGACGTGTCGGGCAGCTTTTAACAGCTGTGACGCACAGTTACTCAGATACGATCGCATCCGCACAGGAAGGCGTCTTGGCAACTTCCTCCACTGCCTCGCGCAGCATTCGCTGCACTTCGCCTACTTCGTTGGCGGCGTAGACACGGCCACCGGTGTTCTCGGCAATGCAGTTCGAGAGGGTGCTGTCGCTGATGTTGACCACGTTTACACGCAGTCTCGGTTGTTGTCGGGCAATCTGTGCGGAGACGTCGCAAGCATTCTGGTGACAACCGTCTTCACCGTCGACAAACATCACCACCAGTGCATCCTGGAAACGACCATCAACTTTGCTTGCAGCCGCTATCAAGCTCGCGGCCAATGGCGTTCCACCGTCTGCGCCAAGCTGGTCGACGCCGGTGATCAACTGCGGTCGTGAATCGCGCGCAAACACACCGTGATCGACCGTACCCTGGCACCCACGGAAGGTGATCAGGCGAGTCTGAATGTCCGGATGCAATTGGCCGATCATCGAGTCGAATGCCTGTTTTGCAACCGTCAGCCGTGTGGGCTCTGCCAATAGCCGTGCTTTGCGGGGGTTGCTATCAGGCAGATTGTCACCGATCTGGTTCAACCACGCCTCGTCGTCGACAGACGTGTTGATGTTGAGGTTCATGGAGCCGGATGTATCCAGTACCACCGCGAAATCCGGTGGTTGAGCGCCCTGAGTGCAGGCGTAGTTGCCGACTTTCACGGGGTGTACCAGGTGCCACAAGCCGCCACGCCAGGTCCACAGCAGCCAAAGCAGAAGCAACAGCAGCGGTATGAGAATCAACCAGAGAGGCAGTCGCAGCCACCAACGTCGTGAGGTTTTTTTCCTGGTGGGCGCAGGCGACGTATCTGCTGGGGTAAACGGGGCCGCAGCAGGAGGCGCCTGCGGCGGTAAGCCCCAGCGGATGACTACGGGTTCCTGGTTGAGGCTGTATAGGTTGGCGAGATCCGGCGCACCGATAAGTGTACGAAGCGTACTGGCGTCGTCGGCTTTGCCACGCTGCTGCAACTCCTCGACCAGTCGCCCTATAGCTTCCTGGCGCTGGTTGTAGCGCACCAAGAGTGCCTGCTGAGCGGTCGTGTCAAGATTGCTGTAGGACAATGGCTGACCGCCGAGGTCAGACCACCATTGCAGGCTGTTCTCGCTGCCCGAACGCGGGATGGCGTACAGGCTTGCAACACTGGGGGGAAAGTAGCGGTGCAGCAGTTGCACCGTGCTCTCCAGAGCACTCAAAAGCTCTGGGGCATAGGATGTGGTATCTCGGGTGATGCGCTGCATGGGACAGGTCCGGAATAAGAAGAGGCCCCGCAGGGCCTCTCTAAGCGTTTACTCGTAGCCGAGGCTGAGTTGCAGCCTGGAGACTTTTTGTTGCAGGGTTTTGAGTTCCTGTTTGCGCGCCTCGATCACTGCCGGGTCAGTACTGACAACCGCTTTTTTCTTGGCTGCAAGTTGTTGTTCCAGATCGCTGACCTGCTGTTGGACCTGGACCTTGTCGGCGTGCCGGGTCTTGAGCTGGCTCAGGAGTTTACCCATCGAGGTGTCGAGCGCTGCTTGCTGCTTTTGCTGCTCAACAAGGCTTTTGCCAGTTGCCTGTTGCTGGCTTTGTAAGGCTGCGTACGCGTCACGGAACGCTGCGTTTTCATTGCGTGCGTCCACGAGCGACTGCTCGCGCTGTTTGATTTGATCGCTGTAGCCACCGGAGTGATCACAGTTCATTTTGGCAATCAAGCTGGCCTCGGTGTTGTTTGAATCACAGCTGCCCGGTTGGGTAGCACAGCCCCCCAGCAGCAACACGAAGGAACTTGCGATCATGGCTCGAATAATCATGTGCATATCAACCCAGCGTAATGGCTTGGCGTTGACTGTAGAGGCCGTCTACTTCTTTCTGTAGCGATGCAACCTTGGTGTTCATTTTGGTGATTTCGCTGTCAATGGCCGAGACTTGGTTACCGCCACCGTTGGTGCGCTCAAGATCTGCGGTTTTCTTGTATTCGGTCACTTTGTTGCGCATGCCGGTCAGGTCTTTATTCATCTGAGTCAGGTTGCTGTCGACACTGGCGATCTCCTGCTGCGCCTTGGCTTTGTCCAGGCTCTTGGCCTTGATTGACTGCTGAATGCCGGCGATGCGCTCTTTGTCATCGTTGATGACCTGCTGCAAGGTCGCAGTACGCTGAGCGACTTTCTCGGTATCTGCCTTCACTTCGTCATTCATCAATTGCAGGCGTTGGGCAGTGTTGGAGTACTGGCTGCGGCGGTAGTCGTAGTAATAGTTGGCGCCCATTGCCACACCGCACGCGGCGATACCAGCTACAACCATGCATTTCACTTTGTCGTTAGGGCTCGAAACCGCACACGCCAAAATTCCCACCCCGGCGCCACCGGCACAGGCAGTCAGGCCAGAGGTCGAGAAAAACGATGCGTCAGCGCTTTTGGTCAGTCGAGGGTCAGGCGCAGTGCCGGAGCCGGCAAGCATGCTGCTGCCGGTACCGTTGCTGGCACAGCCGGCCAGGACGAGGCTGACGGACATGATCAGGCCGAGCATGGCCTTGGGGAGATAGCGACCTACTTGTTTCATGCTGTTGCTCCTTGAGTTAGCGTGACGTCGAGTTACTGGACTGCCTTACAACGGTTCAGCCAGGCATCCGTGTCGATTTTCTGGGTTTTGAGAAAGGCTTGTTGATTGACCCAGTGGGTCTGCAAGTACGGCTTGAGTTCTTTGAGCTGCTCATTGCGCGCGATGATTTCGCCCAGGACCGGGACCTGGCGAGCCAGTAGGGGCTCACCGTAAAGGGTCGAGGCGTCCACGAGGCTGCTTGCGTAATAGTGGCTGAGCTTGTGCAGGCGGTCTTTCTGCTCATCGAGCTTGCCCTTGCGCATCGGGCAACTGGCGTCTTGCTCGGCTGCCGAGCAGTTGAGGTCGTAATTCTTTTGCAGGAAGTCCAGGTATTTGCCGTCGTCGAGCATCTTCGTGCACAGGAATGCGCCCAGATTGAGGCTGGCGCGGATCGCCTGATCACGGCTTTCTTCCTGCTGTTGATTGCTGGCGCGCAGCTGGTTTTCCAGCGCCTTGAGCTTTTCTTTCAAGGCCTCGTCTTCGACAGTCGAAGCGAGCGTGCCAAGGGCCTGGGCGGTGTTCTTGTCATTGCTCTGGTTGCTGTCGCCGCTGCCGGTCCCGAGTTTTTTCCAGCTGGTTTCAATGCTGCTCACGCGGTCGCGGGAGGTCAGCGTACTGGAGGCCAGCGCCAGGCGAAATCCAGTGGTTTTGCTGGTGGCGGGTGCCTTGGCGTCGTAGTAATTGCGTTCTTTGCGCAGGGCGCTGCGGATGTCGGCTGTGGCGGTTCGATAGTCACCGCCACGCACCACGTACCCTCCGGCCTGGCCGTGCTGTCGATCGAGCTTGTTCAGCCGGAACGGCTCGAACATCATCTCGTCGACGTTACCCAGCATGTCGTGAAGGCCCAACGGGTTGGGCTTGAGCAAGCCTGTCAGTTGCAATTGACCGTTGGACGATTGGGTGCCGGAGAACCACTCATATGCGTTCAGGCCCTCGGGCATCGGATAGTGCAGGTCTCGAAACTCGGCCGTGCTGACATTCAGGCCGCCGCGTGCCGCGAACTCCCATTCAACCTCCGTAGGCAAGCGCACAAAGCCGGCGACTCCGTCCTCGGTGGGCAACTTGTCCGCTGCATTCTGCCGCAGCCAGATGTTGTATTTGTCGGCAGCTTCCATCGCTTGCATCCAGCTGACGGAAACAACTGGCAGGCGTTGCTTGTTGGACGGGGCAGGGCACTCGGGTTGAGTGAGCGCTCGATACTGCAATTCCGTCATCTCGTACTTGGCCAGCAGATAGAAACGGGATTTGGCATTTTTCTCGGCAGTAAAGCTGCCGGCGATGAACGCCGGGTGCGTCTGCTCCACATAGCCCCATTCACTGTTGTCGCCGCCGATATTGATCGGATAGTCGTCAAGGGGGCCGGCCAGGGGGATGAAGACTTTGCGAAACACCATCGCGCCATCGCAGGGCATTGGCAGGACGACGTCCTCGGCGTCCGGCATGGGATTGTAAAGCTTCTCTTCCCAGGCCTCAGCGCTCGCCCCCAGGGACAGCAGCGTGAGGGGCACAGCGAGAAGGTGGTGCCAGTGTCTAGAGTTCACGCAGACTCTCCGCAGGTTGGATTTGAAGGGCTCGGGTCACACCAGCCAGGGCGACCAATGCGGCTACCAGGAGTGAAAGCAGCAGTGCCACAAGGCCGTGCACAGGAGTGATCTGGCAGATGAAACTGCCGGTGATGCGCTGGCCACCCAGTAATTGATTGAACGCCTCGCTGCCGGCGAAGTAGCAAAGGATTCCGCCCAGATAACCGATCAAGGCCAGCGCCAACGCTTGTAAAACCATGTAGCTCGCCACCGCCGGTGCAGTGAAACCCATGAGCCTCAACAGGGCCAGGCTCCGGCGTTTGCGATCGATGTTGGCCAGAAACGCGCCCACCAGCGATGCCACGCAGCCCATCAGCGCAGCACCGGCGATGACCCCGAAGATCACCCCCAGGACGTGGTTGATTGCCTTGACGTTGTCGATGTCTGCCAGCCGGCTGCCGGTTTCGATATGTTGTGCATTGAGCCATCGTTCCAGCGAGGCGACGCTGTCGATGTCACGGGCATAGAGACGCGCACGGGCATAGCGCGGGGCCAGGTGATCGGCCGTCTGACCTGTTATCACGCCAAGCGACTGGATGGCGAAGCCGTCGCGGAAACGCTCCAGCTCAAGCAGCACGTCCGGGTGGACAAAGGCAGCGGGCCTGGAGAAGCTGGCCGCCGGCATGACAGCGACCAGCGTCAGCCGTATCTCACCTTTTTCAGCTGCGCCATCCAGGCGCCGCTGTACGACCAATCGCAGGGTGTCACCCGGTGCCAGAGACAAGCGCTCGGCAGCGCCGGCGCTAAGAATCACCTGACCGGGCACAAGTGCGCTGGCAGGCATGTTCAGCAGTGGATCACCGGCCGCTGTGGGCAGGATTTCAGCATTGTCGACGAAGCGCCCACCCGTGGCGACCAAGTCAGCCTGGGTGTTGAGTGACCGCGTCATCCCGAGGGCAAACCCGGTTTCGGGGCGCTGTTGGAGTTCAAGCAGCCATTGTTCGTTGTAGTTACCGCTGCTCAGCAGTTTGATTTCCAGATTGCGAGGGTCGCGCAGCAGCTCGTCTTGCAGTTGGCTGACGACGCCGTGTTTGAGCCCGAACAGCAACAGTAAAGGAGCGATCACTGCCACCAATGAAGCCGTGATGCACAACGAAACCTTGCGGTCATGCCACAGATCGGCTACCGCAAGGCTCGCAAGCAGCCGAAGGCTACTAACGAGAGGCTTCAAAGTGAGTCTCTCCAGGTCGGCTGACGGCAATGAGTCGTGGAAGATCGAAGCTGCGCACCAGTTCCCAGTCGTGCGAGACGATCAATGCACAGAGGCCGGACTGCTCGACCAGCCTCAGCAAGAGTTCGAACAACAGCCTGGCGTTATGCGGATCAAGGGCCGCAGTCGGCTCGTCGGCGAGTATCAGCCCCGGTTGGTGGGCGATGGCGCGTACGCAGGCGGCGCGCTGTCGCTCGCCGATTGACAGCGCTTGGGGCAACTTGTCCAGCAAGGGTTCCAGACGCAGGGCAGAGATCGCGTTGTCGACGAAATCGCTTTGGCTGCCCAGCCCCGCCAATCGGCGGGGCAGGTTGATGTTGTCGCGAATATTGAGGAAGGGTAACAGACCGCCGTTTTGCAGCACGAAGCCCAGGGAGCGCGCCCGCATGTCAGCCAGGGACGGTTGATCATCGGCGTTCAATAGTGCGGCCACGTCTCGGCCTGCAAGGTTGAACTGCGCGACGCTTGCTGGCGCCAGCAGCAAGCCAATGGCTTCAAGCAGAGTGCTCTTGCCACAACCGCTTTCACCGGTAATGGCGACAATCTGCCCCCGCGCCAGCGTCAGCTCAGGCAGCTGAACGCAGTGCGCCTGGGAACCGTTCCCTCGTTGTACGTTCAGTCCTTTGATCTGGAGCATGTCAGGGCATCATTTCCAGCGGGACTGGATACACGTTCTCACGTGCGTCGCTGCCCTCGGCCAGGGAAACCCAACGATCGACATCAGCGTTATAGATCTGGTAATGACGCAGTTTGGTGGACAGCGTACGAATGAATTTCTCTTGAGCCAGACCATCCCAGCTTTTCCAGGTCTCCTCATCCAGATTCAACACTTCGCTGTGATACGGCAAGTCATCCAGGTACTCACCCAAGACACCCAGCTCGGACAACTTGGCGGTGCCGTTCTGTTTGAGTTGGTTTGGGTCGGTGCCCATGGTGGCGGCGACCGAACGCAAGCGCTCGAACATGTCGCTGGGGGAGATCATCCCTTCATTGGCCGCATCAAGGATTTTCTTGAGAACGTCACTCAGGTCACTGAGTTGTGACTTGGTCAGCAGCACACGGACATCGGTGGTTGGAACATTTTGCTTGATCGGGTCGCGGTCGGCGATCCATGCCTGAAACACCGGAGGTGCCTGGCTGCCGGTTTTTTCGCCCAGGTACGCCAGGCGCATGGCGTGGCCAATCAGCGCGGCATCGTCGATCAGCTTCTGCTCGGCGGGCGCAGCCTTGGCCTTCATGGCGCTGCCGATGGCGTCGTCGCCCATGTAGGCGGCTTTGACTTGGCCAGTGATAGCGGTGGCCAGTGCATCGACCTTGCTGCCGAACGCATTGATATCACCCGCATCCACCGGGTAATAAAGCGAGGTGTTAGTGCCGCTAAAGGTGGAGAGTGCCTGGTACTGCGCTTCTGCCTTGGCGTGGTCTTTGGAGCCTGCGGAAGTTTTCAGGTGAAGCGTGTAGATGGCGACGCCCGGATTACTGGCTTCAATCCTCACTTGCTCGGCGTTCAGACCGGTCTTGGACAGTTTGTCATCGGCCTCCAGTGCACCCGCGTCAGTGATGAGCACTACATAGCGCGCGCCGAATGGCTTCCAGTCGACCTTGTCGATCGCCTGCATGACCCCAGCGTAGGAGTCCTCGTCAAAGCTCTTGCTCGACACTTTGGCCTGCTTCAGGTCGGCCACCTTCGCCAGGAAATCCGCGCCGTCTTTAACGGTATTGGGATCGGCGTACATCTTGGTCACGTACTCAAGCCCAGGCACGGCCTGTGTGCTGGAGCGAAACGCAACGAGCCCGAATTTCACCTGACGTCCGAGGTTTTCCTTGGCGATCTGCGCATAGACCTTGCTGATTGCCTCTCGGGTACGCTCGATGTACGGGTCCATCGAAATGGTCGAGTCGATCACAAACACCACTGCAGCGCTGAATTCCTTTAGCTGGCTGGTAGCGTCAATGCCTGCCTGAGACGGGTTTGCGGTGGCGCCCGCTTGAGCGCTTTGTACGGCGGCCGCATCAGCTTTACTGACCGAGGCGACATTGAGAACGCGAGTGCGAAACCCTGCCTCGGTCATGACTTCATCACCGCTGAGCACGGGCAGCAGATAGAACTGCTTCTGCATGTCGATGAAGTATTCTGGCTCCTGCGCGAGCACGCCCGGCGCTGTTGCATTTTGCTTGAGCTTGGCGCGCAGAGGAGCAATCACGCTGACCGGATCGGGCGCGTCGAGAATGCCTTCCAGGGAGCCGCGCTCTTTAAAAAACATCAGCCGGTC